>ERZ794947.6-NODE-6-length-166794-cov-138.005332_pt1 | contig 166794 bp, 86 predicted proteins | sample MGYA00511908_ERZ794947 | MGnify/ENA primary metagenome ERZ794947 (study PRJEB30137, sample SAMN04331400) | food metagenome | isolation source: control ferment replicate 2c | study: EMG produced TPA metagenomics assembly of the Comparison of meta-barcoding and...
ATATATATGACTATTTATTGCTATGCATTATAAAGAAAGACTTGGCTCTCTGAATTACCAGTATGAAAAATGAAAAACCGCTGGCAAGTTTTCATTGCATAATGGCGCTTTTTTCGTTTTTATCTCGATAGGACTCTGTTATATAGTAATAAATGTCTAAATTTGCAGTTCCGCACTCTCATTGTCTCAAAACATCTTCGATGAACTTCTTGTAGTCAATTTCTCCGTTGCTGTCCACTTCAACACCCTTCAACAGCTCGTCTACTTCAGCGTCGGTTAACTTTTCACCCAAGCCAGTTAGCATGTACCTTAAGTCACCAACGGATACCTTGCCTGTACTTTCCTTGTCGAAGACCTGGAATGCCTTGACGAAGTCTTCTGTCTTTGCCTTGGTAGTTGCATCCAATTCCTTTTCGTTGACTTCAATTAGGCCTGTAATCTGGTCCAGCGTCAAGCTAGAGGCGTCTCTCAAGCTCGAATCCGCGTTTATGATGTCCTGTACGAGCTGGTTGGTGGGGTTGTAGCCAATTGCCCTCAAGTAATCTCCCAAGGAATCCTTGGCAATGGCGCCTTGACCCTTCTTGTCGAATAGTGTGAAAATATCTTTATTGGCTCTGGTGGCTGACATTGTTATTCTATGTATGTGCGATGGGTGGTGGCGGAATACGCTGGGGAAGGAACTCTTATACGTCGATCTACTCTGAGTATTATTTTGTTTCAAATCTTACTTCAAAATGCTTTTGTTACTACTCGTGTGTAATGATATATGGTTGAGGTTCCTGACTGAACAAGATTCGAAAAAATGTATTCAGTATGGCATTGTAATGAGGGTCTAAGCAATAAGTAAAAGAAGGTGAGGTTTCAGTGTCATTTTCTTACACTATTCGGAGAGTCCATATACTGCAAAAGGGACAATGATGCTTAGAAGAAATGCGGTGAGATCGTTAAAAACTATGGAAATAAGCGTAAGCAACGTTGTTAACTCCGGTTCGATAGCAATGCTGAGAGGTAAGCTTGCCAACGTAGTTCTTAGCGACCGTACTTACCACTCCAGTCCGATATTTCATAAAAATGTACCTAAGGGCGTTTTGGACAAGAAGAATGGGCGAGAACAGCGCAAAACAGAACAGAATGTGTCTAATGTGGATCCAGCTTCTCCATGGCGCCACGAGCTTCTTTCGTTTGATGAGTGTGTATCATCTGCTTTAAAGTACTCTACCACGCCTTTGCAAAATACATACAAAAGAATAGGAAACAACGAATTGAATAAAAATCCATCATTCGCCATGTTTTGGGACTCCATGGGCAGAGCAATGGAGTTATACTATTCTTTGAGAGAATCGCCTGATTTCAATGCGTACCGGGTGTCACGTTTGATTCATCTGCTGCATAACGGTCTGAGGTCGACGAGAGACCAATTGGTAAAATTAAGTAGAAAGCCAGACTACGATTCGCAATCTTTTCACAAGGAAATGATGAACTTTCTATGTAATTCATTAAAGGATATATCTGATGACATTTTGATAGGCAAGGTGTCTGTCAGCGGATATGGAGCTACTCATCTATTGACTTCATTTAAAGAGCTGTCATTTGACGATGACTGTATTCGAATTTGGGAAGCGTCAAAGAATTTGTCCGACGAGACTACTTCACAGGCATTCCAAGAACCAAAAGTGGTTGGTTTTATGCTGCCATTACTTTATGCAAAAACGCGTTCTCTGACTGAGCCTAACGAGCTATATAACCAAATTATTCAATCCAAAGAATTTATCCATCCCAATCTTTACAGCGGACTGATAAAAGTCTTCATCAAGGCGGAAGACTACGAAAAGGCATTATCCCTCTTCGGCCAATTATGTGAAAAGGCTGAAGTGAGGAATTACGGTTATTTAATTGAAACGCACTTAAGCTTCATTGGTGATTCCAAGAATTTAACGTTGGCAGAAAGTTTCTTTGACAAAATTATCAACGATGAAATGCCATACAAGATTATTTTACAAGTCTCTACAGTGAACTCTTTTTTGCAGAATATATGGAAAGCACAGAACGATTTTGATCATGTTTATAGAATATGGGAAAAGGCTGTAAAATTTTATGGTAACACTGTTAATCCTGGAATTTTGTCCTCACTAAACAACACTTTTTTCACAATATTCTTCGAAAACTATGTTAATGACAATATCAATGGTTTCCGTAAGCTTCAAGAAATCATAACGTTTTACAGTGGGGTCAAAAAAATTGATGAACCATTTTTTAACGTTATGTTAACTAGAGCATCTATCTGGCACGAACGCAGCATAATCGATTTTATCGATAAAAACTATACTTTGTACCATATTCCAAGAACTATTATATCATATAGAATACTACTGAAATCATTGGGAAGCATAGACAACACGAATAATGAAGAGATTCTGGATAGATGGCTGGAGTTGGTCAAGAAACTGAATGAATTGGGCCAACAATATATAGCCAATGCTGATCTGTCCGCTTTGAGGGATGCCACTGTCGTATGGTCACAATCAAAGAGGGATGAAAAGGTCTTTTCTGCAAAAGCTAAAGGAACACCAGCAACGACAACGATCACAGAAGACGACATAAAAGTTCCGAAGCCATTGGAAGATTTGAAAAATGAGGATTCTACTTCGAATTCAGAAGACAGAATAGAGCTGTACTTGAAAATATTAAAAAGATATACGCCCTACTTTCGCGCTACCAAGCAAGTATATAGGTATACCACTGGATGCGCAGAGTCATACCCAATATTAAATGAGTATCTGAGCGGTTATTCTGACTTGAGTGCCGAGGACATTCCTGTTCCTCAACTACATAGCTTTATTGCTAAGGAGCAATAGTACTAGCGCATTCATTCTCCCCATCTCAATTTATGCATGCTTGTAAATAAACATTTAAACGTATAATATATAAGATCGAATCTTCTATGATCAAGAAATGTGTATATTTTTTTCCCTCTTGTAATCAGCGATTTTTTCCCTCTAGAAAAATAAAAATGAAAAGGATAGGCATAAGACTATATAAAAGCGGTCTATAATTATCATTAACATCATCCAGGAAATTTGTACCAGCAAACAACAACAAATATTTAAGTACATAGTATGGGGCTTTGCGGAAGTAAAACCCAACCAATGCCTTCACAAACTACGACGGTGGCAACTAAAGCAAGAACAAAACCAATTAATCGTGATACAGTCAAGTCAAAGCAAGAACTTCGACATAAAGAGAAGAAAGATAAAAAGAAGAAGACACAACTAAAGAGTACAACTGTCCCGGTTGTGCAAAAGAAAGAAGGCAGCAAATTAACTGATACAAGTGATCCGAGCAAAAATAAAGTTAGCCCAAAGGAGGCCGCAAGGTTAGCTGCTGAGAAGAGATTTCAAGAGACGAATGAAAAGTACAATAAGGGCGAGTTAGGCAAAAAGCTAGCTCAAGAGCGTGCCAAGTCTCATAAGACTCGCTTAATGGAAGAGGCCGAGAAAAAGCATGCTGAGAGGGAAAGGGAAAACATGATTTATGACTGAGAGGACGACGGCAGTAATATTGTAATGAATCAATATATGCAATTGTACAAGAATTTTTTGTTGGCCTTCCATTCTCCTCTTGGCTTTGTAACGTTTATATACCTGAATATCTGCCAATGGATTTTGCGCGGCCATAGAAAAAATGAAAATATAAAACACTAGTTCTCATAAATGAGAGACATTCGAGTTAACTATTGAATCTTGGAAATTTTTATAGGATAGAATCACTAAGAATAATGTTATCAAGGTACAACCGCGTTATTGAAATAAATGGGGGTAATGCAGATATTTCTCTGCCCATTGTCAAATTTCCACCGTTTAAACTCAGAGCTCAATTAATTGAAAAGGACCCCGTAGTATGGCTGCATCTAATAGAAACCTATGTAGCGTATTTTGAGTATTTGATGCAAGGTGCTAACGTTGAATTATTAGATGAATCTACACTTGATCATCTTCGTTTATTTTTGAGAACTTACTTGCATGAAATTGCTGATGAGGAAGGAAAGTTATTAAGTCTCGGTATCAACCATGATGTGTCTGAACAGTTATATTTACTAAAAGGCTGGATATTTTCATTGATCAAGAAATGCGGGTTATTACATCTTCAGATTTTTGGTGACTCCCTGTGGAATTTGATCAAAGTATATGTTAGACGTAATCCAGATTCTATTCGTGGTTTGATCGATGGCTCATTGAAACCACGGATCAACACGCAACGTGTACAATTGGACAAATCGTACCAAGTTCAACAGCATTTGAAGCAGTTAATAGAATCTGGAAAATTTAAAAGAATAGATTTAAGGTGCGTTGAAGATCTGCTGTCTGCCAAATCCATGCAGCCAAATAAGTTTGCGGAGAATTTCTTTACGGCAAATTGGATTGAAATTTTAGAGGCATTATGGGCAAAGGGACAGGGCCGGGGTCATAAAGAGGCTAGAGAATTGATCATTATCAGTTTATTTTCTGTTTCTGCTGATCGTTTACTAAAAATAACTAAAGAATTAGGCATAAGCAATTTTGAAACTTTGGCGTTATATCCTCTTTTAGGAACAATGCTCATAAATGAAGGAGTCCACAAAAGGCTTCCTGATTTGAAGAGCAAGTTACTATTTCTGAATTTAGGGGGGTTGTCAATGGACGAAGGAGACCATATGAGCTATCCAATATCATCAGGTACTGAAGTTAATGAAGAACAACTGTCCGCGTTGATGGAATTGTTCCCCCAGTTTTCTAAATATCAATTATCTCAAACGCTGCTTGCCTATGATAATAACATTGAATTAGTAACGAATAAAATATTTGAGGATCCTACCATTATCGAAGCATTCCCCAGAGAACCTGCGGAGGAAGAAGTAGAGCCGGTGTCAGATGGTGATAATGCATCCTTTACTGAAGAACTGAGTATATTGGATAGAGGAGATAGCTCAAAAAATAAAGAGCTAGACAAAAAGATTATCTCGGAGGGTGTTCCGGATGAATTAAGAAATAAAACTTTGACAAGAGCATTGAAACTTTTATACGAGGCTGATGAAGATGAAAGGGACGACACTTATGATGAAGCCGATGTGAACCGGTCCGATCCTTCGAAAAGAATTGGACTTCAAGAAGACGAAGAAAGCTATGATACAAAAGATGATTCTAATGAAGTGCGACAAGATCATAACTATCATATTGTTGAAGCTTACTTGTGGAATCTATTGAAAGAGGATCCGAAATTATTTGAGAGATCAAAAAGAGGTACAAAAGTCAGGAAAACAATGAAAGAAATGACTTCATGGTCGGATGAAAAAATCGAAGGTTGGTGTCGGATGTTAGAAAGATCTCCTACACGAGCAAGACTTTTAGAAAAGAAGTTTATGTTCAAAGGAAATAGCAAAACAGGGAAAACGTCTTATGTTCATAATCGTGATAGCCAAAATGATGGAAATGTCGTCAAAGAACAAGCCAAACAAAAAAAATCTGAAAATATTAAGAAACATGAACCTCAATCTACTGAACAGAAGAAAAGACAGCATGCTAAGAATGAAAAAAGGAAAGGGGCTAGAGCTAACCATAACCGTAAGAAGGGGCACGATAAAAAATTGGCTCGTGCGGGAAATAACGCTATTTGATAAAATGCATCTGCATACAAGATAGACAAGCGTATGTAAGTTTACTAGACGGTATACAATTATGTAACGTATTATAAGTTATTCAGCGTCGCGTTCAGGAAGTGCTTTTTTTAATAATTTTTCCCGCCGACCAGTAAAACTTTGCCTTCAATTAGCGTCCTTTACTATTAAATTTTGCTTTTCTTACTGGCTTTAGAAGCAGCTACCTTTCCTTCCAATTTATTCCAAAGCTCATCTGCGTCTTCTTCAAGTTCTGTAACCTTCCTTTTTTGCTTCTCTTTGGCAGCTTTCGCACTTGGACTTAGTGGCATCTCGATTTCAACGTCATCCAGCATAACAATAAAATTTATACGGGACCCAACATAAACCTTCACCAGCATTTTGTTAGTTTTTATATCGAAGATGCGAACATACCTATCTAAACCACCTTGTAAAAGATATTTGCCGTCATGTACATGAATATAGGTTGACGAACCAGTGATATCATCTCTACCTACCTTGCCCAACATTCTTCCATTGCCATCGAATTTAAAAACATTCTTTTTGTAGTCAGTAGTAATCACATTCAGTTCATTAAAGGTTTCGGATTGAAAATTCCCCAACGAAGAGACAACATTTTCTCCCTTGGCATCAAAAACTTCCATCTGAGATAATGGTTCACGGTTAGGTAATAAATCTATCTGAGCGAACGGTTTTCTGCCATGTTGTGTGCTGTATTTGGTGAGGTGGGACCAACGGGTTATGGCTGCAAACTGGTAGTTCAGCTTACCCTTTTCAGTTTTACCAGGGGAGGGCTCCAAAAATCTTAGGGCCATGGGCCATACTGGGACTCTCATATCCAACCTGTCGTTTTTAACATTCTTGGCTTCCCAAATTTGCTTTAAAGATTGGAAACTCGAATCTATTTCCACTAATTTTATTAAATTCTCCTCCCCTCCGTATGCAAATATATATTTATCAGTATCGGTATCTTCTAGATCATATAACTGAAGAAATTCTACTGGTGCTTTCAGTCCAAGGGATGCTAGTTTTATTAACTTTTTGTCTTCTCCTTTTTTTATAATATGTAATAATCCCGATTTGGTAGCAGCTACGAATGTGTTATTCGACGAATCCTTTTTTATGGGACATAATGTGACAAAACCATCCACCAACTTGGTTCTTTTAACAGATTTACTTGAAAGTGATTCCAATTTGGCATCATCAAAAAGGTCTGAAACTGAGCTGGTTATCTCAAACTCGGATATGTCAAATTTGGGTAGATCATCGGAAAGGCTCTTTTCATTTTTGCTTTCTCCTTTGGGATCGACCTGGAGAGCTTCATTTTCTTTAAGGTGTTTCGAAATTTTTACAAGTTCGACGACCCCTGAATTCCTTGCTAAGATGGCTTCATCTTCGGATATCACCCACATCCTGTCAACGTAAGCTTTCAATCCTTCGGCTAGATGAGGTGCCACATGAAAAGGCTGCAGTGCTGATTGTACGGAAGTGTCAGTCCCGATGTTACACAAAACTTCCTTTATGGATCCACTATCCACACAGCTGACTAGTAACCTCATTTTACGATCGAAGCTGGGCCTATTTATGGTTATATTTTCTCTGTATTATGTTCATTGAAGTGAGGCTTCGAGATTGGGCATCGCTTTACAAAATTTTTCAGCTTTATTTTATTACCAAAAAAATACCCGGAAACCATCAATAACAAACACCGATTCAAGTAGCAGCAAAAGTAGTTCATGAGCGAAAACAATAGATTGGCTTTAAAAAGGAAGCAAAGGACGCCTCAGTGTAGTTGATAGCCTGTTAAAATGTCTACACAGCAGCAATCTTACACAATTTGGTCTCCACAAGATACTGTTAAAGATGTCGCTGGGTCGCTTGGGTTGGAAAATATCAACGATGACGTCTTGAAAGCACTTGCTATGGACGTTGAATACCGTATTCTAGAGATTATTGAACAGGCAGTCAAGTTTAAAAGACACTCTAAAAGAGATGTTTTAACTACAGACGATGTATCGAAGGCCCTGCGTGTTCTGAATGTGGAACCTTTATATGGATATTATGATGGCTCTGAAGTTAATAAAGCTGTATCATTTAGTAAGGTTAACACAAGTGGAGGACAGTCGGTTTACTACCTGGATGAGGAAGAAGTAGATTTTGATAGATTAATAAATGAGCCATTACCGCAAGTGCCTCGTCTACCAACTTTTACTACACATTGGCTAGCAGTTGAAGGGGTTCAACCTGCCATAATCCAAAATCCAAATTTGAATGATATAAGGGTATCTCAACCACCATTTATTAGAGGTGCTATTGTCACCGCTTTGAATGATAACAGCCTCCAAACACCTGTAACGTCGACGACAGCAAGTGCTTCTGTGACGGATACAGGCGCCTCTCAACACCTGTCTAATGTTAAACCAGGACAGAATACTGAAGTCAAACCTTTAGTGAAACACGTTTTATCCAAAGAATTACAGATTTATTTCAATAAGGTCATTTCAACCTTGACAGCGAAGAGTCAAGCTGATGAAGCTGCACAGCATATGAAACAAGCAGCTTTGACTTCACTACGAACTGATAGTGGCCTGCACCAACTGGTTCCATATTTTATTCAATTTATTGCCGAACAAATCACACAAAATCTTTCCGATTTACAATTACTAACAACAATTTTGGAAATGATTTACTCTTTACTAAGCAATACTTCTATTTTCCTGGACCCTTATATTCATTCGTTAATGCCTTCCATTTTAACCTTGCTATTAGCAAAAAAACTTGGTGGATCACCAAAAGATGATTCGCCGCAAGAAATTCATGAATTTTTAGAAAGAACGAATGCACTACGTGATTTTGCCGCATCTTTGTTGGACTATGTATTGAAAAAATTTCCTCAAGCATACAAATCCCTGAAGCCAAGAGTAACTAGGACACTGCTAAAGACATTTTTGGACATAAACCGTGTTTTTGGGACTTACTATGGGTGCTTAAAGGGTGTATCGGTACTAGAAGGTGAATCCATCAGATTCTTCTTAGGAAACCTAAATAATTGGGCGCGCTTGGTATTCAATGAAAGCGGAATAACTCTAGACAATATAGAGGAACATTTGAACGATGACTCCAATCCAACTAGGACCAAATTTACTAAAGAGGAAACTCAAATCTTGGTTGATACTGTAATTAGTGCATTGTTAGTTCTAAAAAAGGATTTACCAGATTTGTACGAGGGTAAAGGTGAAAAAGTTACGGATGAGGATAAGGAAAAATTGCTAGAGAGGTGTGGTGTCACTATTGGATTTCACATTTTGAAAAGAGACGACGCAAAAGAATTAATTAGTGCGATATTTTTTGGCGAATAGTGAGAATCGGTTTATACTAATAGTACAACGGTAATGTTATATAACAGTTTTTACATACGCCATTGTATGTATATATATATGCATGATGAGTTATTTAATTGTATACTCAAAGGCCCCCGAAGTGCGAAATTGTTGTAGCTTAGTTTTATTTTATTCCCTTTTCGTCCAAGAAAAGCTACAAAGATGGAGTTGGGTCAACTACTTGCCAGCGAAGGTGGTCTCGCAGTTTCTTATTCTATGTGGATTCTGGAGCAAATAAACGTCTTCTTACTCTCCTTTTTGAGCTATTTTCCGGGGGCTTATTAGTGGGAGTAGAGGTAATATTGGAGGTATTTTTTCTGCCTTCATGCGTATCATCATCCTTGAAATTTAGCGGCGATTCAATGATGCTTTGAAGTTGCGCCTTTTTATTAGGTGTCACAGTTCTTTTTTTCACAGCAGGAGTGGCTTGAACTTGTACGTTTTCCTCAGAGTCTACACGTTCATGTAGGCGTATCGTTTCATTGATATCTTTACGTTTCCCAACTCTGCGAAAAGAGTTATTCATAGTTTTGTATGCATTAATAGTTGAGTGCGAGAAAGGCGTTTTGAGTGTGATAGTTGATGAATTCGGTACTCTTGTTGTGCTTAAGTCAGAGACAGAAAACTGCCGTTTTTGTAAATGATTCATCGTTAGATCAGACTTCGTCCTTCCCAATTGTGAAGGGCGCTTTAAGCTTCTAGTTTCACTTTCGAGAAATTCATTCAAGTTAGAGTTCGTTCTAGAATTCAAAAGTTCAGGGGTGGGCGAAGCTATAGATTTTCTGCTGAACAAATTAGCGTCCACCCTTCTCAATGCGGGTGAAGATGGGACGGAATTAATGATTGAAGAGCGAGAGGCACGTTGACTCGTGGATAACCTGTTATACGTTTCTACAGTATTAGGTGACGATACATTTGTGCTATCGTTGACCTTTTTCAGGGCTCTCTTTGGTCTCATGCTTGGTCCCTTGAGCTTTTGAATTATAAATTCAACGGCGTGTGGTACCTTTTTGTTGAAATATGGAATAAGAACATAATTTATGAACCCAACCAATGAGGCTTCTTTGCTTTTGTCTAGGATATTTTTTTTATGCTCTTGTATTGTTCCATTTGATGCTTCTATGGCATCTGGGTTGGGCGTTTCACTTGATAGTAGAATGTCCAAGATGCATGCTCTATCTAAGTACAAGTCTAACTGTTCACAATAATCCAAAGATGTTGTTATTCTCTCGATTCCTTTGTCTTTTTCGCTGGTTTTTTTCTTCGATCTTCGACGAACTAATCCCTTTTTTGTCAAATTAAGTGATCTTTTCTTCAATTTTAATTTATACTTTTTCTCAAAATCTCTAAAATTCCAATCTAAATCGTTCAATCCTATTATCTCTAATAGCAATAATATTTGTAGCTTTATTTCGCGGGATTTTAATACAACACATAAATCAGCAATGGTTGAGCTGTTTTTGTTTTCATCTTGGATAACAAATTTTGTGAGACAGTTCTTCCTTTTTTCATCTGCTATGGGACTAGAAAAGGGCTCTAATAAAAGCCTGTTATCATGTCTATCTTTGAATTGTACAATTGAGAGAAGAAATTTTTGCAGCATGGCTTGATAGGCTATTTTGTAACTGTCACTTCCGTACTTGGTTCGGCAGGTATTTTTGAGCCTTACTAAATTTGACTTGACGAAATATGCGAGAGGCGTATGTATGGAAAAAAGAGCATCATAATACTTACTTTCTATGTACTCTTTAGGGTCTGAATAGTAGTCATTAATTTTTGATTCGCCTTTCATATCTGGGGGATTCATATCCAGTTTAAGGTCTTTGTCCTTCTCAAGCTTACACGAGCCCTTGGGTTCTTCTGACCATAAATGAAGAAGCTCTTTAAATTTCAATTCGTCCCATGTTTTTAACGTTTCACGCTTAGCTCTTTCTCTTTCAACTGTCGTTACAACTTCCGTACGCCTTTCTGGTAAGCTGTAACCATTGAAATAATTGTACGGCCACTTAACCCAAAATCCTGGCCCATATTCCTCTAGTAGAAAATACTCTTTTCTTGATTTCATGCAGATGTGTTTCAATTGACGTCGATTCTTCTGTTGCAGTAATTGGAGAATGTTACTGGGCACGTCCTCGGATTTAATAATAAGTGGATGATCTAAGCTCAAGTCAAGGCCTTTTGTTGCTTCTTTTACCGATGCTATGACTTCCCATGTTTCCATTATGAGAGGTCAGATCGTTCCTACCTATACGATCTTAACCCTTCAGCAGTTATGAATGAGGCTTCTGTCTGTTTTAACAGTGCCCATCACTTTTTTTTATTTTTCTTAAATGGACCATGTTGTACACCAAGATAGCCGATATTTCAAGGTCGCGTATAATATAACATTTTGCCTAGGATTTTTGTCACCTAGAAATATATATACAGGGAAATCTAAGACATCGAATTATGTGATGAGTAAATAATTTAAAATTTGTAAACTTTGTAAATTCTTTATTAGTAAAATATTATATACCTAATAGTGAGGGACATTTAAGCAGATGAAGACCATGTTTATTACGCTAAAGATACCTTCACCTAAGACCAACCCCGAACTGAATACAATCATTTTTGTTTTCGCATTTAAGTCACCCCTATGATTCTTCAACCAAAAATGCGAAGCCCACCCGCCGATGAATCTTGCAATTGTAAAACTGGGAGAATTAAATATACCAACACCGACTGCTACACCAGACGGAATATATAATATCCACCCGTATCCGTAATCTCTATAAGTGTTTCTGATTAATGATAAAACGGCAAATATGACTCCGAGAATCATGGAGCACTCCAAGGCCTTATCAGGGAGCCCTTTACCAGTTACTAGTCTTGCACAATCTATCCACACTACTGCTGTCGGTATCCTGAATTGCTCACTCGGAATTGAATAAACTTTATTGTAGCACAAATACATGAAGCTAGACAAAATAATTGACCAACAGGCCCCTATCAATTGGGCACAGAACTGAGCTCTTGGGGAGGCGCCGAGGAGGTGCCCCGTTTTCAAATCCTGCATTAAATCGCCCGCCTGTTGGGCAGAGGCTTCTGCAATACCTCCCGATACCACGTTCATTAACACTGATCCAGGTCTATCCCTTGGTATGATAAAGGCAAAAATCAATTGAGAGATCTTACCAATGCCGCTCACAGGATTCAGATCGGTCTCTCCAAGTGCTCGAATACCGAGAATAGATAGAAACAACGCAAGTATCAAAGCAGTGATAATAGCATATAGGGGAATTACTTGTATCCCAAACAAATATATTATGGAAACAATGCATATTATCGAGGAGACTAGACATCCACTGATAACGGTGGTATAGCGAACCAAATGCTTCGAATCTACTTCTATTTCGTTATCTCTACTCACTAATCTTACGGTGTCCTGCCTTCCATCAACATATGTATTTCTTCTGCTGCTATTAATGGCGCGTTCCTCCTCCAGTAACATAGATTGAAATGTATCATCGATTATGTTGTTCAGTAAAGCAGCTTTGTCATCTATAAGAATAAATTTCACAATGGACTTCACTGTCACAACAATAAAAGCGACTACACTGTCAGCAACCATTATTGAAAGCGACGACCAAAGAATCCATCCTTGCACTCCCTCCTCCCAGTCGTGGACATCAGCATCTGGTGGTACCCATCCTTTGTATCTCGCCAATGGTGCTAACACACCCCAGCCTAAGAAGCACCCGATAAGCATGTACGATACTGTTGGAAGACCCATTATTATCCCTTGGCCTATATACGCAGGCGACGGCTGAAAATTCCAGAGATAATTGTTCGAGAGGTATTTTCCGAAGACTGGAATAGACCGTATTACCGGTACAAAATATGACACCATGGTGTAAAGCGAAGAAACAACAAAAGTTTTCAATAAAATAATAATATTCGCTCTGTAGTTCTCAGAGCCAGTAGAAAGGATAGAACTTCCATCTTGGCTAGTTGCCGTATAATCACCAAGTTCGCTATGAGAAGAGTTCATTAAATAATCCGTCTCCTCTGGATCTCTGTTGGGTTGTAGCACTTCAGGGCATTCATTCAATCTCCTCTGCCTCATTTCCAATAACTCTGACTTAGAAACCTCTTGTAAAATCTCAGTTCCATTTAGCACTGAAATTAAAGTGGCCGTGGCGCTACCACTGGGGAAGGGAAGTTTCTCTCTAACAATTACTTGCTTTCTTAGAGGAACTGCAAAAAAAATACCGAAGAATGCTAGGGCTGTGGACCATATTAACAATTCTCTAAAAGTGAAGGACTGTCCTTGTTCCCTTAATCCACCACTTTCGTCGTTAGTAAGGAACTTCTCGATGGCAGGTATGACGCCGACAAACCCAAAGGCTAATGGGCCTGTTCCGACAGCTACTGCCATACTTTGTACGTATACATTTTCAACGTCACTGAAAGGCCTGTCGTTCGGAAATATTAATGGCCAGATATTTTTAAAGAAAGCACAAGCTAACAATGCCGATGGCAGGGACATCATGGAAACCCAACCGGTTTGCAGGCCAAATTGAAAATTTGATGTTAGCACCAGAGACCCTATAGCGATACCTGCTATGGTTGCTCGGAGTGTTATCTGCTTCAAAGCAGGTTTATTATCCCATGGTACACGCTGTACTTCTTGACTTGGAGTAGATTGAGGCATTTCAAAGTATTTACAGTACCGATTTAGAATCTTTAACGGTTAGTCCTCTATACTGTGACTCTTTTTCTTCCTATCTTGGTGCGAAAATAAAAAAAATGATGCCTTGAGATAGATCTCACGAAAAATACCTTCTACGGCGTTAAATTTACAGCTTTTCTTTAGCTGCCTGTACCTTTTTGATGAACTAATTTATTTTGGTATCAATGGACAATACTACAAAAGGCTTTGCATTATCTTCCTTCACCCTTATATGCAGCATTCCCCCCTCCCAGAGATCGCATCAGTATCATTACTAATCGATTTTTCACTTCGCTTTATAACCGAATTTCCGCCGAATTATACCCAAAATAAGCAAGATGAAAATATATTGGTCAGATGAAGTATGCATGACTGATTAATCATGACTTTATTAGTTGCATTTATTTATAGTATGTACACAAAAATCTCATCGGCTCGTTTCAGTTGCTACCTAGAAGGATATATTTGAGAATATCGCTTAACGTCAAGACACCAACCAACCGTCCGACGTCATCAACTACAAAGAATCTATGCACCCTTGCTTTTCTGATGTTATCCATAATAGTAGATAATTTATCATTCTTAGTGCATGTATAAACACCCTCAAAATCATCACTTCTCCTCATAAGGGCTTCTCCGACGCTCAATGACAGGTCGTTGTAGATGCCTCCTTTTATCAAGCCTAGGACATCGTATGCTTCATATACGTTGATTAAGTAGCCGTTTTCGTCAATAATAGGGACGGAAGAAACCCGACCTTGGGTAAGCATCTGAATGACGTCTATGACCGGAGTGGTCATTTGACAGCTTTTCATGTTATCTTGCGTAATAATGTTCAAGTCCCCAATTGGAATCTTTAGAAAATGTGTTTCCCTGCAATTTAAAGCAACGAACTTCAGAATTCTATATTGCGTAAGAACACTAACGACAATTTCTCTATGTGTCTCTTCATCTTGATCGATCAGTGGTATTCTACCACTTCTTGATTCTAACATCTTAAGACACGCCTCAAATAAGGGTCTAGAAGGATGAATTGAAGCTGTATCTAGTTGATCAACACCGAGAGCACGCTCTATATCTTTTAATCCATCTAACTGTAATTTGTCTACTAATTCGAACTTATCTGGATTGGAGAAGTAATACTGGATGACATTAATAAAATCTGTAGTAGTTAGAAGTCCAGCGAACCTGGAAGTCTTGGAGTCCCATAATGGCGCAGAGACAATGCTATTTTGCAAAAGAACATTCAGTGATTTCTTCACTAACAACGAGGTGTCCAAGACAATTAAACGGTAAGAAACAGGCAACACGTCATAAGATGTTTTCGAGTTCAAAAACTTCCTTATCGATTCTACAGCTAACTGCTGTTCAATAGAAACCTTTTCTTGTGAATCCTGTGTCGGTTTCATTATGTATTTTCCTTTTCGCTTCCTCCTAATGCTAACACAGTAGAAGATGTTTAGCTAACGTTAAAAGATTGATACAATTTTCCAGTTTGCAGCAAAACCACTAGCCCGAGAAGTTCTCAATGTAGATATTATGTTAATAACGATTATTGCATTGCTATGGTTTCTTCCAAGGCCTAAATTTTGTTATTTGCTAAATTTCTCTCCCTCCCAGTTCTCGCGCGTGTGGTGTGTGGGTTCTTTAACATGTGATGAGTTATATCTTGATGTATTCTCAAGGTTCATTACTTTTATTTCTTAAGCTTCTTGAATACATTTATGTTTATACATTATGTATGCGTGTATGGAAATTTCATTATATGCCTTGACATGAACTTTTATTCTTTTATTTCATCACCTGATCAAATATTGGCTGGTACTAGAGGGCCTCCTTGTATGAATCTCACTCGAATTTTTGGAACGATTCTCCTTATCATTTGTTCGACAACCTTCCTTGCCAATAAGTCCTAGCATACCATCCATCAATCCGTCTTCTCTCGACCTTCCTGTACATCTTGGATCAAATATCTTATAAAATTTTAAGTTTTCATCTCCTCCCACTGTGGCCAATGTGGTTCCGTCAGGGGACAATTGAGAACAGCATATTCTTGCTTCATGAGCATGAACTACTTCTGCAACTTTGAATTTTGTTTCATAATTATAAACAGAGATTGCATTCTCTGGATTACCTCCTGTGGCAACAATCTCTTTATTCATCATACCACCATTGGTTGACGTATGACTTTGGCCCCAATGTAAAGAGCTCACCTGGGATCCGGTATTGATTGAGCCAACTCGTGCACCTGTGATACTGTTCCAAAAATGGATGTGTTTATCTGTTTGTCCGCCTCCAGAGGCTAGAATATTTGGCGAATATGGACACCAGCTTAGTGCTTTTACAGCAGCACTATGCGTCTTCTTGGAAAATTGAGGCAAGGACGTTCTGGTATCCCAAATCATTACAGTGTTATCATTACCACCAGATGCAAGTTGCAATCCGTCACTTTTATAGCTCAAACCGCAGACTTCGCCTGTGTGCTCTGCCCATGTAGATACAATATGCTGTTTGATCCTGACATCATTGATTTGAATTTCTCCACTACGACTGCCTGTAGCTATCAAAGTATCTAACCAAGACAATGAACCGATACGGACACCTAAGCCTGATCTCATAGTTCTAATTAATGACATGGTCTCAACGTCCCAAATTTCGGTGTTCCCATCCTCTTTACCGATAGAGATATGACAATCATCATCAGACCACGTAACGCTGCATATTGTGGTGTTTTCGAAATCCGTTAACAGGGAAACATCCCCAGTGGTGGCATTCCACAGATATAATGCAGTGTCTAGTGCTATAGCTAAGACATTTTTTTTGGACCAACTTAACAAGTTTAAATAAAAGTCGTCTTGGAAACCAGGTGCATCAAGAATTCTTTCCGGATTGGTATTGATTTTCCTTAATTTAATTAAATCAGGAATTTTTTGTTCCTGCTGATAACTATAATGTGTTCTTTTCTTCATGATATAGCTTTTTTGTCTCAAGGAAGAGCATTTTGGTGGTTCCGGCATGTATTGTAGTATTCTTTTATTCATATCTAACCCACACGCTTCAGCTACATTTTGTTTGAAGACAATCTTAGTCTGGGCCCTTAAGTGTGAAATTGGCGACGCGTTTGGCGGAGGTAATGCCTCGTGTAAGGTTTCAGGATCGACCTTGTTTTGCGAAGCTCCCTGTAGAATTGGAATATATCTATCCGCAGCTACTGTAAATTGCTCATCAACTTCTCTAGATGTTGTCGGTTGCGATAAAGATGTTTGGGAAACTACGCTGTCAGATCCAATTGTTGGATATGAACGAGAAGAGTATGCCGAAAACGTTGCTTTGTCTTTTTTAGCGTCAAATTCATCTTTGAAAAATGAAGAATCTCGTCTTATTAACGGTGGTGCCCCAATTGTAATCTTAGGTCTTGAATAAATAGAATTGGCAGAGGCTTGTAAACTGGGACGTTTGGAGTTTCTAATGTTCAGTGAACTTGATCTCTTTAGCGAATTTTTAGAAACTTTACCTTGGTTTCTGGACCAATCGGAAGATAGTATGTTTAGCTTTGTTGGGGACGCAATAGAAAGTACAGAACGGTTACCGCTAATTGCTGCATTTCCCTTATCTCTAGAGCTTTCTGGCATTAGTCTTCTTTGTAATACTTGTCTTTTGATATTTCTGCACTAAATGAATGGACGATTTCTATATTTTTGGGTTTCTTTCCAATTGGACACAAAAATCAAAGTCGCAAAGCAGATTAGTCCTAAGCTTGATGACTGATCTCTGGTTTAGTCTGATTTAAACTATTAATTGGCTGAATTAGGAACTAATATGACAAATTCCAGTCTATTTTAAAGGTGATAAATTCTTTGCCTGCTAGAGGTTTTGCTCGTTGCATTTTTCCGATGCTCCTTCTAATTATTTGAAACCAACCCTATTTACGTTTTGCCTCTTTCGGCAATCAAATTGCTAACGCAAAAATCGCATGCACTTCACATTTTTCACTTTCATGAAAGAGGACATAAAGGAAGTGAAGGAAAGCTAACAAAGAACCGCAGAAAAAGAACGACACATTCTTTGTGGATATTCTAGAAATATGTAGTATGTAGGGTACTTTTTACCAATATTATGAATGTCAAATTATCATATAACCCTTCTATGAGTTATTTTAAGAGACGTTTTTCTATGCTGTAAAAAGTCATCAAATTCATTGTCCAGATTAACATCAGAAACATCCAGTGTTCGGAATTCAAGTTCAACTAACGTTTCCTCACTCTGGTTTCTTTGCATGCCACGTTTCATTACATGGTACTCTGTGTAAGCGTTGGAATTATGTATTATGCGCTTGTGGAATAATATGGTATCGTGGATGAACCGATTAACAGTGTCTATCAAGATATTGGCATCCTTACTGTCCCGTACTATTGTTGATGCAATAGTAACATACCCGTGGAGGATATCAAGCATGAAATTACCCCGACTGACCAGATCACCCAAAAGCTTTTGCTGATTCATGTTATTGCAATCCACCGTCTGATATGAATGGTACAAGTGAATGAGATTTTCATAAACTTTAATGATGCCTTTGAATTTTGCGTTCATATCATCGACCAGTGGTGTTGGTAATTGCTTTGGATCATTCAAAAACCGCAAGGAGTTGGTTTTTTGTCTTATGTATATCAAAGGAAACAAAGCAGAGTGTCCAACACCCAATGAAGATGGGTAACTTCTCACTTTCGAATCTTTATCTGATGCTTCGTTGACTATCTTGTTCCCTTTAAATATCCTTGTAAAACACTTTGGATCGTCCGGATACATAAAACTTTCAATTTGAATGTCCACGAATTCTAAAAGGCACTTGCATACGAGATCTTTTAAGGCATTAACAATGTAAACTTTCCCTTGATCGCTTTCCACATCTTTTATTGAAATTGGCTGCATTGTAAGATATTGTTACAGATCTTCTTATTTCAGCAACGTCAATACTATTAATCTGTGTTTATGCCACCTGAGCCAGTCTGGCACATATCTGCAGTAACAGAAAAGTTTCCTACTCATGGCGCTATTTTATATATCACTTACCTTTTCTTTTTATAAAAAAATGTTACGTGTATTATGGCATATATTGTTGGTGTACGGAAAACACGCGGGGAAGAGAAAGTATAGAAAAGTGATGACAGAAACAAATGACTCATTATATATGAAAAGAAATAACTGCAGCGGTGAATATGCCACACTGGCATTATCAACAAGGAGCTGTTCATTTAATATGCAACAGAATGATTGGGTAACTATGGAAGGACTATTTCCTTTTGTGATGGTTTTGTGTCATTTGGAAACGAAGCCAATGAAAATAGGTATCCAGCTTATACTACAAGTCCCTTTCATGGGTTTAGGAATTCACAAAGAGAATAAAGAATTCTACTTGATATTATGAAATTTTTTACATTTGTTCTATCAGTTAGTAAAATAAATTTTATTGCGCTGTCATTTCTTGCGTTGCGGTTTCTACGACGTTCGAAGACAGTTAGAATCTTGTGCGAAAATGTTTCGAACTATGCCATCTTTTAAACCCGATACATATTCCAGCGAAATGGCTACTATCATCCTTTATACTAGCAGAAAATAAAACTGAAATAACGGGTTTATCACAGTTTACATGAGTTGCCATTAGAAACGAAACGGGCGTGAAACCGTAAATTGATGTAGATATTTACATTCGTTTGCACCTCTGGCGAATTTAAGGAAACACAAACGATCTTTCAGGTAATAATGCAAGGTAGAGTGAAAAATCTACTAATTGGACCTTGACTTGGCATCTATATGTATAAAAATATTAGTAGTTATACACAACTTCTAGTATATTACCTGGCCTGTTCTTGGTGATACTATATTCTAGTTACTAATTATCAAAACTGACGATAACTAGGAGCCGTTTTAAAGATACAGCTTTCGGGGAGACAAGTAAGAATTTAATTCTTGGATATTTCAAGATGAAGCGGTGGCTCAATGGTAGAGCTTTCGACTCCAATTAAATCTTGGAAATTCCACGGAATAAGATTGCAATCGAAGGGTTGCAGGTTCAATTCCTGTCCGTTTCATTTTTTATACTGCAAGTGATAATTTAAGGATGGTTAAATGAAGGAAACGGTGTACTAAATGTGCAGGGGCGTCTCTGCTGTCGTGTTTACCGATTGCTTTTTATTGTACCTTTTCTATTCTTTTTTTTTCGGTTCAATTCTTGTAAGTCCACTGACGGACAAGAAATGTTGACAGCGGTAATAATGTCTTGATATTGCTAAGCGGACCTATGTTATTATGTTCAGCAGCATTTATGTAGAACTTTAGCTGATCTAATGATCGCTAATGTTATTCTTGTATGAAATGCCTAGACAATTAGTATAAAATTTGTGTGAGGTTACGTATGCTAATTGCAATGCAAAGCGATATTATCATATTTTATGTTAATTATTCTAATCTCATACGTATATTCTATCCTATCTCGTAATGGTTACTAGCCAAATTCGCCCGTATGAATATGTTCTTTTTATATCAGTTCATATTCCTTTTGATTTAAATGATACTTCTTTTTTTGCAGCCTGAATAGGTGCAACAGTTGCCATCCATTACATTAGTGTTTTGATGAGCACGAAACAATGTCATAGGCTTATCTGCCCCCTAGGCACAACGTTAATTTAACATTTATGACTGAATGGAAACCTGAGGAAGCTATATCGATTGGATAACGGGATCATTATATCCTGAGATAAATGCACTAATGTCGAAGTTCAAAATTTTCTGTAAGAAACTGCTGTAGCTAACAAACTAAACTATATTTCTGACCCGAAGGTATTGTCTTAAAGCTGGCGTGTTTCATAAAGTAAATATTGGTAAAGAAGTTGCCTGCATACAGAGTATTTTCAAAGATACATATTCAATTTAGAACAAGAAATGCAGATTATATTCATCTCTCATGAATGATGTACAATTGTATTGTAACAAGGCTGGGACTTTACAGAGAAAAATAATTCTATAATTAGGAAGCGACCCAATTCAAAGACTAAAAAGTAATTTGAAATGGGGTAAAATGGAATAGAGAGGTTCTGTGGAATGTCATATTATGTAATGTTGTAAAGTTAATGGTGTATATTTTGAGAAGCTATTGGCAGAAGGATTAGCGTTGCTAAGAAAATGTTGGATCACTATCGCAGAGGGTTTAAAGAGAATGATTGGAAAAAAATATCTAATTCACTGAAGCAGAATGGGAACTACTATTTAAAAACATGACGTATATAGTAGTAATCTTTCAGTCGATCTGGTTGGAAGTACTATAGCAGAACGAGGTACAAAAGAGTGCACATTTATCTTTCTGTTTTATCTTTTTTTTTTGTTCTTCGAGATTATCTAACAAAACAAAATAAAAGTATACGGACTAAAAGTAAATAAAAAAATATCTTTCATAATATAAAGATATGCATATATACAAATAGCGGGGAAGTATTTTAAACTTTATAGGCAAAAATCTCTTTAAAAAGCTTTGCACAATGAACAGACGCACCCATTCTTGCACACAAAAGAAAAATGCCACTAAATTTTCTATGTAACGAGTATGTTTCCTCTGGTGGCGGACATAGTCTTTCATTCAACATTAACCCGATATTACCTCTAATCCTGTCTGAGACTGTTTGATCCTTGAAATCGAAAGATTTATCTACATCACCCCTAAAAGGTTCACCAAGTGTAAGTACACTATCGACGTGCGCGTCTTTCATGGACTGCGATTCTAAGCCTGTGAGATAGCCCAGTTGTACAGACATTTCGTACGCCCCTTTCCTATCTCTCAATGTGGCGTAAGTTAAAAGTTTTCTATATTTTAGAATAAAATCTTCTGCAAAAGGTCTGGAGGCACCGAAATCCAATAATTCAATTTTCTTTGTCCTACCGTTATAGAGGAAATTTGCCCAATTAGGATCCGTTTGCATATACTTGAAAGTGGCAATTTCTTCCAGACATAGTCTCATGATATTCTCCGAAATAAAATTTTTGGTTTCTTGTGATGCCTTGGGCAATTTCATTATTTCAGTTCCCTCCATACGTGTCATAGTTATAATATTATCGGTTGTATATTCAGGAAACACATGAGGAACCTCAAACGCTGGGTCATCCTTTAGCAACGCCTCAAACTTTTGTAGAGCTCTAGCCTCTCTGTTGTAATCACATTCCCATTTTAACTCAGTTCTAGCGTTGGCAATTGTCTTATCCAAAAATAATCCCTTCGGTAATAAACTTGAGGCTGTAAGTAACATTAGTAAACTATTCAAATCCGAATCAATGGATTCTTTAACCCCAGGATATTGAATTTTGACAACCACTCTTTGACCACTGGGCAACTCTGCCGCATGTACCTGTCCGATACTAGCAGCTGCCATAGGTATCTTGTCAAATTTGGAAAACTTTGTCTTCCAATTAGCACCTAATTCCTTGGCCATAACCTTTTCCAATTGCCTTTGAGGCATATGATTTGCACTATTCTGTACCCTTGATAAAATTTCGTATAATTCCTTTGGCAACACTTTCTCATCCTGAAAAGACAACAGTTGCCCTATTTTAAGGGCAACACCTCTCATTTTAGAAAATTTATTGGTAATTCTGTCAATATTCGAATCTGATAGAATCAAAGATTTCCAAGTGGGAGAATTGCCCTTTGCAACTTCCGATATGCCTTTTGCTGCGGCATTCATGCCCACCCCTGCTGCCAGTGAGCCATAATGGAACAATCTCGATATTCGTGAAGTTGGTACACTGGAACTTTTTAATGTATCCTTTTTTTCCTCCTCATGCTTCCTTTCTACGTTTTCTTCACCTTCTTTGGCAGATTTTGTAGTATATTTCTTACTCAACGATATTGAAGAAACAGAAGAAATTCTCCCGTTCTGTATAGTTCTTAAGAGACGGGATGAACAATACAATCTCCTTAAATTCCTCAATTTCACCATATTTGTAACCATATCGAACGATATCTTAGCCGAACAGGTCCCAATAAGGATGCCAAGGAAGCGTACTGAGTACAGTACCAGAAAGATCTTAACTAATTAAGATCATCTAAAAAAGTACTGGGTACTATTACAGATCTAAAGCTTTACAAATGAATATTACCCGGATCATAGTTTGCTGACTGATAGTATATAGTTATGGACAAATTTCATCATTTTCCAAACTAAGGTCGTTTAGTTTTACCCTCTGTATTCGTTTGCTGTTTCAACTGACAGTATCATTTCGGAGTCCCATAAATCTACCAGATTGCTTTTTATTGATCTAGCGATCTTATACACAAGTCCTTTTTTATTTCTTTTTCTTTTTTTTCGGTGCCTCTGAAAAATTTTCAAATGCGAGATGAGGTGAAAAGAAACTTATTCAATTGTAATATTTAACACGTTTACGGGGATGCGATTGAGTAACGATAGTATAACCTTATAAACGCGCATAGAAAGATTAGGACTGCAAGAATAATAATGGGTTCCAAAAGAAGATTCTCGTCCGAACACCCGGATCCAGTTGAGACCTCTATTCCTGAGCAGGCCGCCGAGATTGCGGAAGAATTATCCAAACAGCATCCTCTTCCATCCGAAGAGCCACTTGTCCATCATGATGCTGGTGAATTCAAGGGCTTGCAACGTCACCATACTTCAGCAGAAGAGGCCCAAAAACTTGAAGATGGAAAAATAAATCCATTTACCGGTAGGGAGTTTACACCAAAATATGTTGATATCCTGAAAATTAGAAGAGAATTGCCAGTACATGCCCAGAGAGATGAGTTTTTAAAACTTTATCAAAATAACCAGATTATGGTTTTTGTTGGTGAAACAGGTTCCGGTAAAACGACACAAATTCCTCAATTCGTTTTATTCGATGAGATGCCGCACTTAGAGAACACTCAAGTTGCATGTACTCAACCTCGTCGTGTCGCAGCAATGTCTGTTGCACAGAGAGTTGCTGAGGAAATGGATGTCAAGTTGGGCGAAGAAGTTGGTTATTCTATCAGATTCGAAAATAAAACTTCTAATAAAACGATATTGAAGTATATGACTGATGGTATGTTGTTGAGAGAGGCAATGGAAGACCATGACTTGTCGCGTTATTCATGTATCATTCTGGATGAAGCGCACGAACGTACACTAGCTACTGATATTTTGATGGGTCTTTTGAAGCAAGTAGTCAAGAGGAGACCTGATTTGAAGATAATTATTATGTCTGCTACTCTGGATGCAGAGAAGTTCCAACGCTACTTCAACGATGCTCCATTACTTGCCGTTCCGGGCAGAACATATCCAGTTGAGCTATACTATACACCGGAATTTCAAAGGGACTATTTAGATTCTGCCATTCGTACTGTTTTGCAAATTCATGCCACTGAAGAGGCTGGCGATATTTTGTTATTTTTAACTGGTGAAGATGAAATTGAAGACGCTGTCAGAAAGATTTCCTTAGAAGGTGATCAATTGGTTAGAGAAGAGGGATGCGGACCTTTATCCGTATACCCACTGTATGGTTCATTACCACCGCATCAACAACAAAGAATATTCGAGCCTGCTCCAGAGTCACATAATGGTAGACCAGGCAGGAAAGTTGTTATCTCCACGAACATCGCTGAAACTTCTTTAACAATTGATGGTATTGTCTACGTCGTTGACCCAGGATTTTCAAAGCAAAAAGTTTACAATCCAAGAATTAGAGTTGAGTCTTTACTTGTTTCCCCTATCTCCAAGGCTTCTGCCCAACAAAGAGCTGGTCGTGCTGGTCGTACAAGGCCTGGTAAATGTTTCAGATTATACACTGAAGAGGCATTCCAAAAGGAACTGATAGAGCAAAGTTACCCAGAAATTTTACGTTCCAATTTATCCTCCACCGTTCTAGAACTAAAAAAATTAGGTATTGATGACTTGGTCCATTTCGATTTTATGGATCCACCGGCTCCGGAAACAATGATGAGAGCCCTTGAAGAACTAAATTATTTGGCATGTCTGGACGACGAAGGTAACTTAACACCCCTAGGTAGATTGGCATCCCAGTTTCCCTTGGATCCTATGCTAGCGGTGATGTTAATTGGGTCCTTTGAGTTCCAATGTTCTCAAGAAATACTAACTATAGTGGCCATGCTATCGGTTCCAAACGTGTTTATTCGCCCAACAAAGGACAAGAAGCGAGCAGATGATGCCAAGAATATCTTTGCTCATCCAGACGGTGATCATATCACCTTACTAAATGTATATCATGCGTTCAAATCGGATGAAGCTTATGAATATGGTATCCATAAGTGGTGCCGTGACCACTATCTAAATTACAGGTCCCTTTCCGCTGCTGATAATATCCGCTCCCAATTAGAAAGATTAATGAACCGTTACAACCTAGAATTAAACACTACAGACTATGAAAGCCCTAAATACTTTGACAACATCAGAAAGGCTCTTGCGTCTGGGTTTTTCATGCAAGTAGCAAAAAAAAGATCGGGAGCTAAAGGATACATCACAGTTAAAGATAACCAAGATGTTCTGATCCATCCTAGTACGGTTCTTGGCCACGACGCAGAATGGGTCATTTACAATGAATTTGTGCTCACATCGAAGAACTACATAAGAACTGTGACCTCGGTCAGGCCCGAATGGCTGATTGAAATAGCGCCTGCATACTACGACTTAAGCAATTTCCAAAAAGGTGATGTCAAATTATCTTTGGAAAGGATCAAGGAAAAAGTTGATAGATTAAACGAGTTGAAACAAGGTAAAAACAAAAAGAAGAGTAAGCACTCCAAGAAATAGACATTTTGTGTCGAAAAAAAAAAAAATAGATTTATATAAATTTATAGGACTATTTCATAGAGAGAAAATTCAACTAGAAATAGGTACACGTAACCTAAAGCTGCTTGTACTAAAATCATAGCGCCCTGTATCAAAAAGAAGCTTTTTTCTTTTGTTGGGTATGTCTATATAGAGCACATCCTATATTCCCTTCGAGGTGTTTTTACAAGAACAAATAAAGAAACAAACCGCGGTGTGAGGAAGTTCCCTTAAAAATGGCAAAGATTACCGTAAAGGTAAATTACTCCTTTAACGATGCTTAAAACGAGCATCTTACTCTTGCAACGAAATTAATCACTCAATTTCAACGAGGATGTTGGCTTCCCATCAAAGTAGTTTTGGGGTAAACCGCATATATCTGTATATTAAGAAAACTTATTTTCCACTATCTAATTTGAACTACAGAGAAGATAAGAAATCTTTTAAGTAGCAATCATGTTTTATCTAAGTGACATCGAGGAAGAAGCCTCGGCTGGGGCTGAACCAACTTATAATTTCTGGGAAGTTTTGTTATTCTCCAATACTCAAGAAAACCTCGTCACCGTTGTCGGAGAGTTGCACACACTTACCGATCGTGTGGTTCATTACAAAATTGAGCCTGAATCAAGGGAAGTTACTGCCACAACACTGCCATCTTTGTTAGCACTTTTGCTAGAAAAAAGGAACCAGGCGAGACGTTTATATAGGGATGTGCTTTCAATGAAAATGTCAGAACTGGACTGGGACATCGACGATTTGTTCACACAGTTACAAGAAGAGCTAACAAGAACTGATGACACTCTTTCTATGTATCCTAGGAGAAGGTTCTATCACTAGCTTGCTCAACGCGACCTTATACACAGAGTTTAATGTGAAGAGAACATTCATATACAATTATATAAACATTGTTGTATTCTCGTACATCGTTACACAAAATACGAAGCGGGGAAATAGTGATATTCGCTTCGCTGGTGGCAAATGGGAAAAATACAAAATTTTACACATCTTTCTTCCAAATACTTCCATAAAACATCTAAATATAGTGGTTTCTAATTATCTCTGATCATAAGGAAGTGGAAGTACATCAGAAATGTCTCAAGAACAGTACACAGAAAACTTGAAGGTTATCGTTGCCGAAAAACTGGCTGGTATACCAAACTTTAACGAAGATATCAAGTATGTTGCGGAGTATATTGTCTTATTGATCGTTAACGGTGGTACTGTTGAATCTGTCGTAGACGAGCTGGCTAGTTTGTTTGATAGTGTTTCGAGAGATACGCTTGCAAATGTTGTTCAAACAGCCTTTTTCGCATTAGAAGCTCTGCAACAGGGAGAAAGTGCTGAAAATATTGTTTCCAAAATTAGAATGATGAATGCGCAAAGCTTGGGACAATCGGATATCGCACAACAGCAACAACAGCAACAACAACAACAGCAACCAGACATCGCGCAACAGCAACCTCAACAGCAACCTCAACTTCAACCACTTCAGCCACAACTAGGGACCCAGAATGCAATGCAGACAGATGCTCCTGCAACTCCATCCCCCATATCAGCCTTTTCCGGCGTTGTTAACGCTGCAGCTCCCCCTCAGTTTGCGCCTGTAGATAACAGCCAAAGGTTCACTCAACGTGGCGGAGGCGCCGTTGGAAAGAATCGTAGAGGTGGTCGCGGTGGGAACCGTGGAGGACGCAACAATAATTCCACACGTTTTAATCCGTTAGCAAAAGCACTTGGAATGGCGGGTGAGAGTAATATGAACTTCACTCCAACCAAGAAAGAGGGGCGTTGCAGATTGTTTCCTCACTGTCCTCTTGGTAGATCATGCCCACATGCACACCCAACTAAGGTATGTAATGAATATCCAAATTGTCCAAAGCCTCCCGGAACTTGTGAGTTTTTACATCCAAATGAAGATGAAGAGTTGATGAAGGAAATGGAAAGAACTCGTGAAGAATTTCAAAAAAGAAAAGCTGATTTATTGGCGGCAAAAAGGAAACCGGTACAAACTGGTATCGTTCTGTGTAAATTTGGGGCTCTGTGTTCCAATCCATCATGCCCATTTGGTCATCCAACACCAGCAAATGAAGATGCGAAAGTCATTGATCTAATGTGGTGTGACAAGAATTTGACATGTGATAATCCTGAGTGTAGAAAGGCCCACTCTTCATTGTCGAAGATCAAGGAAGTAAAACCAATAAGCCAGAAGAAAGCAGCTCCACCTCCGGTTGAAAAGTCCTTAGAACAATGTAAGTTCGGTACGCACTGCACCAATAAACGTTGCAAATATAGACATGCTCGTTCTCATATTATGTGCCGTGAAGGAGCAAACTGTACTAGAATTGATTGTTTATTTGGCCATCCAATTAATGAAGATTGTAGATTTGGTGTCAATTGTAAGAATATTTACTGTCTATTCAGACATCCTCCAGGCAGAGTACTTCCGGAAAAGAAAGGCGCTGCACCCAATTCAAACGTTCCTACCAATGAAAGGCCATTTGCATTGCCAGAAAACGCAATAATTGAAAATGCTCCTCCGCAAACCAGTTTTACGCACCAAGAACAAGATACGGAAATGAACTGATTACTATTAAAATCACGGAACGAAATTCATGTTCCTGTGACCCTTTTGATGGAAGACACCTATTCAAAGCTTTTTGAACATGACACATCATATGTTTTCCCGTTATTGTATTTATAATTCAAGCAACATATTTAGATTTAAAAAAAAAAAAAAAAAAAAAAAAAAAAAGTTTTTAAACAGTTCCTGATCATAAGGGCACTGTGATGTAAATAAACATATCAGCATTAATCATTTGCATAAGTGATTGTTCCTACTTGTTTTACTTGTAAAATTTTGATCTATTGTAGTCGCCTAATCTTGCTTCTCTTGCTGAATAAATAGCGCTATCCGCTGTACCGTACCAAGAGTGACCTACAGCGTTTGATAGGCAAAAGAGTTAAGGACAGACTGGGTTTCAATCAAAATAAATGCCAAAAGGATTTGACTTTATATTTGATAATGCTCACTCTAAACGGAAGGCACATGCATCGCATAATTGGAACGAGAAATAAAGTGTTATTATAAGTGTACAAAATTATTTAATGGTTGATTATAAAAAACTATTTTATAATTTGTAGACAACAAGCTTAGAATCTCTTCTTTTGAGCAGAAGCTTCATCGGAGTAGATGTCCAATGGAGAAACTGGCAATGGTTGTTCGGCCCACAAGTTTGGAGTCAAGAAACCGTATGTGTTACCAATAGCAACGAAAGCAGCCTTCAAGGTGTTTTCCAAAGTTCTAGTCTTACCGTTAGATTGGGTGTAGACATCTTCAACACCAGCCAATTGCAACAACTTTTTGACAGCTGGAGAAGCGACGATACCAGAACCTCTTGGGGCTGGGATCAATCTAACAGTGACGGAACCACACTTACCAGTGGTCTTGGTGGCCAAAGAATGTGGTTGACCCAAGTTGGTACCCCAGTAACCTCTTCTGATTGGGATAACGGACAACTTGGCAATAATGATACCAGCTCTGATGGCACCAGCAACTTCCTTGGCGGTCTTGATACCCAAACCAACGTGACCGTTAGAGTCACCAACAACGACAACAGCCTTAAATCTGGTTCTTTGACCGGCTCTGGTTTGCTTTTGAACTGGCTTGATGTTCATGACTTCGTCTTGCAAACCTGGCAACAAAGTGTCAATGATTTGGAATTCCTTGACTGGCAAAGAGTGCAAGAAGATTTCTTCAATGGTGGTAATCTTACCAGCCTTGACTAATCTACCTAGTTTGGTAACTGGAACCCATCCCTTTTCTTCAGTGTTTCTTGGTCCTCTTCTGTTTGGACGGCCTCTGTTACGGCCACCGAAACCACCTCTCTTTTGTTGTTGAGCTTCTGGAGCAGACATTACTTAATTAGTTGAGCTTATTGGTTGTTTGTTATAGTCGGAATGGAACACGGAAAGTTGATGTAGGTAACTTTCAATCGACAATATATAAAGAACACGGTTTCTTTGGGATTGAAAAGGTATCAAGCAGTAAGGAAGGAAATTGGAAACAAAGGAAGAGAAAGTCTGAATTAAAAACTTGAAAACTCTTACGTTACTACAGAGGGGAATAGATGAAAAAATAGCTAGGCGTCCTGGGAAGCTGCGTGCAATACTAAGGCAGGACAGATACCTACGTTACCTCGTTAATGATGACATGCGTTTTCCATCAAATGTTTGCGTCCAGTTCCATTATCACAAATCTTAAAATTCAAACAAGTAAATAATCCCATAGAGCGGGTGTATGGGTCTAGCTTAAATACACCCAACCATATTTAGAAAGCAGTCTTCTAAACCAAACAATCGCATGCCGACGTAGAAAACTATTAAGAAAACCTTAAGAATCCTTAGTGAATAAGCCAATTACTAAAATACGTGTAAACCTTCTTCGCGTCGAAAAGCAGTTCAAGCTCACATCCCGGATCTTTAATGAATATGGTTGGGCCCAATCAAAGATTTCCCGTCAAGTCTTTGCCAATGCTAAACAATAGTATCTTGCAATAGTGATCGTAAACCGTAACCTTATATTTACGTAGTAAGGCTCAGTATGCGTACCTTTATCCCTGATTAACAACATATCCTAATTCTTTTAGTCTTTCTTCTTATTTTGCTTACATAAAATGGTATTACTAGGCTCCATCGTTCTATCTCGTAGGGCTGAAATAAAGGATAAAAACCGCGGTACGAGACAAAGATAGTAGTGAATACGAATTGAATAAAAAAGTCTATCAAAGTACACAAACGTAGAATCAGTACATCGGAACTATGAATCTCAATGAAAGCTACCTAGATGCTGAGATACCGAAGGGTCAATTGAAGCATAGTAAAAGTGGGAATTTTGAGGGTATTCCAATCGTGGCAACGACTTCAGAACCAACGACATCGGTTAATCTAGATGAAACATTCTTCAAGAAGGCGCCTATAGCAATGCCAATATGCGATGATCATTCTGTTAGTAAATCTACCTCTGTAAATTCTTTGAATACAACATATTTGGCATCCAGAAGATCTCCTTTGCAAACAAAAAAATTGCAAGCTAAAAATAATTTACTGTCAGCAGATTTGGCAAAGAGCAATGATGATACAACGAGAGCACTAAATAGTCCAAAAAAGGATTTCGGTCCTTATTTGGACAGCGAGAATGACATCAGGAGTCGCTTGGCCGAAAGCATATATTCTATGGAAACATCTATAAGAGGATCGAAACTACAGAGACGGCCGTACGTAAGTAACGAAATTCCTAATGTATTCAAGTTTTCGAAGTTCAATAGTAACTGCAAGTTAAATGAGAGCCAGACTTTCTGTGACAAAAATTTCTTCATATTCACGTCAGCGGGTAAACCGATCTATTGCATGCACGGCAAAGATGAACAGATCATGTCATATACAGGGCTCGTTAATACGGTAATAAGCTACTTCCAAGTCAATGGACCATCGGAATTGAAAACTATATCCACTTTAACTTCTGGTAAAAGGCTTACTTTTTTGGATAAATCACCTATATTACTAATGGCTCAATCCGAAAGAGGCGAGTCCTCGAACGAATTGTTGAATCAGTTGGATTTTTTATATTCGTATATTCTTTCGTCTTTAAGTGAACGCCAATTACTTAGGTTATTTTCCAAAAGAGAAAATTTCGACCTGAGAAATTATCTAGAAAGCACAGATTTTGAAAATTTAGACGAAATATGTTCACTGATCTGTAACAGAATGTTCCCGGACTTACTATTGAACTCTTTACAATGCTTACCATTTAACCATTCTTCAAGATTAAAGTTACAGAATGTGGTTTTACAGCAACTGGAGAAAAGGCAGGACATTCCCAGGGGGACCTTACTGTACGGCTTGATAATTGCGCCTCAGAATAAATTGTGCTGTGTTCTTCGACCCAGAGGCCATACTTTACACACTACAGATTTACATCTTCTATTTTGCCTAATATCTCATCAATTTCAAAATTTAGACGAAACTCAGGAACTTTGGGTACCCATTTGTTTTCCCAAGTTCAATTCGAGTGGTTTTCTTTATTGTTATATTAAGTTTCTACCTAATGATACTCACAGCAATGAGAAATCGGCACTAGTATTAATAAGTGCACAAAAGGATGCATTCTTTTCATTGAAGTCGTTTAGTGACGAGTTGATTATTAAACTCGAAAAAGAGAAGCTATTGAAAAAGATAAATACTTCAAAAGGGTTCAAGCTTAGCGATATACCAGCACCAATGGTTCATCATTTCATATATAAATCGAAGCAAAACGTTCAATATGTTATGCCGCACTTCGAAGTCAACAGTAACATCGCACTGGATTCTTCACAGGGGCTAGAATATGAATTGAAATTGAAGACATACTACCAACAGTTACATGGCACGGTAGTGAGAGATAATGGCAATTTGTTAAGTAGGTCTATGTTAAATTTTGTTAGATGGAGTTCCAAAGACAATGAGGACTTGGCGATGGACGAAACACGAATGGATTTTTCTGAATTGGATGAGTACATTATTGGAAATTCATCATTCAAACAAGAATCGGTTAATATGGTAGGAATGGCGTGGGTGACGCCCACTTTTGAATTGTATCTGATTGGAAATAATGGGATTGTTGACAAAAGGGTTTTATTCAAGAGTGCGAGAAAAGTAGCTAATTGGTGTCAAAAACACGAGTCGAGACTATTTATAAGTGATGGGGCCGTGTTTTAACTTGTGACAGGGAGGTTATTTTATTATTTTTTCCTTTAATTTGTAAATATATCTATAAGAGTATATATATATATATATATATATATATATATAGGTATACATACATGTGAAAATGTAAGTACTTTTAGTGTTCTTCCTTTTCGAGTATGTTGAATATGAAGAGAATAAATAAATGAAGGAAGAGGGTGTTGAACTATTTTAAAGTACCTTTAAAAAACTTTGTTGAAAGTATGAGAAGAAATGAAAGGATTTTCCTGAAAAAAAAGAAGGGGTGTTAACCAAACACATGTTGAAATGCTAGTTAAAAAAGAATGGTAAAACAATGGAAAAGGAAGGAGCAAAAGCTGGTAAAAAAGAAGAACCATAATAATAGTGAATAAAAAAAAAAAATGCAATGTAATGTTGAATGTAATGCAAAGAGGGGGGGTTGACAATTCTGTTAAAGAACTGTTATCGTTGTCTGTGTTATTATAGGCTTAGTAGGATGGAATGGATTTGATCATCTGGAGAAATGTAGTCATTGTCAACAATATTGACCAAGCAGTAATCGTCAATCAAGGACTGAATGAATTGGGCACTATGCGGTTTATCGTATTTATTCATGTTTAGTTTCCATTCATTCAAGATATGATAGAACTCCTCCTTCCATGCTAAGAACGAAATTTTCTCGACAATGGTAGGTTGAAGAATTTCTCTGCCGGGGAAAATACCCCAAGTCACAGCGTTGGACTTGGAGTTGTCTGGATGATTACTTAGCAGGTCACCTTGAGAGTCGATGGCGAAGTAGGTCAAGAACTCATTGTTTTTCAAGGTGTCAATCAACTTGGGCAACTTAGTCTTGGGCAACATAAATTCCAAATATTGCTTCTGGTAAACGTAACCATCCTTGGGTCCCCAACCATGAATTTTGTCATTGGACCTAATGCCGTTGACTTGAGGTTGAGAGTTTATAGTGATGATAGAATGCTGGTTCAGCTCAATCAAGTGTGCTTTGATTGGATTTATTTCATCATTGATGGGGATATCACTCCAAGGTAAACACTTCAAGTTTCCATTCAAGTAGTTGATGACCAAGAAGGCGACGTCGTTGATGGAAGTAGGGGTGGACCATAATTCGAGACATTTGTTCGCTGATTGCCTGATCAAGTCTGAACCACACAGATCCAAGTCACCGAACGCAGGAGAAGACGAATCACCGAATCTACCGTTGGGGAATTCGTCCACGGCCCATTGAGAGGTTCTTGCGACATAGGAGTAAGGTCTTCTCTTCCAGAAGATAGGTCTGACCTCCTCGTTTTTACGCTTTGGATTCAAAGATTTTCTCCATGGCAATACGGCCAATGGATGTGCATTGAACTCTGATTCCATAGGTAGAATGTTCAATCTTTCCAGAATCATGAGAGGCGCTTTTTCCAAGTTCATGGTGTAGATGTGCAAGTGAGAAACGTAACCACTGTCGAGCAATTTTTGACACATTTCCACGATCAAGTTAGTTCCGATATCACGGACCAACTCGTCATCGTCCTTGATAGGATCCAATCGGGACGAGAAATGTTGAGGGATGGAGATTTGGCCCCATTGGGCCCTTCTCAAGAAGGCCGCGTAGGTAGTGATCGGCATGATCCCGGGAATAATGGGCACGTCCATGCCCGCAGCTCTAACTTGGGAACACCAGTTGATGAAATTATCAACATCGTAAAACATCTGAGTGATGATGAAGTCGCCGCCGGCGTCGATCTTCTGCTTCAAATACTCGAGATCAAGCTTCACGTCTTTGTTAGGCAACTCCGGATGGCACTCCGGGTAGCCGGCAACGCCGATAGCGAAATGGTCACCGTACTTGGACTTGATATACTTAATCAAGTCCTTGGCATACTGGAAGCCACCTTCAACGGGAGTCCAGTTTTCTGCGTCCCTAGGAGGATCTCCTCTCAGCGCTAGGATGTTCTGGCAACCGGAGTGATAAGCGTTTTCTAAAGCGTCGTCAATCATCGAAATGGGCATATTGGTGCAGGTAAGGTGCATGCACGTTTCCAAACCAAGCACAGACTGCGCTGTCGCAACCAAGTCCGTGGACAGATGTGACAACCGTCCACCGCCTGCATTCCAGGTGATGTCAATAAATTGGGGCAAAGAAGCCTCGTACATCCGGTCCATCCGGTCATACAGGTTCTGTACACCTTGTGTAGTCTTCGGGACGAAGTACTCGAATGAGTAAGTGGGCTTGCCAGAGGTCTGTCTATGTTGCTCTAATTTTTCTGTGATCTTCATATTGCGATGTGGTTGTAGTAGTAACTGTGGTGGTTCTGTTTGCTGATAACTTTAGTTTAGGGAGACTATTTCAATCAAGGGGAGCAAGGCAAACTACACGAAACACAAGCTGTGGCATTAGCTTTTCCACGAGCGAAATATCACCTTTTTTTTTCTACTTTTCGTATATATGATATATATACGTATATATATATACATACAAACATATATATATATATATATCAAATTTTGGAAAAATTTGAGTCAAAGTTGCATATGCAATATTCACAGTCTATAATCCGAGGGATAGAATGACTAAACGACGGCCCGCTACCGGGAGAAAAGTCGCTGTTATTTTTTCAGTCGCTCGTGGTCTATCGCCAACTTTTCCTGAGTCATACTGGACGTAGCGCGGCTGCGTCGCGAGCGTAGACAAGGCCTGTCACTATGTACGCAGCTAGCAATCCAGACATGTGCTCACGTACGGTGTGGAAACGGGACGCCACCGCAGTCAACAGCAGCTGCCATAACCACGTGACCAATAGCGTCAGCAGTATGATTACTGGGTGGTCGCATGCTATGCATCGCGTCAAACGGAGCAGGGCGGCCGCGCACGTGACAGGCGGCTCGACTATCGCACGCCACAAACGGGCGCCACAGGTCATTGAGCCGCCGCCACACCGCCGCCACGTCCATAGCGGTCCAGTGTCGAAAAGGCGGGTCACCAATCGTACAAGCTGCCATTTCTGCGCGTACAAGTGAGCCAGTGCACGACGCCCAAACACACGTAGCTCACCTAGAAGAAACATGCACATCAAGGTGGCCAAGAACACGTGCCCGGATGGATCGTGTCCTCCAGCCCAATGGCCTCCAAAACGTCTGCACTGTGCCGAGGTGGTTAACGGACCTTGCCACCTGTGCATCTGGTCATGAATAAAAGTATTGATGGCAGCGGCAGCGCTGGCCGTTACGTTTTTTGGGGTTTTCGGTTGCGTCGCCTGCAGGGCGCCCTGGATCGACCCTATGGAGCGGTCCCAGAGTTGTTGCTGACGGTGTTCTTGGTGGTGTCCGTGCAAAGTGAGGACATTGTGAATGAGCGCCAACGCGCGATTAGTCCGGGTGACAGAACCCTGGAAGTCTTCGTTCACGTGACCTGCATCATCGAAGACGTCATAGTGACAATGGCCACCCGTATATACGAATACCAAGTCCATGATGGGGCCTACGCCAAACCATATACCTTGCGTGAATACGTACCACCACACTGTCAGTATGGCATACCTTTTGAATGACTGGACAATGTGTCTTCGGTCTCTGCCGGTTGCCCCCGGCACCGCACGGTAGCGTATAATACACCACCATCCGACCAAGGAAGTCCAAAACCACCCTTTCTTTACCAACATAGCATTTACCAGACCATCCTTATTCAGGGTTGCTTGCAGCGCCGCACCGTAGCCATACGCGTTCATGAGATATCCTACCAGTACCGTCAACGGGCACACCAGTAGGTGTATAGCATTAAACCATTTGCTAGACATTGTTGTAATATGCCGTGCTTTATAGCTGGTTTCAGTGGAGTTTTAGGCGTTTCCCCTTTGGCTTTTTTCGAACAGTTCGTTTTGTATTTTATTTCACGGTTTTCCCGCTAACGTGTTCTTAAAGGATGAAAAAGAAAAAGAAATGCAGGAAAAATGAGGCAAAGTAAGCCAAAACTTATAGCACTCATAAGACGGCAAAGTTCCCCCAAGCTCCACCCAGGATGTCAAGCACTAATGGAAACGCACCAGCGACACCTTCCTCGGATCAAAATCCTCTCCCCACGAGGTTCGAAGTGGAGCTCGAATTTATCCAGTCACTGGCAAACATCCAATACGTAACGTACTTACTCACTCAACAGCAGATCTGGAAGTCTCCTAACTTCAAAAACTACTTGAAATACCTGGAGTACTGGTGCAACCCCCCTTATTCGCAATGCATTGTGTATCCAAACTGTCTCTTCATTTTAAAGCTGTTGAACGGGTTCATGGAGTCGGCGATCGTTAATGAAGATGGCCTGCTGGAAGGGCTAGACGAGCTGCCCAAGATCATTCAATTACAAGGCCCGCAATGGATGAATGAAATGGTAGAAAGATGGGCCAACTGAACACACCTAATTATAACTACATTCGCACGCATTCATATATCTATTTTATACACTCATGAATATATATACACACACACACATATATATATCACATATATACATATATATATGTATATATATATGCAAGCCGCATTACTTTGTATTTTCTTTCCTTTGTTTTCCTTGCATATTATCTCGCAAGACATTAGAAGATGAAAGCAAAATCAAAAAGCAAGTCCATCGCCGTACTACAAGCCTCGCCACGACTATGCCAGGACACGAATTGGAAGACGTAATAAATCAACGTTTGAACCTATATGATGTATTAGAATTACCGACCCCCCTGGACGTCCATACCATCTACGATGATTTGCCCCAAATTAAACGCAAATACAGGACCCTTGCCCTGAAGTATCATCCTGACAAACACCCGGACAATCCATCAATTATACACAAATTCCACTTATTATCGACCGCAACTAATATCCTCACCAATGCAGACGTGAGACCCCATTACGACCGCTGGTTAATTGAGTTCCTACGGAAAACAAACGACATTGAAAGAAATAAACTTATACAAAAGCTGGAAGAATCTGAATCGAGTACGATACCCACCACCACACCACATCCTGATTTATTGCAAATCCAACGCCACGGCGAGCTACTCAGGAAACTAAAACATTTCAACTTGCCCTATGGTGACTGGAAACATCTCAACACACAAGACCAAGAAAATGCTTCGCAACATCCGTATTACGATTGCTCTACTTTGAGAATTGTCCTTGACAACTTCCTGCAATCAAATAATAAATCAAACTGCTTATCTCATTTGCGCAATCAAGTATTCATCACGCTAAGTGCTAATGAAATCTACGACATCTACTTCTCTGAAAGAAACAACTACTCGAAGGATGATTCAATCATCATATATACTGTATTCGATACTCCCATCACAGCGCAGCACGTATTCCGAAACTGGTCAAGTGGGAACCTCATACCCACGGTCAAGGATATTTCGCCCTTGATCCCGCTACATTACTACTCTGATTTTAATTTGGAGACGGAACTGAATGACGATATTGCAAGACTGGTCTCTAATGAACCTATCCTACTCGACTAGCTTGCACATATGTATGCCTGTTTTTCTTTATCCTATGGAACACTATATTTTCCGGGGCTTTCTTACAAAACGGAAGAAAAAGAAAAGGAAACTCAGCAAGTACTATGTACAAGAATATATATATATGTATATTGTATATATACATCAACTTCTATACTTCGAGGGAAAACATTAACAAGAGAACAAGTACAAGCCACGTGGTATACGTATCAGAATAATGCTACGTATGTCAACTTCAAGATTCATTGGGCAAAGGCTGTTCACTACGGCACGATCTCTCCAGGCTGCTAAACCGGCACCAAAAGGTAAAACTCAAGGATTTTCCAAAAAATCATCTTCAGTCTCATCTTACTCATCTGCAAAGAGAGTTACTCCTGGTTCATTGTATAAAAACTGGACAAACACCACGCACACCGCTCAATTACAACAGACCGCCGTTCCTTTGGCATTACCTATCTTCAACTTTGATGATATTTCCAAGACTTTGAATAAAGTAGTATCATATTCCAACAAACAGTACAAATCCCTTCACCATTTGGGTTCCTTCAAGAAGTCGCAGTTCAATGAACTTTTTCAAAAACCGGTTTGTCTAGTTCGTGAAGATGCAACGAATAGCTTTTTGAAGAAACTAGTATCTCATCCTGTTAAAAAATTTATAATCACTGGAGAGCCAGGGGTCGGGAAAACTGTACTACTCTCTCAAGCGCATGCATATGCAGTTGATTCCAAGCAAATCATTATTAACATATCATATCCTGAATTATTCCTGAACGGTAGGAATGACTTTTCTTATGATGATGATTTAAAGCTTTTCATCCAACCGATGTATTTGAAAAAGCTTATAAGGAAAATATTGAAGGCAAATGACCCTGCATTGTTAAAATCTATTGAGCTATCCAAAGACTACAAGTTCTCGAATGCAAACCCAAAGAATGCCTCTGTAAAACCATTTGTCACATTAAACAAAACGAAAAATACAGTTTTAGATTTGTTATCCGTAATGACCCACCCGCATAATCGTGGAAAACTAATGAAAGCCATTATTGATGAGTTATCTGTCCAATCCAAGGTGCCAATCATGTTTACAGTGGATAATTTTTCAAAAGTGTTAACTACTGCATATTCTGCGTACAGAAATACAGAGAATAAACAAATATATTCCCTGGATTTACAAATGGGTAAATTGATGATGGACATTATTTCAGGAGAGACGAAATTTGCTAATGGTGAGAGTTCTACTATATTAGCTATATCCGGCGTTGACAGGACAAACAAAACTTTACCCGTGGCATTGGGCAAGATCCCAGTAGACCCCTATGTTACTAGATATCACTATGAACCGAAGTTCGTAGAATTGCTCCAAAAAGGTAATGTCACCGAATTCGAGGTTCCTAAACTGAACAAACAGGAAGTTAACGAACTAATCGATTACTACAAACAATCAAATGTTTTATTAGACAAGGATATCACAGGAAAAAAGTGGGAGAACTTGATTGACGAAAAATATTTCCTAAGTGGTAACGGTAACCCAAGAGAATTATTGAAAAGTTTAGTCCTTTCCCATAGGTGATAAGCATGCGCATATATATACATGTATATGCGTATATAACACTTTCACCCTCGCTTCTCAAAATTCTCCCATTTCTCATGTACATATAAATAGATAACTAACTGAATTAATTTAGCAAAAGCAATTGCTTTTGCTTTTCTATCTTATTCATACACAAAATTCTTACACCGATATATGTCGATACGAACACTTCTTAGCCTAATCCGACCAATCATCCTCGTCTACATATTTTGGCTCCTTATCATTACTTGGGGGCTGTGAATGAACTGGCTTAGAGGTAGATAATGTCGCATTTTGACTTTGAGACGGTAGTGGTCTCCCACTACCACCAGCCATATTTGCTCTTCTCTCGTCCCAGCACCTTTTAATATCACCAACAATTTCCTCGAGGTCCTCCAATGAAACTGAATCGTTGATACTCTCCAAAACTTTCTGGACCACCGATGTATGATTACCATTTAACTTATCATCCCTGAATCTTAACATTTCCCACGCCCCAGTCTCTTGGTTTTTTGCGCACTCTACTATTCTACCATTTAATGGCTGTTCTAGGTTCTTCAAATTTTGCCATTCCTCATCTGAAACGCTCAACTCTGCAAATTTTCTGTATGTTCTTTCTAATATTTCAAATTCCTTCCTATCGAAAGGCTGGTCGAAATGTTTTAAACGTGAATTGACATCAGCTCCGCCTTGCCAGACATATAAGCTGAAAACTGGCTTAACGTCATAATTGTAATACCACCTGTTCCGATCATCTTTAGGCAAAGAAGGATCCTCCACCATTGGGATATCTAAAATCAATTTGAAGTCCACGGTGTTTTCTTGTTCTGGCTTCCATTTTAATAACAATGAATCTTTTCCGCCGGCAGTGTAAGGTGCCTTCACAGGAGTAAATATCAGACCATCAGAAAGATGTGGTAGTTTATCTAAACTTTTAGCAACTTTTACTAATTGGTAACTGAAATCCATATGTTTCATGGAAATTTTGAACGGAAAAGTAGTACAACGATTAGGGTACGCTGCTCTTAAATCGAAGTATGGTTTAAAAAATTCTTTTCCAAGGTGGGCTAGTCTAGAACTTGTTGGTGATTGTGTGAGACATCTACCATTGATAGCAAGACAATCGAACATTAAATAACGCAACTCTTGTAATTTTGTCATTGGGTTAGTTTGTATGACAAGTTCACCATCTAATAAGGTGCCATCTTGAAGAGTCTCTAGCAGCTCTTCTTTCTTCTTTTGGGGTAATCTGGGAAACCTAAATCCATTAACCAGATAATAGTTATTTTCCCTATCAATCATAAAGCATCCTTGCTCACCCGTCACAGGATTTATCACTATAAACATCAACACCCGCAGACCATCTGTTTTCTCACAAACGTAGTAATCATGCGCAAGCAGCTTCTCTTCCACATCAGAATGCTGAAAGGACACAGGCTGGGAACCAGGGAATGTTTTCGTAGGTTTTGGGGAATTCAATAATTTACAGACCATCATCTTCAAGTCTTGCGTGACATTCCCAGGTTGAATGAGCCCAGGAATTTCCGGTGCCACTCTACTTTCCATTGCTAAAACCATATTTGTTAAATTAGCGGTCGATTCGTATTTGCTTATTCCGTTAGTTAGCTTTAGTTTAGATATAACAGATCGTATTCCACCATTTCTTTCGTTATTTTCTGCAATGAACTATTTATTATACTAGGTTACGCTTCGGAGCGACTGACCCGAACATCATGGAGAACTATATATATTTTATGATATTGCTTTCAAAAGGACTAAAAATAAAATGCCATCGAACTATCTGGTGGCAAAATTGGCCTATCGGGACATATTGAGATCATCTGCCTTTCAGCTGGTCACGCTATGCCTAAAGAAGAAGATTTCCAATTACCTAGAAGAAGAGAGGCTGCTAAAAACGTGAATTATAATGAAATGGAAATAGATACTAAATTAGTTCAACAAATACAAATAGCGGAAAAAAGTGGTGCTAAGACCAAGGGTAGCAATAGCCAAACTCCCAGGAATTGTAAAAGGACAAGCAATCCAGCTAGTAGAAACGAGAAATTCAAGTACCAAAAATTCCTTCATGATAAGAATACTTGCTGGAACTTTATCCCTACATTACCCCCTTCGTTCAGAAAGAATAGCAGATTCTCTAACATACTTGATCTAGATGATGCCATGATTGACTTGAAAAAGATGTCTCTTTTCAATACAGAATCTGTCCTTTTATCTGCGAACGACACTATTTATATGATATCAGAGCCTGCTGGCGAGCCTTATTATGTTGGCAGAGTTGTAAATTTTGTTAGTAAACCAGAATTTTCTAACACTATTCATGAAGCTATAAAGACAACATCGGTCTTCCCTGCTAAATTTTTTCAAGTTAGAATGAATTGGTTTTATCGTCCTAGGGATATTCAAGAGCACGTAAATACTTTTAACCCAAGGTTGGTGTATGCATCATTACACCAGGACATATGTCCTATTTCATCATACAGGGGAAAATGTAGTATATTTCATAAAGACGAAGTTTTTGATGTTCTTCCTAATGAGAAGGAATGCATTATACGACCCAATATCTTTTACTTTGATGAACTTTTTGACAGATATACTTTGAAATATTACAAAGTTTACAGCACGGATAAAATATTAAATAAATGGAACAGTCAGTCGCCATTTCTTTATGTTTTGAATAGGAGATTTCGTTATATCTATACAGAACCGAAGTATCCATTGGAGAACGTTTTGAAGAAATACGTTTTCCATGAACTAGAGGTAAACGAATTAAGTCCTGCAGACTACCAATGGGATAAAAGATGTCAGTTCTGTAAAGAATGGTGTATCCAAAAGGAGAGCCTTTCATGTGATGAATGCGGCGTTTGTGCACATCTATACTGTATGGATCCGCCACTTGACAGGAAGCCGAACAAAGACGTCGTTTGGACCTGCTTCAGTTGCTTACAGAAACAACAAGGTACTAAGGACTCGCATGTTAGGTTTCTAGAAGAACAAGCACTGGAACTGGATTTTATTCGCTCTGTAAGACAAAAAATTGAAGAAATTTCTAGCAAAGCTATCAAAGAGAATGTTGGTTATAATACCGAAAATTGCTGGTTTCAATACTTAGGAATATATTCCATTTCTCATATTGGTGACGCATTAAATGATTCTATGTTTTTTCCATATCCTTTCAAACCCTCTAGGGTAGGAGTGAAGTATCAATGGAACGGATGTAATCATAATGTGCCCTGGAGGCGGAACTCGTATATAAGTGCAAATTCAGAAGAAGAGCGAGGCTCAACGAAAACTTCGGAACTAGCATGGGTACTTGATGCATCAAAAATTACTACTCGAAAATTGAGTGAATATATTGAACAATGCAAAAGCGAAATATGCCCTATTCTCAATGTGAGAGGTGAGACTTGTAATTTCATTGATGTAGTCCTAAAGAATTTATTATTTACAAATTATGATACAGCAGAGGCATTTAAAAAATGTAAAAGGGAGCTTTCCAGAAAATTTTTGAAAGAGCCAAGTTTTACCGCCGTGGAGATCCGAAAGTTTGAGGAAGCTGTCGAGAAATTTGGGAGTGAATTACGCCCAGTGTGTGAGTATGTGGGCACTCAACCTATGTCGATGATTGTTAGATTTTATTACAATTGGAAAAAGACTGAAAGAGGCCTTACCGTGAGAGGGAAATTGAGTAAGTTATCAAAGAATAAAAGAAAAAAAGAAATCGCTAATCATGAAAATGACGTAGAGACAAAGTATATAGATGATTCTTCTTTTGATACTGAGAAACTCTCTTTAGCAGAATCCTCCTTCCAATGCATGTTTTGTAAAACAGATTACTCCCCGATGTGGTATAGAGTTACTGGAGGTTCAGATGATGAAAAGATCAAGATAAGAATGCAGACAGGAGTCAACGAAAAAACAGAAATTTCAGAGAAATCGCCTGCCCATAGCAAAAAGAATGAAAAACTTGGCGCTCTTTGCATTCGTTGTGCTCGTATGTGGCGAAGATACGCAATTAAGTGGGTACCACCGCTTGAAACATTGAGAAAAATAACGGGAACCTGTCAGAATAGTTTTTATTCAGCGATAGAAGGGATTATAGAGGAGAATAACACAAACAAGTTTACGTTATCTCCCTTTCAAGCTCATAATAAACTACTAGAATGGGAACTTGTTCAGGATTCAGAGCTAATTATCAGGCAAAGAATGAAAGTTTACAAGAACCCAAATTCATTTGTGAAAATGAAGCGGTATTCCATGACATTCCACACGCAACTCTACAAAATGGCTGTGAGATCATATCGAAAGAATGAGTTTCACCTGGAGACGATGCAACGAGATCTTGAGCTATTTATAGAGGACAACAAAGAGGTAAGAAAAGCCATCCCTGAACAAAAGCCAGAAAGAGCGAAAAACACAAAGGACGAATTTCCCGTGAACATAATTCGACAATCACCTGGTACTATCAAAACAAGTGATACAAGCCGAAATCGCAAGTGCAACGATGTATTTATCGAGAAGGCTAGTAATAACAATATTCCTAAAATCACTAATGCTTCGAATGATTTGATAGAAATTTCAATTAAAACAGGCGGCAGTTCTTCTGGTTCAGTGTCTGTAGATAAAGGTTTTAAATTTGTCAAATTTGATAACAAAACATTTCAGCGATTACGGAATAGCTTAAAGTTAGTGAATAATAAGCTGCCAAAATATAATGAACCTTCAACGAAGAAGATCAAAATGATCAATGACATAGCGTTAAGTAATCCGTTAAACGAACCAAACGGGGCATCGTACAATTATACAGTTATTTCACATTCTAAGGAAACTTCTGTCGCCCTTGAAAAATACCATGATGGTAATAAACCGAGCAAAATGTTAGAGAAAGACATGATTTTGAAACACACTAAGAATAAACCAAAAAATCCTGATACAGCATGGGCAAATAATAGCGCAAGGACTTTTTGTAGTGTCTGCAAAGAAAAATTTAACGACAATGACAACTATGAGGTAGTATGTGGTAATTGTGGACTTACAGTACACTACTTCTGTTATGCTATTAAACTGCCGAAAGATATGAAGAAAAACACTAACCTTAAGACATTTAAATGGTTATGTGACCCTTGTTCAAATGACCTCAATCCTATAATATCAACGACCTACCAATGTAGTATGTGTCCTACGAAGGACTATGACTATGATAGATATAGGAGCCAATCATTTAAAATATGTCCAGACGCATTGAAATGCACGAGCTTAGGGACATGGGTGCATTTGGTTTGCTCACTTTTCAATGAAGATATCAAATATGGAAACGGACAATCAATGCAACCTGCCCTTAATACCACTGCTGTGCTTATTAAACATAGTAGATTTACATGTGGTGTGTGCAGGATAAATGGAGGTGGGTTAGTGAAGTGTAACAAATGCCAATATAGGTATCATATTACATGTGCACAGAACAGCTCCAATTTTAAGCTTATGTTTGAAAAGAAAAATATGTCTGTAGACACCACTCTACCGTGCATAAAGGATGTCAAGCTTAACGATACATACACTTTGAGACCTATACTAATATGCGATAGACACGATATCAGCTTAGAAGGAAACGAACTTTATCCATTATCGTACAAGCCTCAACATACTCTGTCATACATAGAACAATACTGCAGATATTATAAGTGCGAATCTGACCATAGTCTAGTGGAGTTGAGATATTTTGAACAGCTTAGACTGCGACACGGCGAAATGCCAGGAAACTCACACGACTCTGCTATTAAACCCAAAATTTACGTACTTCCTTTCGAAAGGACTTGCCCACATTGTGGTACAAACAAAAGTTTATACTGGTATGAAGATATTATTTGCCATTCTTGCAATTTGAGATCAGGTGCCCAAGAACTCGATTTTGATAGCGCATCTGCTAATATCTCTAACGATAACGGTTTACCAGTCGAAATTACCCAGCAATTGATGGAAGGAATTGAGCCAGCTATGTTTGATATCGATATTTCAGAAGCTGGTACCGACAAAAATACGCATCCATCAAGCCAGTAAGTGATAGTTACCTTAGATAGAAAGTATGGTCCAATCTTGCGCGGCTTTGTTGTGTTATTTTTTTCCATTATGCTTACAATGAATAATCTTATCCTATTTATGAATACTACAATTTACCATCAGTTACAAAGGAAGTTTTTTATATATTAATTTGGGGCAGGTGTTACTGTTCTTGAGGTTTGGCCCACTATATCTTTTAATTTATCGTCTACTGTTTCAATGACACCACTCCTTTTATTACCAGATGCATTTTTGCGAAGTGAGGAACCCCATATCGAATTTGCTAAAACGTTTTTCCAAGCTATCACATCTTCCATAGCTTTAAAATGTCTATAATTGACTAAGTCAGTCAATATTTCAATCTGCTTATTCACCTTATTACCACGGGAGATTTTGGTTCTTTTCCTTTCTGAACGGGCTAAAATCCTCGCGCCTGGCCTCTGCGAATTTATTATGGATTTTTTCTGTTCCAAGAGTTCATCTCTCTGATCTTCTAATTCTTGTATTCTATTAAGAACATTGCGTGTTTTCGAGCTATCATCTAGCTTCATGAGTTCGTCTGCAATCACCTCCAACTTTTCGTCTATCACAGCTTCTCTCTTCTCTTCGGCATCAACCTGTACATCAACCTCACTTTTAACACCGCTATTTTTATCATCAACATCCATACTATCAACGTTCAATTCGTTTTCGGTAAATTCATTATTTTCTAACTCCTTTAGCAACTTTTCTTCATTTTTGGTGAATGCTGTCAGTGACAGCGCATGGTCGCGCAAGCTAAGGGAACTTTTAATTCGTTCCATTATGGGTCTGATTTGCCTCAAGAGATCATGCTCTTTGCGACCCCAATTATCTAACCAGTCCATTATTCTTGACAAGTCCTCTAACTTGTCAATGCAATACCATTGATCTGGTGATAGTAGCAACCTTGAAGGTGTTTCATCCATAATTTTCTTTTGAATAGGTGTCAGCTCTATAAGTGGGTTTACGCGATCATTACTGTCCAATAGTTCGACCTCTATTCCATTTTCTACGTAATTATAAGATCCGGAACTAGTTTTGGAGATACCAAATACTTCCCTAGTTGCCTCGGATATTCCTTCGGAATTTCTGATTTTTTGCCAATTGCTCAATTGCTCATCACTGACGTTCAAAAAGAATTTCGCCGATGATGCTTTAGGTCCCTGAATTAATAAACGACCGGAGTGATAACTCAAACTATTGTTACTTTTCGGCGTCTCATTCATACCAGCAGGATATTGAGGAAATGGAACACCATTGTGATCCAGCCAAAAATACCTGTTCCCGTATCGATCCAATCCCAACGGCTTTAATCTTTGTAGATCGTTTTCAAATAGACAATTATCGAGGAAATTTTTATCTGATTGTAAAGCTTGTACCTTTTTATCCTGCTCTTCAATTAACTTTTGCTTTTTCTCAATGATAATAAGATCAATTGGTTCACTATTTGATTCGGAATCATCTTTTTTATCGGCACCATCGGCTGATGGTGTGTTTTCATCTGTTTTATTTAACTTCTCTTGAATTGCCTGCAGGTCGCCTTGAAGATTACTTAAGACGGCTGCCTCCGTTTTCAACTCTCTCGCAACTTTGAATCTTTCGCTACGAATTTGACCACATAGTTCCATGGAATCATCTACAGCAGCTTTGATATCTGGAGAAAAATGCGATACGAGATCTACAAGTATCCACAGCGCATTGACTTTGTCACTGAACGACAGCTTTCGACAGAAATTTCTCCAAAGCTGTTTGGGCAATTGAGTAGCTGATATATCTTTGGGTATGATCTTTTCTATGAAAGAATCAATAAACTCTGTATACATGGGAAGATGTCTACAATCTTCTAAGACTCCCAGTAAAATTATTAGCCAGTAACTGTTATTAAATTGCCTTTTCGTCAAGCGTTCTATCCAGTTAACATTGCGGTAGTTCAAACACTTTTCTAATTTAGGATCTCGTTCTTCACTGTCAGAATCAGATTTAGAATCAGATTCTGAATTTGTTTCGTTTTTAGCGTCTGATTCTTTTTGAACTTCTGTTGCGTTTTCCTTTAATGTGTCCTTTAGGTTGTCGATCTTTTCCTTATCTTGTAAAAAGTATCCGTGAGCATTTCGTTTTTGCTTCGCCTCCCCCTCCCCTCTTTCATCTTTTCTCTCCATAAGGACTCCCTTGTCGTCTATTATCCAGTTTTCAACGACGATGCAACTCCAATCGCCTTCTTCGTTGATGAACAAACGTAAGAGCGCAGTAAAAACTTCAATGAGAAGAGCAGACCCATTATGATTGATATTATCAAGTATATCATCGGATGCTGGGTCATCGTGAACAATCTTGTACTCAACCTTGTCGGAATTTCTTTTCATTATCATATCACGAATAAATGAATTTCTTTGCCAGTCACTTGGGTTTTCAGAGTCTTCCTCAGTAGTAGTCTCTGCTTTGTTTTTCATCGGCAGGCCGTTATTTTCAATTTCTTGTTCTTTAGACGTTTGCGTTCTTATGTTCACTAAAACAACTTCGCCCTTTAACTCATATGGGTCTGTACATTTCAAAGAAGTAATGAATTGGTCAAGGCTAAAATGAGAGAGACAAATTTTCGAACCAAACGTATTCAGAAACTGATAGGCTTGTAATAGCTTTCCAAAAGAATCAAAAGGTCTGGAAAGTTTTGTAGAACCTAATGAAATACATTCTAATTTTTCATTATAATACGTTAAGTTTGGAAAGATGTTCGGTGGATGTTGATATGGCAAAGCTAGGTCATCCATTATGCTCGTTATTGTTACAGCCTGAGGCTCCGCATTAGCTGGTGTAGGAACGCTTTCGACGTTTTCCGTGTTCGGTTCCTCATTGGCTTCCTTTTTCCTTTTTTTAGAATGTGTTTCTGATGTGACATTTTGACCCTTCTTCTTGTCTTCTTCCGAAGAATTATTCTCAGAATCATTTACTTCGGTTGGCTTTCTTTTTTTCTTGGTTTCTTTTTTGTTAGAAGCATCGTTTGAGGTGTTACTTTTACCCGATGATTTACTTTGACGTTTATTCTTTTCACTTTCTGGGGATGAAACATTGGCACTGTTGGAACGTCTTGCTACGACAGGTTCATCTTCTTTATATTTTAACATATCTTTTGGCCATTCCATCGTTAAACCATACATCGCTAAATATTCCGGTTTGACACACCAAGGTGCACCCATTTTCGAAGATGCCCTCTGTAAAGTAATCTTGAAAAAACATTTGATTAAGTGCTTAGTGAAAGTGGAACGGTCCCTGTAAATTTGTCCTTGATCAACAATGAAGGATTTATTACTGGAAGCTGCTTCTTCTATCAGCATGTATTTAGTATGAGCGGGCATCACAATTTCCCTGCTCTCTGGATTTATCGTTGCGTTAAATTGGACCTTTTCTTTGATAACATAACGTCTTTGGTATTGGTACTGCGGTAAGCCAGGATTACCAACACTGTTGATTTCGACCATATCATCAGGTTGAGGAGTACTTTGTTGGGAATTAGAGCTTGTGGTAGAAGAGTCTTTCTGTTTACGTAGATAAACAACTTCTCCTGGGAAAAAGTCATTTTTAAATCTTGCGTAAACTTTCTCCACCAATGCATCTAACCTTCTTATTCCGTTAAAATGTAAAAATCTTGCAACTGGTTCTCTCAACTTTAATGGGAATCTGTCTTCGACGTATTTGAATTGTGTCTCCTCACTATCCAGAGCTTGGAAAAAAGTCAGGCAAGAAGTACCAGTGATTTCGCATGTAAAATGGTGGCGTGTGTAGAAATCAAACCTTTCTAAAAATTCTTCGTAACTAGAAAACCATTCTCCAGTCTCTTCAATATGCCATACTTGTACATTCAAATCCAATGGTAAAGGTTTTGGATCAGGAAGTAATATAGGTTTCCTTTTATATAACACCATTGTTTATTAACGGCTTTCTTTACTTCCTCCTATTGTTATTTTCTTTTTTTATATATCTTCAATGGAAGTGCTATAGTAATTGTAAAAATCTGGATATATCTGCCTATTTCCAACAGTAATTGAGTGTGATGTATCAAATGTCAGTTGAATTGTTTACAGCCTTTTAAATAGTTATGTATTTAACCCAATATATGTTTTTCTGAATTTTTTCAGGAGAAATACAAAGAAAAGAAGAAGAGCAAGAAAGAGGATTTTTCTGATCGGTATTATCCTTTTTATTTTTTTTCTATTTCTACACTTTTTTTCCTCTATAAGTTTCCTTTATTATTTTTCATTTCGGGTTTTCTCACCACGTTAAAAATGGATAATAAATTTAAAAGAAATAAAACCATGAAATATTTCTATTTTAAGGTTAGACAATACAGAAGGGACAGAGAAAGATGTGTAGGCAAATATACATTTGTTTGAACCATAGATTCAACAGTAATTTAATGCGAGTAAAAAAATCACATTTTTATGTGCGTTTCGAGAGCATCAATTAAGAATCCGGGATAACTGTTGGGAAGCTCTGAAGTTTTCTCCAATATCGAGTACAGGTTTCCACCATTGCACGGACATATAAACAGACAAAGTTTGTCGTTGTTTTATTGAGAAATTGTTTGTATCATATTACCAGTGCCGCTATTGACTGGAAAGCATTCGTTACGTTCGTTAAAATAATTATCTAAAATACTTGTATCAACTATACACAGAAAGACCGTAGTTCATTCAAAAGTAATTTGGAGGCGGCTAATTTCCTGTTACTGACCATTAATTTAGTATTGCACACACAGATCAATAGACTGACTTCTAATTTAGTCAAAAGCCGTTTCGAAGTACCGCATACTTTACTGAAATATTCATGTGAGTGAACGAAATCTTCCAATAATTTCGTGCTCAATCTAACCGCTGCTATTATCATTCGATGGACCTCCTTTTCCTGTAAGTTTAACTTCAACTGCAAAATGTTATTGCCATCCCTTGTTAAAAACAATGTGTCAATTAAAAATGTTGCCACAAGGTAAACAGTTGGCTGGTACTCACATTTGTCTTGGATTCTCTTGAGAAAATCTGCTGATGATAAGGTGGGTTTACTTTTCATGTAGAAATTCGAGTATTCTTTTTTCTCCACTCTAGTATTGAAACCGGTACACTTTCTATTGCCACTAAGTTTTAGTAGCAGTTCTATGGTTTCCTTGAAATTCGCCAGAGCTTCATCAACCGATATGTGGGGCACTTCTACATCAACCGGTATGCCATGTAGCAACGGGTTTTCACTTTCGGACTTAGTTTTTTCTTGATCTTCTTCTTCATCGTGTGGTAGACTGATATGCAACCCTCCCATATCAAAGCTTGTAATGCTGCTACATTCAGAAAAAATGGAGTCATCAATATCTTGCTCCTCCACATCCGTAGCATCGCCAATTTCGAAACTGGCAGTTGGAGATTTGAAGAGTGGTGATCTACGGCGAGGTATGCTTAGCCCGTTTTGTTGATGGAAAAGATCTTTATCAAAAATAGAACTTGTGCAACCCGTGGTATCCTCTAGCTCATCATCACTTAGTTCAAAATTGGACGTTGAGCTAAAATTAGTGCCATTAATACACGCGCTCGAATCATCACCCATGGAACTATATAATCCTTTCCCTCCATTCAATAGCCCCACCTGAAAATTGTTTATGTTCTCTATATTCTGCGCCAAATAATTATTCATTTCATTAGCGGATTCCAACAGTTGCTCTACATGTATTCTATTTTTTGAACTATCTGTTGTACCGCATGGCTGTGCTTTCTCAGTCTTGCCTTCTGCAAGACCAGGCGTATTTGATCTAGACTGGTCCCATTCACTTGTTAAATCTGAGAAATTCTCACTCTGTAAAAACTTTGGTTTCAAAGGTAATTCGAACGAAGCGTTATAATCGTCCACAATTCCCAAACTGACTGGACGTATATCACCATCATCAAACTCCTCTGTGTCAGTGGTGTGGTTTTTAGTCATGTCCATTTTGCAAGTAATCTATTTGCGCATGGAATACCTATATTATGCGAGTCGAAGATTATATAATAGCAGGTATGGTTGAACTGATTGAACACCAAAGCATATCGATCTGTGAAATTCACTCAACATGCTTTTAAAGTAAGGCAAGTTCTAAGTGATTTCCTACAAAACATCGCTGAGAAAGGAAAGAAAAATGGCATGATATGGAGTAAGAATCGGATCGGTGCAATATACTCCGAGCTTCCCGAAAAGATATATTCCGGGCCCAAAAATATCTGGCTAAAACTATGCATAATACTTTTACTACTTAGAGTCATACGTATTAAAAAAGGTATTTAAAAAGATGGAGATATGTATTAATCGCTCGGAAGTGATTAGTACAATCTGAAAGCTGGACCCATGGAGGACTTAACAACCAAGGAACCAACATTTTGCCAGTTCTTCTTCAACAAAGAAACAAAGAAGTTAACAGACATCAAGATTTGGTTAACCAAAACGTCTTCTTCCATTTCAACGTTACCAACGGCAACAGCCAAACACAAGACCTTCTTCAATTGGAACTTGATGGTAGATCTGACATCAGTGACCTTACCGTACAAGTCATCGTTGTGAGAAACTGGGGTTGGGAACTTACCAGCCTTGGACAATTGAGGACCCAATAGTCTTGGAACTTGCTTGATCAAAACTTCAGAAGCAATGAAAGCGTTGTACTTCTTAGACAACTTCTTGATTAACTTCTTGTTCTTGTTCAACTTCTTCAAGTCATCGACGGACATAGCGTCAACACCGCAAGACTTAGCTCTGTCAACATCGAAAGCATCACCGAAGATACAGATGGACATGTTTGGTCTTGGACAGTTTGGCAACTTCAAAGAACCAGAGAAACGCTTGTCTCTTTGAGGGTCATAGTTCTTCAAACCGACTTGTAGTTCGACGGTTTCCAAGAAGTTTCTCTTCTTGGTTTCGTTGGAATACTTCAACAATTCCTTGACGTGTTCTCTGACTTGAGAAGAGGTGATCTTAGACATTTTATGATATGTAATTAGTCTTCCAAAGTATTTGGTGGTCCGTGAGGCTTGCGACTAGTTCTATGGAGTCTTTCCTGAAACTTCAAGAGGTTACCAAATAACGTAATGCTCAAGAAGTGCTGCGAAGATGTACTTACATATCTTAATCCAAATACAACACTCTTCCCATTGATTGCGTCTTTCTTCCTCGGACTTTCCAATCTGAGGCCAAAAGATGTCTATGGCATTATTGTGTGCGAAAAAAAAGTTTCAGGAAAAAAAAACTTTAAATATTTGAGGTTGCACCCGTGCATATTGAAAGATGTATGGGTTCAAAAATGTCCGTATTCAACTTTTGCCAAAAGCTGATAGCTGTTTGGCCTTATGAGGTAAGGTTTATGAACGCAGTCTTCTTCATTGCGATCTAAAAGTTGATATGTTAATGGAGATAATGGTAGAGTAAACTGAATTTTTTACAGTCCCCCTTCTTGAAATTAAGCAAGTTATTTAGCTAACTTACATACCATCTTCATGTATCGTTTTTGATTTTTCAGTTCTTTTTTAAAAAAGAAGATCAAGTAATTTGTTCTAATCAAAGAAGAAGGTTCAATACCGTTTCTCTGGTATTTGTAAGATCTCTTTTACTGGCGTTCTTTTAAAAATGATCAGGTCCGGTTAAAGGGCGTCTCCGTCAATGAGAGAAAAATGTCAGCCTCTGATATAGATGGAAGTCGTAGCCATCAAGATGGGCTTATCCGAGGTTTGAAGTAATGACTACACATACTGACGGGAAAATTACAGCATGATTTTAGTGTACAATCGTATCAGGAGTATAATATCGTCTTCTTTAGGTCGAATACATGTACGGTATAATTCTAACTCACAAAACAGATGGCTGAATAGACAACTGAAGGATCCCTACACAAAAGAGGCCAAGGTCCAAAATCTGAGGTCTAGAGCCGCATTCAAGCTTATGCAGATTGATGATAAATATCGGCTTTTTAGCAAAAACAGGACCGATCAGAGAATTCTAGATCTTGGGTATGCCCCTGGGGCTTGGTCCCAAGTAGCACGGCAAAGAAGTTCACCTAATTCAATGATACTGGGCGTTGACATTCTCCCTTGTGAACCTCCGCATGGTGTGAACTCTATTCAAGCTAATATATTGGCCAAAAGAACTCATGATCTTATACGGCTCTTTTTTTCTAAGCATTTCCAATTGAACAGACACGATGATTTGCATAAGGACCATGGCTATTTCCAGAACATGCTCGAGGAGGAGCTAACCCATGTGAAAGATACTGAATTGTACCGTGAAATTTTCACCTCTGATGACATTTATGAAACTCCGAATACGAATAGTACCCTAATAGAACGAGAAAAATTCCCAGTTGATGTGATTATAAGTGATATGTATGAACCCTGGCCCCAAACAACCGGTTTTTGGAACAACATTACTAATCAAGCTTATTTTAGGATGGCTAATACATCTGGTGTCAGTATAAGAGACCATTACCAATCTATTGATTTATGTGACGCAGCCTTAGTTACGGCTATAGATTTATTACGGCCATTAGGTTCGTTTGTTTGTAAACTATACACCGGCGAAGAAGAAAACCTATTTAAAAAAAGAATGCAGGCAGTTTTCACTAACGTTCATAAGTTCAAGCCTGACGCTTCTAGAGACGAATCAAAGGAGACCTATTATATCGGATTAAAGAAGAAAAGAAATGTAGATAAACTGGACGTGTTTAGTAATTCATAATATGATTTGTTTGCGCGCAAAGTTTCAAGTCACGTTCATTTTCACACCTATCGCAATAAAAATAAAAAGTGTACATCTGTATATATATATGTATACCATCCATTAAAGATGTTTTCTCATTCGTTGATTAGTTCTTTATTTGTCTTTCTATGAGGTGGTTAACTCTCTTCTTCCACAGGCTCCGGCACTGCCTCTCCTTGCTCCGGCTGTTGTTCTGATTGTTGTTGCTGGGGAGCTTCCTCTTCTTTTTTTTCGGCTTCAACTGCCTCTGAGTTGGATTCTTTAAACTCGCTGTCCTCAACTTCAGCTTCTTTGTTTTCGTCAGCTTGTTCTGGGGCTGGAGTGGAATCTAAGTCAATGAGTGGTTGGGCATCTCCTGAACTCGAAGAGCCTGGTAAACCTTCGGCCCCACAAACTCTTTCTGATACAGTATTCTTACCGTTGAGTATCAAATTTTCCTTCCATTTTGTAACAATATCGTTGACTGCATCATCTCCTAAACCGTATGTTGATCCAAGGAAAGCGGCTTCGGAAAACCTTTGAGACTTGATTAAAAGATCTTTAGCGCCTTGTATATCGCCAGCGATCCAATATGCATTAAAAGCCAAATTGAATTTACCGGCCCTTTCAGCATCTTTAGCTAAAGTGACCAACCCCTCCTTGTTATTAAAAGATGAGTGCAATAGAAATAAAGATTCTAGATCATGTGCATTTGTGAAAGCTTCAACAGCAAGTTTAAAATTGAACCTTTGTAAGGAAGCATCACCCAAGGCTCTCCATTTCATTTCGGCGCTTTCATCTGTCAACAAATCGCGAGCAAGCGTAAGTTGGCCGACTTTTAAGGCTAGCTCAAATTTTTGATCTTGATCAGGGGAAATATTCAGTGCTTCTTCATAATACTCTTGACCTTCCAGAAATCTAGCAATTTTTGTTAAAGAGTCCTTACCCTCAACATTTGGGAGTACATTTTCAATGGCTTCTTCAATTTCCCCTCTTAAAGTCAATGTTTGGAACTCCAGCACCTCTAGAGATATTTCGTAACCATAAACATGGACCTCTCTGTCAGCTAAATATACTTTATTATCACGTGCTAGATAGCCCAATAGATACATTTCCTTTGTGTAATGGGCTAAATTATAAGTCTTTCCACCTACGAAGTAGTTCAGCCTGTTAGTTGCTGTGGTAAAGATAAAGACATCACCAACCCATTTGCCTGATGTAATGGATTCACTTAGTTCATACAATACGTCAAAAGCCTCATCAACACCTTCTGAATCGTCGATATTGCCATTATTTGCTGCTTCAAGGTAAGCATCCTTGTTGAATAATAATGTGTAACCACTTGCTTCATCACCATTACTATTGGTGTTGACAATCATCACCAGCTCACCGTTATCGGACCAAATGACATCCTTAGCATTAACATCAATTCTTCTAACTAGCGTACCGTTGTCCCAATCGAAGAAATAGACGAAGCCATCAGACTTCACACCCAACAAGGCACCTGAAAATAATCTATCAATAGCAGAATGCATTGGGACAGACCATGATGTGACTTCTTTAAAGTTTTTGTAGTATTTAATTTGCCCAGTTTCATCAATTAAAGCATAACTATTGGAGTCGGGGCCCCAAACAAAGTCTTGACATTTACCGAAGGCTTTGTTTCTCCAAGCCAACGCCGTATAAATAACGTATTCACCATCCCCAACAACTGTAACAAACCTACCATTTGGAGAATGGGCTAAAGATTGAGGGAAAACATCAACGGAACCCAGCTCCTTAGTTTGTAAAGATAATGGTTCATCTTGTTCAACTTCTTCGTTACCTCTTATGACGGCAGTGAAAATGTCTGAAGCTGCGGCATTTTTGCCACCTGACCATACTAGCTTACCGACAGGGTCAAGTGATAAAGTTGGTTCATCATTTCCCAAGGAAAGTACGGTAAACCCATTATCAAACCCGGATGCAATGTAGTTTTTACGTCCTGTTGGATGGGTAGCGATACACCAACTTCTTTCTAAACCAACGTTTAAAGTCTTTTCTACCTTGTAAGTGGAAGAATTCCATATCTTTAAAGTGCCATCTTCGGAACCAGAAATTATAATGGGTAAAGTTGGATGGAAAACAGCAAAAGAAACATTGGACATGTGACCTTCTAGAGTGGCTACACATGACTTCGTTTGGTAATCCCAAATTTTGATGGTTAAGTCGTCCGATGCAGTAATCATATAAGGCTTGTCAGGTAGCGGGTAATAATCAACATAATTCACACCTCTTTCTTGTCCTGTGGTTAACGTGAAATTTGGTGTCGATTGTCCCAATGACCAAACTTTAACGGTTCGGTCCAAACACCCAGATGCAAACGTACTAGGATCCTTTGGATTGAATGCGACGCACATGACAAAGTGTTCGTGACCTTCAAAAGTTTGTTCTAAGGCCCAGTTATTTTCCCAATTCCATAGTTTGACTGTCAAATCATCACTGCCGGATAAAACATAAGGCTTTGTTGGATGTACAGCAATGGAACGGATATAGTCTGGATGAGCTTCGAAATCAACAACTTTTTCACCTGTATTGTAGTTGAAGACTCTGATCCTGAAATCATCACTCCCAACAATTATCCAATTCTTTCTTGCAATGAATTTACCTGCTCTAACAGGAGTTTCCGTAACTTGGATGGATCTAACTTCAACTTGTGTTTCGTAATTCCAAATCTCAACACGACCAGAGTACAAGGTAGTCAAAACCCATGGCTCAGTAGGATGGAAATCGATACCTTTAACTCGATCGGATCTATTACTAAAAGTTTTCTATCATAAATGTACAGTGTCAAATAAAGGAAATGCCAAGAGCAAATGCATTTATTTCAAAAATCTTCCTGTTAGTAACTAATCTTAATGTTTGCTTTTTGCAGGCTTTGTATTCTTCGCGAACGAGATCATTTCCTAATCATAGGAGTTGTCGGAGCTTGTTCGCAATTGCATTGGCAAAACGCGCTCTGGTAACATACCTTTATATCCAACTTCATCGTGTCCGTATAATTGTTTCGATTGGGTGTCTTAATTCACCATTACAAGCTACCATTTATTGCAGCTTTCTGTTATTTACTCCCAAATCTTACACGACATGTTCCTAATGCCAGCTCGATTCATTCATGAAAAAAAGACAGTTTATTACCCGCTCAATCGTCAGACGCGATTAAAATTTGACGCCGCGTCACAAAATAATCAATTTGATAATAATATATTTGATATTATTGTCCATATTCAATAATTAGTAATGTGGATCTAACGATTTTTATACAGCTCAATACAAAGCAACAAAACTAAAAATAGATTATAATATCCAAAGTGCTCCTCGGATGAATGTACAACTTTTTAGAATTTTTCTTCTTTTTTATAACGTACACCTTATTTAAGAGCACTTTCGTTCAAGGAAAAAGTTCATTTCCTGGACATGATGTGTGTAAGTTCGAAGACCAAAATTTCCAGACAGAGTTCTTCTTAAATGTTCTTAAAGGTGACAAGTTACAGAACTTGAAGCAGGAGTACGAACAATACAAAAAACAAAGTACTTTGTACACAGGCTTTGTAATTGAAAAACAATATGAATACCAGGTAGCGCCCTTGCAAATCAATAATTTTCTTCAAGTGACCTTTTGTAAAGGAGGAAAGCCAATTTGGAATCATATTCTACCCTTTCAAAAGGATTTAGATTGGGCAGAACCACTATGCATTCCAGCCCAGGAGGATGATACTATCTCCCAAAACAGCTCAGTATGTTTCAAGTTTGCAAGGGTGCAGAAATATACACAGCGTAATGTAACCCTTTACTTTCCTAATAAATTTGTTGGATTCGTATTTGTTTGCAATTCTTCAAAGACGCATCCCCCCACTCAGAACAATTTTGAAACTATTCCATTAACGCCTATTATTTCTGATGATATTAGAGATTACAAAATATCTTGGTCAATTAAAGGAAGAATCACCAAGGTGGTACCTTATCTACATTCGTTAAGTATTCCTATGTCCAAATATGAGATGCTCATCCATTCAGATAAGAACATATCAAACGAATTGGAATATAAATCCTTAACTTCGGAGTTTTGGAAGAGCTATAAAAACTTAAGAAAGTTTAAAAACAAAGAAATGTCTTGGATAAACGAAATAAATCCTATGGAGCAATATGATAGCTCTGGGAATGAAAATGTCCCGAATTTTCATGAAAAACTAGACCGTACAATAAATCGGATTGCGCAAAACATAGAAAGGCCTCATGATGCACTAATAAGAGCGATAGCCGCACATAATAGAAACTCTAATAGTGGAAATATTACAAGAAGGAAATATTTGAGGAGGAAGATCTCAAAGATGTTAAAAAATAAGATACCTCTTAAGAACTGAACAACTTACACATTCCTATTCATGAAAAAACATAATTTTATAATAAATTGTTTGTTTGATTCGATTAGTTTATTTAACTTGATTAATTTAAGTATTTATTTTTTTTTAATTTGTTGTTACACGAGGAGTATTAAAAATATGACAAACTGGGATATTACAACATAGAAACAAAGATAACAAAAGCTATCTATTTTAAAAAAATTCATATTAAGCAAACTGGTACAAAGTGTTTTAACGTTATTAATGAAAAAGAAAACTTGGGAAACTTGTGACAAAAACAGAATTTAGAAGGTTAGAAGGAGAATGAGAAAAACCTGTAAAATTAAAAATTTTTATGATAGGAGCAGAACTTTTGTATATCGTAAAGACTCACATAAATCCTTCATCGAAGAATCCAGGGGGTTTCCTCAGTGGTTGTTTATTGTTTCCCAAACTATTTATGCTGTCATCTCGAACATAGTTTTGCGACCTAAATCCTCCGTCCGAACTTGAGGTATCTAAAAGGTCTCCTTCAGTGGAGTCGTGAAATGGATCGGTATTTGAACTTGTATCTTCCTCTTCAAAGGAATTGATCAGTCCATTATGCGCATCAGACTGTGATCTTGTGTGTCCTGGATAAGGTTTAGAGCCTAATGTTGATAGGTTTTCTCGTGAAAGATTCGTTAAGTTGTGAGGAAACGTTTGTTGTTTTGGAGCTTCAACTCTCAGAGCATCTGTGCTTGCGTTTTCATTCTTAGGCCTAGAGAATTTACTTAATATTTTCTCTGAAAACGTAGGCTTGTTATCATCACTTGATGTTACGGTTGTGGGAGTGGTTTCATCCTGTGCTTGCTTTAGCTCATCATTCACACCAGTATCATTTGATTCGTAATCTGAATTGTCGTCATGGTCTTTTGCCACATTGCCCAACGCAAGCAACTCGTTCGCTACTGATCTATTAACAGTACCTTCTGGTTTCATAGTGTTCCTTTGGAAAGAAGTTCTATCGTCCTTAGCAGGTTTAAATCTTAGATCGGGGTTCTTTGAGAAAAGCATCATACCAGCGAATGCCAATATCATCATTAGTAAAATGAACGAAAATGCAGCGTTCATAATGAAAAATATCCATCCCATAATAGCAGCCACTTTGTAGCTTTGGTTAAACAAGTCCGAAAAAAACATGAATAGAAAGGAATTAACTACAGTAACAGTAGCAATTAAAATATTCATTATGTTTGTTGGACGGTCCAGATAGGGCTTATAGTAGATAATAGCAACGAAGTAAAACAAATCCAATATGAACATGAAAAGAACTTGTGTTTGACCAGAAGCCTGAGCAAATCCAACCAATAATGATTTTACAAAAATGTAGGATAAAAGAACAATGTTCCACCAGTAATGATTGGCATTGAACATTGTATAGAAAAATCCGTATTTGTGTAAGACATATTCATCTCCATACAATAAGGCTGCTGGGTTGTTGTACAATGCAACAGATCTTCTTGCGAAAAAAACAGTCCTCCATGCAGCCCAAAGCATTAACCCACATGACAAAAGAATAAAAAGGCATGCGATGACGATAACAGCAGGTGAATCTCTTTCAGTAAATTCCCAAAAACTGAGAATTGTTAACTGAACGAAACCGATGTAAATATATCTTAAAAGAGCACCTTTTAAGATCATTCTCCATTGTTTCCTGAATTCCCAAAACCTTGCCTTTTGGATCCATCCTAACCGGGTGGCTAACTCCACACAGCATTTGAATACTATGATAAATCCAGCCAACACATATCCACATAAGACGAAGAAAGTAAAACCGGTACAAACGATGGACGTATTTTCGATTCCCATTTTATAGCCTAGCCTTTTGATTCCTCTAAAAATTAATGTATTTGCATTACCATACAAAACATTGGTAGCTCTTTTGATTAATGGGAGCTCCATCAAATATTGCCAACTTCTTTGAGCCAAAACAGACATAGATGTTGAAGTCAGATATAAGCTAGGCGTACCACCAGTGGATTGCACATACCACCGGAAAATCCTTTGCATGAATGAGATTCTAATTAACCCCATTGACCAAACCAAGTTTTCCGCCCAGGCGGCTGCAATAGGCGGAACTCGATGAACATGTTGCATGGCAACCACGACAACAGATTGGAAGTATAAGAAAAGTGACATTGTGTTGGCAGAAATATGTGAGGCTGCGGTAGAGTTCCCAAAAGTGGATAAGATGGCAGATAGTAAAAGACCAATTCCCGCTACCACTGCAGTTGCCCATTTTACACCAATCTGAGAAACTGTTTTACCGTTTGAGAAGTATATTTGGATACATGCTAGGTACTCGCTCACATTGTTGGTGATCTTGACCCTGGCATATGCGTCGATATCGGGGACTTGGTATGCAATACCAGGAATTTCATTTACGTACTCACTGGAGATGTATTCAATAGAGTCGATCTGAATATTACCTGGGTGAACCGGGCAAAACTGTTTCCAGTTGATTGAACAAAGATCGACATTTTTAGTAATGATCTTGAAACCATATGCGTAGACATCAATATCAGCAAAAATATATGAATCAATTTGAGTTGACATATCAAGATCATAATGTAATGACCTGTCGTCTGGATTGAAAACAACGTCAAAACTATTTGCTGACAGCTGCGAGTTTTCCATACATGTGACCAATGATGTGGCTACCAGCTTCCTTTTTGCCTCTGCAAGATTTACTTTACTGGCTAACAATATTATTAGTCCAATTAATGCCGATGATTTATAAACCTGAAGAAATCTCATGCCTGTGAGGGGTATACTTTTCTAGTCTCCACTATTTGTTGTTGTTGTTGTTGTTGTTGTTGTTGTTGTTGTTGTTGAAATTTTTTTATTTATGGCCCGCTCGTAAATAAAAAGACCTTTCTTAGCTATACTTTGCAAAGAAGTTTTCTAGTACCCACCAATGTTGATTGGCACTCTATAACGAATGACGTCTTCGAATTGTTTTGTTGTCTTTTGAGCGTTGATCTTCTGGAAAGCGGATGAACAGAAGCGTTTTTGAGTTAATTTGATAGCGTCCGTAAGCTAGTAAATGGCACGGACAGCAACAGTATTCAGATATTCTTTTATCCCCAATCCCAACGAAGACTACCTTTTCATAGTCAACAGTTAAAGGAATCAACTATTTGAAGCTAAAGCGATGGGCCGCTGCTAGGGAAAAGGAAGCAACCATTACCCTCCTCATAAAATTGATAGGTCTTCAAAAGGCTGAGACTGATAAGAACTACCAGTTTGATGTCTAAAGAAAGAAAAGAGAAATCCAGGATCTACCTTCATCTCTATTAACACCTGCTATCGAGAGGTTATAATTGTGGTTGTGGCCTAACTACGTATCATACACTATTTTTACTTTATTCCTATCCTATCCTGGAGTTCGAAGAGAACATATTTTCAAGCGAGAAAATCTTCCTTATCCTTTGCATCAATTGCTTGACTTCATTATTTGTCCATGTCGCTTAAATCAAAGTTGACTAAGATTCAGAAGTTATGGCTGTATTATTTCCCCTGTGACAGAATCCTCGCGAAGAGAATATGTAAATCGACTGTTAATACTACGGTAGCTTTCATATTTTGCTTGATACCTAAGATAACTGCGCATTTGGGAGCAGCTCCTGCGATGCTGCCAATGATTTCTGTTATTGTTCACCCTGGAAGAAGGGTCGGGGGTACTATCCATGGTGCTATCTATTGCATAACTGGATTGATATTTGGCCTAGCTTACGCAATCTTCGGCCGGTTCCTTGCGCAGCGATGTTTAGGGAGTTCTTGGCATGAGCTAACAGAGGCACAGCAGCACGTATTGCACTATAAAAGATATGAAGCGGGATTAGCAATTTTGGCTGTTTTCGAAGTAATTATGCTTTTTTTTCATGGTTGGATGAGATCTGTATCACACTATTACTTTGGTATTGTTTTCCCACTTTTTGTCGTGGTTCATTTCGCATTTATGGATCCTTTGAATGAAACAGCAGGCACTATTGCTAAAGCTTATAGTACGCCTTTCTACCTGGGTATTGCAATGTCGATTTTCTGGAATCTTGTGTTGTTTCCTGAGTGGGGTACCACATATTTGGGTAATACGACTATTGATGCTATGAATGAGCTCCATAAGTCCATTGACTATTCGATAAATTTCTTCATTGCAGTTGACCCGCACAATAGTAGCCAGTTGTACAGTAGAGATCCTGTTTCGTTAGGCAAGCTATTGAAGATGAAGTCACTGATTTCTTCTAAAGTTAACAACTGTCGAGTAGTACTTCACGAGTGCATTTATGAGTTTACTTACGCTTATGTTTCGCCAACTAAACTAAAGCCAATCATATCTACTTTGGAAAATTTGACAGTCTTCATTAATGGATTAGTTAATACATGCCAATTAGAATTTATTTTATTGGCAAGACATGATAACAAGCTCAGGCCTGATGATGTCGCAGCTTTGACACTGCCAAAGAACAAAGAAATCAGCTTTGCAAATGCTGAGAAGTTGTTGAAAGTTATTGACAAGTTGCATCCAGTGATTTATAGTCTACACCGGACAATGAGTGAATGCATGTACATAGCAAAGTTGGTACTTGCTCATGCATTTGATGTGAAAGTTTCAAGGGTTCATTCCTGCTCAATGTTCAAAGATGGTAACTTCCCAACATTCAGTAATAACGCCAATAATCTGCCCAATGATGTTGACATCCAGAACAAGATCAATGACCTGAAGCAGGCGTTAGAAGAATGTAAAGCAAAATTCAAGTCAGAAATGTTAAGTTTTGATATTGATATTATGAGTCCTAGTGATGAAATGTTTTTGTTGTCTAGCTTTCTACTAAATTTTAGGCAAACTGCAGATTCAACTTTGGTAATTATGGAGTCCGTCAAGGACATTTTAGTCAAACGTCAAATACAAGAGAAGAAGGGCTGGCTGAGAGGCAAAAGACTTTGGTTTTTAGTGTTGACCAACTACGAGACATTTTCTATCTGGTTAAAAGGCGATAGGAACTCAGTGACTGAAAATGATACATTAAAGGGTACGTTCAATGGTAATACTAATGGTTTTGCTCATGACACAGTTATTAGAAGGCCTGATTATGAAGAGAATGAACTTTTATCTCAAAAAGTTTCATCGAATAAGAACATTGTAAAAGATGATGCATCGCTAGATCTGCCAATGACAAGTGAACCCAAAGGAAATTCATCTTCTACCTCTGACACTTCTTCGTCGCCATTAACGTTAACGAAAACAACTACGTTCGGAACTAATAGAACTTCCAGGAGGCAAGGCAGATTTTCTTTTATGTCCATGCTTATTTCAATTGATAAGTTTTGTGAAGTGTCACATCCTCACTTTAGATTTGGATTTCAGGTAGCCATTGCATTAATGCTGGCTTCATTTCCGATGTTTATTCCAAAGACAAGGCAGTGGTACATAGACTATCGTGGTACCTGGATTGGTTTCGTGTGCATACTTTGTTTGGAACCTTCCGTAGGAGGTACGTTCTGGGTCTTCTTTTTGCGTGCTGTGGGGGTTATTTTTGGAGCAGCCTGGGGTTATCTTTCCTATGTTGCTGCTGTCAACCAAACCAATCCATATTTGGAGACAGTCATCACAGTTTTTGGAGCCATTCCTGGGTTTTACTATTTATTAGGCACACCCTATGTGAAGGCTGCAATTATTGAAATTATTAGTATTTATATTGTTATGCTTGCAGCAATACTTCCCTCCCAAGATGATATATTGACTAGTTTCGCCAAGAGATGTTTAGCTGTCGGCTATGGTGGAGGGGTAGCATTAATAGTTCAAGTCTTTTTCTTTCCATTGAAGGCACGGGAACAATTAAATGAAGAGATTTCTTTTGTCTGTGGCTGTATATCGGAAATGGAACTTCTCTACGCCACCGGACTGGAAGGAGAGCAAGTCGCAAGTAGTATGAGTGAAGAGAAATACAAAAAAATCGAAAAGATATCAAAAAGTGCTAAAGAGGCGTTAGCCCGTGCTACGGCCTATAAAGGACTAACCAGACAAGAGCCGAGATTAAAGGGTGAATATACCGAGTTGGAAAATGTTTTCACTCAAGTTATATTTATTCAGAAGCAAATAATAGAGAGGATAGATACAATTTCCTTGCTGAGAAAGCAAAATGGAAGTGCGGTTATTGAAGAATTTAACAGTGTTGTATATCCATATCGACGCCAAATGGTTGGAAGTATTTCTTGCCTAATGAGAGCACTTCAAGAGGCATTTATAAATAAGACCCCGTTACCGCAATTTTTGCCCAGCGCAAGAATTGCACATAGAAGGCTGATTAATAAAGTGCGCCAAACTCTGCGAATAAGATATCCTGGGCAGATTTCAAATTTAAGTGATAAAGCAAGAAAGCCAAATGAAGGAGATTACGCTGACGGCAAGGATGAAGATGACGATGATAACGAAGGTTTGGTAATGAAAATGAATAGAAGGGGACAGGCCAACACAACAGCTAATCCTCATGAATATGTTTTAAAAGAAAAATTTTTAAGTTGGAACGCATCTAGTGCTGCATCGGAAGAAATAATTGAGTATATTGAAGAGCTGTTGAATTTAACTAAAATTCTGGTCGGTGTAAATGAGTTTAAATACGGGTTTTTATCGCGTCCACTTTACGAGGACTGGGCTGCAGAGGCAGTAACAGGATTTGATAATTTCATTAACGGGAAAAGCAATCCTATGAATACACGGCGCAATCGGACCCCATTTGATGGTACTTCCATCATTTCCGAAGGAAATGAAAGTTTACAAAGTACAAATTCTAATGAATCTCAAATTTCTCCTGATTCCACAAGAAGTTATGAGCCGGAATGTCCAGTGGCATACGAAAAAAATGATAATCCGGCAGCGTTGAATTTATTACGGATTGCTTCTCATAAAGCAGGCCAAAACGCGGATGGCTTACCAAAGACATTTAGAAATAGAGCATTTTCCATTGCTTCTACCTCCGGCCAACTTTCAAGCTTAAGCAGACACAGCACCCTTGGTAATGCGGATCCTAATTATCTGAACGATGATGATGAAAGCTCTGATGATGATTTGCCATTAGCTTTGAAAATGGTGCTAAGTCACATGAAAGAAAAGAAGGACTAAGATATTGAAAAGTCCTAATGTAAGATAATTACCAATTTCATATTCATTGTCGATTTCACTTCGCTTAAAGAATTTTTACTGTTTGTTTTTTGTAAAGCCTTTCCAATAAAAAATAGAATGATAGATAAAGGTCATAACTAGAATGGTGGCGAACAAAGCAAAACTTAAATTATCTCTGCATACAAGCGTATAATTTCCTTATCTATAGTAATATATAAGAACTAGAAATCTGCCTATTAATTAATTACCTCCCTAATCTTCTGGGAATTATGATAAGTCAAACCTGGCGCCTGAGTTTATTGCATATAATAATTTCTCTCTCAAAATTGTTTTGTTTCTATAATCTGGCAATTTTAATAAATTAACACAGGTAGATGCCGTAGGCAGCCTGTATTTCTCTGTCCCTGCATTTCTGATACCAAATTTTGGATCTAATGCCTTGAAGCCTTGCAGAGGAGCTTGCGGAACGGACGTGACAAATTTCAAAAAATTCAATTTCTCTTCAAACTTAAACTCATTCAAAACCTCCCAAAAATCAACAATTGTCTGATCTTCTTCTTTATAACCCCCGTATTCTGTGTTAGATTTCAGATCGTCTAAATCGATATTATCTCTCTCACCTGATATTAACATTTGTAGTTCTATAGAGTTAAACATCTCCATCCAATGTGGGGCAATGATAACACTGAGCCCTCCATGGAATGCCGAAACTGGTTTGAAGCATCTTTTGTTTAATTTGTAATCCGTTACTTTAGTAACGTAGAGCAACACATTATCCTTCGTCACGTACGTTTTTGAACCATTCGGAATTAAGTCAACAACTTTTGCGGAACTTTCAGGCTCATCTATTTCAAAGGTTAAATCTAAAGACTTGATCTCGTCAGTGGTCATGTTCAATAATTTGATCAAATTATTATACAACACCGAATCATAGCTTCCCAGATCAGAAAAAGAAGATAAAAACCCGTTCGAGTAATTCAATAATTTTTTCAAAAAGAAATCAGCAAAAGATACATCTATCAAAACATGCTCATATAGACATTTGCCTACAACCTTTCCCAGAAACCATATATACTTAAGTTTCGTAGCGTCATAAACAACAGAAGGATATAATTCGTAGCGATCATTCGTCCGAAATAACTCGTGCTTTGGATCTTTAAATCCTTCATCAGACACAGTAGTTAAAAATTCCTTGGTAATGCCGCCCCCATCAATACCAGCTTCTTCACCAAATTCATTAATAAAAGTAACATCTAATGAAGCTTTGAACCTTTCTCCTATAGAGTTAAATGCGTTGAAAGCATCTTCTAAGACATTATCCCTAGAGATGATAGCGGATTGCTTCCTCATACCGGTGGAGGCCCAGGGGGTAAACATATTGATCAAGTTGTGATCGTCATCTAAAGATAATCGCTTCTTGTCCAGTGCGATGAACATATAAAATAAGTCCACCCTTTCTTCAAAAGGAATAAAAAATGGTAATTCCAAAAGTATTTCCAACTTTCGGAAACGTAATGATGACTTTAATCTCTTTTTCATTTTGTTCAATAATAAAGACTTCAAAGGAGGCCTTTCTTTATCAAGATCTATTTCCTTTTCCATATCCTCATCACTTTCCTCTTCTAAGTGTTCTCTATACAGATCTTCGTACTCCTGTAATTCTTCGTAAAATCTCAAATTTAAAAATTGCTTTTCAGAGTTTTCCCAATAGGTTGGATTATTCTCCGTGGATAGAAAGTGCAATCTTGAGTCCCTTTCGTAGACTTTGCTCAAAAGTGGTACTGCTTCCTTTAACATAGGGTTCCTTTCACTTTTAGGTAGTTCCCAATATTGTCGGAAAGTAAAATCTTTTAACGTGGATGTAAATTTCTTTAGTTCTTCGATAGGTATCACAGAGTTGTAGTCTAATAACTCCCGATCTGTCGATATTAAAAGGTGCATGTCGATAAGCTGTGCCAAAACTGAAAACAGGGGGTGAGCCTCAGTCTTGCTGGCGTTGAATTTAGTGTGAAAGAATTCCCATGAGAGCCTTCTCACGAAGTCTTTGTTAGACAGTAAGGTAATAAGGACAGAATTCTTACAGCTTTGATTGGGAGAGCTTGCAATGTAGCACATCAAATTCTTCACGTGATCTTCATCAGAAACGTAATTTGCAGTAGTAGCAATAACTTCGTCTATAAATGCCTTTTCATAAAATTTCAAGACATAGTCGTTATCACTACGCAAGACTGATGGAGCAATATGATTGTTGAAGTTTGGTATGAGTAGCTTGGCGATATTTTTTTGGCCACCTTTACTACAGTGTGAATATGTCTTTGCCATGTTATCCCATAATATCGGATTTGTGTTGATAAGTTGGGGCAAAAGGTTTCTTTCGGCAAGTATGCAATAAAACTGTAGTGCAAATGGCCGTTTTTCGTAAGATCCTATCGATATCGAAAAAATACTAATGGAGGCACTGCTATGCATTACTTCCCATGCTTCTATGACATCAGCTAGCTTAGAAGCTGAGGAATAACTCAAAAAGGAAGCCCGACAGAGATAAACGGATAGACTATCTAAAAATTCGTCAACTGTAGGGCAGTCCATGTTAAGATCGCTTAGAGTTTCAGCCACCAGTGCATCATCTTGATATAGCTTCAACAAGCTCAATAGCTGTCTGTTGCCTAAAGAATTAGGATAAGAACTCAAAAAATTATGAGATAATTTTAGCAGTTGCTGCAGATCATATTGAGAAATGTAATAGATTAATTTGCCCCCGTAAGCTGGTATCATATGAACAAGTTGCGAACTAGTAAATGTGTTTTTGAAGAGTCTCACATTTGAAAAATGTCTTCTGATGCTTTTTTGAATGGTTTTACTGGCGTCTTCTTTGAGCTTATCTTGTGCTCTCCTTTCACGTTCCCTTTTGGCCTTTTCCAGTAAATCCTTCTTTGAATTTCGAGTCCTATTCCCTAAATTGACATTTCTTCTCCTTGTTTGACCGGTGAAGTTTAACATTTTAAGTCAGAATCCTTTGAAATGCTGCTTGAGATAAATTATAACGCTTTGCCACTCGAATGAAGTTATAGGCGAGTCATCCTTAAAAGTTTAAGTGAGATCGTTATAGTGCGGAAAAGGCGAACTTTTAAGGTAAAAGAAATTCAAGCCATTCACACCATGAGGAACGGAAAAAGATAAAAGGCATTAAGATAGTGTAGGATTGTGTAATCCAACATAATATCTAACTTTCAATGGCTCACGAGGTTCATAGAATAAAACCTAAACTAGGACGGACCCAAATATTTTGGGTTTTTCTAGCCTTTAGAGTACTGAATGCAGTTCTGACGAGAACCTTCTTTCAGGCTGATGAGTTTTGGCAAGCATTGGAGCCGGCACATTGGAAGGCTTTCAAGTATGGTGAACTGACTTGGGAATGGAAATTCGGAGTTCGTAGCTATTTATTTCCGATGATTTTTGAGCTGACTTATAGATTGGTTTCTCTATCGTCAATCCTTCTTCACTATGCACTTCTTCTTCTCTCAACGATAGGGTCTGATTTATTAATTTTACTACTGCCGAAATATGAGTTAAGTTGGCAAGTCGCTGAAGACTTGAAGAGGCTTCCTTTTGATGTCACACGGTCGTTCGAATATTATGGTGTGATATATGCGCCAAAAATAGTTATGGCAGTACTAGCTTCCATAGGGGAATATTATATCGTAAGATTTGTTCAAAAGCTCTATTTACTTACACTTGATAAGAGAAACGAGAAGGAGGAAGAGGAGAGACGCAGCGGTTTATCCGAGATTACGAAGTTTGCACTGCTTTTAAGTTTAACTAATTTTTTTAATTGCTTTTTTATTACAAGAACGTTCATCAACTCTTTTGAAATGATTTTAACTTCTATTGCCCTCTACTACTGGGACTGGACAGGCGGACAAATGATAAAAGAGTCATCTTTTACTAAGTCGCTTATTTTTGCATTTCTGGCATGTTTGCAAAGACCCAGCAGTGGACTTATTTGGGTAATTCCCAGCATTTCCCTAATATTAAACTTGGTAGGCAAAAAGCAGTATCATTTACTTTTCATCACATTTTCCAAAGTTTTACGGTCTTTTTTTCTGGTATTTACTGCAAATGCAATTATCGACATGTATTTTTATGAAAAAGTAACGTTTCCCTTTTTCCGATTTCTAAAATTCAATTTCACAACACCATTATCAAAGTTTTATGGGGTAGCTCCTTGGCATTTTCATTTCTTTCAAAGCTTACCTATCGTATTAGGTGCAAGTATTCCCGCTTTTGCATTTGGATTATTTTTTCCACTAAGCAAAAGGAGTTTCCCAAAGAAGTATTTAAACCCGTTTTTCCAAGTGAAACTCACTATCTTGTTGAATCTGTTGGTGTACTCTACGTTACCTCATAAGGAATTTAGGTTCATCTTCCCATTACAGCCACTTTTCATATTAATATCATCATTTGGCCTTTTGAGACTTGATAGAGATTATTGGAAAAGACTATCTGGCCTAAAATCTTTACTCTGGCTTGTTCCATTCGTGTCGGTGTTCATCGCATTACTTTTGGACACATTCCACGAATCTGGATCTATCGAAGTTATGAAATTTTTACATGAAGAGCCAGAAATAGATAGTTTGGGATTCATAATGCCCTGTCATTCGACACCTGGTCAAAGCTATTTACACCGCAGTGACATTCAAGATCTGTGGTCGATTACTTGTAACCCTCCATTGCATTTACTTGGAGACCCAGAGGCTTACTCCAAACTAGAGACCTACATGGATGAAAGTGACCATTTGTATGACGATATATCGGCATTCATTTACAAAAATTTCCCACCGCCTTTTCGTAAGGATCTAAGGAGTCCAGGTAAAACATACAGCCACGAATGGCCAACATATTTGGTTGTTTTCGAGCACATGGAAAACGCATTTCTAAAGGATTTCCTGAAAGATTCATCATACATTGAATACAATAGATTCTTCAACTCTCTTGCGCACTGGGATTCAAGAAGATCAGGAGACATAATAATTTATTATAAATTACCATTCGATTATAGCGATATTCCAGCGGCAGATATTTAAATTTGTGTATTCTTCACTTATCAGTTTACTTCATTTCGCGAAAAAGCCTTTAATTATTAGTGATTTATTTACTACATGATATTAATATATGTGTATAATTATGCAATAAGGCCTCTCAGAAAATATATGTGTTACTTCTCGTTGTGCCATCTGTACTAGGCTGAGTAATTGTGTATTTCATATACTTGTTAGGAGGATTTGCTCGCTCGGAGGATAAATACAGAGCGTTAATAGTGCGTATCATATGTTTTATAATATCTCAGGAATGAAAAGTTCGTAGAGCAGAACAATATATTTCATTGGTGCAAGCATGTGGCTTTCAAAGTTCCAGTTCCCCTCGAGGTCCATCTTTAAGGGTGTTTTTTTGGGTCACAAGTTGCCGTTACTAGTGCGACTGACATCAACAACGACTAACTCTAAGAGCAACGGCAGCATCCCAACACAATACACAGAACTCTCTCCGTTACTTGTTAAGCAAGCGGAAAAGTATGAAGCTGAACTAAAAGATCTTGACAAAGACCTTTCTTGCGGCATTCATTTTGACGTGAATAAGCAGAAACATTATGCTAAATTATCAGCGCTCACTGATACATTTATTGAGTATAAGGAAAAACTAAATGAATTGAAAAGTTTACAAGAAATGATTGTATCTGATCCATCATTAAGGGCGGAGGCTGAACAAGAATATGCAGAACTGGTCCCCCAATATGAAACGACCTCCTCAAGATTGGTAAATAAACTTCTTCCACCGCATCCGTTCGCAGATAAACCTAGCTTACTAGAGCTTCGACCGGGTGTAGGTGGCATTGAAGCCATGATTTTTACCCAGAATCTATTGGATATGTATATTGGCTATGCCAACTATAGAAAATGGAAGTATCGAATTATATCGAAAAATGAAAACGAAAGTGGGTCAGGCATTATCGATGCCATTCTGAGCATTGAAGAAGCCGGATCTTACGATCGTTTGAGGTTTGAAGCAGGCGTTCACAGGGTGCAGAGAATTCCTAGTACGGAGACTAAAGGAAGGACGCACACATCCACTGCTGCCGTGGTTGTGTTACCTCAAATTGGTGACGAATCTGCTAAATCTATTGACGCTTATGAAAGAACATTTAAACCTGGTGAAATCAGAGTTGACATCATGCGTGCAAGCGGGAAAGGTGGTCAACATGTGAATACGACAGACTCTGCTGTCAGATTAACCCATATCCCCTCTGGAATTGTTGTTTCCATGCAAGATGAAAGATCTCAACACAAGAATAAGGCTAAAGCATTTACGATCTTAAGAGCGAGACTTGCAGAGAAGGAAAGGCTGGAAAAGGAGGAAAAAGAAAGAAAAGCAAGAAAGAGTCAGGTTTCTAGCACCAATAGGTCTGATAAAATTAGAACATACAATTTTCCACAGAACAGAATCACTGATCATAGGTGCGGGTTCACATTGTTGGACCTGCCAGGTGTGTTATCTGGAGAACGATTGGACGAAGTTATTGAGGCAATGTCTAAATATGATAGCACCGAACGGGCAAAAGAATTATTGGAGAGTAACTGACGAACGTAACTTTTCGTTTCTTGTAAATATCATATCGTATCTATCACTTCTGTAAATCTTCTTTTCTATTGTTCTGCGCCACGTAAGAACTGACGCACATAGTAGATGCCCGAAATATGCAAAACTCTGTGAAATAAATTGTACCGCCTCAACAGTTCAGTAAGAATAGTACACAAAGAGAGTGAAGTACGAACCGTGTTTTGCTCAAGATGTCTCTGACACCAACTAATGAAATATTGTTTCATTACAAGTCTTCAGTGAAGGTTGGTGAACTTGAGAGATATGTAATTACTTATCATCTTTATGACGGTGAGGAAATTCCACCAGATTTGAATTTAAATTCCTTGTGGTTAAAGGTGAGAAATATGAATCCGTTATCGTATAGAGCTGCGTACCTAATGGGTCCATTCATGCTTTATTGCGATGTAAAAACTGCCCAATATCATCATTCCCAAAAAATAGTTGCTTCAGTTGATTACCCCAAATTTGAACCGAATGTGCAAACTCAACAAGATTTCGTGGCTGAACTTTCAGTACATAACATACGACAGAAATACGTATGGATTGCTGATGTGATGAGTCAAATATTGTTCACTACAAATACGAACGTCACTTACGAAGTCACTATTGGAACTAGTAAAGAGTCAGTAGAAAATCCGCATGATCTGCCATCTCATCTAGGTTCTTATAGCCCTAAACTTACAGTGAACAGGTTAACTACCTTGGATTTGTGGAATCTTCCCGTTCAGATTACCACACCACAGAAAAAGAAACATCTTGTAGTTTTGACACATGGTTTACATTCTAATGTGTCGACCGATCTAGTGTATATTATGGAACAGATATACAAAGCACAAAAGAATTATCCCCACGAACAAATTGTTGTGAAAGGTTATAGGGGAAATGTCTGTCAAACTGAGAAGGGAGTTAAGTATTTAGGTACTCGTTTGGCCGAATATATTATCCAGGATTTGTACGATGAATCCATCCGCAAGATTTCTTTTGTAGGTCATTCATTGGGTGGCCTAATCCAGGCTTTCGCAATAGCGTACATTTATGAAGTCTACCCTTGGTTTTTTAAAAAGGTGAATCCAATAAATTTTATTACTTTAGCTTCACCGCTTTTAGGTATAGTCACAGATAATCCCGCCTATATTAAAGTACTACTTTCATTCGGGGTTATTGGAAAAACAGGTCAAGACTTGGGTTTGGAAAATGATGTTGAAGTAGGCAAACCGCTTCTCTACTTGCTATCTGGTCTGCCCTTGATAGAGATTTTGCGTAGGTTCAAAAGGAGGACAGTATATGCGAACGCTATTAATGACGGAATTGTCCCATTGTATACCGCATCGCTATTGTTCCTAGACTATAATGATATCTTGGAGCAATTACAGAAACTAAAGGAGAACAGCAAAAAATCACCGCTAATAAATGATGCTTCAACACCTGTGAATCAAGATTTCTTCAATAAAACTTTCATTTCGCCTCTGACTAAAATGTTGAGTATACTGGCGCCACAAAAGTTTCCTACGGAGAATGGTTCCGAAATTCCTAAAGTATCATTTTTCGAGTCAGCAAGCTCAATTCTCCTTCCTCCTTTACCTGAAAGAGCGTACATAATGGATCCAGATTCAAGAGATCCTGTAATTATTCATGATAAGATATACAATGAGGATGACATTCCACAATCCGAATTTGATATCGAAGACGGTTTTTTTGATAAAAAGAATATACTCCTTCAGGCTTTTTTTGCAGGAAAGAAAGAACGTGCGAAGTATCGAAATTTGGAAGAAACGATTGCTCGAAGGTGGCATGAAGGAATGGCATGGAGAAAGGTTGTCGTTGCTTTAAAACCTGACGCTCACAACAACATTATAGTCCGAAGAAAGTTTGCCAACGCATACGGTTGGCCCGTTATCGATCATCTGATAGATGTCCACTTCAATGGTGATGACGATGACGATAACGATGAAAATGACGATATCAATTCCACACAAGTTGTTGAACCTATTCAGAGCGTAACCGAAGGAAAGAAAAAGTATAGGAAAGCTGAAAACATTCCTCAAGAATATGGATGGTTGAATAAGGTTGAAACAAACGGTGTCTTTGACGAAGGTCCTACGGGAATGATATCAACTGTTGGTGAAATAGTCGAGGCGTTAGCTAAAAGAGGATTTAGCGCCGTAATCGACAGGAGAAATGCCTCGGAAGATCCGAATGATGAGGTCCTTCGGTTTGAAGAAATGAATAGTGATTTGGTACAATGATAGAGCTTTATATATTTATTTACGGTTTATAGAATGGTCTGGAGTTACATTTGGAATAATACTCGTCTTGTTGATTTTTTTCCTTCTCTTTTTTTTACGAGCTATAATATGTTACCATATATAATCCTATAGAGTGCATCTTGAATCTTCGTGTCCTTCAAGTACTTAATGGAATAAGCTTCTTTCAATGATGTGAAATTACCTGTTTTAATGTATTCTGGGTTTAAAAACTGCTGATTGTTTGGATCATACTTTAGCTTTAATATTTTTACTAGTTCGTGTAAACTCATACATTTATAATTGGTAGCATGTGACGGTAAGCTCAAAATGCTGCTTAAAGATTTAAAATCATGTAAAAACTGATTTAAACCGTTTTGATTAAATTTGTTCAACTTTAGAATTGACTCCGTAAAATAGTTAACAATAACATTTAACAATTCGTTCTTAACCTTTAATGAAATAGCTAGTGGGATATCCATTGAATCCAATTTGTTGATCAATCTTCTCAAAACATTAATTGAATTGACCAACTCAGCGCTTGGTACGGACGACGGCCCGATATTTTCGTCGACAGACATCTCTAATGTTGACCAAGTTGAAATCTTGAAGTAATTTCGTAGGGTTTCCTTCAACAGTTTTTGAATCCTGTGTACAATGGAGTTTTGCATATCCGTACTCATAGCTTTTTCATAGTCATTCTCCACATTTTGAAACAGTGAATTGTATTTTTTAGATTCCGTGCTGTTAACAATATCGGTCAGTTGAATAAAAATGAAGTTTGAAGACAAAGATTTGATTTTTCTGTACACAAAGTTGACATGTTGCAGTTTTGCCATAGTTTGATACAATTCCTGCTCTTTAGTTCTTGTTTCATTCAATGAATCGACAGTTAAAATGTAATCCAAGTAGGATGAAGTCAAGTTCATAAAAATTAATGAACAAGTCATTAGTTTGTATCTTACTAATAGATCAAAATCCAAATCGTAGAACGGTTCCAAATAATCGTAAATTTTATTGATTAATTTGACAAAATTCTGAGAAGATTTTGGGAAATCTTCCGGATTTTTAGTTATATTGATGAATTGCCTATTGGCCATTTCAACTTCATAGTTGATCCATTTCTCCCATACTTCATCGGAAATTAACGACACCAAACCTAGCCCATGGTAATGAAAAGAATTCAATAAATTTTTGTCTGTAGCCAGGATTTGGGAAATTAGGACGATCAAAGTTTTCAAATCGTTTTGAAATAGGGTGGATCTTACTTTATCCCTAATGGGTTGTAAGACGTAATTAATAAATTGTTCATGAATAACTGGCTTCGTCAACCCATTACAGTCATCATGAAAAATGTTGATGCACTTGTATAGGTTTTCCGCTAGATAATCGTTTAGAAACTGAAAATACGTCTCAATCTTAGAGGATGACGATGTGGCGTGAAAATGGTACGTAAACCTAACGTTGAAATTGTTTGCTAGTGATTTAAAATTCCATAGCACAGGTTCTTGGTTATTGTTTGAGCGTGAAAGTGGGCGTTCGCTATCTCCATTCTGTGTTTCCTCCTCCAAAGGTAAGTAGAGCAGACTTAATTGATAAAGTTTGGTGGAATTTTCTCTCAGACATTTAACCAAACCAACTGATGTGGATGCAAATTTTTGCGTATCCCATTGCGCTTCTAACAATTTCTGATCAAACGTATTACTCCAGTTAGTAGCTAACCTCTGTATAATAACGTCATTATATTTGCCGGTAACCTTTGATTTAAGTTTGTTATAAGCAGCATACTGAGAATCTATATTATTGATTTGAGGAACTGTAGCGAAGACACTCGTCAACTTTGAGTGTAGCGCCTTTACGTCATCTAGAGTGAATTGATCCGGCGGTTGTTCAGCTAACTCATCTAACTGACGTTCAAAACTATCTAGTTTGTCTACGCCAGCTTGCATTTGTGTTTGTTGTACAGCTACCTTTTCCAATTTATTCAAGATTTGCAGATCACCATATTTTGCCCTTAATTGTTCAAGCCCCTCAACACTAGCCCCTACTTCAATAATATCTTGTGCTATCACCTCTGATAATGCTACTTCTGTGTCATTGCTGGCCAATGATTGCTTTAGATTTTGCAGTTTTGATGCCAGTTCGTTTCTCTCATTTTGCACTTGCTTAATTCTGTCGTTAATATTTAGGAGATCATCAATACCGTTCATAGTTTTTATGCACTTGTGACTATGCTTATAAACAACAACTTAATATACAATTTCTTATCTACTTCTGCCTACAATTTTTAGGATTCATCTACTATTATTACACTATTGTTATACTATTGTATTTATATTGAAATATCAATAAAACAGGGCTCGTAGAAATGTAGAATTTTTACCTAATATTCTTCTTTCAGCCCTATTTAAGAACCCCGTTATATAATGCTATGCCCTACTGTATTTTACATATAACCCTGATTTTATGACTTCTCGATTTTGTACCCTCGGCCCGGCGACGGTAGCCAATGCCAGTAAAGTTAAGTTTAATAATGCATCATAATGTGGGGATGGGTAATGCTATTGCACCCTAAGTCGTTGATACTTCTTCAAAGGAAAAAAAAATACCGTGGTGAGGCTGTAGTTGTGTTCAAAATAAAATAAAAGCCGTACACTCTAGTAGTAAAAAGACTTTACTGAATCTTATGAAAAGTTTCTGGTTTTTGCCTCTCCTTACAGATTCTACCGTCTTTAAGGCCTAGTTTCTCTGTGTCATTGTGAAAACATGGAAAAAGCTTCCTTGAACATTGCTCAGACAAAGGAAATACCACTGACAGATAGGCGAATGGGGCTCCGAGGATGGAAGGCGTGCAGTAGGCCGCATTTACTAGGTCGAATATTGCTTTTCATGAGCATACTATTTATTACAAGTGCGGAATTAAGTAGCGACGTAAGCTCCAGAGAAGTATATATGCCGATATTCAATAATAAGCTGTCGTTCAAAGTGCCGCCTATTAAACGCTCGTTGCTGCTAGGAGCAGCCCTGTACGAAGATTTCGAATATAGCTCTAACAACAGTGCTTCTGACGGAGCGTTCTGTACCGTGTTCAATGCAGGCATGAATGACGCGTCTAGGGAGGTTGTTTTTGAAATCCATGTAATGGACGTGTTGCAAGAAGAAACAGACTCCAGCAGGTTCGGAGGAACCAGTCACGAGCGTGGGAGGCAATCACTGGGCTTCAGTGTTTTTAATAACAAGAATGGTGATTTGTTAAGAAGCAAGAAAAATCTAGCGAGCGGGACGTCGGTCATCGAAGTTAATCCTGGGAACTGTAATGAGTTCTTGATATGTTTCATAAATTTAGTCTATGACGGATCGTGGAGCTCGATTGATACTGAAAAATCTGTAACGATAAAGATGACCTACAATGATAAGCTCGATCCTGACATGTTGTTGCATTTGGTCAATCAAATGACACCGCAGGTGGTGAAAGCATTGAATACCGTCTCTGACGGCCTTTTCCAGATAGTGAGCGATACCACACTTCTTCAAATGGAAAGTGATAGGCGAGATATAAATGAGGCGACGTATAGTTATCTGATTGTGGGGTTTGTGTCGCTTATGGTAGCACAGCTGATATCCAATATTATAGTTACTACCTATTTGATTATTAAGATCAAAAGTAATCCTTCATCTCATATCAAAAAGAAAGGTTTGTAAAAGAGCATTGGGCAGAGAGTATTTGTCCTGCGTATAGAGGAGAAAAAATTGTACTGATGCTAATTTTGGTGTCGTTCTTCTTTTTTATTTTGTAAGACTGTTTTCCAGAAATGTTTGGGTTTATTTTTTAATTTTTTGAAACATTTTTTTCATCCTTTCTCATTTTGTCATTTCATTTTTCTGTGGAAAATTTCACTGACGCGAAGAAGCGATGAAATTTCCAACATCCTCCCATCATCCCAATATTGGCATACACACACATGCAGCACAGCGGAACTGCGGAGGTCAGAGGCAATGTGGCAGAGACGCTGGCGCGCCTGTATTGTATAATAGTATATTTTACACTCAATTCAATTTTTTGATATTAAATTAGTGTGTAAAAAGCTTCTGAAATCAAGAAGCCCGTACCAGAAGTTCAATCATGAAATACATCCAAACTGAACAACAAATCGAAGTCCCAGAAGGTGTCACTGTCAGCATCAAGTCCAGAATCGTCAAGGTTGTTGGTCCAAGAGGTACTTTGACCAAGAACTTGAAGCACATTGATGTTACCTTCACCAAGGTCAACAACCAATTGATCAAGGTTGCTGTTCACAACGGTGACAGAAAGCACGTTGCCGCTTTGAGAACCGTTAAATCTTTGGTTGACAACATGATCACTGGTGTCACCAAGGGTTACAAGTACAAGATGAGATACGTCTACGCGCATTTCCCAATCAACGTCAACATTGTTGAAAAGGATGGTGCCAAATTCATTGAAGTCAGAAACTTTTTGGGTGACAAGAAGATCAGAAACGTTCCAGTTAGAGATGGTGTTACTATCGAATTTTCCACCAACGTTAAGGACGAAATTGTCTTGTCAGGTAACTCTGTCGAAGACGTTTCCCAAAACGCTGCTGACTTGCAACAAATCTGTCGTGTCAGAAACAAGGATATCCGTAAATTTTTGGACGGTATCTACGTTTCTCACAAGGGTTTTATTACTGAAGATTTATAAGCTTTTTATTTGATTTTGTGACATTTTCTTTAAAGTAGCAGAAAAAATAATTACATATAAAAAACTTTGTATATCTAACATATAATATAATTGAACCGATACGAAAATAAAAGTACCGATAATATGTCAACTTTTTGTTTTTTGTTGCCGTTTTATTACGTGCACTAATACATATACATGCGTATATAAATATACATAACTCTTGAGGGGTTTTGTTTCTATCTTTAATGAACCACGGATCTGGAGAAATCTCTTGCCTTTTGGATCAAAAGCGCGTCAGCCAACACCAGAGCGGTCATGGCTTCCACAATAGGAATAGCTCTTGGAGTGACAGCAGGGTCATGTCTACCCTTAGCGGCTAAGATACCTTCTTCACCATCGTAAGTGGCGGTTTTTTGTTCTTGAGAGATAGTGGCCACTGACTTGAATGGGACAGAGAAATAGATGTTCTCACCATTAGAGATACCACCTTGTACACCACCTGAATTGTTGGTCTTTGTTCTTAATCTGTTTGTTTCTTTTTCAAAGTAAAATGGGTCATTGTGCTTGGACCCTGGAACAGAGACACCCTGAAAACCTGAGCCAATTTCGAAACCCTTGGATGCTGGAATGGACAACATAGCATGAGCCAACATGGCTTCCAACTTGTCAAAGCATGGCTCACCGAGACCGGTAGGCAAGTTTCTCACGACACAAGTGACGACACCACCGATAGAGTCCTTGTTGCCTCTGTACTTTTCGATTTCCTTGACCATCAAACCAGCAACGGAGGCGTCTGGACATCTGATAGGACCCATTGAGTCCACTTTTTCCCTGGTGATGGTGTTCAACAGATGCTGAAATTCAGGATCGAAAGAGTCTCTGTTCATCTTGATTTCCCCGATTTGTGTCACAAAGGCTACGATCTCGACATTAGAGTTCTGAGCTAAGAACTTCTCAGCAATGGCACCTGAAGCGACACGGCCAATCGTTTCTCTAGCAGAAGCTCTGCCACCACCAGAGGAGGCCTTGATACCGTACTTTTCCGAGTACGTGAAGTCCGCATGGGAAGGTCTAGGGAACTTGTCCATGTCGGAGTAGTCGTGAGGTCTTTGGTCCTCGTTTTTGATCATCATGGCGATGGGTGTACCTAGAGTCTTGCCGAACTCGGTACCGGACTGGATTTCCACTCTATCCTTTTCGTCTCTAGGGGTCGATAGCTTAGATTGACCCGGTCTTCTTCTGGTCAATTGTGGCTGAATGTCAGCTTCGGTTAATGACATTCCTGGAGGAACACCGTCGACAATGCAACCGACAGACTTACAATGCGATTCACCATATGTGGTGACGCGGAACAGTTTCCCAAACGTTGACATGCCTCTGTGCTATGATACTATTTTCTTTTTTCGATACTATACGATGAGAATAACGCTTAGATGATGCCGTCTAAACCAAGATTTAAATGTTAAACATCAGTTATATGCTTCATTGGCCAGCGATGGACCACCGATTAGTCACCAGAAAAGAAAAAGAAAGACGCAGCGCGCAAACGTGAAAATATCCACGTGGAAGGTGAAAAACAGGAAGTACTCATACTATAGAAGAGAAAAATACGACAAAAGAGCAAGAGAAATGGTAAAAGAACGCAAGAGAATGATGCTGAGTTACGTCTGTTCTGAAGCTGAATGGTCTGTATAGTCATCAAAGACACTTCTTTTTGGATCGCGCGCCAGCGTCACAGCCGGCGTCTTCTTCATGTCTTGGATAAGCTATGTTCTGTTGTAAATTTACGATATATGATGTATGTGTATGTAGATGTAAGTATAAGTTACGGTTGCAAGAGCTTGGCCCCTTAGACGTGCCCAACGTAGTTTCTTGCTGGACGCCAAAGAAGAAGCTAAATGGGAAAAAAAAAAGACAGAGTGGGAGAGGCAAATGCAACTGCACGAAGTCGTGGGAAAAAAAGGAAAGGAAAAGGAGACAAAGACAACGACGAACTCGGAATCGAATCGAATTGGAATTTAAGTGAGTGGCATTTGGGTGGGAGCGTATAGTGTACGTGTTCACGGGTAAAACAAAAAAAGTGGAGTGAGAAGAACAAGAGGAAGAGGCAAAAGAAAAGTAACAAGAGAAGAGTAACTACCGATCCTGTCCATATTAGCAAAGCAAGGCTTAAGACATATAGAAGAGCATTTATAGACATGTCACTGGCAGTTCTACTCAATAAGGAGGACAAGGATATATCTGATTTTTCAAAGACTACCGCAGGCAAGTCTGCTAAGAAGAATAGCAGAGAGAGAGTTGCCGATGTGGCGCCCACCAGAGTGCTAGATAAGAAACAAGCGTATCTATCTCAACTGAACAGTGAGTTCAACCGTATCAAGAGAAGGGATTCGATAGAGCAACTTTATCAGGACTGGAAATTTATCAATCTACAAGAGTTCGAGTTGATATCGGAATGGAATCAACAATCCAAGGATTGGCAATTTGATAACACTAATGATTCTCAGGACCTGCATTTTAAAAAACTGTACCGTGATATGAGCATGATCAATAAAGAATGGGCGGAATACCAATCTTTTAAAAATGCAAATTTATCGGACATAATCAATGAAAAGGACGCTGACGAGGATGAAGAAGATGATGAAGACGAGCTTGAAGATGGTGAAGAAGACATGGAAGAAGATGAGGCAAGTACTGGTAGGCATACCAATGGGAAGAGCATGCGTGGGAATGGTATTCAAAAATCGAGAAAGAAGGATGCTGCTGCTGCTGCCGCTATTGGGAAAGCCATAAAGGATGATCAAACTCATGCCGATACTGTTGTTACTGTTAATGGAGACGAAAACGAGGATGGCAATAACGGTGAAGACGAAGACAACGACAACGACAATGAAAACAACAACGACAACGACAACGACAACGAAAATGAAAATGACAATGACAGTGACAATGATGACGAGGAAGAAAATGGAGAGGAGGACGAAGAGGAAGAGGAAATCGAGGATCTTGATGAAGAAGATTTCGCCGCCTTTGAAGAACAGGATGACAATGACGATGAGGACTTTAATCCCGATGTCGAGAAAAGGAGAAAGAGATCTTCCTCTTCTTCTTCATCCACCAAACTATCTATGAACTCGCTGTCTTTAATAACGTCCAAGAAAATAAATAAAAATATTACCATCAACAGTGATAGGCCGAAGATTGTACGTGAACTTATCAAAATGTGCAACAAAAACAAGCATCAGAAGATTAAGAAGAGGAGGTTCACCAATTGTATTGTCACCGACTACAATCCAATCGATTCCAAGTTGAACATCAAAATAACTTTGAAACAGTACCACGTCAAAAGGTTGAAAAAACTGATTAACGATGCGAAGAGAGAAAGAGAAAGGGAAGAGGCCTTGAAGAACAACGTTGGTTTGGATGGTAATGATTTGGATAATGATGAGGATGGATCTGAATCCCACAAGAGAAGGAAATTAAACAATAATACTGCTAACGGTGCCGATGATGCTAATAAGAGAAAATTCAACACTAGACACGGGTTGCCCACTTACGGCATGAAAATGAATGCTAAGGAAGCCCGTGCTATCCAGAGGCATTACGACAACACCTATACAACTATTTGGAAAGACATGGCTCGTAAGGATTCTACGAAAATGTCAAGATTGGTTCAGCAAATACAATCAATCAGATCTACAAATTTTAGGAAAACTTCCTCACTTTGTGCTAGAGAAGCCAAGAAATGGCAATCCAAGAACTTCAAACAAATAAAGGACTTCCAAACGAGGGCCAGAAGAGGTATTAGGGAAATGTCCAATTTTTGGAAGAAGAATGAGCGTGAAGAAAGAGATCTAAAGAAGAAGATAGAAAAGGAGGCTATGGAACAGGCAAAGAAGGAAGAAGAGGAGAAGGAATCCAAAAGACAAGCTAAAAAGCTGAACTTTTTGTTAACACAGACAGAATTGTATTCGCATTTCATTGGAAGGAAAATCAAAACTAACGAATTGGAAGGGAACAATGTTTCCAGTAATGATTCTGAAAGCCAGAAGAATATTGACATTTCAGCTTTGGCTCCAAATAAAAATGACTTTCACGCCATTGACTTTGATAACGAAAATGACGAACAATTGAGACTAAGAGCTGCTGAAAATGCTTCCAATGCACTGGCAGAAACAAGAGCGAAAGCGAAACAATTTGATGATCATGCCAATGCGCATGAGGAAGAAGAGGAGGAAGATGAGTTGAACTTCCAAAACCCAACCTCTTTAGGTGAAATAACCATCGAGCAACCAAAGATTTTGGCATGTACTTTGAAAGAATATCAGCTCAAGGGTTTGAATTGGCTAGCTAACCTTTACGACCAGGGTATCAATGGTATCTTAGCAGATGAAATGGGGTTAGGTAAAACTGTGCAATCTATTTCCGTTTTGGCTCATCTAGCCGAGAACCATAATATTTGGGGGCCCTTTTTGGTGGTCACACCCGCTTCTACTCTGCATAACTGGGTCAATGAAATATCCAAATTTTTGCCTCAATTTAAAATTCTGCCATACTGGGGTAATGCCAATGACCGTAAAGTTCTTAGGAAATTTTGGGACAGGAAAAATCTGAGGTATAATAAGAATGCGCCATTCCATGTCATGGTTACATCCTATCAAATGGTTGTCACTGATGCTAACTATTTGCAGAAAATGAAATGGCAATATATGATACTGGATGAGGCCCAAGCTATCAAATCTTCACAGTCATCTAGATGGAAGAACCTGTTGAGTTTTCATTGTCGTAATAGATTACTATTAACGGGTACTCCTATCCAAAACAGTATGCAGGAACTATGGGCACTTTTACATTTTATCATGCCTTCTCTTTTTGATTCTCACGATGAATTTAATGAATGGTTCTCTAAGGATATTGAATCTCATGCAGAAGCTAATACCAAATTAAACCAACAGCAATTACGTCGTTTGCATATGATTTTGAAACCGTTCATGTTAAGGCGTGTCAAAAAGAACGTCCAATCAGAATTGGGCGACAAGATTGAAATTGATGTCTTATGTGATTTAACTCAAAGGCAGGCTAAATTATATCAGGTTTTGAAATCTCAAATCTCTACTAACTATGATGCCATTGAGAATGCCGCTACGAATGATTCTACTTCCAATTCTGCTTCAAATTCTGGTTCTGATCAGAACTTGATTAACGCAGTCATGCAATTCAGGAAAGTTTGTAACCACCCGGATCTTTTTGAAAGGGCAGATGTAGATTCTCCATTTTCCTTCACTACTTTTGGTAAAACTACCTCGATGTTAACTGCATCTGTTGCTAATAACAACAGCAGCGTAATTAGCAACAGTAATATGAATCTCTCTAGCATGAGCAGTAATAATATTTCCAATGGGAAATTCACTGATTTGATTTACTCTTCAAGGAATCCAATAAAATATAGCCTACCAAGGTTGATTTATGAAGATTTGATTTTACCGAATTACAACAATGACGTGGACATAGCCAATAAACTGAAGAACGTGAAATTTAATATTTTCAACCCATCAACTAATTATGAACTGTGCTTATTTTTATCTAAATTAACAGGTGAACCCTCGTTGAATGAATTTTTTAGAGTTTCTACTACACCCTTACTCAAGCGAGTAATAGAACGTACAAATGGTCCAAAAAATACTGACAGTTTAAGTTTTAAAACCATTACTCAAGAGCTACTCGAGGTTACTAGAAATGCACCTTCCGAGGGCGTAATGGCTTCATTATTGAACGTTGAAAAACATGCCTATGAACGTGAGTATCTGAACTGTATACAACGTGGTTATCATCCCAATGTTTCAGCTCCTCCGGTCACCATTGAAGTTCTTGGTTCTAGTCATGTTACCAATAGCATAAATAATGAACTGTTTGACCCGTTGATAAGTCAGGCATTATCCGATATTCCAGCAATAACGCAATATAACATGCACGTTAAAAAGGGAATACCTGTTGAAGATTTTCCAAAGACAGGACTATTCCCTGAACCACTAAATAAAAATTTTTCATCCAACATATCAATGCCATCTATGGATAGGTTCATTACCGAATCAGCGAAATTAAGAAAATTGGATGAATTGTTGGTAAAGTTGAAATCAGAAGGCCACAGAGTTTTGATATATTTCCAAATGACCAAGATGATGGATCTTATGGAAGAATACTTGACCTATAGACAATATAATCATATTAGACTGGATGGTTCCTCAAAGTTGGAGGACCGTCGAGATTTGGTCCATGATTGGCAGACTAATCCAGAAATCTTTGTTTTCCTCCTAAGTACAAGAGCAGGTGGTCTAGGTATCAACCTGACCGCAGCTGACACTGTTATATTCTATGATTCAGATTGGAACCCTACTATTGATTCACAGGCTATGGATAGGGCACATAGGTTGGGCCAAACGAGGCAAGTCACAGTGTACAGATTACTTGTTCGTGGTACCATCGAAGAAAGAATGAGGGATAGAGCAAAGCAAAAAGAGCAAGTTCAACAAGTCGTCATGGAAGGTAAGACTCAGGAAAAAAACATTAAAACCATTGAAGTGGGTGAAAATGATTCCGAAGTCACTCGTGAAGGTAGCAAAAGCATAAGTCAAGATGGAATTAAGGAAGCGGCAAGTGCATTGGCATGAAAAAGGTATTCATATTGTGTTATTTACATTAAGCGGAGTTAATGTCTATCTTTAATCTGCTATCTTCATCTTTTTTTCATATTAGATATTCGTTATCATACTGCCTAATTTTTTAGTGTTTTTATATATCTATATCATATCACCTTTATTAATATCTGTCTTATATATCAGGAGAGATGGCTCAGAATACGCATGTTTTCAGCATACACAAGTACTTATCGTGATAACTGATAAATTTCTCATTTTCTGTCTTGGTTATTTCGCCGTTTTCCAAAGCTAAATCATTCAATAATTTTCTTTCATGCAGAAGTACCGCAAACGAATGTCTCTTTAAAATGGATATCTTATTAGTTTTACTAGGAGTTTCTTCTGCTTTTATCATTGGTACATTGTTTGTTCTATTATTGCCGTCGTTATCCTCATTCTCTTCTTCTTCTTCGTAAGCTTGAGTGCTTGTATCATTCTCGCCAAAAAGCATATCGAAATCATCGTCTTGGGTAGCTTCAGCTTTTGGTTGAGTTTCTTGCCTCACCTCAGCTGAGTCATTTTTCTCATGTAAGTCTTCTCCCTTTATATCAACGTCCCCCTTACTTTTTTTTGCGTCGTTCTCCATATATTCTATTAGTTGACTGGCTTCCTCCGCGGTTTTCACATCATATAGTACAAGAAAGTAGAAGAAATAATCGAAAACATGCTCTGAATCCAATGATCCCCTCTTATTTTCAGAACCAGGGACCCCATAAGTGGCTAGTTTATATTCTAATGTTTTCAAAACATCAAAAAGGAAACTTTTTGGGGTAACCAATTCAATTAACTCAAATAGATAATCTAAGTTATAATATGTGCTGCTGTGGAGACTCCAGAATGAGTTAATTTGGTTCGTCATTATCTTGTTAATCGGGTTTTCGTTCAAAATTAGGAATTTACCGTAACCCAACTGCTTTCTAGAATAATCGTTCTCTGAATTGATAATTCTTGGATCGACGTCATAAACGGGTGATACATTAAGAACGGCAACTAATTTGGCTATCAAAGGTTCTAAGTTAGGATCACCTTGGGCATCAGAAGAGTAGATACCATAATTTGACTGGCTCTGAACTCTAAATTTGCGGAGAACTTTGAGTAGTGGAATTGCATTCAACCTCAGTACAGCCGTGTGGAACGCTTTCGAATCCTCGTTAAGAGTTACTGGGTTGAAAAGTGTATTCAATAAATTGAATATCCCTTGTAAAATATCTTCAGATATTGTGTCGTTCTTGACGCAAGAAAGAAATTGTTCTAGCCAATAAAAAGTTTTGATTAGCCCAACTAATAGTAAAGGTTGTAAGAAATATTCGAAGCCACCTATCAGACTTGAAATATCCGTTAAAACGCCTATTTCAACAGATAGCAAAACCTGTTTAACAATAAATGGTATGAGATTAGCCAATTGCCTTGTTTCAATATTTTGGATCAATTGATCTGTTATGGACCCATTAACAAAAAGATCACAAAGCCAGCTTTGAACGGTATTATGAGACTTTGTTAGCATATCTGAATCATTCACATTTGATTCTTCCAAATAGTACTTATCTGAGACATTAGGTAGATTTGAAATGAAATTGATTATAAAGGAATTTTTTATGCTCAATTCAGGATACTTAAGTGCCACATCCACCACAGATATGCCATATGTTTGTGTTAGGTTGATTATCAGTAAAATTGCCCAAGAAAATGACAAAGATATATTTATCGTTTCATATTCTGAACTTTCATCATTACCGTTTGAGCCATTTCTGCCATTTCTAGACAAATCAACGAATTTTATCAATGTTTTCATTAGTGCTGCTGGCGAAGAAAATGATAGAATTGTGGTCAATGAATGTGAAAAGTTGAAAAACAAAAGAGCACATATCTTGGCTATTCTATTATAATTCAATTCTTTTATTGCATCTTCAAATATAGATAAAAAGGCTTTTACTATCTCACGTTGTTTTGTCGGAGCTACAGATTCAAAATTGTGTAATACTTGAAATAGTCCGTTACTCGAATCATGTGTGATCGATTCGGTTATCGATTCTAACTCTAAAGTATCTAAGGATGAAATGATGAAACTGTTGGTATTATGGACGACTTCTTGAATGCCTTGCAAATTACGAACAAACAAATCATCACGGGTAGGTAAAATACTGGTGTCGATCATTTGGTCCTCTCTTAAGTAATTGTTGATAACGGACGCAGGCTGTAAATTTAACATAATCAACCCTTTGATAAAATCGTGTCTTATATCCAAGCTTGTAGATGGATAATCATCAAATAGATCTTCATTATTGGTTTTGTTATCATCTTTTTCGGTGAAGTATATTCTGATTGCTTTAACGACTTTTTCGTCAATATTATCCAGAGCATTCGTGACTACACGAGGACTTCTTGAAGAGTTTTCCAGGATTAATAATGGTAGATGTTTTGTTATAAATATGACCCACTTTCTTTCTAACAGAGTCAAATTAGAATTTGCCTGATGATATTGCTTATTGCTAACGAATTGAGCAAAACAAGTAAACGATGTCTCAATCAAGTCTGTGAGTAACTGGTCCAAGTTTTGAACTGAATTAAAGCTCTCTTGGAATATGGAAGAAGTAATCGCAGAATATTTTGATAGGAAGTCTGGGTTCGATATTTCCCAATTGATAATTTTATTGTTCAGCCAAATGTTTTTATAGTAACGAAGAAGTTTCATGTCTTTGTATTTGGCAGCAGAATTGACTGATCCTGGAGGTTTTGTTGAAGAAAGTGGACTTGGGATATATTGAGGGGAGGTTAATGAAGGAGAACCTACAAATTCGTTAGTGGAATCTTTGTTTAAAAATGGCTTGGTATCTTTGAAATGTAATTTTTCCTCAAAAGTCTGTGAAACCCTTTTAAAAAGTAACTTGTTGGTTTGAGACAACTGATTTAGTAGCGTAAAAGACCCATTTTTACAGCTGGCAGAAGTTAAAAGAATTGGTGAAGGAGAGAGTTTTAAAGTTGTTTGCAAAAGCTTTGATACTATGGCAATCAATTCTTTATTCATACTATTCATGTCTAGACTTAAGATATTCGGTACTATGACGTTGCCCAAATCCTTGCGTACTTGATCAATTATCAAAGTATCTGATAATTTGGCAAAGAATGAACAAGATTTGGAGAAAAAATGGGCCAATAGCAAGGAGTTCCTAACGGAATTCAATTTAGGCAGAAAGCATTTTATCATATCTGAGTTGTAGTTCACAAGCAACACCTCAACGATATAATCTGCCAAGATAAGAGGCTTCTCCAGGTTTAGTATTTTAACAAAATCGGAGCAAAAAATATCTAGAGCCTCGTGTAAGTGTGTAGTATCTGCAGTAGCAGCCGTGTTGTTGCTGGGTGTATCCACCAAATCGGACGCTTTCTTGACCTCATTTATATTTGCAGTTGTTGTTGTATCTTCTTCTTCCTCTTGAATCAAAGACGGGAACTTTTCATTAAAGAATTCCTTGTAAAGGTTCGAAAATTCCATGGAGGTCAATTGCCGCTCAGCACATTTTAGTGCTAAGTTGTATACTGATTCTTTTTCCATGGCAATTCAAGGTCATATACTAGCCACGAATAGCTTTGTTGAGGTGGTTTAGCTTACTCATACTTGCATATTACTGTTTCAATTAGCTGCCAATATATTAGTGCTAGTAAAAATGCCTTTCAAAAGCAAATGTTCCGGGTAATCAGATTGAATGTCTACAGTATCTAGGACAGTTACAATTACAATTTCCGTTAAAAAACTAATTACTTACATAGAATTGCGCTATGGGATGGAGTCTTCGACCTGTCCATTTTGCCAGTCAGGGACACTGATCTCATTGGCGGCGGTATTTTTTTGCCATTCTGGAATGGAGGCGTTGCTATCAATAGTTTGTTCTCTTGCTTTTTTCCACGCTGGAACAGCATTGTCATCTTTATTAGCATCGCTGCCGTTTTCCTTTTCTTTATCACTTTCTTCTTGCATGCCCATTTTGGCAAGAATCTCAGACGCAGATGGAATCGTATCTATGCCAGGTATACCATTAGGAGATATGGAAAATAATCTATTGTCCTGCGCATTACCGGATTCCATACGGTTATTCATTAAGCTTTTCAGAGATTCCATTTCTTTTTGGATATTATTTAACTCTTGCATGCCGTCATTATCTGAAACAAATTTGTCGATCGTATTTTGCATATTGACCACCTCGAGCTTAACTATTCTAAACTCGTCTTCGATCTTTTCCCTGCTTCTTGTTGTCTGCACAAGCGCCTGTTTCAGTTCAGCAATCGTGTCACTAAGTTCCTTTAATGTTTCGCTTTCCTTTTTCCTAAACTCAGCTTGCTCCGCTTCGATGGCATTGAGGACTGTATCGATTTTGGAGAATTGATCATCAATTTCTTTTTTGTCCCCTTCCAACTTGCTTTTTGCTTCTGGTAATATATTTGGTATCACATACCTTCTAGTTACTTCATATGCACCATACAACAGCCCAGCTGTGGCAGTAGCCATCACAAAATAGTCCTTCCAATCCCTGTGGGGCAGCGTTGGTGGCATCGCTTCATAGAGATACATATCCTGTGAGGCTCTATTCTCAGTACTGCCAATTTTTTTCGATACTTCATCGCCTACGATACCGTCTTTCTTGGGCTCTTTCATGGCTATTTCAATCTCCTTTTCTGTTAACCCTTTGGATTTTAAAAATTCGATTTTCTTTAAAAGTGGAGCATCTTTAATGGACTCATCCTTTAAAAAGGATACTGCTGAGTCGAACAATGCCTTACGATCTTTACTGACCACGTCACTCATTCCTTGTTCACCTTACAACTTCTCTGTTTTACTTGAGTTTTCAAATTGATGGGCAATTTCTTATACTTTTAAGCATTGAATATATGTTTTACAATTATCTTTTCGGGCGCTTATTAAAACCGCTATGACTAAAATGTGAATGAGGAGAAAGAGAATCACTCAGCAAAAAACCGTGGATGGTTAAAACGATTGAAGTAGTAAGCGAAGTTTCAAAGGTGGCAGGTGTAAGACCATGGGCAGGTATATTCGTTGTTGAAATTCAAGAGGATATACTCGCGGATGAGTTTACGTTCGAGGCATTAATGAGAACTTTGCCATTGGCGTCTCAAGCCAGAATCCTCAATAAAAAATCGTTTCACGATAAATGTTCAAGTCTATGTAACCAGCTGCTGCAGTTGTTTGGCTGCTCTATAGTAACGGGCTTAAATTTTCAAGAGCTGAAATTTGACAAGGGCAGCTTCGGTAAGCCATTATTAGACAACAATCGTTTTCTTCCATTTAGCATGACCATCGGTGAACAATATGTAGCTATGTTCCTCGTAAAATGTGTAAGTACAGATGAATACCAGGATGTCGGAATTGATATCGCTTCTCCGTGCAATTATGGCGGGAGGGAAGAGTTGGAGCTATTTAAAGAAGTTTTTAGTGAAAGAGAATTTAACGGTTTACTGAAAGCGTCTGATCCATGCACAATATTCACTTACTTATGGTCCTTGAAGGAGTCGTATACAAAATTTACTGGAACTGGCCTTAACACAGACTTGTCACTAATAGATTTTGGCGCTATCAGCTTTTTTCCGGCTGAGGGAGCTTCTATGTGCATAACTCTGGATGAAGTTCCATTGATTTTCCATTCTCAATGGTTCAATAACGAAATTGTCACTATCTGTATGCCAAAGTCCATCAGTGATAAAATCAACACGAACAGACCAAAATTATATAATATCAGCTTATCTACGTTGATTGATTATTTCATCGAAAATGATGGTTTATAATGCCAATTTTTTTTTTCGCTTGCTCACATTTATGTAATCGATAGACTCTTATTACTGTTTGAACTTCAAAAACAGCACCTTTTACTAAAATCATTAAATATTTCTTGAGGTATGCATAATTCTCCATTAAATTTCCCCTCAATTAATGCTAACGCAGCGCTCCCTAGACAGCTGTGATATAAATCAGCATCTTCTTCGTCATTTTTACTAAAGCCTCCAGTTAATGTTTTTTGCGTTCGATCAAGCAAATAATTTGTGACTAGTTCAGTTTGGCATAGCATTTTCCAATCCTTTGTTAGTAAGTGTAGTGAATTTAAGCACCAAAATGCGTAACACGTATCAGCGAACTTATTCTCCCTTCCCTGGAAACCGCCATCATCAGATTGATCATAGCTGGCATTCAATTCGCTTTCAAATTTCATACATCCATGGCTTGATACTTGCCTATGTAATAGCCAGGTTATGGTGTCTTCTTTAAACTTGTCTGATAGCTTTTCCAAACTAGAGAGTAAAGCTAACGTAGACAGCGCACAAGATGTGTACCCTGAGTGTGGTTCATTGTGGGCACCGAAAGCTCCGTTGTAGCATTGTTGCGACATTATATAGCCAAGCAACTTCTCAGTATCAATGTATTCATCAAAGTCTTCTTTGGATCGGCATCCGCATATGTACAGAATGGCAACTGCGATGTAGCAAAACCTTAAATCGTCTGAATCAACCGAAGATCCACAATTTGTCTTATAGTCTAAACAAGATACAAACGAGCCACGGTCAGGTCGTTGGCACTTAGAAACAAATCTCGCGAGGCTTCTTTTGTCTAGTATAGTCTCAAAATATTCGTAATCTCTCAGCATAATCATGGACAACAATGCAAAGAGAGTATTTGGTAGATTAATCGTTGTTGCGTGAGGGATATTCATGACTAAGCTTCCAACAAATCCAGATATCGCAGTATTTTCTGTATCATCCAGCACTGTTTTGATATAATGTTTGCGCATCCAGCCAAGATGATCGCCGTACTTCGCAGAAACGTTAACATCAAATATAGAGAGTCCTGAGATTGAGTAGAATATTATCGCCATTCTGTTCACGTCATGTCCCTGATGTGAAGAGGGAAGCAACTGTAGATGTCTTTCGAAAAATTTCCTATGCTTTTTAGTCACAACTCTACTCGGGCCATTGGTAGCTTGACACATTTTTCCACGATATAGCGGTGGGCAGAAGTGCTTGAAAGTACTTGTTCACGTTGGATAAATAAAGGTTTTCTTAAAATTGAAATTTAAATTGCTAGAGATGACTTGGGGGTTAGTGACCAAGTAATAGTTTTGAACTGGCGGGTGTTTTGATTGTATACTATAGTCACTGAAACTATTGCTTTTCCATTCTTCCAAGGCGCAACAACTCAGAAAAAAAAAAACAAGTGAATAAAACAGGTAAAAAAGAAGATCATTTAAAGGTTTTACAAGTGTGATATAAATTTTCTTTTTTGCTTTTTTATTTAGCATTATTTACTTATATGTATTTTGTTAAGACTATTTTTGGTTATCATGATAGAAATGGCATAAGTTTGGGAGTGAGTGAATGTAAAAAACAGTGAGGGAGACAAACTCAGAAATACAACCTGAATGAGGCAATCTCAAAAGGTCTCAATTTAATGGGAATTCTGTTTATTGCATGATTTGATTCGTCTCGCGTTGCTGTCAAACTCTTATAAACTTTCATCTCCAAGTTATCGACCTTCTCAATACGCTTCAAATTTAGTGTGGTATTTAGTGAAGCAAAAGATTCCCCGCCAAGAGATTCGTAAACCCTTACCACAATACTTTGTTCATCCCTTGGATTTAATGAATAGTTGGACTTGACAGCACTATCATCTTCGCCTCTTTTTATGTTAGACAAAATGACATTCTCATCTCCGGAAATGCTTATGATGTCATCAAAATTCATGCCAATATCTTTGGGGAGTTTGTATTTGAAGCAATAATTGAATTCGTGAGCGAGCTTAACAGTGTCGCTTGATAGTGCTCCTCTATGTGGATAGATAGCATATTTTATTTCATGAGTACCCATATCAGCATGCGCATCCGGAGCCTTTGGTGATCTTAATAATGATAATCTCATCAAGTTACCGTGTGTGGAAAACCCATATTTGCAATTGTTCAAAATTGAAACACCCTTGCTGTATTCAGAATAATCAGCAAATTTGTGATGGCAAACCTCAAATTTAGCGACGTCCCATGAGGTATTATAATGTGTTGGTCTTTTGGTAATCCCGAATTGAGTTTCATACGAAGCAAAATCGTTCCGAATATTAACGGGAAATTCAACTTTTAAAAATTTGTTTCTAGCATCCCAGTTTTCTACCGTCGTAGAAATGTCTACTTTACTTAATTTAGCATCAGTGACTGCAGTTGCATTGAGTGATATCACTGATTTGATTTTGCATTTTTCGGAAATTTGAAAAATGACCTCAACAGCACATTTCTCTTTTGTGTTGCAGGAAACTTGAACTTTCTTCGGCTTTGTTACATACTTGTATTGGTTAACGGAATAAAGTTCAGTATCCCAAGCCTGCCAGCCCAAAGGTTTATCATCAAAAATAACAAACTGGTTGGCGCCCAATTTGTTTCTGCCATGTTCCGTGTCCAGGTATTCTACCCCCAAAGTTTCATCCGTAACGCTTGTGATCACCCCAGTCTTTTTGCAAATGATAACTTTCAATTTCCCATTGGCAAGGACTATATAGTCATCGTACCCGGTTACAGAGGACGTGTAACTACCGTTCAACGAGCACTCCTCAGAAACCTTTTCTGGTTTTGACCAAGTTAATGTTCTCATCTCAACCAAATCTGCCTTACTCTGACTCTGAAGAAATTGAACGGTTTTGTCTATTAAGGAAGTACATTCTTTCACAACGTTGTGCAACATAGGGACAGCCTCATACTTATATACCATTTCAATACATGATCCTGGTAGAACATCGTGAAATTGACATAACAAAACATTCTCCCAAAGTTCGTTAATCTGTTTGGAAGGGTATTTATACGAATCGGGATATAGAACTGATGTTTTGGCAGCTATCCATTCCAAATCATGTAGTTTAATTTCGGACAACCTCATTAATTTTTTGGTCTGAGCTTGACTGGTATATGTCCCCCTATGAAATTCGAAATACAATTCACCACTCCATGTGGGTAAATCATGGCCTTGGTTAGTCCTTTTCAAAATGTCATCATAAAATTCATCAACCGTTATACCAACTTGTAGCTTTGGAATAACATTACCATTTCTGTTATTCATAGATCTAATACGCCTCATTTTTTGCAGCATTTCCTCAGTTGGTCCTCCACCACCATCACCCTTTCCGTACAACATTAAACCGGAGCCGTAACATTCTGGCGTCTTATTCTGCTTGGCAGTACGCAAAACATCACCGAAGTGTGAATCTGCTGTATACGTATTACCAGGAGGCATGTGAGTCAATAATTGAGAACCGTCAATCCCTGCCCAGTTAAACGTGCTATGCGGAAAACTGTTGATGTTATTCCAGGAAAGCTTTTGAGTCAAAAATTTATCAATACCAGATAAGCGGCAAAGTTGTGGCATTTGCGAAGAATAACCAAAGGTGTCAGGTAACCAAAATATCTTTGACTTGAGACCAAAATGCTTCAAGAAAAACCTTTGACCAAAAAAGAATTGTCTTGCCAGCGATTCCCCTGAGGGAATATTGGTATCATTCTCAACCCATGTACCACCAACAGCAAAAAACTGAGATTGCTGAATTTTTGGAATTAACACTTTATTGAAAAATTCGGGATGATCTTCTAATAACCATTTAAATTGTTGGGCTTGTGAAGCAACAAATTTATACTCTGGGAAGCGATCCATTAAAGTACATTGGGAAGACCAAGATCTCACAATTTTCCTTCTTGTTTCTGCGAATGGCCATAGCCAAGCTGTATCTATATGACAGTTGCCGATACCATAAACATTTGTTAAAACTTGAGATTCACCTTGTTCGTAAACCTTACTGCTTTCTAAAAAGGAGTCAAAGTATTCCCTTTGTAGTAATTCACGACATTTACGAACACTTGAACGATCATTCGGGTCAAAAAGATTCATAACTGCATTGCCTAGTTGTCTTGCCTGGTGTTTTTGCCAGGAGTCTCCAGGTAGCTCTCTTGCAGCATCCCCTAGCATCCAAAAATCGATATACAATGCACGAGCATCTAGATCGGGCCAAACGATATCAGCTTTTCTTAAATGAAAAAATCTATTATCATCTGGTGGATTTATAGTGGATCCTGCACCGCAGCCAAACATACCATTGTTACCAGCTTCGATGTAAAAGAAATGTTTCCCATCCGATGTTTTCGGTAAAACATATTCAGTCCTTTCACCACCTGAAAAAGCAGTCACAGGGATTAGAGTCTTTGGGTCTATGACAATTCCTTCGTTAGAACAATCCCATTGGAAAAGTAGTTGCTCGTCTGATTTAACCCAATCTTCAGGCAAAGAGATTTTCACCTTAAACCAAGTGGTAGACCAACTGGGTCCAAAGGGCTGATTTATGTTCGCTTCTCTAAACTCCAATTCACCCTTCTTGTCACGTTCAATAATAGATTTCCAAGATGGCCTCTTATCAGGGGAAACAGGGGAAGATCCACGTTCAAAAGAAACCTGGTACCACCAAACCTTAACGTGATCATGATCTAATGAAATGCGCTTCTTATCATAGAACTTGGGTAAATTTAAGTCGTGGTAATCCCCACCAGTATCAATAAATTGTCTTAATCTATTCTCGTAGATTCCCTGAACAGGTTTGAACTGAGGATCATAAATGATATCCTCAGATGACATAATTAATTATTTTGAAACTCTTTTGCAGCCTTAATCTCTATATTAGAAATGAAGTAACTGGTTAAAATAAAACCTCCTCCTGTCCTTCTAATATAGCTTCATCTAGTCTTGAGCACATGATGGCGGAGTTCATTCTATGTCTCCCTTAAACGAGTTAGGGTAGGGATTACCCTCGCGCTATATGAATTCGTGGCACTTTTTGTGATGAAGCTAATGAAATCAGACAATAGGGTCGCCCATTTGAATAGATACTAAAAAGGAAAAAAGAAAACTGGCAATGTAAAAAAAAAGTCTTGTCTATATTTTTTATATATCTATAGATTTGCCTATTGGAGTGATCAAAAAAAACTTCAATTAGCGTGATACTTAGGCTTCATTTTGAACTTCTGACATTTGCGCCGCGGTGTCAACTATGCAATCCTTTAAATTGTAAAACTGGAATCCCAGTAGTTTTTTTGTCTTAGAATTGTCAAACTTGCAAGAGTTTTTTTCTAAAAAGCTTGGACCGGTCGCAGGTTCACCTGTAGCTATCTTGCCCTTTAATTGAGGGAATTCCTCGTTCAAGATGTCAACGATTTCTTGACAGCAGAATAAACCTTCACTCAATACTAATCTTTGGCCGGTACATTCTGGTTTTTCAATTGCAACTAGGTGGGCTTTAGAAACGTCACGCACGTCAATAAATGGGCCACAGTAATTATAAAATTCTCCACCTACCTTGGAATGAATTAACTCAGATACGATACCTGAGGAGGTATTTATGCCATGTTTTAGCGAATCTGCAAACATTTGAGGACCAAAAACGAATCCCGGATTGATAGTGGATAGTGTGAATTTGACACTAGACTTGTTTTCTTTAAGAAATTCCCAAGCAGTTTTTTCAGCAAACTTTTTCGAGCCACAATATGCGGCAACGGCGTTGGCTTGACAACTGTCCCATGTATCCTTATTCCAACTCTCCTCCGTGATCACCAAATTTCCTTTGTTCATGTCTGTAGGTGTCACCAGAGCAGCAGTAGACGAAGTAACAATAACTTTTTCAACAGTGTCTGCAGCATATTTTTTAATCGCTTCCAAGATAGATTTTGTACCGTTCACTGCAGGGGTTAGTAAATCCTTTTCAAAATTGGTAGTTTCAAAATGGAATGGGGAGGCAGTGTGTAGCACAATCTTAATTTCCTTACCATGTTTTTTGAAAACTTCATCAAAGGCGTTTGGAGCAGCAATATCTTCCACAATTTCCATCGATAGTTTGGGATTGTTATTAAATTTTTTGAGCAAGCCATCATTTTTTTCTTGAGATCTACCTGAGCCGATGACTGTATAGCCAGCTTTCAACAGATCGTTCACAATGTGTAGAGCAATGAAACCGGTTGCGCCAGAAACGAAAACAGTGGTATCAGTGGTCATAATTATTACTTTTTTAAGTCTGTTTAGCACAGTTGTACAATGCACAATTACTGTTTTTATAAACTATGTAGTAAGATCCATTGAGCTCGAGACATAGTTTTTCTGAATGAGCGGTTCATTTATAGTAATTTGTCTTCATAAAGTTGCATAGAATAAATTCCGGAATTATTAGCAAGTTTTTCCGTGTTTCTAGGATAGGGGTCGGAACCGCGGAAAATCCTGTGCTAATTTCGGCCGAATTTATAGAAATTCGGCCGACATTTTTATAGAGCGAAGCCGATCTTAACAAATTGATGACGTATGCGTTAGGAAACTGTAACTAGAGAGCTGGCGTAAGTATTAAACGTATCTTTTTTATTATTTCAATATGAATGCTATTAATTATTAGTATGAAAAGGGGAGATAGTTGATATATTTTCGAATATGCTGGGTGCGTTTTCCACTGGATAAGAGTTTACCAGAAGAATATCATGTTCTTCCTTCTTCGGTATATAGAAGATGTTGCAAGGTCTAAGGTAAAACACTCTTTTGGCTCACCGATCCAACTGCCCCGTAGATTTCTGTCTTCTTCCGTCATAAATATGTATTCCGAGCTTTCACTTCTGGAAAACTCGGTGTCATCTTGTTTTTCAGATTGGCAGCTTAATGCACAATGTAGGGTCTCTGCTCTCTCATCGAATGAATCGTTTAGTATGCTTTGCACGCTGGCATAAGAATTTGAGTTTGAATCCTTCAAACAATCGTAGGAATTTAACCAAGGATCATTTAGGAAGTCATCGATATCGTATCTCTTGTTTGGGTCAACCTCCAAAAGATGGGTAACTGCGTTCTTAGCGCCAGAACTTATGTTGTCCCACCATGGCGCCAAGAATTCGTAATCTCCTCTCGATATTTTCTTCAATAATGTTTTTTCGTTCTTTTCGTAAAACGGAGGATATCCACACAATAACGTGAATAGTACGCAGCCAATACTCCACATATCTACTTTCATAGAATATCGTTTGGAGGTGAATACTTCTGGTGCTACGTATTCTATCGTTCCGCAGGGAGTTTTTGCGGTATTGTTCCGAAGTTTCTTGGCTAGTCCGAAGTCCATTAGCTTCACTAAACCAATACCGCCTCCGCCGACACCCAATGTAAACTCGTCTTCTTTTTGCATGTCCCCATCAAGGCCATAAAATGGGATAGGTTCAAATAGTAGGTTTTCTGGTTTGACATCACGATGCACAATACCCATGTAGTGCCTATGTTTAATTGCAATTGCCACCTGAGTAATGACATGACGAGCTAAGTCTTCACTAAAGCATGTTAGTTGGACGATCCTATCAAATATTTCCCCACCTGTGACTAACTCCGTCACTAAGTAATAGTAGTTCGCCGATTCCTGGAATGCGATAAATTTTGTACAATGCGGATTATTTTTCGAAACCAGTTTGTGGATGGCAACTTCGTTTAAGACTTTCTTTCTGCTGGAGCCTTGGATTCTATCATTCCCTTTTAAGGTGTCATCGCTCGAAATGCCTTTCTTTATGATTGCTTTGATGACAACAGGAGCTTGGTCATCCGTGTTGATGCCTACTGCTTTAAATACTCTGGAAAATGCCCCTTCACCAATTTTATTGAGCAGTTTATAATTGTGCAACTCCAGTTGTTCAGGATACTGGTGATTTGAACTGGAATAATCGGTTGACTTGTTAGAAGTTTCATCTAATTTTAATTCAGTGGAAAAAATGTCACAAAAATATTCGTCTTCTTGAGAGTTGTTTTCCAAGCAGCTCTGTTCACTTTTTTCTGAATCGGACGAGGTAACATTAAAGTCGACTGAAAGAGATGATCTACGGCAACTCGATGCAAAGGAGTGGTGTAAATTTTCTGAGTTACCATTTATCCTGTTAACTTTATTTTTACCATCAGCGGCATTGAAATACGCGGCATCGGGCGTTGTTGGATAAAAGTCGATGCCATCGGCAATAAATTCTGGGTTTACTGACATTTTTTTCTCTATGATGACTTATTTTATATGATATGTAGCCTCTGTGCTTGGTGCTGCATGAAATAGATGCTGGTAGTATTGTTTTAGGAAGATTATTTGAGTAATCTTTGCGATGTGTCACTGGAAAAGAGTTAAGTGATGATTTATTTTTTTCAATTGACTTTCAACATGTAGGAAATATCTGGTATGAAGTAGTATGAAGTATTTATACGTCAATGATCCGCGAATATTCGGATAATGACTTCACCCACTCCATATAACTGAAAATCCGACAGGAAACTAAGGGACGCCGAGGTGTCAATCTCATGCATTTCACGAACTCTTAATGGGAGTGCATTGTGTGATCAGGCAGCTACCATAGGCACCGAAAGCGTGGGGTAGCCCACTTAAAAATCTTCTTCTCGGAAAAAAAAAAAATGAAATGCCTTGCCGGGAAGGTGCTGATGCAGGAAGAATTTCTTCATGGAAGGGCACTCCTCATCCAAAAGGTTTCTCGAAGAAAAATTCTGTCATATCCGGAATTTCTTTTTTTTTCCACTGATTTTTTTCTGCTAGAATTGTTTGCCCCTCTCCGCAGGGCGGGGTCTCTTACATGAAAAAAATCTAGATTCGTCACACACAGGAAAGGAAATCGACTATTTAATTACTTCTATAAAATTTAACTTTCATGCAGGTCCCCTAAAAAAAAAAAAACACTACAAGTTTGTAATTCCCTTTTTTTATGTACAAGATTTTAACGTCATTTTTCACAATGTCGCCGTATAAAGGCGATTTTTCTGCATTTTTAAGGTCAACAGGTATCTGGACCTTCCATTGTTTTTCCGCTTCGATTGTCAAGATTGTCAATTTTCGCAATTTTGATTTTTATTTCCGTTGCTGTGACTTTCTTCTTCATACTTGAGCTGCATTGTTCTTTTCTCCGCTCTCATTTTTTTTTTGTTTCCCCTCATTATTTTCTTGCATAGCAAAGTGAGTTGGAACTACAAAGTTTTCACAGTCTGAAATTCCGTGAATTTAAAAATAAAAAATCAATTTTTTCTTACACGTAATTGCAGAAAGAAAGTATACGTAGTCACTAAAAAGCGGTCATATATCAGGAAGTTCTGGTCTCCCGTCTAAAAATAGAACAATGCGTGTTCCGGAAACTTAATTATGGGAGATGTAACAAACTTTATTACATGTTAAGAAAAGCCGAGTTCAAAATCTTAACCGGAAGAACACCAATTTCTTCAATTTTAAAAGCCAGAGCGCCGTACCCGATTTCTTCTCTTAAACGACATGTTCAACCAACATTCTTTTACATGCAGCAAACAGGCAAAAATGAAGGTCTAATTTTTCTCGTCTTTAGTCGGCTTCAAACGCGGGTAGCTTGATCACAGAACCAAAAAGATAAAAAATAATGGTTGCTAAGAGATTCGAACTCTTGCATCTTACGATACCTGAGTATTCCCACAGTTAACTGCGGTCAAGATATTTCTTGAATCAGGCGCCTTAGACCGCTCGGCCAAACAACCACTTATTTGTGATATTTTGTTGTATCTCAAAATGAGATACGTCAGTATGACAATACGTCATCCTAAACGTTCATAAAACACATATGAAACAACCTTATAACAAAACGAACAACATGAGACAAAACCCGTCCTTCCCTAGCTGAACTACCCAAAAGTATAAATGCCTGAACAATTAGTTTAGATCCGAGATTCCGCGCTTCCACCACTTAGTATGATTCATATTTGATGGGAATGTGGATTTTGATGTAATTGTTGGGATTCCATTGTGATTAAGGCTATAATATTAGGTATGTAGATATACTAGAAGTTCTCCTCGAGGATTTAGGAATCCATAAAAGGGAATCTGCAATTCTACACAATTCTATAAATATTATTATCATCGTTTTATATGTTAATATTCATTGATCCTATTACATTATCAATCCTTGCGTTTCAGCTTCCACTAATTTAGATGACTATTTCTCATCATTTGCGTCATCTTCTAACACCGTATATGATAATATACTAGTAACGTAAATACTAGTTAGTAGATGATAGTTGATTTTTATTCCAACAGTTAGCATATCAGTACATGTAATATTAATGATCTTTTTTTTTGAACAAATGAATATTTCAATAGTTAGTTTAGATTCAACAGACCGTGAGATATTGGCCTTTATTTAAATACACATTGGTTGTGATCATCAAATTTGATAATGAGCCTTTGTTTCTTCCGGAAATAGTTAACGATTACTTTTTTTGAATTAATTAGTTGTTATTCATCTACAATGTAATCTCTAGTTATTAAGGACGCTATTCTATTCAGTCACACCAATTTATTTAATTTAAATGTAAGCTTCACCAAGCTGGACGACCTTTTATCATTTTAAGAAAAACATAGAGATTGAACATAAAACTGAAAACATTTCGAAGGAACAATAGAAATCTTCGGTTTTCTTGTTAAATCACTGATCATATTTTTGGATTTTTGAGGTGATCTTCTGGAATATTCTGTATATAATTTTCATTGCTTTCGTCCAAAAATGGAGTCTCGAAAATTTCCATACAAGCCTACATCTTTTTAATAATCAGCGGCTATCGAGGTGGAACATAAATATGGTTAAAAAACAGGAACATTGTTTCGCCGACATCAAATAGAGAATAGTAAATCTAAGAACTATAACCCTATGACATTTGTCTATTTTCCATATGCGCGTTAATGAAAAATAACTTTAATATTGGCTATGCATAGATCGACAGAGAAAAGCCACCAGCCTCTCTTTAAAATATGGCAAAAATCTTTATATCTGTTCAATTCTTTTTCTATTGCTAATTTCTTGAAATACATGTTGAAAATTGCTCTTAGCTTTCGTTAGATTGATGACGGTTATAAGAATTATGGTATTATTCATGTAATTAAGTCATTTTAAACTCTATATCCGTAGCGCGAATAAATGGTCCTAACGTGCTATACCGTGGAGGATAGACACCTGCAACCAGTATACGGTAATTGTTTCTCCCTTCATAACACTAACATTGCCTTTTTTTTTCTTTCATATTTTATGATGTTGTTTTCTTTCTACACTTTACTTTTATTCTTTAAATAAATATAAAAAATTGCAAAATTTCTATCAAACTGCTCATATGTAAACATCAAAAATCTCTTCCGGATCGTAAGATATTAAAAAAAGAATCATATTTAAAAACACTTAAGAACCCTTTTGAATATAAAAAAACTAGAAGCCAAGATGCAATTTATTCCTTGTTTTCTGTCTTTTTTGTTCTCAAGCTTAAGAATTCCTTAGCAAGCGCCACGTCCATAACCGCTAGACCAACAATTTTACACAAGGTGATAGTTCTTTTGCAGCCCTTTTCGTTCAAATTCAAAACTGTGTCTTTCAAAGTATCTAACTCACCAATTTCGATGAGATTATGTGGAGCGATATTGGAATCGATTAATTCTCCAGATTCCAATAAAGTATGTTCCCTTGAATCTACCAAAATGCAAGCGCTTTCATTATCAGATTTGAACTTATCAATCAACTCCTTATCGCATTCGTGCATCACTGGTTTGTAACTTCCAATTAATGAGATATAAGTATGTTTCTGCTCCACAGAAGCTTTACTGTTTAGCAACTGCCTCAAAAACAAGTTGGGCTCTAGAGTAGGTAGACAACCAAAGATAATATCACTGTTAGAAACAGCGCCATTACCTTCTGAACTGATGTCGTTTATTTGATACTGATTAAGCTCTATCTTTATATTACTTCCAAATAAGTTTTTCAATGATTTCAAACGATCCAAACTCATCATGTTATTGTGATATAGTATGTTTATTTCAACTAACTTCAAAGATTCGCCAACAATCCCTGACATGATTAGTTTAATAGCTATGTATATGTGCCAAAATGCTTGGAGACCGGTACCAAAACATGTTAAATAGCAAGTGCCATTTTCAAATCTAAAGAACTTATCATGGGAACATGAGAGTTGCTTATATAAACCGATACACGATGCAAGGGCAGTTCTTATAGCGGTAATTTGTTTAGCCTCAAAACATCCGATTAATTTTCCTGTTTCAGGCTCAATAACATTTATCACACCTTGAAAATTTTTGTTGTTGTTATTCACAAGAATTTTTATTCCTGAAAAATCCTTGCTCACAACAGGCATGAATATATGGGATATGTTAGAGTCTGCATTGGTTTCATCCAATTTTTTGAACATCCTATTGAGCAGTATCTCATGGTTTTGAGAATATAATCTCAATGACTCGTGCAAGCTGAGAAGAGATTCAATAATTGTTTGAGAAGAGCAGTTTAAGTAAAACTCTCTAACCTCATCATCAGTAATTATGGAATTGTTCATATCAGTTGAATCAGTTGCCAGATAACAATAGCTAAAGAGATGATAGATATCAAAATGAGCCGATAACGTTGGCCAGTAAATTATATTTGATTTTTAGAGGACATGGCCACAGGCCGAGCTTTTCGATCCTTTTTCCTACTGCCCTCTTGAAATATAAACCGAGAACAACAAGAAAAGAAGCTTTTTGCTGATGTAGCTCCCAATTTTTTTGCAGACAGCCTCCATTTTAAAACGATCATCTCTAACATATCTCCATTTACCGATTAATAATGCGTACAACCTGTCAAGTGTATTCTAATAGCCGCGCAAGAAAGCATATAAACTAAAGGTCATTAAAAAACAGATATGTATTTTTTGTTTTCTATATACTATAAATTAGCATCTAATGTCGTGGAATATCATTTCCGAGCATATTGCGTAAGACATTATTATTCTTTTCTTTTCCCCTCATAATCCGTAAGTCTCACAGACAAAGTTGATCCTTTCATCGTTACAATATTTTTTAGACAATTGTAATAACGAGGGAGGACCACATGAAAACAACCATGTTTCATTTTGGTTCACTTGTGCACTTTCATTGTTGAAGCTCTTCAATTCGTTGGAAAGAGTAAAACTGTGTTTGGATTTTACCTCGATCAAGCTTCCATTCTCTTTTGTGGGGCTATGACTTGTCTCTGGCGTCTTGTCATTGCTGTCCGCATTTTCTGAATTGAAATTAGAAATCGAAAGGTCTTCGTCTTCATTGTTGAAAGATCCCATTTCATATTCTGAGTTTTCATCGTCGATATTGGTCGTAATTTCGTCTAACCGTGTTTCCGCCGTGTATTCTCCACTAATAAATACTGAAATCCTCTTATTATTCGAGGGTTTTTTCTCAAAAGTCAACCCATTTGTCTTGAGATAATCCAAAACAAGTTCATATTCAGAGTAATTTTTTATCAGCCAGATCATTTTCAAGTATTTTACATTCTCCTTGTTAAAAAAATGCCTAAATAGTGGTAGGGCAAAAGATATACCAGACCCACCACATATAATAGCTATATTCGTGCCTTGAGAATAACATTCTTCGGGTACAGAGGGAGGATAACTATTAATCAAAGTATAGGTTTTTTCTTGATCTAAATGAAAGGATTTTGGATTACTACGAAGAGACTCTATCTGGCTACCTGGCTCGGCTGTAGAGGTTTCCTTTATAATAAGATCAATTGAATTGTCTTCTGCTAAAGACGCAATTGTGTATGGATGCGATGGTAGCAACCAATAGAGGGGATTAATTCTTCTGTAAGGGCTTATTCTAATATGCGACCCTGGTTCAAAATAATCTGGAAGAATAGCCCTGGGCAATCTTACATGGACTAAATTTGTTTTTGAATAATTCGCATTCTTATTCAAAATCATCAAGGATTTCGCAAATACTATTCTATTGATAATATGAATGAATAATAGGGTACAGTTTAGTAGAAGAAATGGGAACTTAACACCTGGCCTAGAGTGTATTGGGGTGAGTAAGATGAAGGCCACGTTCACCAGGTTATGTACGATGTAAAACAAACGATAGTTGTATCTTCTCATTGGCCCAATCGAGCAAATAAGTAAAAAAAGTACCAATATTGATATTATGAATCCCACAAAATTGAAAGTTTTCAGAATCAATTTTTGCTTTAGAGAGACATTATCGTCTATCGCCCACTTAATGATGAAGAAAATCCCATGAAGCAAACCAATCACGGTGATAATACGTGAAAACCATTTATGGAACGGTATAAAATCAGTGTAGGTGCAATTTTTCCTAAGGAACCAATTAGGCCTTAAAGTGAGGAATAGGTTCAGCGGGATCAAGGCGTAACTCAACCTCCCTAATCTTTTGAGATAGACCGTAGATTGGGTAGTCAAAGAGTAATGGTAATAAAATGGAATCAAGACTGCAAAAAACAATATACCTAAGTGAATTGCAGGATCTATATCATACAACCGATAAATTATCTTATTTTTAAAAGCTGACGACGATCTGGATGGGGTTCTCCTTCCGAAAGCTCTCAAAAGAGCCAATCCAATGAGATAGACCAATGATATTATCAACACATAATACCCATACTTGATATTGGCAAAATGTGTCTCGGAATGTCTTTTAACCAACGTTATGAGAGGGGATTCTTTCATATTTATTGGAAGGCTTACCAAATTAGAAGTTTCTGGCGACGAGATATGGAAAATGTAGTTTTTAAATAACACGTCTACAATATAAGGAAGGAAAAGTCAAAATATTTTAGCGTCTTTAAGTGCGGTTGAGACCCCATAGTAGTATCCCTACAAATAATAGTTAAACTGTATTTTCAATACATAACGTAACAGTATATCGGTATTACGGAACAGCGATCAATTAAACGCTATTTACCCGGCTGTGTATTATACCTAATTTCTCAAGCAGTGAAAATGTATCAACGTCCTACGCTCAAGGTAAAAGGGGCCAAGGGCAGCGACCACATTGGATCCAAACGCATTGGTTCTGTAGTTCTTTTTTACGCTTCGTCCACGATTGTATACTAGCAAATAGGATTGACTCGACAAAAGCAGAAAAATGCCGTCCAATAATAGCAGTTTTTTAGATATTGACGATGATCTCGAGGGTGTAGATGATTTTGGCAACGAGCCCAACCCATTTGATGATGCCACCGTACCTGATAGCCCAAACATGAATAACTCGACTGCTGGAAAGGGTAGCGAATTTTATAACACAACGGGCAGTAAGGCAGAATCCGCACCATTACAGGGTCAAATGGACCCACCAGCGTACGACCAAGTGATAGGACAGAATGACAACGACGGCCTTGGGCGTAACGGATTGAGGCCAGGATTGATAAACTACTATTCTAAATACTTCCAGATCGATTTGACGCAGTTCAAAAAGAGATTGTCCGCGGTACTGACGTTTAGAAACGATCATAATTCCGAAAGTAACGAAGATAACACTGATTTATACGGTGCTGTATGGATCACTGCCACGGTGGTAATGATCAATTTTACCATGAGCAGGGGGTTAAATTTTATTATCAGTGACGTAATTGAGGGCGTCAAGACTGGTGAGGACATCGACAGGGCCAGTCAGTTTAAGAAGCTACTGCATTCTATTTGGCTATTTTACGGGTACACGTTCGGCGTACCATTTATTACCATGCAAGTATTGAATAGAGATGAGCACTCGGAGCGCAATAGAAGCTTCAAAAGTGTTCCTGAATTGATTTCCGTTTACGGGTACGCTAACTTGATCTGGATACCCGTTTGTGTTATATTGAATATATTGGATATGTCCAAGCGCCTGAGGACTGTTCAAGCAATTCAATGGGCAATTGTGGCTCTTGGGTGGGCACAGTCGTCTTATTTCTTGAATTCTCAAATATCGAGTAATAATAATACGGAGACACAATCGAACGGGAAATTTTCGCTGTCCATCATCGTTGTCGTTGCGCTGCATACTTTATTCTGTCTATTGTTCAGGTTTATAATATTTTGAAAATATGCGCACGTCTATACACACAATACTTTTTATGACTAGTATCATTGTATACTCTTATTATGTAGGGTTATACATGAGTGTTTATACGTTTTCTGTGTGTACATATATATCCATATATGTTAATGCTAAATGCAAGTTTTGTGATGCTATTCATTAGAGATGCCTTTGTCTAAAAATCAATGCTTTTATAGTCATCATAGGTTATGTCGTAAATGGTTTTATCCTTAAATTTTAAGGAGATTTTGGATGAAATGTTTATGTCAGCTCTGGTAAAGCCTTTTGAAAAAGTACATTTATCATTTTTTGGGAAATTAGTGGAAGAAGAAGAATGCTTTTTCTTAATGCATGGTAAACAAGGTGTGAGCAAAACCAACTTATCAATATGCTTAATCAACTTGCGTGAGCCTGTACCCTCAATGACATCATCCGGTATGGCAATATTCCGCAACAGCGTGCCTCGATATAGCCGAATATCGTCAGGAGTCAAGACGTACCGCAACTTGTTCGAGATCATTGGCATTATAGTATCGTCTTGAAGCAAAATCTCAATTTTCGCATTACATTTTATTTTTTTCAAACGACATTTGTCACAACTTGGGCCACTTCTTTGTCTCTTGGAAATTGAACTAGTAGATGTGGCAGAGGAGGTTGTCGAGTTGCTCGTTGAGCGCGAAATTATAGACATTTGAGTGCATGACGCATTAGCGTCTTCATTGACCATGGAAGCAAGGGCATGAGGATGATACTCAAACAATGGTGGAGTGTAATTTTGTGGAGGGGGAACAATCGCACTTACGGGGAGCGTTGGCGGCGGCGTCACCGTGGCAATACCAATAGCGCACTCATTACTGTCAGCGGCAGCAGGCTTTAATCTCTTATAGCCTCCTAAAAGCTCGTCAGTCGGAAAAGCCCGCTTCCTCATCCAAGTGGTCAACAAGAGTTCTGGATCGGTGATGCCCACATTTTGGGTGCCTTTACGCCGTATATCTTTTTCTAGCAGGGAAACATTGGGGAGCAATAGCGGTGGTAGCGATCGATCTCTATTTCTTACTGTAATGCTTGTGGACATCTTCTTTTGACATACGATGACCTCAATGATTTAGATTATGTGTTGCACTTTTATAGACCTACCAAAAATCCAGTGCGTACACTAATACTTTCATAAAGATACCTGAAACAATAACCAGAAAGATCGGCAAAAAATTTTTTTTTCTTTGTCGAGATCACAAACCTACTATGACGAAAAAGCTTGAAGTTTAGATGAATAAGGAAAATACAAGTGACGCTTTTATATGGTGCAAGGAACAAAAACTAAAAACAACAAGGCAAATGTGGATCTGTCATGTATGGCAACGACAGCAGGATGGCTCACAAAAAAAGACAAAAAAAAACTAGGGCAAAAGAACAAAGCTCCTCTCCTGCTCAAGAAACGTATTGTTGAAAAACCACCGTCGTAAGAAAGTTTTTCTGTGACCTATAATGGTTTAAAATCGGCCCATTTTTTTTCCCTCTTTTGTGGTCCAGTCTTTCTCATACTCGAGGGAAATTCGACACAAACAGCGGAGAAGTGTGGCTAAACCGGCAAGTGCCTGCAAGATCCACAGAACTAACCGCACGAACTGGCGGTCAGAAAAGAGCCTGTTCCGGAAAGAGAGAAACAGAGAAACGATCATGATGGGAAAGCGGGGATTCGGCGAAGAACGAGACTGGAAAGGGAAAAAGAGAAATACTGGTGGAAGTATTCGGACCTTTGGCGAAGTCTGAACCCTTGAAACCCAAAGATGATCGATGATTCATTTTTCAATGCGCTACGGTTCCTGCCGCTCGTGGGAACCCCACGCAAAATATATTATTCGCTTCTCTCTGCTGACAACTCCGGTTTACGTTATACCGTATTAGGATCACTATAAGGGTTCCTTCGGGAGGAGGGGGGAGGGGAAGAATGTACATCGTCATAAGGCCTTTATGGTGGGCGTTTTGCGTGGAAAATTCGTTTTCAATGATATAGAGCCCACGCATATACGTACATACTAGTGGCCAAAAGCGTGGGGTTGGCGGACAAAGCTACACTGGTAAAATACAGGATTCTATGAACAATAACAACAACCAGCTCACGTTGCTGAACAGCCGAGGTCAGCCGATGCAACCGAGGTTTCCAAAGTAGCATTTCTGTGCTAGCTATGTCTGTAGGATTCCAGCTTTATGTGCTTGCATGTGATGTCCTGCAGATGGTAAAAAGATTCTGAAAGCCGCGCTAGGAGAAAACATTTCGCTCGAAGATCTGTCCTCTTAAGTAGAAAGCGTGAAATTGTTGCGTTCTTGCATTACTACTCAACGCGTATGCAAATGCGTCTACTGCACCTGCATGATAAAGCTTATGTATCAAAAATTTAACATCTTGAAAATACACAAATGGTGCAAAGAAGTGTCACGTTCTGGACCTGAGTGGTGCCATGTATGCTATTTAACATGCAAAGGGGAAGACCCTTCCGCCTTATTGCAATAATAAAAAGTATTTTACGCGTTACCCAATATAGCAAAGTTTCGCGCAAAAAAAAAAATAAAAAGCAATTACAAACAAAAAGAAAAAAAAGGAAATAATAGAAGATCTAACTGAAGCGAAGGCCAAAACTCTTCTCACTTGACGTAATAGCCGATACAAAATCTAGAGCAGCAAGTTTTCTCTTTCTTCACTAAAGCTGCTACGAAAGTACAGAAAAATCAAACGCTCAGAACTTAGCTCTATTTCAAGGTACCATATATATTTCCTTATAACTGATGGCAAGACGCAGATTACCAGACAGACCACCAAATGGAATAGGAGCCGGTGAACGGCCGAGACTGGTACCTAGGCCTATTAACGTACAAGACTCGGTGAACCGACTAACGAAACCGTTCAGGGTCCCCTACAAGAACACGCACATCCCGCCCGCTGCTGGTAGAATCGCCACCGGGTCTGATAATATCGTAGGAGGAAGGAGCTTGAGGAAAAGATCAGCGACTGTATGTTATTCCGGCTTGGATATAAATGCGGACGAAGCAGAGTACAACAGCCAAGACATAAGTTTTTCTCAGTTGACTAAACGACGGAAGGATGCTCTTAGTGCTCAAAGGTTGGCCAAGGATCCGACAAGACTGAGTCATATCCAGTACACTTTGAGAAGATCTTTCACTGTGCCAATCAAGGGATATGTACAAAGACACAGTCTGCCATTAACGTTAGGAATGAAAAAAAAAATTACTCCAGAACCTCGACCTCTACATGACCCCACAGACGAATTTGCCATAGTGCTTTATGACCCGTCCGTTGACGGTGAAATGATTGTCCATGACACATCCATGGATAACAAGGAAGAAGAATCAAAGAAAATGATCAAGAGCACACAGGAAAAGGATAATATTAACAAGGAAAAGAATAGCCAGGAAGAAAGACCCACACAAAGAATAGGACGCCATCCAGCTTTGATGACAAATGGTGTGAGAAACAAATCGTTACGTGAGCTACTCGGTGATTCGGAAAACTCTGCGGAAAACAAGAAGAAATTTGCTAGTGTCCCTGTGGTTATTGATCCAAAACTGGCCAAGATTTTAAGACCCCATCAAGTCGAAGGGGTGAGATTCTTATATCGTTGCGTTACAGGGCTTGTCATGAAAGATTATTTAGAAGCTGAGGCGTTCAACACTTCAAGTGAAGATCCCTTAAAGAGCGACGAGAAGGCACTTACTGAATCTCAAAAGACTGAACAAAACAATAGAGGGGCCTACGGCTGCATCATGGCCGATGAAATGGGGCTGGGTAAGACATTGCAGTGTATAGCACTTATGTGGACATTATTAAGACAGGGCCCGCAGGGTAAAAGACTTATCGACAAATGTATCATTGTTTGTCCATCTTCTTTAGTCAACAACTGGGCTAATGAATTGATAAAATGGTTGGGTCCCAATACTCTAACTCCGTTAGCGGTTGATGGGAAAAAATCTTCAATGGGTGGTGGTAATACAACAGTTTCGCAAGCTATTCATGCCTGGGCTCAGGCACAGGGAAGAAATATTGTTAAGCCCGTTTTAATCATATCGTATGAAACATTACGTCGAAATGTTGATCAATTGAAAAACTGCAATGTGGGTTTAATGCTGGCAGATGAAGGGCACCGTTTGAAAAACGGTGACTCTTTAACATTCACAGCTTTGGATAGCATCAGTTGTCCTAGAAGAGTTATATTATCTGGTACACCCATTCAAAACGATCTTTCCGAATATTTTGCTCTACTGAGTTTTTCGAATCCTGGCTTATTAGGTTCCAGAGCAGAATTTAGGAAAAATTTTGAGAATCCAATTTTGCGAGGGCGTGATGCTGATGCTACTGATAAAGAAATCACAAAGGGCGAGGCGCAATTACAGAAGCTATCTACCATTGTCTCCAAATTTATTATCCGTCGTACTAACGATATTTTGGCCAAATATTTGCCTTGCAAGTATGAGCACGTTATTTTCGTAAACTTGAAGCCGTTGCAGAACGAGCTCTACAATAAATTAATTAAGTCAAGAGAAGTGAAAAAAGTAGTAAAAGGTGTTGGTGGGTCTCAGCCCCTGAGGGCTATTGGTATTTTAAAGAAGCTATGTAATCATCCTAATCTCTTGAATTTTGAAGATGAATTTGACGATGAAGATGATTTAGAACTACCTGACGATTATAATATGCCGGGTTCAAAAGCCAGGGACGTACAAACAAAATATTCAGCTAAATTTTCCATTTTGGAAAGATTTCTCCATAAGATAAAGACCGAATCCGATGATAAGATTGTTTTGATCTCCAACTATACCCAAACCTTGGACCTCATTGAAAAAATGTGTAGATATAAGCACTACAGTGCTGTACGGTTGGATGGTACAATGTCAATTAACAAAAGACAAAAATTGGTGGATAGGTTCAACGATCCTGAAGGCCAAGAGTTCATCTTCCTCTTAAGTTCTAAAGCAGGTGGGTGTGGTATCAATTTGATTGGTGCAAATCGATTAATTTTGATGGATCCGGATTGGAATCCTGCTGCTGATCAACAAGCTTTGGCACGTGTTTGGAGAGACGGTCAAAAAAAGGATTGTTTCATTTACAGATTCATATCGACTGGTACCATAGAGGAAAAAATCTTTCAAAGACAATCTATGAAAATGAGTTTGAGTTCATGCGTGGTCGATGCGAAAGAAGACGTTGAAAGGTTGTTTAGTTCTGACAATTTAAGACAATTGTTTCAAAAAAATGAGAATACGATATGTGAAACACACGAAACATACCATTGTAAACGTTGTAATGCTCAGGGTAAACAATTAAAGAGAGCCCCTGCAATGTTATATGGTGATGCGACAACTTGGAATCATTTGAACCATGACGCATTGGAAAAAACAAATGATCATCTACTAAAAAACGAGCATCATTACAATGATATCAGTTTTGCATTTCAATATATTTCACATTGATCTCTTACATACATGCACTTATAAAACAAAAACAAAAAGTAGAATTCGATCGTCGGGGGGGTCATTACATATTTATTTTAAATGATGGGCATGGTTATATATATTTAGACGTAATAAACAATTGAAAATTGGGGCCAAATTGGTAAATATCTCTATGTATTTCAATCAAAAAAGTATAATCGTATAACTTAAGGGTAAAAAAAGTTGAGCGATGTCATATTATACTTGTGTTAGCTTTTAAATTTTTCATTATCTTCAGTTTTATCGTGGTAAAGTGCCAGCCGAAACTGCCAAAAAAGATTATGGCAAGAAAATCTCACGCTGTCAGGGAAATAAAAATCTGATACAGTTTCACACTCTCAGAAGGATTAACTTTAACTATTACCTAACACCAATATCTGAAGAGAATGGATGAAATTCTTGCCAAAGCAGGTTCACAAGCCGTTACATTTGCTATAAAATCCGGAATATCGATAGCATCCACATATGCGCTAAAGACAATAACGAACTTTGTCGTCCAGATTCCTAAGGATGATGCTAGAAGAATAGATCAACTGAAATTTAAACTGGAAAGCCGCATGGCTATTGTATCCAGTGCAATTGACCTAATAAAGCTGGTAGCGGCGAGGGGAAACACGAATTTGCAAATCACTCTGAGGTTAACCAAGGATTTAAAAGAAGAGATTGATAGGTTTGATGAGAAGATCAACGAAATGACGCAGAAAGTTGAGGGTTCCAGGAGCGCAAAAACACAGAATGAAGCTATTAAAGCGGTAGAAAACTATATAAAGGACTTGCTATTGAGGATCGAAGAAATCACTCCATTCATTAATCTTTCTTTAACCACTTCTGGTGCCAACTTGAACAGCGCACTCCCATATCAACTTTCTCCTGGTTTATTATTAAAAGCCTCCGATTTCGTTAGCGAGAACAATAGAAAGTATGAAAAGGCAATGAAGAGTAATGAGAAAGGAACAGGTGACAAGGAGATTCTAAAAGTTCAAGTGGGGCCTACATTTGAGGTTACACTATTCTCTATTTTCTATAACCTAACTTCAGAAAACAATGGGCAATCAGGAATTGTTTGGAAAGAGGATATGAAACGTGCAAAAGCAAGGATATATAGATTGAACTCTACAGGCAGAAAGTATGATTATTTTATGAAAATAGAACAAGACTTCAATGACGGTAGATATCATGAGGATGATGACAAAGAAGACACACCACAGGAACTTGCCATAGATCTGAACCATATTAAGAAGCTGTTTTTCAGTGTTTCCGGTAAGCTTCTCCGATTAGAAGAACAGGATTCTCCAGTGTTGGTATTGAAGATTGACCGGAGCGATGACAAAGAAAATGAGAGCAGTGAAGGAGACAAGGGATTACTCGATGACATTACTTGGTATGCGGTAAGCGGATATGAAGCGATAGAGGAAGATGAAGAGGAAGATGAAGAGGAGGACGAAGAGGAAGGAAAAGACGGAGAAGAACGAAAGGAAGAAGAAGAAGAAGAAAATAAATTGGAGGACAAGGATTCGTCGATCACACTACTGGAGTACATCATTCGGCTAACGTCCTTACAAAGTAACGATCAGAAAAGTATATTGGAAGTGAGTGATGAAAGGTTATCTATATATTTGAACGATGAAAATACGAACTCCAGAAAGGATAGAATAAGCAATTCGACAATTGAAGAGACAGAAAAAAAGTTAAAAAACCTAAAACTTTAGGATGGTTACGTATCCTGTGCAGCCTTGGACAAATTTTATAATTGTATATATCTATGTATATGTATACGAATGGAAAAATTTATCCGAATCTCGGCCCGACTGCCAGCTTGCCGGGAGAACAAACAACCGCCAATATATGTATATGTATATTTATATAGATGTCCAGATGCATTATTGTGAATGTGAGTTATGCGAAGATACTTGTTTGTATAGCTCGTTCAACTCATTGATGGAGAATGGAATGTCAATATCGTTTAGTGCTGTGTTCGTAGTTGTATATGCGCTTCCTGTTTCATTGATACTAACAGGTTCCATAGATATACTAGGGCTTTGCTCAAGCGGATCGAGGGAAGCCAAATCAAGATTGTCAATGCTGTCGGCCTTAATTTCTCCGTTTTGCAGAGGTGGCTTCAAACTCGGCAATGTGGTTGTCATGTCTACATCCGACGAGCGACCATTTAGGCCCAAAAGAACGTCCAGATCTGCAATACCGAGACCATTGACATGCGCTGCTTCATCATTTGCCCTTCTGTGGCATGACCCTCCCTTTGATTTCCGGCTGCTTTTCCTCTTGGTATGACATTTACAAGGTTCACCCTCATCACAACGACATCGTGTTTCATCTTCCTCGCTGCCAACAGCTGGCCGTCGTGCAGAGGCACACATGCACCCACCGGATGGGTTGAAGTTCTTGGTTCTTCTCAGCTCTTTACAATGGCCACATGTGGTCGATGGTCTTCCCTTGCGTCTGATCATCTGTAGCGGACCATCAGTGTGAGTACACTGCGCCGCCCTGTGACCCCTGATACACGTTTCACAGGCATATTTGACCCCGTTAATTACGACCATTCTGTGAATACACTGATTATCAGTCCCCTTTTATCAAGCCGCCGTCTAATAAATTACATCGCCATGGCTACTGCTATTTCGTCCACAGCTTAATACTTACCGAACCAGGCCTTGCGGCTCTTACCCTGCGTGCCCGCGCACCCTGGCGACTTCGCCTCGTTTTGGCGATTTTCTTAGCAAATATTCTTTCACGATCGTAGTGGTGGAAGGTGGGTGAAAAGAGTTGCGTTCCTAGCAAGGATCGGTTGGTATCAATTGCACGTTCAGCTCATCCCTAGATAACCACTTAACAGCAAAGCCGATCGTTAAACTTTTGTATTCTACATTCTAGTTGCATTTTTTTTTTTTTCATTTTGTTACATCAAGACAAGATTCTCTATTTAAAGAAGTACTTTTTTTGTTAACAGTGTGGACCCTACCTATCGTTATATCGAGATCTTGTTCCCTAGGCCATCGTACACTATAGTCCTTCCTTCAACCACTTAATAGAAAAACCTCTTTTTCTACACCATCATAATAGTGTTTGCTCGCCCCGTTCTTTCCATTCCCATTTATAACAATACTAGTAACTATAATAATATCCTTACGACTGGGCAAGACAAGACGAAGCAAGGCCAGCACAAACGTAAGCTTAAGTGTAAGTAAAAGATAAGATAATTATGAGTGACAATCCATTTAATGCGAGTCTTCTTGACGAGGACTCAAACCGTGAGAGAGAAATACTAGATGCCACAGCAGAGGCCCTTTCGAAACCAAGCCCTTCTTTAGAGTATTGTACTTTATCCGTGGACGAAACTCTAGAAAAACTGGACACTGACAAAAACGGTGGTTTACGATCATCTAACGAGGCCAACAATAGGAGATCACTTTATGGCCCCAATGAAATAACCGTAGAAGATGATGAAAGTCTTTTCAAGAAGTTCTTGTCAAATTTCATTGAGGATCGAATGATTCTACTTTTAATAGGATCCGCAGTGGTCTCTCTTTTTATGGGTAACATTGATGATGCTGTTAGTATCACACTGGCCATTTTCATAGTTGTCACTGTCGGTTTTGTCCAAGAATATAGGTCTGAAAAATCTCTAGAAGCCTTGAATAAATTGGTTCCTGCTGAATGTCACTTAATGAGATGTGGTCAAGAGAGTCATGTACTGGCTTCCACCTTGGTTCCTGGTGATTTAGTGCACTTCAGAATAGGTGACAGAATCCCCGCAGACCTTAGAATTATTGAAGCAATCGATTTATCCATCGATGAAAGTAATTTAACTGGTGAAAATGAACCGGTACATAAAACCTCACAAACGATCGAAAAATCTTCCTTTAACGATCAGCCTAATTCAATTGTACCGATTTCTGAGAGATCTTGTATAGCTTATATGGGTACATTAGTCAAGGAAGGTCATGGTAAGGGTATCGTCGTAGGAACAGGTACAAACACATCCTTTGGTGCCGTTTTTGAAATGATGAATAATATTGAAAAACCGAAGACTCCATTGCAGTTAACAATGGACAAATTGGGAAAGGACTTGTCACTGGTTAGCTTCATAGTTATTGGTATGATTTGTTTAGTTGGTATCATACAAGGTAGATCTTGGTTAGAAATGTTCCAAATATCGGTATCCTTAGCGGTTGCTGCTATTCCAGAAGGGTTACCAATTATTGTCACTGTTACTTTGGCATTGGGTGTTCTGAGAATGGCCAAGCGTAAAGCCATCGTGAGAAGGTTACCAAGTGTCGAAACTTTAGGCTCTGTCAACGTTATCTGCTCCGACAAAACAGGTACACTAACCTCAAACCACATGACCGTATCTAAACTTTGGTGCTTGGACAGTATGTCCAATAAGCTAAACGTCCTCTCATTAGACAAAAATAAGAAGACTAAAAATTCTAATGGAAATATGAAAAACTATTTGACTGAAGACGTTAGGGAAACTCTAACTATCGGTAATCTCTGTAATAATGCATCTTTCTCTCAAGAACATGCCATATTTCTGGGAAATCCTACTGATGTAGCTCTTTTAGAGCAATTGGCAAACTTTGAAATGCCTGATATCAGAAACACCGTTCAAAAAGTTCAGGAACTTCCATTTAACTCGAAAAGAAAATTAATGGCAACCAAGATTCTCAACCCTGTCGACAATAAGTGTACAGTTTATGTTAAAGGTGCATTTGAAAGAATTCTTGAGTACTCCACAAGTTATTTGAAATCAAAGGGTAAAAAAACTGAAAAGTTGACTGAAGCCCAAAAAGCTACGATAAATGAGTGCGCAAATTCTATGGCATCTGAAGGTTTGCGTGTCCTTGGATTTGCTAAACTAACTTTGTCTGATTCATCAACTCCTCTAACCGAAGACCTAATCAAAGATTTAACCTTTACTGGTTTAATCGGTATGAATGACCCACCAAGACCGAACGTTAAATTTGCAATCGAACAATTACTACAAGGTGGTGTCCATATTATTATGATCACTGGTGATTCTGAGAATACCGCAGTAAACATTGCAAAACAAATTGGTATTCCAGTTATTGATCCAAAGCTTTCCGTTTTATCCGGTGATAAATTAGATGAAATGTCAGATGATCAACTGGCCAATGTCATCGACCACGTTAATATTTTTGCTCGTGCTACGCCTGAGCATAAGTTAAACATTGTTCGTGCATTAAGAAAGAGGGGTGATGTGGTAGCAATGACTGGTGATGGTGTTAACGACGCTCCTGCGTTGAAACTTTCAGATATTGGTGTTTCTATGGGTAGAATTGGTACAGATGTAGCCAAAGAAGCCTCAGATATGGTCTTAACTGATGATGACTTCAGTACTATTTTAACTGCCATTGAAGAGGGTAAGGGTATCTTTAATAATATTCAGAATTTCCTGACTTTTCAACTGTCTACTTCTGTTGCCGCACTATCATTAGTTGCACTATCTACAGCGTTTAAACTACCCAATCCACTGAACGCAATGCAAATTCTTTGGATAAATATTTTAATGGATGGGCCACCAGCTCAATCCTTAGGTGTGGAACCTGTTGATCATGAAGTTATGAAAAAACCTCCAAGAAAACGTACCGATAAAATTTTGACCCATGATGTAATGAAACGTTTACTAACCACCGCGGCCTGTATCATCGTTGGGACAGTTTACATTTTTGTTAAAGAGATGGCCGAAGATGGTAAAGTAACTGCTAGAGATACTACTATGACATTTACTTGTTTTGTTTTTTTTGATATGTTTAATGCTTTGGCCTGCAGACATAACACAAAGTCAATCTTCGAAATCGGCTTTTTCACGAACAAAATGTTCAACTACGCCGTTGGACTGTCTCTGTTAGGTCAAATGTGCGCTATATATATACCATTTTTCCAAAGTATCTTTAAAACTGAGAAACTTGGTATCTCTGATATACTATTGTTATTGCTCATCAGCAGTAGCGTTTTCATCGTTGATGAACTGAGAAAATTGTGGACGAGGAAAAAGAATGAAGAAGACTCAACGTATTTCTCAAATGTTTGATATGTCACATTTTGTGCTTTTATCGTTTTTCCTTCCTTCCCTTTATCTTTCATGAGGACCCCCAACCCTATTGAGGTAAATGTTCTAATTAATGGGAACATATGTAGATGTATATATGTACATATATTTACAACGGATACTAAGATAAACATGTATGGGCGACTTTTCGTATATACAAAGCAATATAAAATTTTATTCTTTCCTTCTTTCGTTATGATTTTCAAAAGTCAATCAAAGTTTTATTTAAAACTGTATACAATTATTTGCAGCCGCCTTTCGCAATCTGTTCATAACAGCTAATCCTTCTCCTTCCTCATTTATACCTTCGACAAATATTAGGTCTACTTTATCATTTTCATCCACTTTTCTTAAAGCTGCAAACAAGTTAGTCTGTATTTCTTCACCAGACTGGCCAAGTCTTTCGATGATGAAAGTTTTCGAAGAAAAATCGGGTTCATTAAAGATCTTAGATTGTAAGTCGGAATCACGTAATTTTAGGGAAGTTAAAATCGCAATTTTTTTTATATTCCTGTTGGCTTTTAATTCCGTTTCGATTAACCTCTTTAATCTTTCCATCCTGTCAACGCCCTTAAGAATGCCATCGCCTTCGCAATGAGGAACTAGTAAAACAACTTTAGCTGAAGGGGAATAGTGTCTATACTTCATACCAGGCGTTCTTACCTTTTCGCCCTTTTCAACTGTTTTCTTATTCTCAACTTTACAAAGAGACCAAGCTTCACCACCCAATTTAACAATTTCTTCATATGTAAAACCGCCAGGTCGCAGTAGCATAGGAGGATTACATAACCCATCGACAACAGTACTTTCTACACCAACCTTGCACGCTCCGCCATCAAGAATTATGGGAATTTTATCCTTTAGATCATGATAAACATGAGACGCTAAAGTAGGAGATGGCCTAGTAGACGCATTCGCTGAAGGAGCAGCTATTGGTGTATCGCTCAGGGCAATCAGTGCTCTAGCCACTGGATTAGCGGGTATGCGTACCGCAAACGTAGGCTGATCTGCGGTCGTTAACTTTGATAATGCACTATGCTCTGAAGATGGAACTGGCAAAAGAATTGTTAATGGGCCAGGCCAAAGGCTTGAAATTAATGGGCGATAGATTGAGGGTATGTTATCAAACAAGGATGTACCTGATAGATGCGGTTGATTAAAGACCTTTCTGTTAAGTTGATCAATGGATGAAACATGCGTAATCAAAGGATTGTCACTAGGCCTATTTTTGGCCTTGTATATACTAAGCACTGAATTATCATTTAAAGCAGAACCTCCAAGACCATAAACAGTTTCGGTTGGAAAAGCCACAGTCTCATCTGTATCTCTTATTATCCTCGCCGCTTCAACTAGCGCTGTTTCCGTTTCAGGATCTGTTATCGTTGGTAAGGAACCATCTATATGCGCATCAGGGGAGAAAATGATTGATAGCGGGTTAACTTTTAAGATCTTGGTATCAAACAGTGCTTTCGATGTCATTGCCAAAAAATGTCGTCCAAGGTACATACAATTCTAAAAATGGAATAATAAACAGGACTACCATTAAAAATGGAAACAGGTTTAGTGGTAAGTTAACAGCGCAAAAGAAAAAAAAATTTGAGGAGAAGAATAAAGCTCTCGCTTCAAATATTATCAGCTTCAATAGGTATGTGCGATGAGGTTACTATCTTCTGGGTGAAAAAATAGTAAGGCTAGCGTAGATAATGATTTGAAATTTTTCAAAAAAAACATTTTTGATACATATAATAATTTTGAAGCTTGAATTTTCAACGAAATAGCCTTGTTGGCGCAATCGGTAGCGCGTATGACTCTTAATCATAAGGTTAGGGGTTCGAGCCCCCTACAGGGCTATCTTTTTTAGGCTCAAATCAAAAAAATGTCTAATATATTAAATTCTACTTCCTTTTTATATCTCAAAGAAGAAGGCATTTAACCCCATTCATGTGGTTTACACTTGTGTTGAGATTTGTTGCTTGCGCTTCTTTTATCCTTTTAAACCGCTTATTTATCCTTTCCAACGATAAGGCTCAAATGACATCAATGTTCTCTTTTGTGTCACAAGAAATATAAATAACAACAATAAAACATTAGGTATTTAGTTGGAAGTCAAACTTGAAACTCTTCCCGGTTATGTTGTATTGGCAAGGAAAGAGCTGAATTGGTTGAGTGATGGGAGCTGGCACTCTTTTAAATGGATTAGAAAAGGAAAACTTTCCAAATAACATCCATTCAGATTTGCCTGCGTATCCTCACATGGATTCTCAAGAAGATGGCAATACTAGTGAGGAAAGTAAAAGAAATAGTCCAGTAAAACAGAAGTCCCCAAAAGATGAAGAAAAGTCATCTAAAATGGGGACTGCAAGCAACATATTCCATGAAAATAAAGATATACACGAAAGATCTGAACACACGGACGATTTTAATGATGGCTTAAAACTGGCTCCGGACTCTAGTCCAAGCTTGAAAGAGTGTCAATTTAAAAATTGGGAAAGTTTTTGGTGTAATACAGAAGGTTACAAAACTAAACACATGCAGCCCTTTCATTTTACAAGCGGATTAGAAGAAATAAAGGAACCGGTCATGGAATTGAATATTTCCACTTCACCATACAAGGGACAGAGGCCAAATTCAGCTCCAACCGAGTATTCAGCTGCCACAACAGCGTTTACCAAAACACAATTAGAGGTGAGTTTTCTAAAAACCAACTTGCTTACATACATTAAAAAAGAGATTGACATTTGCTTGTCAAGTGTTCCATTTTTTGACGACGCAGTTCAAATGCAAAAGAAATTCTTGGAATACAGAGATATTGACTTGGATGAAGAATATGAGCTCAAAATTTTGGGGGAACTTTTGAATGATTTAAACTTCTTTCATATGCAAGAAAACTCTTTGCTAAATAGAGAGCTAGCAGTTCGTAGATTCTCCAATCAACCTGAAAGTCAAAATTTACCTTCCATTAGGGATTTTAGAAATCCACTTTTGCCAATAAATAACCGCCCTTCTCCCCCATTAGGATTGAAAAGAAACGGAAAGTCTTTCGAGGAAACCTATGATTTCACGTCCAATACATCAAATTTTTGGGGAGAAAAAGCAGAACTACAAAACTCCATAACTGGTGGAACGCCCTATTTTTTCCACCCTAACAATATACATCAAACAAAACCTTTTATGTCATTTGAAAATCAAAATGAACTTCTATTCCAGAGAAAAAATTCAGATTACAAACAGCATTTTAACTCTGGAAGAAATATACATAATGGGGTGGAATCGAAATCTTACAGAGGTGTGGGGTTAAACGATAGTTATCAAAAGGGTTATGCAGCAATGACAAAGTCGTTTGGGAATATAGATTTAAATAGAATGCCCAGAAGAAGTAATGAAGAAATGTATAGCTGGTCACGTAATTGATCAATGATAGTAAATAAAAAAAACTACTAATCATATATACATGTCTTGCATACGCACGTTTGTTTATATTATTTCGAGAAATGTTTTTTTGAAAGTTCTTCATTTTTTCTTCTTTTGGATGCTGCAATCATTTCTTGTTGACGTCTTCTTTTGGCCTTATCCATCTTAGGCACAGTAGTAATCTGCTTTCTTTCTTTATGCGCTTTACCGTTTTTTATACTTTCTTTCTCCTTTCTGGTCATTTTAGCCATTTTATCCATCCACTCAGATACTTCACAACCACTTTGTTTCATGACATTTATTATTGGTTTAATAGCTACTGAGTCTTGTTTAGTATAGAATGTGATAGCTTTACCTGACCGCCCACCTCTACCTGTTCTACCAATTCTGTGAACATAAGCCTGAGACGATCCTGGAACGTCATAATTGATGACCAGATTGACGCCTTTGAAGTCAATACCACGAGCTAAAACGTCGGTACAGATCAAACACCATAATTCACCAGTTTTAAATCGTTCAATAATCCTGTCTCTTTGTAAGGCTGTTCTTTCTGCATGAATCACATCTACGTTAATCCTATCGTACATCAATTCATGATATAACGCTTTTGCTCTTGTAATAGACTCTAAAAATATTATGATCGGTGGCTTGAACTCACCCTCTTGAACGAGTTGTCTAATAGCAATTAGTTTACCCTCTTCATTACCACAAAATATTAATTTTTGTTCAATATTTGTATTTGCTGCTTCCTTGTGGCCAATAATAACTCTAACAGGCTCCATCATTATACTTTGTGCAATCTCTTCTACATTGGATGGAATGGTCGCAGAAAACATCGCTTTACGCAACGATGGCTCTCTACAGGCGCTCAAAATATCGTCACTCTGTTCAACGAATGTTTTGTCAAACAATTTATCAGCTTCATCAAATATCAAATGCTTAACTTTGGAGAGATCGAGAGCTTCGTTTTTCACAACATCGATTAGTCTTAATGGGGTAGAAATGATTATATCATATTTCTTATCACTAACTACCTTGTTTTTCAATTTAGCGCCTAAAGATTTAGATAAGAGTGCAACTTGCAGAGGCCTTTTTTTCTCCAAAAATATCTTGTGAGATAGCTTAAAACATTCAATAAAAATTTGGTTCGCTAATTCTTTTGTAGGCGAAATGATTAACCCTTTCAACCCTGCAGTTTGCTTGTCATCAATAATCTGCTGAACCAGCGGAATTAAGAATGCTAACGTCTTACCAGACCCTGTGGGACCACATGCCAAAACGTCTCTATTATTCAAAGCAACAGGAATACATTCACATTGAATTGGGGTAGGCTCAGTAAACCCGTTTTCAATCAAGTTATTCAGTAAACGCCTATCGAATGAAAACCTTGAAATTAAATCTTCAAACGAACCTATTGGAAGTGGTATATCTATACCCGACACGTTTCCCTTATATGATTTTCTCAACGCGGATGCCTCAACGGTATTGGTAATCACTGGTTTTATCAGACCATCATCATTGCCGCTCTTCTCCTCTTTGTTTGGAGAATCGTTTTCGGTTGTCTTCTCTCTATCATCCTCTACCTTGCTAATGATTCTCTTGTTTCGAAAGAAATCAAGTTCTTTCACGATCTGGCTTTCATTATTATCTTCCTTATGATTCTCATCCTTTCCATTTATAACGCTGTAATCTGCTGCCTTAGCCTTTGGGCCTGACTCTTTCTTCACGGAAGCTCCTCTAGTTAATACTCTAAAAATATCCATGTTGGCTTGCCTGTTCGATAACTTCTACTATCGTATGTACCTTTTTGCAGGTAATATCTCTCAATTGAAGATGTCAATATTACTTTTTTTCCTTCCCATCTCATCGCAAAAAATTTTTCACGAAGAAAAGTTAGTTCGGCCTCTAAGCCGCCATTATGGTGACTGAAAAACTGTGATTGATGTTATATTCTATTGCATTTAGTATAAATTACATTTGTACAAGACATTTGTACTTGTTATACGCACTATATAAACTTTCAGGGCGATTTACTCATATGCTCAATGATGCCAGTGTTTTCGTTTTTTGATGTAACACGGCGATTCTCTCAGCGATATCCATAAACAGTGTGAATTCCTCAATGACAGTAGAGACTATGGCAGCTAAGCCTGTCTTCAACTGCAGTAGGTTCTCTGCTTCGGATGAACCTAGATCTGCTGTGATAGCTGTAGAATTTGGGTTATTTGGGGCGCCAAATAAATCTGTATCAATGCCATTTACCGCAGTTTCTATATCAGAGAGAATACGGCAGTAATCCTCTAACTTCTTCTCGTAGAGATGAATTTTCTTTTGAAAGAATTTGTCTAAGTCATTAGAAGAAATTTTGCTTCCCGGAGTTAATAGTTGCTGTAAGAGCACCGAAAAAGTTTGCGTGTCTAGAAGGTCCTCATCGATTAGCGATTTAAATGAGGATATTTTCTTCAAATCTTGCTTTAAATATTGACTTGTTGCAGATTCTGACTTCAGTAGGTATGCAACATCACGAGGAATGGAATCTATCAATTCATCATGATCGATTGTATCGGCCTTCAAATGGTGCGAGATCTGCACTTGTTTTTGAATATATTGATCTAGTTGTTCAATTTCTTGACGTATTTGAGGTGGTAATTCGGAAATCCGTGTCATTGGGGTAATAGGGAGCTGAGATAGATTTTGCAATGCGCACTGCATTTGTGGTTGTTGCTGCAGTTGCTGCTGCTGATTACCAAATAGCCCGCCTGACGCACTCATGATGTTGTTACTATTATTGTTATTGTTGTTGTTATTTGATGAACCAAACAAAGACGTTGCTCCTGTCGGTTTGGAGCCAAATAACCCTCCACCAGTGGTCGTATTACCTGCATTATTGCCGAATAGAGATGTACCAGCTGGTTTTGCACCAAACATGCCCTGGTTCTGCGCAGGGGCCGAAGAGGTGCTTGTATTACCGAACAAAGAAGTGCCTCCTGCAGGTTTAGAGCCAAATAGTCCAGTGCTTGCATTATTCATGCCACTACTACTATTATTGATATTATTAGTGTTATTATTACCAAACAAACCACCACTCGTCTGTGCATTGTTGGAACCAAACAAACCGCCAGAATTACTGTTCGAATTAGCGCCAGATAACCCGCCCCCAGTGTTCGCCGTATTGTTAGGTTTGTTACCGAAAAGGCCCCCTCCGGTGGTGGCGCTTCCTCCAAATGCATTTGTCTGAGATTGTTGTTGCTGCTGACCAAATGATGCACCTAATCCTCCTGTAGATCCGGCTGGTTTAGCGCCAAATAGTCCACCTGTACTTGGGCCGGTGTTTTGTCCAGTTTGAGTCCCACCAAACGAAAACCCAGTATTCGCGTTTCCAGTGCTAGCTCCGCTGGCCTGACCAAAGAGCCCACCTGCAGGTGTCGAAGATGCTTTATTTAATCCAAACATTGTGCCCACTACCCGTGAAAACACTCTCAATTACTGTTTTTATCGTCTCATCACCTGATCAGTAACTATTCTCACGATTAATGGTCTTTTTCAACTACATTTATTTGAGAAAGCTGTAATACATTCCGTGTTGAGTGATATATACAACCTCCTTTGCTCGTCTTTTCGCCACCGCAGAGCAAGTAACAACAGAGACAAACAAGAAGAGGTTAGAAAGCAATTTAAGGAGTAGTTTAACGAGTACTGAAAACGTCAAACTAAGTACTTACGACTTCCAATTACCGGTTGTAAAGTTTATCTACGCAAATATAACAGTTGCAGCTTGCTTTTTTTTTTTCAGCAGCTCTTCCGTTATTATAAAATCTGTTTGGCGTTCGCACAAGCGAACCGATTCTTTTATTATTTTCTCTCTGCCTTTTATTTCCGTTCCTGTTAATAGTTTATTTTCTAAAGGATACTGTCTTCTTCCGTACTTATAATCGGGTTCACAATAAGCAATTGACTAATCCTAGGACGATTCGTGTACTATAAGGAGAAAAAAAATCAACACTTGTAACAACAGCAGCAACAAATATATATCAGTACGGTATGGGTATTCCAAAATTTTTCAGGTACATCTCAGAAAGATGGCCCATGATTTTACAGCTTATTGAGGGAACACAGATTCCTGAGTTCGATAACTTATACCTGGATATGAATTCGATTTTACATAATTGTACGCATGGTAACGACGATGATGTAACCAAGCGATTAACTGAAGAAGAGGTTTTTGCAAAAATCTGTACGTATATTGATCACCTTTTTCAAACAATCAAGCCCAAGAAGATTTTCTACATGGCTATTGATGGTGTGGCCCCTCGTGCCAAGATGAATCAACAAAGAGCTCGTAGATTCAGAACCGCTATGGATGCAGAAAAAGCCTTGAAGAAGGCTATTGAGAATGGTGACGAGATTCCTAAGGGTGAGCCATTTGATTCGAATTCTATTACTCCAGGTACGGAGTTTATGGCCAAATTGACCAAAAACTTACAATATTTTATTCACGACAAGATTTCTAACGATTCCAAATGGAGGGAAGTGCAAATCATATTTTCTGGCCATGAAGTTCCAGGTGAAGGTGAACACAAGATCATGAACTTTATAAGGCATTTAAAATCCCAAAAGGATTTCAACCAGAATACGAGACATTGTATTTACGGTCTTGACGCAGATTTGATTATGCTGGGTTTGTCTACTCATGGGCCACATTTTGCGTTATTGAGAGAAGAAGTGACATTTGGTAGAAGAAATAGTGAAAAAAAATCGCTTGAACATCAAAATTTCTACTTATTACATCTTTCTTTATTAAGAGAATACATGGAGTTGGAATTCAAAGAAATTGCCGATGAAATGCAATTTGAATACAATTTTGAACGTATTTTGGATGATTTTATTCTTGTCATGTTCGTCATTGGTAATGATTTCTTGCCCAATTTGCCAGATTTGCACCTTAACAAAGGAGCATTTCCCGTTTTGTTACAAACGTTCAAAGAAGCTCTTTTACATACTGATGGCTACATTAATGAACATGGTAAAATAAATTTAAAGAGATTAGGTGTCTGGTTAAATTATCTGTCTCAATTTGAGTTATTAAATTTCGAAAAGGATGATATAGACGTTGAGTGGTTCAACAAGCAATTAGAGAATATTTCTTTGGAGGGTGAAAGGAAAAGACAGAGGGTTGGTAAAAAATTACTGGTAAAACAACAGAAGAAATTAATTGGAAGTATAAAACCATGGTTGATGGAGCAATTACAGGAAAAATTATCGCCTGATTTACCAGATGAAGAAATTCCAACCTTAGAGTTACCTAAGGACTTAGACATGAAAGATCATTTAGAATTTTTAAAAGAATTCGCTTTTGATTTGGGTCTTTTTATAACGCATTCCAAATCCAAAGGTAGTTATTCGCTAAAAATGGATCTTGATTCTATTAATCCTGATGAAACAGAAGAAGAATTTCAAAATCGTGTTAATTCTATCAGGAAAACAATAAAAAAATATCAAAATGCTATCATCGTGGAGGACAAAGAAGAATTGGAAACTGAAAAAACGATTTATAATGAAAGGTTTGAACGTTGGAAGCATGAGTATTATCACGACAAGTTAAAATTTACGACAGACAGTGAAGAAAAAGTGAGAGATCTTGCTAAGGACTACGTTGAAGGTTTACAATGGGTTCTATATTATTATTATAGAGGATGTCCATCTTGGTCGTGGTACTATCCGCACCATTATGCACCAAGAATCTCCGACTTAGTCAAGGGTTTAGATCAAGACATTGAATTTGATTTGAGCAAACCATTTACTCCATTCCAGCAACTAATGGCAGTTTTACCGGAAAGGTCCAAAAATCTGATACCTCCCACCTTTAGGCCATTAATGTACGATGAACAGTCGCCAATCCACGATTTCTATCCCGCTGAGGTTCAACTTGATAAAAACGGCAAGACAGCTGATTGGGAAGCTGTGGTTTTGATATCATTTGTAGATGAAAAAAGGTTGATTGAGGCTATGCAACCTTATTTGTGCAAGTTATCACCTGAAGAAAAAACGAGAAATCAATTTGGCAAGGACTTGATATATTCCTTTAATCCTCAAGTTGATAACATTTATAAGAGTCCGTTGGGCGGCATTTTTTCTGATATTGAACACAATCATTGTGTCGAAAAAGAGTACATCACCATCCCATTGGACAGCTCCGAGATTCGGTATGGTTTATTACCTAATGCTAAACTCGGTGCCGAAATGCTGGCGGGTTTCCCCACGTTATTGTCTTTGCCATTCACTAGTTCACTGGAGTACAATGAGACAATGGTTTTCCAACAACCTTCTAAACAACAATCAATGGTCTTACAAATAACTGACATATACAAAACAAATAATGTTACTTTGGAGGACTTTTCCAAGAGGCATTTAAACAAAGTGATTTATACAAGATGGCCATATTTAAGAGAATCCAAATTGGTCTCTTTGACGGATGGTAAGACTATCTATGAATATCAGGAGTCCAATGATAAGAAAAAGTTCAGATTCATAACGAAGCCTGCGGAAACCCAGGACAAAAAACTTTTCAATAGTTTGAAGAATTCAATGCTAAGGATGTATGCTAAACAGAAAGCTGTTAAAATAGGACCTGTGGAAGCCATTGCTACCGTCTTTCCAGTGACTGGTTTGGTGAGAGACTCTGATGGTGGTTATATTAAGACCTTTAGCCCTACCCCAGATTACTATCCATTGCAACTGGTTGTTGAATCTGTTGTCAACGAGGATGAAAGATATAAAGAAAGAGGACCCATTCCTATTGAAGAGGAATTTCCATTGAATTCAAAAGTTATTTTCTTAGGTGATTATGCCTATGGTGGTGAAACTACTATTGACGGTTACAGCAGTGACCGCAGACTAAAAATTACTGTAGAAAAGAAGTTTTTGGATAGTGAGCCCACCATCGGCAAAGAAAGGTTACAAATGGATCATCAAGCCGTTAAATATTATCCATCTTATATTGTGGCCAAGAACATGCACTTACACCCCTTGTTTTTGTCTAAGATTACTTCCAAGTTCATGATTACTGACGCTACTGGGAAGCATATCAATGTTGGTATCCCGGTTAAGTTCGAAACTAGACACCAAAAGGTTTTAGGTTACGCGAGGAGGAACCCTAGGGGCTGGGAATACTCAAATTTAACTCTAAATTTACTGAAAGAGTATAGACAAACTTTCCCAGATTTTTTTTTCAGGTTGTCCAAGGTAGGTAATGATATCCCAGTTTTGGAAGATCTTTTCCCCGATACTTCCACTAAGGATGCCATGAATTTATTAGATGGTATCAAACAATGGCTAAAGTATGTCTCATCGAAGTTTATCGCGGTATCTTTGGAGTCTGACTCCTTAACTAAGACATCGATTGCTGCCGTGGAAGATCATATCATGAAATACGCAGCTAACATCGAAGGTCATGAAAGAAAACAGTTAGCCAAAGTTCCTCGTGAGGCTGTTTTGAATCCAAGATCATCATTTGCACTCTTACGTAGTCAAAAGTTCGATTTGGGTGACCGTGTTGTTTATATCCAAGATTCTGGTAAGGTACCAATTTTCTCAAAGGGTACAGTTGTTGGCTATACTACTCTCAGTTCATCATTATCAATTCAGGTCTTATTTGATCATGAAATCGTGGCCGGTAATAATTTTGGCGGCAGGTTGCGCACGAATAGAGGCTTAGGGCTTGATGCCTCTTTCTTATTGAACATTACTAACAGGCAGTTCATTTATCACTCCAAGGCTTCCAAAAAGGCTTTGGAAAAGAAAAAGCAATCTAACAATAGGAACAATAATACCAAAACTGCTCACAAGACTCCTTCAAAGCAACAATCTGAAGAAAAACTGAGAAAAGAAAGGGCACATGATTTATTGAATTTTATCAAAAAGGATACCAATGAAAAGAATTCTGAAAGTGTAGACAACAAGAGCATGGGATCGCAAAAAGATTCCAAACCCGCAAAGAAAGTTTTGTTAAAAAGACCAGCTCAGAAAAGCAGTGAAAACGTGCAAGTTGGTTTGGCCAATTTTGAAAAAGCACCGCTTGATAATCCAACTGTTGCTGGATCTATTTTCAATGCCGTTGCAAATCAATATTCTGATGGTATAGGCAGTAATTTGAATATCCCAACTCCACCTCACCCAATGAATGTGGTTGGGGGTCCTATTCCTGGAGCGAATGATGTTGCAGATGTTGGTTTGCCGTACAATATTCCCCCAGGTTTTATGACCCATCCTAATGGTCTTCACCCACTACATCCTCACCAGATGCCTTACCCTAATATGAATGGAATGTCTATTCCGCCACCAGCACCACATGGGTTTGGACAACCGATTCCCTTCCCACCTCCACCTCCTATGACAAATGTTTCAGATCAAGGAAGTCGTATTGTTGTCAATGAAAAGGAAAGCCAAGATTTGAAAAAATTCATTAATGGTAAACAGCACAGCAATGGTTCAACTATTGGGGGAGAAACAAAGAACAGTAGGAAAGGCGAGATTAAACCTTCTTCTGGCACAAACTCTACTGAATGCCAATCGCCAAAGTCACAAAGCAATGCTGCTGACCGTGATAATAAAAAAGACGAATCTACTTAGGACATACGACTAAAAACGAAGTATATTCGAGGTTACTTTAATAGTATATCTGAGACCTATATAAAGAGGGGTATTTGTATTTAATCGTTGATCTTGTTAAGAAAAAGCTTATAACAAATGGGGATTGTCAAAGGGTATTTTTTACACAAAGCTTTCCGCATAGTTATATATTATCTCATTTTCAATAATCCTCCTGTAGGGTGTAGCTTTGCACTTTCTTCTCATTGATCTCATTTTGCTTAGCAAACCATTTTTCTTCAAAGCCATTTGATCTGTGGACACCGTCCCATCTTGACCCAGGCATAATGGCAAACCTGTTCTCAGGTGCTGGCTTATCATAAAGCTTGCGGCCCAGTAAAGATGTTTTTACAGTTCTTTCTTTGTCATGTGTAAATGTTATTGCAGGGTCTTCTATCGTCAGACTCGAGGCAGTTTGATTTTTCTTCTTATCATGTGCATCTACATTTATTCCAAGCTTTTGCACGTCTCCCATATTCAAATTTTTCAGGTATTGCTCTCTTTCCGCGGCTTTCTCATCTTCATATTTAGATTGACTAAAACTAGAATCGTCTATCTTGGAATCTTCCTGAATCTTGTGACCTTGAGCGTCTCTGTATATGGTTTTTCGTGTTTTCGATTTGTCTGCTACTGTGACAAGTGGCTCTTGAGCCCTGATTTCCTTTAGATCGTTCTTGCTTTCGTTGCCAGCAATTGACGATGCGGAAGGATGTGTTATTGCATGGGAAAGCTCGTTTGTTTCCAGGTTCTTCCATATATTCTTGCTTTTTTGTTTGTCAAACTTGCTGAATGAAGCAACTCCTGACTTCTCCTGTTCTTGTTGCAGTGTACTTAGCCGTTCTTTTACTATCAAAGAAGTTTTGTCTGAGTTAGCGTCTGATTTTGACTCTTTCTTCTTCTTTTTCGTCTTATTTTTGGGTTTCGTGGGCCCATAAGTCTCTGATAAATACTGATGCAATGCCATGTAATAAACGTCCTGTTGTTATCTTCCACCATTCGAGCCTTGAGAACAACTTTCAAAATCAAGTCAAATAGCCATTTTCTTTATGCCATTTTCTAAGCGCGTTCTACAAAAAAAAAGCTTTTAAGCTTTAATACCTTTTTTGTTTACGTTCGCAAACATTGTTATCGTTCACATACCTGCATTTCCATCCATGCTGTAAGCCATTAGGTGTTTGTATGTGGGATGGTGACTGGTGAAGAAAATGTGTATCTAAAGTCAAGCTTATCCATTCTCAAGGAGCTCAGTCTCGATGAACTATTAAATGTGCAGTATGACGTGACTACCTTAATCGCGAAACGTGTTCAAGCACTGCAAAATAGGAATAAATGTGTTCTCGAAGAACCTAACAGTAAACTGGCTGAAATTCTATGTCACGAAAAAAATGCTCCTCAACAATCCTCTCAGACCTCTGCGGGGCCAGGTGAGCAAGATTCTGAAGATTTCATCCTTACTCAGTTTGATGAGGACATAAAGAAAGAATCAGCAGAGGTTCACTATCGTAATGAAAATAAACACACTGTGCAGTTACCGCTGGTTACTATGCCACCTAATAGGCATAAACGGAAAATTTCGGAGTTTAGTTCGCCTTTAAATGGCCTCAACAACTTAAGCGATTTGGAAGATTGCTCTGATACTGTAATCCACGAAATAGATAATGATAAAGAGAACAAAACAAGAAAACTATTGGGAATAGAGCTCGAGAACCCTGAATCTACATCGCCAAATTTATACAAAAATGTTAAGGATAATTTCCTGTTTGACTTCAATACGAACCCTTTAACAAAGCGAGCCTGGATTCTCGAAGACTTTAGACCAAATGAAGATATCGCCCCGGTTAAGAGAGGAAGAAGAAAATTGGAGCGATTTTATGCCCAAGTTGGAAAGCCAGAGGATTCTAAACACAGATCATTGTCAGTAGTTATAGAATCGCAAAATTCGGACTACGAATTTGCGTTTGATAACTTGAGGAATAGATCAAAATCCCCCCCAGGTTTTGGAAGACTGGATTTTCCCTCCACTCAGGAAGGGAACGAGGACAAAAAGAAATCCCAGGAAATCATCAGAAGAAAGACAAAATATAGGTTTTTAATGGCAAGCAATAACAAGATCCCACCGTACGAGAGAGAATATGTATTCAAAAGAGAACAATTAAATCAAATTGTTGACGATGGATGTTTCTTCTGGAGTGATAAATTATTGCAGATATATGCTAGATGTTAAACGCCAGCAATCATCATTCTTTATTCATTACTTCAAATACATTTTTTTTGGTATGTTGAAAGGGCTTTTTTCCTCGTTGGCATATGGGAAAAACTGAAAAATAAAAAAAGGCAATGAGATGAACAACTATGGAAAACAAAAAAGGGCAATAAATAAGCAGCAGTTGGTAAAGCAGAAAGGGGAAGTTAACGGACGTTAAACAAATGACACCTAACTTACCAGGGTTTTATTATGATAGAGAACGTCGACGTTATTTTCGCATATCTGAAAATCAAAGCATTTCTACCACGGGAACGACGAACCAGTACAGAAAAGATAATATAAAGCGACAATGTGTTGAGGAAAATCACGATAAAAAATTTTCTATGATTAAAAAAAAACGTCAGCAAACATTACAAAAGTATAAGCTTAGTCTTCTGAATCCGTTGGAAAGGGCTTTTCGCCCTTTATCATATGAAAAGTACATGATTGGTTTAAATATGCAGTATGCATCGCATTCTCTCACTGAAGGTCATCACTCACATAGTTCTGCTAACGTAAAATCACTCAATTTTCCACACAGGATACAGATAGGAGTATTAGCAAATTGTATTTTATTGGTAACTCAAGAAGGATGTTTTCATAGTAAATTAGTATTTGCAACAAACAAGGGCTATGTCGCAGGATTTTCATCCCTGGATAATTTTCCTGAAGAAAATTTCTTTACGGGGTTTTCCATGGCTGAATTAAATCCTATGTTGAAATATAAGTCCGAGCCAACTGATGTGTTCAAAACAATGAAACTTGAGAGAACAGTTGCCATCAAGGAAGGGCCGAGCCATTATTTTTATCACAACGTTAATACCAGATCTAACGTGCATACTTTTGCCATCTTTATACAAGACTTTTCTTCCTTAAAACTGCTCAAAATTCGTCAGGTCAAACTCAAAGAAAATTGCCAAGTCCATGATTCTCTTGTTGTTGGAGACACGTTGATTATTACCGTAAATTATCGTTGTCATTTTTATGATTTGATTCCAGAAACCTTTCCAAATCCCTATATCTTTTCTCCAGCCAAAAGCTCAAGAAAACATAAAAGTAGGAGTGACATTACTTCCCTATCATTTTGTCTACAAGAAGATGCTTTATCACCTTTAAAAAAAACGAACACTGGTGTGTTTTATTTAGGTTATAGAAATGGTGATTCAATGGCAATAGTCTTCACTAATATTACAAACATGACATTACAGTACTCCAAGACCAACGGTATGGCATCAGAAAGTCGAAATCAACCTATCAGAAATTCCCCAAAATCTGTTGTTTCCATAAAAGCATTGAATAATAAAGGCCTAATGCTTATATCTGGAATGGCAGACAAAGAGGATGTGCAACAATTGGTTATAGCAGATACCTTCCTGGAGGACATTCTGACCGAAATCCCGGTTGTATCTTTTAAAACTAAGTTCTTAAACGTGACTAAGGATACAGAAATACTCGAGATATCGGATGACGGGCGCTACTTCATTTATGGTTCAACTAGTGCTAGGGACGGAAAGGGTGATTTTGAAGTATTTTGTACCACTTTATCTGGAAATCTTGACTACGAAAAATCCGAAGGTGGAAATATTACCCTCTATCCAATAGGAGGTATGAAGAACTACTGTAGGTTAGAAAACTTCCAGTTTGAATCTATCCACCTACATTCGGCTTTCATACCCCCAAGGTACGTAAAACTGTTTGATGCTGTGGAACCTCTAGGTGAAGAGAGCAGTACTTCACCTTACGATATACCTGAAGAAGGACTTTCTCAAAAAATATGCATCTTAATTCGGAGAGAAGATGATCCCTACAATGGGGCCAATATCTTCATAACATCTGCTTTGACCTAGTTTAGCCCACCGAGATTTTTGCTTTATAAATATTTTAGCATACTTTGCATTCATATACATATTCATATGTATAAATATTCTTTAAATTTTAACGCCGACTTCGAACTAATTAGCAGTCAAAACCCAAATGTAGTGAACTTATGGTGTTATAGCATAATTCTTCTTGGTGTACAATTCCATTCTGAATAGTTCAACGATTTTAGATATAGTTAGATATGATATTATAATAAAATATACAAATATGTATCATTGTTAGTACAAGTTAAACCTAAATATAATAAAGCCAACCAAGACAGGAACCAGTAGAAAAATTTATACAAATGACAAAGAAAAACAAACGGTATTTTCCTATTTATTAAAAATGCTTGAGCGAATGGATATTTTAACACATTAGTGTCCTAAAGGACAATTGGATTTGAAAATAAAATGACAGTAATAGACAAAAAGAAAACTGAATGAATGAATGGACGTATGGATTGCTTAATGAATGAATGAATTAAATAATAGTTGGGCGTAAGTTCAGAAGATGAGGAAGTTAAAACAAAAATAATCGTTGACAAAAAACGATTCAAAAAAAAATTAGATCATTTTGGTAGGGAGCAATGCTAACCCTGCAAAGGCAGTGGGAGGATTTTGGATACGTGTTCGGAAACAGAATACAAAATATAAAGATGGCAATAGTTTGCTTTACCATTTTTTTCCGGCTCAAATTTTGGGACTTTAGTAGGACGTCATTGCTTAGTTGAATTTTTTTTTTTTATTTTTTATTTTTTTTTGTCTTTGATTTCTGCGTAAAATATTTGTACAGTAAGAAGGAAAGAAAAAGAAAGAAAAAAAAGTATTATGGCAAAGTGAATTGAAGTTCATCAGATGTTCTAGCGGTATTCATGGCAGGCATATTGGAAATACTAGCGTTGCGGCTCATATTAACTTGATTATATGGGCCTTGACCAATATGCTGCGACTTCATTGACAAACTTGAATCCCAGTTTGCACCTTCCGTTTGATATTGCATACGAGGCACAAAAGATTCATTGAAGTTTTGACTATTTGCATTAGAGTATGGCGAGAAGTGATTAGCATTAATTTTGTCGGTTTCATTCATCATAAATCCAGGCTGCTTAAATCCCCTTGAAACATTAGGATTCACATTGGTAATGTTAGATGATGAGAACGAATGGATTGGTGCAGCAGAATTAGGGTGTGCCATTAAATTTGCAAACTGGCGGTTGTCGAAGTTTTGTAACGAGTTATGGCTTACCAATGGTGGGTTAGTTTGAGAATTGAAAGAAGGTGCTCCCATCGAGGGATATGCGTTTTGGTTGAAGTTCATAATTTGTTGCGGAGAGTGAATTTTCTGATCTTGTGCATATTGGTTTGAGAAATTATTGGTTACAGAGCTGTTACTTCTTCTATGGTAAGCATTAGCTGGTAAAGAAAAATGACGGGTATGACTCTTTTGATTATTATTGTTATTATTATTGTGAGCATGGTTATGATTATGATTATGATTATGATTATGACTATTTTTGTTATGGGGGTTCTTATTTTCGTTGTTAATCGTTTGAAGATTGTTATGACTCATTGCAGTGACTTGAGGAGATATGTCAGTGAATGGTATACCTGTGGCTTCTGCATAAGCTTTAACTTTCAACTTAATTTTCTTTGCATAGGATGTAGTTTTAATACTTGGAAGTAATTCTTTTGTAAGGACAATCAAGTTACCAATTTTCAATGAAAAATCGTTACAAAAGTTACCGTAATTCAATGTACTAGAGCTGTTTTGCCCAATTGCGTTACCATTTTTGTTGTAAGCAAGCAGAGGAGAATAATTCTTAACGTCTAATAGCGTTTGTAACGCATAATTACCAAAATTATCCCTGATTAGCACATTTAAATTGACTGTGAATATATCAATGGTAGTCAAAAGAATGTTCATAGAAGCATTAATCACGTCATCAGAAGCAACTGCAGTCCTTTGGGAGGCACCCCCATTGTTATTAACAATAAATCCAGTAATGATTCTAAATAATTTTTTAATGAATTTTTCCACAACATTTGAGGAGAACTTCAAACAAGATAGTTGACATAATTCATTGGATAAACGGTTAAATAACTCAGCCAATAAGTAAAAGTCCAATTCTTTGATATCTAATAGAAATTGGATGATATAATTACCGAACTGATCGTTGATTAATCCAGGAAGGAACTGCACAATTTTCACAGAAATTTTGAAAATTTGTTGTAAAGTACAAACGCTTAGTAATTTTTGTAGTACGCAACAACCATGTTTATGGGTAGAAATGGTAATGATATTATTTTGTTCTACAATAGCATCTATGATGAAACCAAATTTTGATGGCGAGAATTTGAAAATACACTTTTGAATCACATGGTTACCATTAAGATCGTTTATCAAAGTAACCACTTGCTCAATCGAAGTAAATTCTTGGGAAAATCCCTTAATAATGAGATCGATTTGAACTTCGTTATCGACAGTGTCTATAATTTTCTGTAAGGAACGAGTTCCGTACTGATTGATTGATATTTGGAAAACATTTGGATATATTGTTTGTATTAATAATGTCTTTTGCTCGGCAGTTAAATAATCGCATAGTTTTTGAACCAAATAGTTACCGAACGGATCCAAAATAAGGTCCAAGAAAAATGGCTTAATTTGTTCATACATCAAGTCTCTCACCATATTGGATTCACTGGGGGTTTCTAATTTTTTTTGAAGAAAACGGCAGCCAAACTGGTCAGTGGCAAGTTTGATATAATCCAGATCTCTAAGGGGTAGTGCGCTGATTTCGACCATAGATGAAGACGTAGAGCTACTCAAACCAAATGACGAATTATCCACTCCACATTTGGAAGCAGCATTATTACTATTGCTAAAATTTCTGAGAGATGCAGCAGGAGTCACTGAAGAGGATGGTGTTTCCATAATTAAACTGGAGGTATTGACACCAGAGTTCGAAGGAGCAACAACCGTGAAATCGTGGCTTGATTTTCTCCTGGGACCATCCATTTCCAGATCAAACTCATTGATTAATGGTAGAATGGCTGGAGGATTTGCCATTGAGGCTGAAAGCCCAGTGGAGTTGCTAGCAGCATTAGGATTCGGGGAAAAAGAGTTAGCAGAATTCGATGTTGATGTATTATTCATCAAAGCCAAGGGAGATTGTGTCGATGATATGAACTGATTAAAACCAGAGAGATCAAGCGAATGAGCCTTTTGATGGTTTCTTTTGTTGTTCATCTGGCCCAAAGGCGGAGGGGTCACGGGCTCCAAGAGTGATTGGACGGAGTTAATAGATAGTTGAGGCTGATGATTGTAAGACATTAAGGAGTTATTTGATCTAGACGTAGTTAAAATCGATGCTGAGTCGGCAGATGGAAATGGTTCGTTATTGATCTGATTGAATAAAAGAATGTTGTGTTAGTAAAGTGAAACCACAAAAATAAGGCGTGTGCAGAGCCGATTTTGGAGTATAAGCCTAGGATCAATTTCGATGACTGAAAAAGAGAACAATCACAACCATGTACAGTGTCCAGGTGGCCTGAGATGCGTGAGAATCAAGAGTAAATCTATCTATAAAGTTCGACTTCAATGGCGACAGAGGATGGCAAAAAAAGAGGACAGGAAAAGAGGAAGACAAAACACAAAATTTATGCTTGATTTTAGAATGAAACCTATAACCATAAAGAGTAAAATCCTTATAACTCTCAACGAATCTGCATAAATTTTTCATAGATCTTCGAATCTTTTCTTTTTTTTTTTTTTTGCTCATTTTTGCCTGAGGCGCCTCTTTCCCGAAGCCCTTGTTTCAAGAAAATCCTTATAGGCATATTCGAGAAATAAGGTAGGGTCAAGTATCAGAAATTCCATACGACATAAACGGAGATTGTTAGACCGCTAAAAAAAGGCGTGTCGATAGGCTGATCCCACTGAAGCTGGTTTTTGGTTATTATGCTATTTGTTGTTAGAAGATCCCGTTAAAGCTTATGCTCCATTGGCGAAGAAAAATATTGGGAATTAAGAGATAATACATACCATAAGAGAAACTGGAAAAATCGTAATTGATTTATAAATTTGCGTAGAATTCGCTTTACTATGTGTTGGAGAGGAGTTGAGGAGGTTTTTTTTTTTTTTTTTTTGGTTTTTTAGCTTTTATCTTAAGGAATAGTAAAAGTGGCGATTGTAGTAGCAGGCTTTTGCTGATCCGTAGTCCAAATCTAGTAATTTCAAGGCGCTTGACTTCTTGATGTTATTACCTTTCTTTTATTACTTAACTTGCCAATCAATGATATGTCAATGATCTTCTCGGGGCTGGCAGATCTGTTCTTTTTTACCTGTTCTCTTTTTGTGTGAAAAGATAAAGTAAATTATGAAATAGGCTGATCTTGATGTTGACTCAACAGTACCCAAGGTTTTGAAATGTGAATTGTGTTCAGTATATTCAATGTTTCAGATATATATTGAAAGGAAACCACCTATTATGCTTTTTAGGCCTCTATGTAAGAAAATCTATACGTTTAACACAGATGCGAACCAGGAAAGAAGAAGAGTTCTTGTAGGCCACGTTTAAGAATGGCAAGAGAGAAAAAAAGAATGATCACAAGAAAACTGATTTCAGAATTGTAATATCGGACGGCAATACTAGTGTAATCTGAACCACAAGGTTAGTCTTAGCTGGGTAAAACACCTGGCGAAAGAAGAAAAAAAATAAGGAATCTGGATCATTATAAACTTTTTTAAATTACCCTTCTTTAATACATGAAAAGGGCATACAGCATACATAAACGGTAAAGAAAAAGAGGCAATCGTCAGTATTAATTGGCTCTAAGCTAGTCCAGGAAATAACCGCGTATAAATCCAAACCGTACTTCAGAACATTCAGATCTTTCTAGCTACTTGAAAGCGCGTACCATTTCCCCAACCTTAATATGTATATTTTATCACTCACTATGCAGTACTAGGCCGCTTCTTTCTATTGCTTTTCAGATTGCCAGATGCAATATATCCCGCTTCGGAATTATTAAAAATTTAGGGGTTGGCCAGATGTTTAGAACCTCGCTTTCCAGTTAATTGCTTTAGGAAAAGAAAGGCCAATATTGTTGTCATTTTTGTATTTTTTGCGCGGTACTGACTTTCTACTGCGGCGTTTCGCGTTTTTTTGGCATTTCGCGTTTCAGTGCGGCCCCCCTCCCCCCCCCCCCAAAAAATGGCGTATATTTTTAGTTAGTTTCTTCATCGTTCGATGCCTAAGCCGAGAATTTCAGAAGGCTTCTAAGGGCCAGAGTAAAGAGATCCATTGAGCCCCCACCCAGTTGGCAGCGGATGCCGAAGGGCGGAAGGAAGGGGCGTGTATAGGCTTCTTTACGAGAGCAAAAGACATTACAACGTACAAGGGACATTCCGTTCCCTTGTACGTCATGTTAATGAGCAAGAAACCGCTCACCGGCAATGGTTGGTGGTCGTGGTAGTATGAACTCTTTGGGTGATGAAAAGTAATCAGAACATTCTGCAATTTCTTTACATTTCCAACACTTGCTCCATTTAATCCTTTCCCTAGGTGGCGATAGCCCACGCGAAAGACGACCTAGGGTCAGGAGATTATCAATGCACTTGAGTCTTTAACTACTATGGCTTAAGAAGGGTAGCTACTTTATTTTTGTGCTTTTAAGAAATGTAATCATTAATTAAGTAATTAGGAGGTCAAGACGAAAACCATAAATAGATTGTGTAGAAGGGGCCGTACATTTTGTTTCTTATGCAATGTGGTAGTTTCGTTTACCGCCCTCGCCGGTCCATCACAGCATTTTGGAGTTCCTTTCTAAGGTCCATCGGAGCACCTTTATTTTTTTTGCGCTTCGGATAAATTGCATTTTGTTGATAACTTCCATCTCCACCCGTGCCCTCGCACCGGACCTTTTAAAGATCCTTTTGTATATAATAAACCAACGGGTCCTATAAAGATTACCGCTGATATCTTCGGTTTGCACAACGTCCTTCAGCAAGCAAAATATGGCTGTTTTTATTCTCTGTATGTCCTCATTGATGAAGACTCGCAACAATCTTGGCTATTTTTTTCGTTGAGCATACCCGGTCCCTGAATCTTTTGTGCGGGTATTATACGAAGAGCGGGTGTGCCTTACTTATCCGCGCGGTATATAAAGCCATACATTGTTAGGACAGGTGTCCCCAATAAGAAACACTACTTGTAAGTGGTATATAATGCTCGAGCCTCTAGTGACTCGTACTCTACGCCTTGAAATTGCTGCGCACATATTCTGCATATAGAAAGGAAGCTTTGAAGAATATGGTACTACTTAAAGAACCTGTTCAGCCGCTGCCTCGATCATCTCTGTTATATAATAATGCGAGCAATAGTAGTAGTCGTATAAAAGAGACAAGAAAAGTCAAACTATTATATAATCCCTTAACTAAGAGACAAATCCTTAACAACTTTGAAATTTTAGCCACTTTGGGTAATGGACAGTACGGCAAAGTGAAATTAGCAAGAGACCTCGGGACAGGTGCGTTGGTTGCAATAAAAATTCTTAATAGATTCGAAAAAAGAAGCGGGTATTCTCTTCAATTGAAAGTAGAAAATCCAAGGGTTAATCAAGAAATTGAGGTAATGAAAAGATGTCATCATGAAAACGTTGTGGAATTGTATGAAATTTTGAATGACCCTGAGAGCACAAAGGTTTATCTTGTATTAGAATATTGCTCAAGGGGACCCGTTAAATGGTGTCCAGAAAACAAAATGGAGATAAAAGCAGTGGGACCATCAATACTCACTTTCCAACAGTCGAGGAAGGTAGTGTTGGATGTAGTATCGGGTCTGGAGTATTTACATTCCCAAGGGATAACGCATCGAGATATCAAACCATCGAACCTGTTAATTTCATCAAACGGAACGGTGAAAATATCCGATTTTGGCGTTGCTATGTCAACTGCCACCGGAAGTACTAATATACAATCATCGCATGAACAACTTTTAAAATCTAGAGCCTTAGGGACCCCTGCTTTTTTTGCACCTGAGCTTTGCTCCACTGAAAAAGAGTATTCCTGCTCATCTGCCATCGATATCTGGTCATTGGGGGTCACTATATACTGCTTGTTGTTTGGAAAGTTGCCTTTCAACGCCAATTCAGGATTAGAACTTTTCGACAGTATTATCAATAAACCCTTAGAATTTCCATCTTATGAGGAAATGTTGAATGGTGCCACTTCGGGAATCACAATGGAAGAATACACTGATGCCAAAGATTTATTGAAGAAGCTGTTACAAAAAGATCCTGACAAACGGATAAAACTAGCAGACATCAAGGTACATCCGTTTATGTGCCATTATGGTAAAAGCGATGCAGCATCCGTATCGACCAATTTGGAGACGTTTCATGAGTTGAAAGTTTCACCGCCCTCTTCATGCAAAAGGGTAGAATTGGTCAGCCTACCAGTGAATTCATCATTCGCCTCTTTAGATAGCGTTTATATGGAAAATTTTGACCACAATAACCTTAGGACTGGTGCTGACAGAAATTCAACATATTCTCCATCAATATACGACGCAAATACCTTATCACCCTCAGCATATCACAACATCGGTTCTAGAGAGTCATCCTATTCGTCCTTTTCCTCTTTCACATCATCCACCGCTTTTGCATCTCAGATCAGTATTCAGGATGCCCCAGCAATCGGTGATCAACAATGCTTGATAGGTGAGAGTGGAAGTTCATTAAGAGTGAATTCTTGTGAGTTTCCACAATATACAACTATGTCTCCTGTAGGAGAATATCCCTTTGAGAGTACGGAAGCAAGTTTGAGCTCTACTCTTACGCCTGTCGGTAATGTACCTCAACGTATAAAAGCCCACCTGGTAGAAGGGAAATCTAACAGCAAGGATGACCTTAGAATAGAAGCAGACGCATCACTTGTATTTGAGGCTAGCGACGCCCAGCGCACGAGAAGAAGAATGTCTCTTTATAAGCTTTAGCATGATATATGTAAATTATTTTAATAGATGTAATATATGATTAGAAACTTGATAGAAGGATCTAAGTTAATTGTCATGTCGGATCCTAATACCAATTCTTTTAATATTGTGTTTGTTTTTGAACGTTTATTATGACTTGTAAAATACTGTTTGTAACAACAAATTATAAAATGAATTTTAATGAACTCAACAAGTAAAAATAATAAAGATATTAATGACTTGTTAAAGCCTCCTCAATCAAATCATACATACATACATTTATATATATATATAGAACAAAAGGTTAAAGAATCAAATTTTGAAGAAATAAAAATTAGATTAAAAGGATATGTATAGCCAAAGGCAAGTACTAAACGCAACAAAAAAAAACTTAAAAAGAAAAAAACACACCGAAACCGAAGGAATTCAATAATTTCCTTAATTAACATTTAAACATCAAAATAAAACCCATCCAGGTATAAAAGAACTGGATTTCAAGAAAAAAATCACGTAGAAATAAAAACAAAACAAAACACAAAGGGAAAATAAAATTTGAATACTTTAATGACGAACTCGTAAAGCATTTCGAGAGTAGCATAACATAATCATGAAGATACTTGAAAATATAGCAGGTCATTTGTACTTAATAAGAAAACCATATTATGCATCACTTAATTTTGGTGGTTCATCTTCTGCCTCAATATTTTCAACCTGTTTGCAATACTATCAATATACTTTCTTATGATTATTCTGTCATTTTCATCCAACACACTATGATACTTCTCTTTATCTTCAACGTCGTTACTTTTTAGATGTATGTTAGTTTTAAAAGGGTAGTCACCATAGGCATTCGTAAAATCATCATCGTCCAGAGAAGTTTCTAACATCCAAAGTGAAGTTGCATAAGCTAATTCACAGTTGTACAAATTTTCTCCTTTTAATTCCATATGTGCGGCCATCTTAGATATTTCTAATGCACGATCATATAATAGCTTTTCTAAATATACTGGCTCTTCCGAACTACCTTTTTCTTCCAAAGTTTGATTTTCAGCTACCTCAGAAGCATGCTTGAATCTCAAGTCGTTAATTTTTAATCTCAGGAAATCAGCTTTTTCTAAACATTCATTAAATTTTTCCCTTAGCCACTGTACCAACACGTTAACTCTTAGAGAACATGATTTTTCTTGAGATTCATACCACCAGTTGGACGTTACCTGCATAGATTTTGATAAAATGGATAATGCCTTCATATATAAGACAATGGCCTCATTACATAGAAGGATCATTTCCGAACGTGGTAGTTTATTGAAAGTTGCACTCAACTGAGATGTGGCAGATAAAGTTCTACCCTTTCCAAAAGTTTTCGTGGATAAGCAATCTTCCTTGTACTTTTTCAACGTTTCATCCTCTTCTTCTGCATCGTCTGAGTCTTGTTCTTCTGCAATAGCATTACTATCCATACTGCGCCTGTTCTCAAAGTTAGCCATGCCTTTTAATGTTGTTGATAATGGAACAATTTGAGAAAATTTCACTTCTGCATAAGAGTAAACAACAAATGCCTTTGCGGCCAGAGATTCCAAAATACTAACGATATTAGTATTATCTAATTTCAGTGTCTCTGGATGCTGTAGGTGATCTATTCTTAATATTATATTCTCAGTAAGTTCATGAAAAAGTTGGGAATTCAACAAAGTTTGACTGTACGGTGGGGAAGATGTGATTTGTTGCTGTTGCTGCTGTTGATTTGCACCACCAAACAATCTCGTTGATGCAATACCGAGGGCTCTTGATAATGCATTAGATGGATTCAGCGAGGATATAGACAAGCGTCTATCCACCAAAGATGGTCGCCTAGACCCATCACTACCTCCACTGGAAGATGATGTGGCCCTCAGTAACCTCGGATTTTCTCCTTGATTTTGAAAATACTGTTGATTGTTTGGAGAGAATTGCTCATTCAATAAGACGTTCTGATTTTGAGTTGAAGTTGGGTGCTTAATAGGATTTGGATTGAATCCTGCTTGAGCAACCTCGTCTGCCAATGAATTAACTTCAACCGATTTCTTCTCTACCACCACATATTCTCTTTCAAAGCTTCTATCTGAAACTAGGCTATTATGGTATTTATTATTTGAAGCCTTTTTATCTACGGCTTGTGTATGGTCTGTTTTAACGGCTGGGGCAGTTAATATATTGCTGTTCTTGAGGGCATCACTGAGCTCCGCGGGATTATCTGCCATTGATTGATGACCTGCAAGATTACTGTTCGGACTCTTTGGCTGTTTAGATAAATACTCAGAAACGAACATATTACTTTCTACAATACCTTTTGATTTGGATTCTAACTCAGGTAAATCATCTTCCAATTCATAAGAAGACAAGTCTTCGTTGACTACCTTGTTAGCAAAAAACTCCTCAAATCCTATTCTTTGGGCTGGATCAAATGTCAATAAACTACATATCAACTCTTTTAACTCTGGTTCAATATTGCAATATGAAGGAAACGTTATGACATCGTTTGCTCTTTTAATTTTCTTGAATAACTCCAAATGATTGGAAGCTCTAAACGGTGGGGTGCCACAGCACATTTCGAATACCACTGTACCGACAGACCACAGATCTGCTTTAGCGTTATATTTTTGATAATTCAAAATTTCTGGTGCCATATATAATGGTGAGCCACAAAGAGTTTCTGCTAATGACGTGTTTGGCAAAAATCTTGCAAACCCGAAATCTGCTATCTTTAAAATGGGTAAGTTGTAGATCCCAACAAATCCAAGTTCATGGAAGCTTTTTGAATCATGATATCCAATTAGGGGTGTAGATAATAGTAAGTTTTGAGGCTTGATGTCTCTATGAACCAAGTTTTTAGACCTCAAAAATTTCAAAGCGGACGCTAACTGCTGTAAATAACTCAAGACAAACGCTCTATGCAGGCCGTTATGGTTCTCACTCGGTGGAGGGTATTTTTCAAATACGGTCCTTAGTAGAGGATGATTCTCCATCAATTCTTTACGCCTTTTCAACAGAAATGTTAGGTCCCCAAGAGCACAGTACTCCATGATCAAATAAAAATCTGTTGATGTTCGTTCACAGTCAATAAGTCCGACGATATGAGGATGCTTGATTTTCTTCAAGATAGCGATTTCTATTTCCAAATTCTCTAGTAATTTCTTATTTTTTAATTTCGCCCTTGATACTTCCTTTATGGCTACATGCTGAGATTTGTCGGATGTCAGATGCCCTCTATATACAGTGGCAAACGAACCCTTTCCGATTTCTTTCTCAGCGGTGTAATTTCCTGCACTTGCCATTAGATTATGGTTCACAGAGGTTGTGTGATCTTTATTTTTAATGTCTCCCATTTTCTTAATTTCTCGTCTGGTGTTGTAAAAGAGATTTGAAAATATGGGGTAGCTTCAAATTCGTTTTGTGGAGATATCAATGATTATTCTCCTATCTCCTTTGCCTTATGTTTTTATTATATTATATGTTATTTTATTATGGGTACTATTACTACGATTGTATTATATCTTTTTATCTTCTATAGTACTGTTCTCTGTTTCCCCAGAAACTAAAAAGGGTAAAAGATGGCCTTGGTACTTAACTTAAAGGTGATGAAATGTGGCGTTCTAGAATTAACCTCGGCCTAAAAAATAAAAAGCTAAAAAAAAATAGTACGATCAGGAAGATATTAATAATATAAGCTCCTTTATGAGATGCTTGATTCCTTTTGTTGCCAACTAAATGACGCTTAGAATTCCATCGATTCCACGATCGATATAGTTACAAATCACAAACTGATGCTGATGGGGGAAATGGTTTAAGAAATCAGAGCCGAGCGGTTAAAAAGAAAAACAGATGCTTGAATACGAATGATATGCTTGCTTCTTTAACGGTATGGCTTTCCAGTAATAGTTACTCCGATAAGATTCATTACAGATACACGAAACGAACAAGGAAAAGATGATTAACGGGAAAAAAAGAGAGTTCCTTATCTCATTGATTTTAACTAGTGGGTTTTCCTTACATTACCGCCCAATCCCTTTTTTTTTTCTCGCTCTCACCGGCGGAGCGCGAGCGGAAAACGCCACCCAGGTGACTTTTGCGCTAAGTGTGGATCAAATACAGTGGTATTAGTCATTGATGTGCAGCGTAAAACGTCCGGAGCAGCTGTGTAATGGGGCTGTGTAGGGTGAATACAATAGAGAATATGACTAATTCTGGTATATAGTCGTTGTTTACAGATATCTTTCGTTACTTAGTGTCATTTAATTACTTAGTGTCACTCTATATGATATGTAATGCGGAGCAGCGGCAATGTATCTTATTTTTATTGTGTGTAGAAATAACCTTGTGGCAGGTTTCCTCCTTGCGACATTTGCTGAAAAGATAATGGCGCCTGTTGCTGTTGCTGCATCTGAAGCTGTTGCATCTGGATCTGCTGTGCTTGAGCCTGAGCCTGGGCCTGAGCCTGAGCCTGAGCCTGAACTTGAGCCTGAGCCTGAGCCTGAGCCTGAGCCTGTGCGACAGCAAGCTGTTGCTGTTGCTGTTGCTGCTGTTGCATAGCCATGGCGTATTGCTGCTGATCTACATATATCATTCCGGTAGCAGGATCGTAATACTGTTGAAGGGTACCATCGAAAACTGCTGGCTTTGCTTGTACAAAAGATGCTGAATTTGAAGTAAAATCTGGCGTGATTACATTTGTACCATCAAAAATAGCTGGCTGTGGGCCACTTGTTGTCGCACGTCTCCTGGGCAGGGGCGGAGTTGATGTTGTCGCTGCTGCCGATACACTATTTCTTGAACTTGAACTTTTTTCTAGATAATCGATTGCTCTATTGATATTTCCGTGAGCGGACGATAATGCATCTAAATTTTTGTTTGTATCACCGAAACCCATGTCCTTGAGTTCTGCCAGTTGCCTAGAATATCTGCTTCCACTGCTTTGGAATGAGTCCCTGGAACCGCCGTAGTCAGACCTATTATGGCCCCCTTTATAGAAAGAGTGAGATCTGCTCCTGCTCCTACTTCTATTTCTTTCATCAAACCTGTCCGATTCCCCATCAAAATCATCCATTCTGGATCCAAAGTCTTCAGGCTTTATTTCATCATACCTGAATTTACCCAAAATATACTTGTCTCTAATGTAATGCTCCACGATAGCTTTGTCATCATCTCCATCAAAAGGAAAAGGGACATTTTTAGGATTCCAGAACCGAGCATTCCCCTTATTGCCTCCAAGACTCACTAATTCATCGATATCCTCTCTTGTCCATCTATCCATTGATAGTGATTTAACGTTAGAAAAGGCATCGTCGTCTCTGCTACCGAAAACTTTTCTATGAACAGAGGCACACCTACCACAAAGGAAAACCCCCAAATTAACTGAGCACCAAGTTGGGTAGAAATTACCACATTCACCGCATTTATTGGCATTCTCGGACGAATTAATCAAGTCCTTTAATTCTCTGTCAACATGTTTTAAGCTATGGGAAGAACTCCTAAACCTCATTTTTGACTAAGTATAAATAAACTATAATCTGTGATTGACAGAACGCTGCCTCCATCTATATTAATGATTGATCAAGAGAAAATGTTGTTCTTCCACCCTTTTGTGAAGCATTTAGAGATCAACGCTAACTTTCTTCAACTTACAATAATTTCCGGGTGCCCCCATTTATCGATTACCCGGATCCGCTTTGCATCATAGTGTGTCGTTGTCGAAACAAAAGCGCCGTATTATTTGGTCAACGTTTAATAAAGTAAAAGCAGCATTTGAGATGCTCTATACAACCTTCTTAATTGCAACCGACATAAAGGTATGTTTTTCTCTTCTTATTATGACAAGGGAAACTTGAAGAAGAATTCGTGTCTTGCCATAATTTCAGCATCATCGTCTCAACCTAAGCCTCTTCTCACGAAGGCACGCTCAAATATCTTTCTGGCTCTAAAAATCTTGAATAACGAACCGAATTTACCATCTTTCCTGCTTTTTTATGCGTCGAAAAAAAGTAAAATAACCGCCCAGATCACGAAATTGCATATAAAAGGCGATCTCCCGTCCCACCGTTATTCTTTGCGATATAGACTAAACGGCGGAAACTTTATGTGTAGTATCATAAACATTCAACAATGGTATGTCTAATAAAACCATCATGGTACACAGGACTGAACACTAACTTATAGACGGGTGCGTGCTACCCTCTTCTTATTATTAGGGGCCAAAGAGACAGACAGTATCACTCCAAGAGAAAAAGAACCGGATTCTGAACTTTTTTCAAGAGACGTACACATTCTACAACATCAAGGAATTAGAGAAAAGCATACCTAAAAAATGCGGAATCTCACCCATGATCGTTAAAGATTTAGTGCAACAAATGATTGATGAAGACGGCGTCATTTCGGTGGAAAAATGTGGTAATATTAACATCTACTGGTGCTTTAAAAATCAGACACTGCAAAAATTGTATGATTCAAGCGAGTTGATAAAAAAAAAGATACAGGAAGTAAAGTGTGATATTGCCACTTATAAACAAGAACTAGACAAAACGCTAGCAACTGGAAGGCGTAAAAAATTTACGGTAGGCCAAAAATCATACAATAGGGAGGCTCTACTGGAAAAGAGAAAAAAAATTCAGGATGAAATTAAGAAAAAGAGTAATAGTCTCCAAAAAATAGAAAGCATTAGATGGGATGCAGCAAAAATACAAGAGAATAAACAACAGATCCGCCTAAAAAAAGTGCATCTGGAGAAAACTACTGATAACATTGAGATTCTCATTGATTATTTATACAAGAAATTCTTTTTGAAGCCAGAACAGATAAGAAAAGAATTTGGAATTCCAGAAGAGTTCAAGGAATTTACGGAGGTTTAACCTTCATGCACTATACACGAAAGAACAAAAGTGTCTTGATTATTACATCTACATTTCCAGGCATAGAGCTTGCAGATTAGCCGCCCATAAATTTGCCACACTGTTTTCCGTGGCGCCACAGTCCGCGTTTGGTTATCCGGCTGACTCATTCTGACTCTTTTTTGGAAAGTGTGGCATGTGCTTCACACAATATAATTCCCGTGAGCACAGCATGCTTCGGGCCGAAGTCTGTTGGAGGCATATGCTCCTACCTTGGAAGACTCATCGCATCTCAAAAGTGTGTAAAGGGGTCTTCTGGCCATATATCCTCTGAGACCTGGTTGAAATGTGGCCAGAAGCAAAGCTGATAAAAACAACTGGCGCATACGTAGCTATATTTTAAATAAATAAATAAATAAATATATATACAGTCATTGCCACACATCCCATAGCTCTGTGTGCTTACAGTTCATTAAGAACAAAAAATATCAAGCAAACAACAAAAGCATAGAAGCAAAAAGATGCCGATCAAGAGATTAGATACAGTTGTGGTAAATACCGGCTCTCAAAATGACCAACATTCAGCCTCCGTGCCACCGGTGTATTTGTCGACTACCTTCAAAGTGGACTTGAATAATGAAGATGCACAGAACTACGATTATTCCAGATCGGGAAACCCGACCAGAAGTGTCCTTCAACACCAGATTGGTAAGCTTTATCGTGTCCCACAGGAAAACGTATTAGCTGTGAGCAGTGGTATGACGGCGCTAGACGTCATCCTGCGTGGGCTCGTCTTACTTAACGGCACTGACAACCATACGCCAACAATAATAGCCGGCGATGATCTTTATGGAGGCACCCAAAGGCTGCTGAATTTTTTCAAGCAACAGAGTCATGCAGTCTCTGTTCATGTGGACACTTCCGATTTTGAAAAGTTCAAAACCGTTTTCCAGTCTTTAGATAAAGTTGATTGTGTTCTTCTAGAGTCTCCGACCAATCCGCTTTGCAAGGTTGTAGATATCCCTAGAATATTACGTTTTGTGAAATGCATATCTCCCGACACTACAGTTGTCGTTGATAATACTATGATGAGTGGACTCAATTGTAATCCTCTTCAACTGAATCCAGGCTGCGATGTCGTATACGAATCTGCTACCAAGTACTTGAATGGTCATCACGATTTGATGGGGGGTGTTATTATCAGCAAAACACCAGAAATAGCCTCGAAGCTTTACTTTGTCATTAATTCTACAGGAGCTGGATTATCCCCAATGGATTCTTGGCTACTTGTGAGGGGCCTAAAAACTCTAGGAGTTAGATTATATCAACAGCAGAGAAATGCTATGATATTGGCTCATTGGCTAGAAAATTCATGCGGATTCAAACCTACCAGAACAAACAAGGCTACGAAAACTAGATTTGTTGGATTACGCTCCAACCCGGATTTCAAGCTGCATAAATCGTTCAATAATGGCCCAGGTGCCGTGTTATCCTTCGAAACGGGGTCCTTCGAACATTCAAAGAGACTGGTCAGTTCCAAAAAACTGAGTATATGGGCTGTGACGGTATCTTTCGGGTGTGTAAATTCGCTTCTATCTATGCCTTGCAAAATGTCCCATGCTTCCATTGATCCCGAATTAAGGAAAGAGAGAGATTTTCCTGAAGATTTGGTTCGTCTTTGCTGCGGTATCGAAAATATAGTAGATTTGAAGAAAGATTTATTAGCGGCGATGGTTGACGCTGATATTATAGAAGTAAGAGAAAATGGCAAATATCTTTTCAACAAATTGAATAAGAACCTAGCTGTGAACACTACCATCGATGACCTGCATAAGCCTTTAAGTATTTACGAAGAATTTTACAATCAAGATCTCATCAGAAAGGACTCAGAATTGAATATTAAGAGTTCGAAATTGTAAGGGAAAATATGCATGTACCTTTTTTTTTTTTTTTTTATAAGGTTCAAATCCAAAGATAGTAACTTTAAATAGTCAAGTATATAGACAGAATTTCAAGAACAGTAAGTATATTAAACTTTTACAGCCTTTCGGGCTGTTCCGTAAGCTCTTACTACTACCCTTGGGAAACGCACGCGCGAAGGAGGAAAGTTTGCTTCAATGAACGTGTGTAATGGCGGTCGTAAAAGGAATATAGAAATAGCTGTGCTTTTATAACTTCACTCGACAATGGGTTGACAGCAGATTTAGAAGGAAAAGAGCATACAAAAAATGTGCGATTCTCCTGCAACGACTGGAAAGCCTACTATTCTTTTCATCGCAGATCCGTGCGAAACATCAGCCACACTTAATTCCAAGGCATTCAAAGAGAAGTTCAGGATCTTGCGCTATCAGCTGGACACCAAAGAAGCATTTCTTAACTTTTTAGAAAGGCATGAACAAGACAAAATATGTGCCATTTATGCTGGGTTTCCGGCATTCAAAAAAATCGGTGGGATGACTCGAAGTATCATCGAACACAAGTCATTTCCAAGGAAAAATTTAAAATGTATCGTGCTTTGCTCAAGAGGTTACGACGGATGGGATCTGGATACATTACGCAAGCATGAAATTCGATTATACAACTACCAAGACGATGAAAATGAAAAATTGATAGACGATTTAAAGCTTCATCAAGTCGGTAATGATGTGGCAGATTGTGCCTTGTGGCACATTCTGGAGGGCTTTAGAAAGTTCTCCTATTACCAAAAACTTAGTAGAGAAACTGGAAATACATTAACTGCAAGGGCGAAAGCTGCAGAAAAGAGCGGATTTGCTTTTGGCCATGAACTGGGGAATATGTTTGCTGAATCACCAAGAGGAAAGAAATGCTTAATTCTTGGTTTAGGAAGTATTGGAAAGCAAGTAGCCTACAAGTTGCAATACGGGCTAGGAATGGAAATACATTATTGCAAAAGAAGCGAAGATTGCACAATGAGTCAAAACGAAAGCTGGAAATTTCATTTGCTAGATGAAACAATATATGCAAAACTATACCAGTTTCATGCAATCGTGGTCACATTGCCGGGAACTCCACAAACAGAACATTTAATCAACAGGAAATTTTTGGAACACTGCAATCCAGGCCTAATTTTAGTCAACTTGGGAAGAGGTAAAATTTTGGACTTGCGGGCTGTTTCTGACGCCTTGGTAACGGGACGAATCAACCATCTCGGTTTAGACGTCTTTAATAAAGAACCAGAAATAGATGAAAAAATCAGATCTTCTGATAGACTTACTTCAATTACTCCGCATTTGGGTAGTGCGACAAAGGATGTTTTTGAGCAAAGTTGTGAACTGGCATTGACAAGAATCTTACGGGTAGTGTCTGGGGAAGCCGCAAGCGATGAGCATTTCTCCCGTGTAGTTTGATAGTAAGAGACGTAAGAACCTTATGTTAACATACCTATATATACATATACGTCAACACACCAAGAAAAAAGAGCAGTGCGAGTTTTCGTATGCATTTGACTTCAAAAAGAAGTCAACATTAAGTGCCGTTTTTGTTTCGACAATGGATTGTAGTACAGTGCCCCGTAGGTGTATGACTCGTACTTGCGTGTAAGTAAATTTCGGATTTGTTCGCCGCACCTTATCTCACCTGAAATTTTCTGCGTCAGGCTGCTTTGATGGTGTCTAAGAGAAGGCCATTAAAAAAGAGAACAGATGTTGAGGTTCTCAGTATAAAAATATTACTGTTGAATATTATTAGCTTTATAGAGTATTTATCAAAGAACAGGACTTGAAAAACTTCGATCATAGATGAATAGGGACAACATGGACACAACAAAGCGCAAAGAAGATCATACAAAGCATACTACTGATGTAATAGAATTTTACGAAGAAGGAACCGCAGCTTCTTCTTTAAACATAGCCACAGAAAAGGCCAACTCAAGTCCGTCCATTTTGAGAAGAATTATCAACAGGGCGGCATGGCTTTCTAAGAAAGTGGACGCAATGGGAGTAGAGTCTACCGGTATTCAGAGGATATCTCCCTATGAACGAGGAACATCAAAGAAACAATTTTTGCATGTCGCGGGGCTATGGTTGAGTGCCACAGGTGGTTTGTCTTCCATGTCGTCGTTTTTATTAGGCCCTCTGCTTTTCGGTTTAAGCTTTAGAGAATCCGTAGCCTCCAGTTTAATATCGGTAACAATTGGTTGCTTAATTGCTGCCTATTGCTCGATCATGGGACCGCAGTCCGGTTGCAGACAGATGGTAACAGCTAGATACCTGTTCGGATGGTGGTTTGTTAAATTAGTTGCATTAGCTTCCATTATCGGTGTCATGGGTTGGTCTGTGGTTAATTCCGTGGTTGGGGGTGAAATGTTAGCTGCTATTTCTAATGATAAAGTACCCCTATGGGTAGGGATTGTCATAGTGACCGTATGCTCCTTTTTAGTTGCCATTTTCGGTATCAAACAAGTCATTAAAGTGGAAACTTACTTATCCGTACCCGTCCTGACAGCATTTTTACTACTGTACATTTCATCAAGTGATAAATACAGCTTCGTCAATGCATACGTTTCAAAGGGAAATTTGGACTCTTCCACCCGAAAGGGCAACTGGATGAGTTTTTTTTCATTATGCTATAGTATTACGGCTACTTGGGGGTCTATTACAGCAGACTATTATATATTGTTCCCAGAAGATACACCATATATTCAAATTTTTTGCCTAACGTTTTTTGGAACATTTTTGCCTACCTGTTTCGTCGGAATCTTAGGTCTCTTACTAGCTTCTGTTGCCATGTCGTATAAGCCTTGGTCAGTCGAGTACGATTCCCATGGAATGGGTGGTCTACTTTGGGCAGGTTTTCAGCGTTGGAACGGCTTCGGAAAGTTCTGCGTGGTAGTACTGGTATTCAGTTTGGTATCCAACAACATCATCAATACGTATTCGGCAGCATTCTCCATCCAACTTTCTAGTGTGTTTTGTGCAAAAATCCCTCGCTGGTTCTGGTCTATTGTTTGTACTATAATTTGTTTGGTATGCGCATTAATAGGTCGTAATCATTTTAGTACTATTTTGGGAAATTTCCTACCAATGATAGGCTACTGGATTAGCATGTACTTTATCTTATTATTCGAAGAGAATTTAGTATTCAGAAGGTTTTTCTTACATTTGTACACCAAAGAGTTTCCTACAGTTACAGGAGAAATAAATGGACCGGAACTTGTTGGATCTTCAAAAGAAGTGGAGAAAGATGCAGTTACTAATATCCATTTGTTAAAAAGAAAACATAAGGTGACTAAACATCGTTACAATTGGGACAAATGGGAAGATTATGAGGTTTTAACGCACGGTTATGCAGCAACATTTGCGTTTATTGTAGGAGTTGCTGGTGTGGTAGTTGGTATGGCGCAAGCCTATTGGATTGGCCCAATTGCTGCCAAATTTGGTGAATATGGTGGTGATGTCGCAATGTGGTTAAGTATGGCGTTCTCAGGTGTTGTATACCCTCCTTGTAGATACTTAGAGCTACGTAAATTTGGTCGTTAATTGAAATGACATAAGTATATATTAAAACTACGGTGCAGCGGCAAACTTTAGTTTAGATAATATTGGCAGGTAGATTCATGGTATGTTAAATTACGCTCAGGGAGGATATTTTTTTGTACACATTATCTTTTCACATGAAAATCTAAGCCTGGTGGACAATTGAAATCATCGAGTGATATACTGACACTTTGAACAGTAGCACAAATCGTTTAATTTGCTGTCACGATCTAAGTTTTCTGTCAGCTGACTGTCCACCAATAAGATCAGCGGATTCCAAAGGCGTCCTTCGAAAAAGCGATATCTCCCATCTTGGTTAGTAGCAAATAAAGGGAAGAGAAAATAAGACACACTCAAGGATAAAATACTTCGCTTCTTCCAAGTATAAACACAGGAAAGAAAGATATACGAAGATTAGAATTTTTTTCATACTTTTTACAAAACATTTTTTTGTACTTAGGCACGCTAATTGCGTAAAAATTAGCATAAACAGGAAATAAGATTATTTTGAAATGTATGTTATAATCCTCTTATTGAAAAATACATGAGATGTAGGAGAAGAACTACCAGGAAAGAAGATATTTAACAGATCGAACGAAACGGAAAAGAACTAAGAGAAAACAAATCTGGATTTGACTTTAAGAAAAAATTTATTTGCAAGTTTAACTCGTTCCCTGCTTTTCTATTTGGCTTGAGACGATAATTGCATAATTGTCCAAATTGTCCATCATATAATGAAGAATTCGATGCGAAATATTCCCTGTCACTTTCCTTTAGTCAACGTATTCTTCTCCCTGAAGAAACAGTATACTAACAATACTCACCCATTTCGATTTTGATGTTGCCATACAAATAGATAACAAGCACAATGCTTTCACTACGTCAATCTATAAGATTTTTCAAGCCAGCCACAAGAACTTTGTGTAGCTCTAGATATCTGCTTCAGCAAAAACCCGTGGTGAAAACTGCCCAAAACTTAGCAGAAGTTAATGGTCCAGAAACTTTGATTGGTCCTGGTGCTAAAGAGGGTACCGTTCCAACAGACCTAGATCAAGAAACTGGTTTAGCTAGGTTAGAATTATTGGGTAAATTAGAGGGTATCGATGTTTTCGACACCAAACCATTAGATTCGTCCAGGAAGGGTACCATGAAAGATCCGATCATCATTGAATCTTATGATGATTATCGTTATGTCGGTTGTACGGGTTCTCCCGCTGGTTCACATACTATTATGTGGTTAAAACCAACTGTTAACGAAGTCGCCAGATGCTGGGAATGTGGTTCTGTTTACAAATTAAACCCTGTTGGTGTTCCAAATGATGACCACCATCACTAATCTTATCATTCAAGTTGCCCTTCTGTTTCTCTTTTACTTTTTACCTTCTTCTTTATTTATATTTTTTTTTTTGGAAACCTAGCGAATATTCTTACCAGGTCTGAGCTTTTACACACGTCATGTTAACAAAGTTCCACAAGAAAGTTCTTTGCAGGAAGGTTAAGGCGAACGCTTTGCTCTATCTATAATGAAGAGCCAAAAAATACATAACCAAAAAGATCGAGAAAAGGTCGAGATATATTTTTATTTAAAAATTCTTATTAATATTAGTACTATTCATGTCATAACTGATTACTATTTCTATCTCTGTCAGAGATGGCTAGCTAGAGGTTGTTGCGAAGTTACTTCCAAAAGATTCTAGACTGTGCTTACAGCATCCATACACCCACCCATACATACTGATTTCTTTTTTTAAAGACGTCGATTTTTCGAAAAAAGTAAATTCTCGGCACAGGGAGTTGAATTGAACTTCCCTGCCCCGACGGTAAGCAGCTTACCGGTATTGCTTCGTTCTCCTTGGGAGATGTTCTCGGCTCTGGAAGGAAAAAACCTTCGTGGGGGGAGGGCTCATATCCAGTAACATAGGCGGAACTCCAAGTGTCAGCTTACACCGCTTCGTTCTCATTGAGTGTTGAGGGATTACTTGGTATTTGAAATACCTACTAGATTTAATGTTCGTTATAGTAAATGATTTAATTTGTTCGCTATTACAGATAAAAGAACCATAGTCTTAAGTAGTATGTTAACGACACAAAAGTGTGAAAGTAGAGAAGGGAAGAACGATGAGATCTTTGAATTGGGAGAAAGTAATAGTGACAAGATATTATTAAAACATGGCAAATGTAACTTGTTTTCTGAAAGGAAACCAGTTAATCACTAGAAGTGTGCCAATCATGAGTTCACACTAACTAAAGAAAAAGAAGGAAGTCGCCCATCGTATGCAATGTACTTATTATTGAAGAATATTGTACCGAGAAAATTTCAAATGTTACGTAAATATCTCCTTCCCTTTTTGCCACGATCATTTTAAAAAAATTGAGAAGTTACTAACTAATTATTTTAACTCTTTGCAAACCTGCAATACTCGTGATGAATATTTAATTAGATCATTCAAAATGCCAAAGAAGAGAGCTTCCAACGGTAGAAACAAGAAAGGTAGAGGTCACGTCAAACCAGTCAGATGTGTCAACTGTTCCAAGTCTATTCCAAAGGATAAGGCTATCAAGAGAATGGCTATCAGAAACATTGTTGAAGCCGCTGCCGTCAGAGATTTGTCCGAAGCTTCTGTCTACCCTGAATACGCTTTGCCAAAGACTTACAACAAGTTACACTACTGTGTTTCTTGTGCTATTCACGCCAGAATTGTCAGAGTCAGATCCAGAGAAGACAGAAAGAACAGAGCTCCACCTCAAAGACCAAGATTCAACAGAGAAAACAAGGTTTCCCCTGCTGATGCCGCCAAGAAGGCTTTATAACTTGATTAATATAGGTGAAACATAAGTAAATTTTTCTACTATTTCTAATCAATAAAAAATAACCATTACAATAGTTTTCTATTAAATATGTTAATGTTTCAAGTATGTTCAACATCAAATATTACTATCGTCACCTTCCACGAATATAATTTGATACGAAGTATAATTTTTTTGATTTTTTTTTCGCCTCCCTTTCTTCCCTTTAATGAGATATTGAAAAAAACTGTCTGAAGTTAATTATTAACTATGAGCGGAATGCTATCTGTATATATTGCATTGGGTTAGACAATAATCGTTTTACTCAGATTTATATCAGATAGGAAAACGACCAGTAACTATTTCTATTCCGGCACGGCATAAACGTTTTTTTTGAGACAATTGGCATATACTCCCCCCGCGCACGTCAATAGATCCTTAACTAAGTAGATTTTTTTTGTTTTTTTCCTTCCTTTTTTCTCTTTTCCATCCAATTTTGCCTAACATTTCCCGTCAAAGATAAAGGGAGTTTGCACAAGACAAGACTATTACATTAGAGAACTTACCACGAAGAGACTGGAAGAATTGAAAATTGAATATACAAACGCATTCTAGAAGAATTCGATTACGTCAATTAGGCTCTCTTCCATATTTTAGTTCACCCTTTTTTCGTCCTGTTTCGATTTTTATTCCTATCAGAGGGCGAATAAGGCAGCTTAATACGATTACCCCCACTCCACCAACATATTAAGAAAGGGAAAACTAGTGTTTCTGTAGACTGTAAACCTCATAAAATCTAGCCAACATATCGAGGTCAAACTGGGGAGATCTTACGCATAAAGAAATATAATATAGCGCACAATGGCACAAAACAATTTTGATTTTAAATTCAGCCAATGTTTTGGTGATAAAGCAGATATTGTGGTGACAGAGGCGGATCTAATTACAGCTGTAGAATTTGACTATACTGGAAATTATCTGGCCACTGGTGATAAAGGTGGGCGTGTGGTACTTTTTGAAAGAAGTAATAGTAGACATTGCGAGTATAAGTTTTTAACGGAGTTTCAAAGTCATGACGCAGAATTTGATTATTTAAAATCCTTAGAAATTGAAGAGAAGATAAATGAAATCAAATGGTTACGACCAACTCAAAGATCACACTTTCTTTTGAGCACAAATGATAAAACTATAAAACTTTGGAAAGTTTATGAGAAAAATATAAAATTGGTAAGCCAGAACAACTTAACAGAAGGGGTTACGTTTGCGAAAAAAGGCAAGCCCGATAACCATAACAGTAGAGGAGGTTCCGTGAGGGCTGTATTATCTTTACAATCGCTGAAACTGCCTCAATTATCACAGCATGACAAAATCATTGCTGCCACCCCAAAGCGTATATATAGTAATGCACATACCTATCACATTAATTCGATATCGTTGAATTCTGATCAGGAAACATTTTTAAGTGCTGACGACTTGAGAATCAATTTATGGAATCTGGACATACCAGATCAGAGCTTCAACATCGTAGATATCAAGCCAACCAATATGGAAGAACTTACCGAAGTGATCACAAGCGCTGAATTTCATCCGCAAGAATGTAATTTATTCATGTACTCTTCTTCCAAAGGTACAATAAAGTTGTGTGATATGAGACAGAATTCCCTATGTGACAATAAAACCAAAACATTTGAAGAATATTTGGATCCAATCAATCATAATTTTTTTACAGAAATCACGTCGTCAATTTCCGACATAAAATTTAGTCCAAATGGTAGGTATATTGCATCCAGAGATTATTTAACTGTCAAAATTTGGGACGTAAATATGGATAATAAGCCTTTGAAAACCATAAACATACATGAGCAATTGAAGGAAAGATTGAGTGATACCTATGAAAACGATGCGATTTTCGATAAATTTGAAGTTAATTTTAGTGGTGATAGTTCAAGTGTAATGACTGGTTCTTACAATAACAATTTCATGATCTATCCTAATGTAGTAACTTCTGGTGATAATGATAATGGCATAGTCAAAACTTTTGATGAACACAACGCACCCAATAGCAACAGCAATAAAAATATCCACAACAGCATACAAAATAAAGATTCTAGTAGTAGTGGCAACAGCCACAAGCGTAGGAGTAACGGACGCAACACAGGCATGGTGGGAAGTAGTAATAGCTCTAGAAGCAGTATAGCGGGAGGAGAAGGAGCAAATCCGGAGGATTCGGGAACCGAAATGAATGAAATCGTGTTACAAGCTGACAAAACAGCGTTCAGGAACAAAAGGTACGGTTCGCTAGCGCAAAGGTCTGCAAGAAATAAGGATTGGGGTGACGATATTGATTTCAAGAAGAATATTTTACATTTCTCATGGCATCCAAGAGAAAATAGTATTGCTGTTGCAGCAACTAATAATTTATTCATTTTTTCCGCATTATAATTATAATAGTTCCTTATTTTCCCTTACTTTTTTTATCCCATATCTTCCCGACATACTACTACTGTTTTAATTGAAATTTAAATTGAACTTGAATTCAAATTTTTTAGATTTAGATTTGCCCCTCATTGAAAATCTTTCTATCTTTATTTTTTCATTTTATCTTCTCTACTTATATTTTTATTCTACTTCAAGCGTGTTTTATTATCATTATTCTGAGACTTATACCATTTTCTTTCGTTTTTTTTCTGATTAGCTATCTTATAAACACTGTATCAATTATTAATCCGACATTTCTCTATCAGAACTTCTTTCATCACTTCACTAAAACGCGTGGAACATAAAAATAAAACGTCTTAAGTTCTTCTTCATAGGTGCATGTTTATGTTTTTAAATGCTTATACATTTGCAATATAATTATATATATAGATGTTTAAGAACGGAATGATGCTTCGCCGCCCAAAATACCTAGTACCTTTAGTTCCTATCAAAGGATTAATCTTTTTTTATTTTGAATTTTTTTATCGAATATAAAAGAAATAAGTAAGAATTAGTAAAATTATCATAAATAAAAATTTTTCGAAAAGTTTATTCTCACTTAATCAATTAATTAATCGTCGTGCTCGATGTGCCTGTTGACAACAGGATTCCAGAATAATGTCTTATCACCGTCACCCCAGAAAAAAGGCTTAGACCTGATATTCATAAATTCGTAATCCCTTGGCCATTCGGAGTCTGGCACATGTTTCAAATGTTCACGATGCTCAGCATGCTCCTTTTCAACAAAGTATGTGTTCACAGCTGTTAAAGCAATTGCTGGTAGGGCGACCCAAACTGAGATTTTAACCCACATATTAGATGTGTCCTTCGCATGCTTTTCAGTAGCCATTAATGATTCTTTAAATTTTTGAGCTGCCACTTTATCTGGTGGGCCAAATGCGGGTTTCAAAGCATTTGGGGGTAATGAAGATGCATATCTTTTAGCACACTGTCTAAACATTTTTCTATTGTTTGTTATTTGTATAACTGTAGAACTGTAATATTATGATTTTAAATCTAGATAGAACACATGCGATGTGTAGGGAAAACGTTCAAGGCAACGTGTATGTTTGTTATATTTAATGTATCCCGTCACTCATCGTGATCACATCCCAGCTGGGGGTTATTTTTCGATTCTCTTAGACCGATACTCCCAGTACCGCCTCTCATTGGTGGGAAAAAAAATTACCCGAAATTACTATATTGCGTCAATACCGCACCATATCACTACATTCATAGCGGTATAATCGAATGGATAGCGGCGTTGGATTACTACTATCGTCTACCTATTCAGTAGGATAGCTTACTCCGTATTAGCAAATAATAGTCGTTCTTCGCTATTCCCACAGTTTCCAGTAAGAACGATTGGAGTAGAAAAAAAGAATGGTAGAATGCGCTATGGGAAAGAACCGACCAAGAGTGGGAGCAAATAAGTCAAGTAATTATATTAATAGTGTTTAATGGTTGAAAGTATGACCAGAACTAGTATTAGCTTTCTCCAGGCGACAACAGTTTTTAAACATCCGGGTAATAAATTGTTCCAGTTGATGTAAAAAAATACACGGACTCGGATAATAATTATTGGACATAAATCATATCCTTCTCTATTCCAAAGTTTGTCTAATACAGACCAGGAAACCATTTATTTCTCTCTGCAGTCTTTTTTATGACCATCTTTTTTATGCAATGCTATTAATGTTTAAAAGGATTATTTAACGCTTTACTGAGCAAAATATAGGTTATTTAGTGTTTGGAATTGTTGTTTTTGTTGCTGTTTGGATTCAAAGGGAGTATGTTTTTGATTCATAGGATTCTGCTTGGCCTCAGCATAATACTTACCACTCCTCATATCCATATTATTCCAATACTGCTGCTGATGCTGCTGCTGTAATTTTGAAGGTTGCTTTTTGTCGATTTTTTTAGTACCAGTGTGGCTGGTTCCAGTTTTGCTCTTCATAAACTCCTGGTACTTCCTCTCGACATCCATTTCGTAAATGCAATTTCCTGTCAACTGGTTTCCGATGGTAAACCAGCCAGGCCGCGTATTGTGATCCCTTCCGAATATCTCTAGTTTTCTGGCATGGGTGCCTGCCAACCGTTCTGCTATACCATACAGTTCATCAGGCTTTCTACTAGTCTCTCTGGTCATTGATACGATCAAATCGACGTCAATATGTTTGTTGATCCACTTTGGATTACCCTTTAAGCCCACCAATAAATGCTCCTTAGAATGATTTAACCAATGACCCGTACGACCTGTAACAATTGTTCTACCCAGTTGGTTTGTCTTTATCCATGAAACTTCATTTATCACGTTGTAACCCCAGTTATTCAAAGACTCTTTACCCAATTCTATAGCTCTACCCGTCACCCAAAGAAAAATAATACCTTCATCTTGTAGTTCGTGCAGAGGCAAACCTAATAGTTCAATATCGTTGCAAGTACCGTATGGTAGGTTCATATGGATATTCCATGCAGGATCTGCAATAACTACCGAAAACTTTCCAAGAACCCTAAAATCAAATTTCCGCACATCGCAACGGATCCACTGTGCAGGTAAAGCCTTTTTGATACAATGTGCGGAGCAATTGCCCAGAGTATAAAATGGAATGGAAACGTTTGACCGTATTCTTTTATTTTCACTCGCAGTTTCACGATCAGCTCGCTCTTGCAAGCATGACGGAATATATTGCAGATAATGAATGTATCGACACGTATTTAATTTATGACAGGTATCCAAATAAGAACAATCTCCTAACGAAATATCAGTTTGTGGTTTGATATTAGGGATAAAGTGAATTTTTGATTGAATGCATTCAATTAATCCTGGGTGGTTTTCCTGACATGCGGATATTTTGGACCATTGTAAAGAAACGATTTTGTTATTGACAATGTACACCGAGGTGGACAATAGAGATGCATGCGAATAGTCACTACATATCGGGATGTATTCAATGACCTCGGTCGTGTATTTGGCTCTTTCTTTAGCAAGCTGAAAAGATGATGGTTTTTCCCTCAATAAATTTTGTAAGCGATTGCTCAGTTGTTCACGTGGTAAACCCTGGTTGCTGACGTTAACGTCCCAGTTCAGAACTCCAAGCAGTCTACCCAGCAGTTGGTCTTTTTCCGAATCAGCTCCCGGTTTTGTTGTTGAACTCGACACTTTTTCTTCACATGAAGAACTGGACGATTTTAATGTATAGTAGAAGGCATGGAACTTGTTATAGAGAATTTTCAAGGAAAAAACGTCCAGGTAAACAATTTTTTCTGGCCTATCTGCCACTAATAGATTCTGGTCAAATTGAATGGACTGCGGCGTTGCAAATATAATATCCTGAAGATCATTCCAAAACTGTTCAAACTGTAAGACATCGTCTTTACCGTTTCTCAACTTCTGCATCTCATCATCGTATCCACCACTGATGTACAGTGAATACACATCTTTGAGCTGTCCAGAAAGCGGTGCTCTTAGGATGTCATCATAATTCTGGATCAGAAAATGTACTAGTTTATCGTTAATCATAGCCTGCTTACAACTTTTATGAATTCAAGTCTGAATGCCAATTCTTATTTTTTTCGAAAACCCCCAATGTTAACTTATATGGTCCGTTTTCTTTACTGTTATCCATCTCCCTTTCCTATAGCTCCAGCGGTTACCGATCTTCCAGAATGCCGGGGAGATCTTTCTCTTTCTTTGTTTATAACAAGTTTCACAAGCACGAAAGAAAGCAATACTGTACGCCAAAAGCCGCCTAAAGACACATATTCCCGTCAATTTATGTGACCGGTACCACTATATACCTAAGGCACCTCTATACCAGTGTAGAATGCCCTGTTTATACTCTATATAGAGGATTCTCGATGTTCTTTGGGGCATCGTTAAACGTGATATTCCTACTATGCTACTAAATGTTGAAATGAAAGCATCTTGAAACGATTCTAATCAGTTTTAGGTGTGTCGCCAATGTACAGTTATAGAAAAGACGCCAGGTTACTCAAGTACGTTAAAATCAGGTATCAAGTAAATAACAACACGCAACATGCCTGGAACATTTAGTTATGATGTGAAAACAAAGGAGAACGAACCATTATTTGAGTTTAATTCTGCTTATTCTCCCAGGGTATCGTATCATTTTAACTCCAAAGTTTCACATTACCATTATGGTGTTAAGCATCCAATGAAGCCGTTTCGGTTAATGCTAACGGATCACCTAGTTTCCTCTTATGGATTGCACAAGATTATGGACCTTTATGAAACAAGAAGCGCTACCAGAGACGAATTACTTCAATTTCACTCGGAAGACTACGTGAATTTTCTCTCGAAGGTTTCACCAGAAAATGCAAACAAACTGCCCAGAGGCACACTTGAAAATTTTAACATTGGAGACGACTGTCCTATTTTTCAAAATTTATATGATTATACAACACTATACACTGGTGCGAGCCTTGACGCCACCAGGAAACTAATCAACAATCAATCCGACATAGCGATAAATTGGTCTGGTGGTCTTCATCATGCAAAAAAGAATAGTCCATCTGGGTTTTGCTATGTAAATGATATTGTGCTTTCTATTTTGAACTTATTACGATATCACTCAAGAATCCTTTATATCGATATCGACCTACATCACGGCGATGGTGTCCAGGAGGCGTTTTACACCACAGATAGGGTCTTCACGTTGTCGTTTCATAAATATAATGGCGAATTTTTCCCAGGAACCGGTGATCTGACAGAAATTGGTTGCGACAAAGGAAAACATTTCGCATTAAATGTACCCCTAGAAGATGGCATAGATGACGACTCATATATAAACCTTTTCAAGTCGATTGTAGATCCTCTAATAATGACTTTCAAACCAACACTTATTGTCCAACAATGCGGTGCGGATTCCTTAGGTCATGATCGCTTAGGATGCTTCAATTTAAATATAAAGGCACATGGAGAATGCGTAAAATTTGTTAAATCATTTGGTCTACCAATGCTAGTAGTGGGCGGTGGAGGTTATACACCTAGAAATGTATCACGGCTTTGGACCTACGAGACAGGAATTTTAAATGATGTCTTGCTACCAGAAGACATTCCCGAAGATATCCCATTCCGGGACTCATTCGGGCCGGATTATTCACTTTATCCTGTGTTAGATGACTTATACGAAAACAAAAACAGTAAAAAACTACTGGAAGACATTAGAATACGATGTCTAGAAAATATCAGATACTTGCAAGGAGCACCAAGTGTCAGAATGGATGCTGAATGCATACCGACACAAGATATAAGTGCCCTGACAGAAGAAGAGGATAAAATCATTCAAGAAATGAATGAAGAAACAGAAGCAGACAGTTCAAATAGGCTAGAAGAAATGGAAAAAGAAAACAGTGGATTGATTGCCTTTTCATAGTTTAAGAGTTTGCTATTCGGTTAATCTCCCTTTTTTTTTTTTTTTTTTTTTTTTTTTTTTTTTTTTTTTTTTTTTTTTTTATTTTTTTTTTTT
>ERZ794947.8-NODE-8-length-160312-cov-125.066075_pt1 | contig 160312 bp, 96 predicted proteins | sample MGYA00511908_ERZ794947 | MGnify/ENA primary metagenome ERZ794947 (study PRJEB30137, sample SAMN04331400) | food metagenome | isolation source: control ferment replicate 2c | study: EMG produced TPA metagenomics assembly of the Comparison of meta-barcoding and...
CCACAAGGATTTGGAGGTCCTGGTCCACAAGAGTTTGGTGGGCCAGGTGGCCAAGGATTCGGTGGTCCAAATCCTCAAGAATTCGGCGGGCCAGGTGGCCAAGGATTCGGTGGTCCAAACTCTCAAGAATTCGGGGGCCAAGGTCGTCAAGGATTCAATGGCGGTTCACGTTGGTGAATGGCTCAACGGAGTGAGTGTCATTTTTAGCTAACTACATACTTGATTTATCTATATATACATTATATTACTCGTTTTATTATGATGTCGTAACAAATGACTTATTCGAGAAAAGAAAACGTGAAAAAATAAGCTAAAAATTTGGCGATGAGGTTCTCTATTGAAGTTGGTACTCGCAATTCATGATTTTGGTAAGATCAAGGATCATCAGTAATTAGCTTAAAGTAAGAACTACTCAATAATATTAAACCATTTATCCTTGGCTCGTCTTTCTATTGACCAATCAATACTATTTTAAACATCTCTTCTACAACATACTTTCAATCAGACTAGAATGAAGTTGGATACTTCTCATATGAGATATTTGACAACTGATGATTTTCGTGTCCTCCAGGCCGTTGAACAAGGTTCTAGAAGTCACGAAGTCGTTCCAACTCCCTTGATTCATCAAATCTCGGGGATGAGATCGCAGTCCGGAACAAACCGAGCCATTAGTGATTTGGCCAAGCTTAGCCTTATTTCCAAAATGAGAAATGTCAAATATGATGGTTACAGGCTAACTTATAACGGTATTGATTATTTGGCTTTGAAAACCATGTTAAACAGAGACACTGTCTATTCTGTCGGTAACACTATTGGTGTTGGTAAGGAATCTGACATCTATAAAGTAAGTGACAAAAATGGAAACCCTAGAGTAATGAAAATTCACAGATTAGGTAGAACCTCTTTTCATTCAGTCAGAAATAATAGAGATTATCTGAAGAAATCCAACCAGGGGGCAAACTGGATGCATCTTTCACGTTTGGCAGCCAATAAAGAATATCAGTTTATGTCCATGCTTTATTCTAAGGGTTTCAAGGTCCCTGAGCCATTCGATAACTCGCGTCATATAGTCGTTATGGAGCTTATCGAGGGTTACCCAATGAGGAGATTAAGAAAACATAAGAATATACCCAAGCTTTATAGTGATCTGATGTGTTTCATCGTTGATCTAGCAAATAGCGGACTTATCCATTGTGATTTTAATGAGTTTAATATTATGATAAAGGACAAACTAGAGGATGAAAACGATTGTGGGTTCGTAGTTATTGATTTTCCACAATGTATATCTATTCAACACCAAGACGCCGACTATTATTTCCAAAGGGATGTTGACTGTATTCGTCGTTTCTTCAAAAAGAAACTGAAGTACGAACCAAAACCTGATTCATCAATGCTCGACACTGAAGGTTTCGGCGATGGTTATAAATATGCGTATCCAGATTTCAAAAGGGACGTTAAAAGAACCGACAATTTGGATGAATTGGTGCAGGCTTCCGGATTTAGCAAAAAGCATCCAGGAGATAGGGGCCTGGAAACTGCCGTTGAAAGCATGAGAAATGCTGTTTATAATTCAGATGACGATATGTCTAATGACGAGGCCGAAGAAGAAAATGGGGAGGGCGATTATTCAGAGGAGGATGAATACTATGACTCCGAACTTGATAATGAAAGTTCTGAAGATGACAGTGAAGATGCACAAGAAGAGGAGAACGAACGTATTATAGAGGCGCTTTCCAGTGGTGTTGAAAATCTAAAAATGGATAAACTAGGAAACTATATACTAGAGTAGTTTAGTTTAGACGACTGCATAAATGGCCGCAAATAATCAAGTTGTTATCCATAATTTTTTTGATTTTTAAGCCATGTTATTCTTCAGGATAAAAAAAGTGGTATTTATGAACTCTTACATATGCGTATTCATGCTATATTATAATATCGAATCTAAGTCAATCGTATTCTACTCCGGATCCATCCTCATCATCTTCATCGTCATCATTACCAATTTCTATCGGAATATCTTCGAGTTCTAACGGCTCCTTAAACTCTTTGTATTGGAGTTCCTGTTCTGGTTGACCATTTATAGAAGCAAAACTATTATCTCTATTCAAAGCGCTTTGGCCCTTTTTGTCTTCCTCTTCATCGTCTTCTTCATCATCTTCTTCTGCTTCCTCTCCGTCTTCTGCACCGTCTGAGGATTCTTGGCCACTCCCATCGGAAAGGTCGCTCTCAGCTTCGAAATTTTGGTCATTTTCTTCATCATCGTCTGAAAACACACCTGCCTTTTTCTCGTCTTGCATTTGACGGGTAGCTTCCTGTAGAATAGATGGCTGACCGGCTGTGCCATCAGTTGCTTGGCCTTTGCTCTTAGATTTAGCTTTCAATTCCTCAGACATAGACTTATCCTTCATTTGTTTCCTTTTAACGTAGTCGTCAATTTTAGCGTATTCAGTTTGGTCTATCATGGAAAACTCGTATTTTTCACCATCTTTTGTCACTAAGCTTGCATTGAATGTTAATCTGGTAATAGACGAATAGGTTATAGACTCGATGTCAGAAGCGTCGAATAACAAAATGGGCTTTTTAAACCCAAAAATTATATGATCTGGTAAAAAATATAGCGTGCCTTCTTTAGTACCTCTATGACACTGCAGGTGAAATGAGTTTATTTTTTCAGCATCGGTATCCACCAGTGTACTGTTAACGAATGGGTTGGAGATTTTAAAACCCGTCAAAATGGCTTGCTTTCTTATATATTCGACGCACTTTTCAAAGTCTGTTACATTGGAATCAAGAAGCCCTAAATTTTTAAACTGGTTTAGTGTGTTTTCTTTGTTCAAGGTCATTACCACAGGTTCAGAAAACTTGTTATCCTCGCACGATGTGTAAGTCATAAAAAGGTATATTAGATTAGGCTTTTCTGGCACTGGCAAGAACGAAGCCATTTTGATATTTTTGTTCAGCTGATAAATGCTTAATTCCCTGTCATTTCCCTTCAGTAATGTTATTACGGGAGACCCGTCAACATTGGAAAGATAGAACACCAAATCAAGCTTTTTCCTTAATGGTGACAGTACAGAAACACCTTCTAATTTGAAAATAGTATTGGTTTCCGAAATTTCATCTGTTTTAAGCAGGTCAGAAGAGACATCTATTCTGGGCTTTTTATGGCGTCCGCTTCTATCGTTGCTATTTTCATTCAATGCATATTTATACAATTCCTCAAATATTTCTAATGAGCTTGGCAGCACTCTAACCACGGTACCAATCTTTCGGCTGAGAGACTCAGGCAGTTCATCTAAGAACAATTTTGACATCAAATCTGTAGGACTTTACGTTTGAATAGTGGCTTTTTGGTCAGCGTTTCCAGCACCTTTACATCATAGTTATTACTACACACTAATGCGCTATAGCGTATGTTAGATGAAAAAAAAAGCACGACGCGTCATTAACTAGTGGGGTAACCCACGAAATAAAGATAAAAAAATAAAATTCGTTTATATTTAAATTTTTAAAGTAAGCATATGTTCTTATGATGTCTAATTGAATTCTGGAGGGAGAATGTCTCCCCCAGTAAAACAAGAAAAAACTGGCGAGGGTAAATGGGGCGTTTCATGCAACTTCTCGTTAAAGTGCACGAATGATCTCTTGATATCATTCGGCAAATTCCTTTGTTGAATGTTTTCAATCGTTGGCTGAACAACCGAGCCTTTAAAGTCTTCGTATGATTTGTATAATGCATCTGAAAGCAACTCCCAACTTCTAGAAATGGTTCCTATGGGGTCATTTTGAAATTTTTCAATTGTTAACGTACTCGTAGCACTTGTAACGTTATTCTCGTCCAGGTTTCTTTCGGAACTCAAACAAGCGGGAAATCTTTCGCAGTCTTGAAAATTGTCAGAGCCTAACACCTTCTCAGGTAGTACAAATTCCGCCCCTTCCGAAGCATTGCTGTTATTAGATATTTCCCTCAACGTCCTATCTCTTATTTGGCTCGTCGCACCGTTTGTATACTGCTGGAAATTATTGAATCCCAAATACATGTTCTGATTAATATCATTACTGCGCACTTCATTGGCCAGCCTCCTCTTGTAACTTTTAGCAAACAAATTATCATATTTTTCACGCAATGGAATCCCGTTCTGCAAAATACCATTTTTGGACAAGAAGGAACCGAATCTGTTATTTCCGCTTTTCTCTACTCTTCTGACATCCTTTTCTTCAAAATTATCCATTGTTATTGACTTTACACAAAATATGTTCGTACCCATCCCCCTCAAAAGGTTTGCGCAATTAACACATATAAATATGCCGAAGCTGCAAGAAACAAATTGTGGATTGACACTCTTGCATTCAAAACAAATGTTATTGCCGGCAGCCTTCTTGGCACGTAACAATCTCTTCCGGTTTTCCATATCTTTACTATTTTCAAACAAACGCATGGTCCATATATTCTTGGGTCCCTTTTATACCAGTACTCTCTTGTAGCTTGTATAATTTGTAAATTAGCGTTGTTTTTACTATGCGTTTGCTGGCCTAACGTCACAAAATCACTTTCAAACGGCGCGTACACTCACGGTGTTAAGTATATCAAACTCCGTCACTATTGGAGTTTACCAAAAAGGATAGGTATAAGAGTAAGGCTCCAAATCAAAGATAATCTAAATTTGAAAAGAAGTTCGTAATTTCTAATATTTACACTTTTAGAGTTTGGGAGGTCGTATGTTCGAGTCATGGATACTATGAATACAGCAAACACTTTGGACGGCAAATTCGTTACTGAGGGTTCTTGGAGACCTGATTTATTTAAGGGTAAAGTGGCATTTGTCACTGGTGGAGCTGGCACGATATGTCGGGTGCAGACAGAAGCCTTGGTTCTTCTTGGCTGTAAGGCAGCTATTGTCGGCAGGGACCAAGAAAGAACAGAACAGGCAGCAAAAGGTATTTCGCAGTTAGCAAAGGACAAAGATGCAGTCTTGGCTATTGCAAACGTCGATGTTCGCAATTTTGAACAAGTGGAGAATGCGGTTAAAAAGACCGTAGAGAAGTTCGGTAAGATCGATTTCGTCATTGCCGGTGCTGCTGGAAATTTTGTGTGCGATTTTGCGAACCTCTCTCCAAACGCCTTCAAATCTGTTGTTGACATAGATTTACTAGGAAGTTTTAATACCGCCAAGGCATGCTTGAAGGAGTTAAAAAAGTCAAAAGGTTCCATCCTTTTCGTCTCTGCCACTTTCCATTATTATGGTGTGCCGTTTCAAGGACATGTGGGCGCTGCTAAAGCGGGAATAGACGCATTGGCAAAGAATTTAGCGGTTGAGTTGGGGCCTCTGGGTATACGTTCGAATTGCATTGCTCCAGGTGCTATCGATAATACGGAAGGCTTGAAGAGATTAGCCGGCAAAAAATATAAGGAAAAGGCCTTGGCAAAGATACCATTACAAAGGCTTGGATCTACACGGGATATAGCCGAATCTACTGTTTATATTTTTTCACCCGCCGCATCGTATGTCACCGGTACTGTCTTAGTTGTTGACGGTGGTATGTGGCATTTAGGGACCTATTTTGGACATGAGTTGTATCCAGAAGCCTTAATAAAGAGTATGACATCTAAATTATAATACGTATAGGTATTGAGTACTATTATTATATGACACTTTCTCGTATGCTTTTTGATAGTTAATTGTATATTGATGAATTTTATATACAATGAGTGCACTATCGTTGTTAAACTTCTTACAACCATGACCATTGTGCTAGCTTTTTATTTTTCTTTCCAACAGGGAAAAACTCAAGTACTTGCATTCATTTGGTCAACGCTTTTTTTAAATGCTAACTGATCACCAGAATAATGGGGGTCATTTTCAAAGTGTTCAATCTCAGAATGTAATCTTTTGACGTTTTTAATGTCAATATCTTCTAAATGATTCGAAGCAAATCCATCTGTTGACATATTTACAGAAATGTCATTCCCCCCTTCAATGCTATTTTCAAAGCTAGAATGATCGGGTTGGTTTTCTTCCCCGGTTTCTAGCATATCCTGGATGAAAGGGATATCAGTAGCTTTTCTCAAGACATCACCATATGTTTGAACTAAGTATTTGTTTAAAATGGTAAAGTTTGTCCTATTGTTGTTCACGTTCGTTTTGACGTCATTACCGTTGCCATCATAAGAACCATTGGTTTTTTCCTTTCTGTTATGGCCATCATTTTGATAAGCTCTACATTCTGTTATAATAATGCGGAAAAAATCTTGAATGCATGAATTTGCAAGATTATTCTTATCTATGTTCTCCTGGAAGAGTTTAAAAACTGGCGCATATAAATTTTTTGAAATCATATATCGATGATAGTATTTATCATCGAGACACATAAGGTTTTTAATGCATCTTACTGCTGTTAACCTTAGCTGCATCATATGATTACCGCCGATAAGTTTGCTAACAGAATCTAGTATACCGTTTTCTAATATGAATCTTCTGGATAAGACACGATCATGCTCAGTGCAAACAAATGATACCAATTTTACTAAATGAATTAACAAAAGATCGTCTTTTGTAACCTTTTCTATTTGCCCATCTATTTCTGCCATTTCCGTTGTGATATCCTTCTTGATTAATGGACCAAACAGTATGGGTGCGATTTTATTATAGAAATTTGCAAAATATTCCATTACTTGAAATTCAGATTCAGATTCTGGCTCTAGATTATTCATTTCATCGCTGCTATAGTGATAGTTATTTAAATTGATTGAATCCGAGTTTAAACCATAACTGAAACTTGGGAAATCTTCAGATGTTTTCTTAGCTTCATAATTTGATCTACCCATAAGATCATATGAACCTTCTCCATTACCCACACATCCTTCAGGGTGAAGCAAAGTATTTAGCGCTTGCACAACTTGCTCTCGCAATCCGGGACTCCTGTCGGACAGAAGAATGGTTGAAAGTATCAATAACAACTTGGAATCAGTACTGGAGCTGTAATCCTGCGGATATTTCCGATGGGAAGACTTGTCATCGGGCCCTGATTTATGTTGCCGTTTGAAAGAATCTTCATTCTGAACGTTGTGAATTAACAAGATATCGTGTTCGATTATAGTAATGATAGTATCCGTAGCTAAAATCCTAACATTACTATCCGTCTCCATGTGAAATGCATAATCTAAAACTTTGAATAGACCCTTTCGAACAAGTGTTTTATAGAACTTAGAACGGTCAACCGCATCTAAATTGATTGACATTTGAACACACTGTTGCAACAATCTAATCCCGTCTTTTCGTTTTTGTACAAACTTCTCCTTCTCTGAAGAGCTTTCTGGAAGGGTTTTGGTATCATAAAGCTCTATTAGTCTGTCCAAAAACGTCCCTACTTGAAGAAAGTCGATTATACACGTTTCCAGGTCCATGACAATTTCCGAGATTAAGTTAAAATTATGATCGTCTAAAAATCGTACTAATACCACATCTTTTAAAAACTGTAAGCGAAAACATTTTTTCATTATTATTTTTAAGTCCTCATTTTCCAATGGAATAACCTCTTTGAAATTGGGACCTTTTGATCCCAAATATTTCCTATGATTTGCCTTTGATGTAGGGTATTCAGTATCGTATTCTAAAATCCCAACTATTCCCATAATCCTATCGTCCTCCACCATTGACTCCAATATGTCTCTTTGATTGTAAAGTATCAAAGTTTTGATGATGTTACTTAGCAAAAATAAATCCTTCGGTATCTTTTCTTCTTCTGCTTTGTGGAAATGAGAAATCAGTGTATCAATGTAATTTGACTGGAGGATAAACTCAATGGTTTCGTTTTTCAAAAAATCGAAAGAAGTATTTTCATTCAAAATCTTTAGAGCTTCTAGTAAAGTTTGACTATTCTGTTGCTGGTCGTTGGAGGGCAAGGTCACAGGGCCCGTTATAATGTCGTGAACAGACCCGAGTCCGTTGTCGCTGGATTTTACGGTGACTAAAGAAATATTTGACTCTATGTTCCTTTGGACGTGAACAATGAATTCACATAAGGTGTCACATCCCATACTTTCTTCAAAACTCAAGGCTATATCTTTCCCCCCTAAATCCTTCCAAACAATAAGCGTTTCCTCCTGCCGTTGATATTCAATATTTCCTTCTAGTTTGGATTTTAGTAAAGTTTCAGTTGGGGAGTCTTCATCTGAGACAACAAGATATGCGAACTTGCCTTCGTCCACCTCCCCTATACAAAACCCTGTACCTGTGTCTTTCCATTCGTTGTTCTCTAAAATGTAAACCTTTACTCTTTTGGGTTCAGTATTAACCGAAACGGCTTGTTCAGTATCCTCATCCATCGGGGTCGGAGATGTAGTAGGTGTACCCGGTAATGACATTACTCTTACTATACGTAAATCCTAAACTTTTCAGTTAGAATTTCTGTTTCAAACACAGACCAAAAAAAATACTGTTTTCTACCGGTTTAATATGGAATAAATGAGTTTCGATGAATTATAGTACCAGTTCAGTACACTCTTCTTTAATTTTTTTTTCAGTATGCGCGGGTTTTGAAAGCACTAGGTCTTTTAGATTTTACGTCAAAGGAGGCCGAGAAAATATTGTTAACTATGCCACTGATGCAAGCAATCTCTATTGTGCAATTCTAGTTATATCTACTTTGCAATTGCCCTTTAGAAAGTATTGGTCTTCTTTCTTTTGTTTCTTCTTCGGATGAAACACCAAAGGAAAAAAAAAAAAGACAGATAGAAAAAGAAAAGATGGTGCGTCAGAAAAAGAAACGACGGTTTTATCATCATAAAAGAGAATCATGATGGCTATTTGTTCACAAAATAAGGGATTATATAAAAATTATGTATGGTAGTGGCATTATAGATTTGGGCTATCAGAGTTTCAATATTTGGTCTGTGGATTCATATCCAAATGGCTCAAAGCCGAATTTATTGGCGAAATCTCGAGGAATGAATCTTCCCCCCACGTAATGAGTTGTTTGATTCTCCCTTATGTGAGAGCTGCATGGCTTGGGGACAGTCAGAGATACAAGAACAGCAGGATTAATTGAGGGCTGCGAGATCGGACCTTTGTCAACGTCCCAACCTGTGGGGACGTCCACCGAAACAATCGGGATAATGTTTTGCACCTTGCACAGTTCTTCGACAATGCCCTTGAATGGCTCTCTCATGGGAGGCTTGAAACTAAAACCAAATATTGCATCTACAATGCATAAGGTCTTTTCTGGCTTCAAATATTCCAGCCAGTTTCCCTCATCTTGAGACAGGACAGGAACTTTGAAAAAATTCAATTGGTGAACCAGCTGTTTGTAGAATTCAGTGCGCTCGCTTCTCTTGGGGTAGAAAACAACAGGGTTGTAACCAAAAAGCTTCAAATGTCTTGCGCACACGAGGCCATCCCCGCCATTGTTACCTGGCCCAGCAATAACAAATACATGTTTGCCCTTTTCCGTTTCTGTCTTGCCTCTCAGTGGAAACTGGCGACATACAGCCTGCGCGACACTAAACCCAGCTAACTCCATTAGCTGTTGTAGAGTGAATCCGATTTGAGGACCCATCAATTCTTTGTCGATTTCAGCTGCAAGCTTTGATGAAACAACTTTCAACGTAGACATTTTTACCTTACAATTATTTCTCTTTAATACCTGAGATTGGTGTGTTGAAATGAAAATATGTGTTGGCCCAGCAACAGACAATAGTATAAGCAAGGATCCTGGTCGTTTGATATTCTTCTTGAGTTTTTTTCTTATATATGAACGTATGTGTATATATTCACCATCCCTATTGTCTCCACCCCTTGTTCGCTCGTAGCGACGGAAACAATCAAATAAGAGGACCCACGGTAAAAGTAGCGTAAATTTTACGGTTCTGCTGCAAAATAAAGAAACCCATTTTGTATCCTTTACATCAGGAATAACGTAAAAAGAATTATCATTAGTTCGTAGTTATATAATAACGTCTGTTCATTATAAAAGAGTACAAGAAACAGTAAGATAGTAAACGTCACTGTTAAATAGTTAATTATACCGCCAATCTACACCAGAAAATTAAAAGAGAAAGCAATATATGTTAAACATTATTATCGTGTCATCTTTGTAAATCCCTTAACATACTTCTAACACAACCCATGTCTTCAATTAACATTTTCCTTAACCACTGCGTCTCTTGGCGCTGTAATTCCAATTCTCTTTCTAATTGCACAATTCTTTGGCCTTTTTCAGAAATGATTGCGTCATAAGCTTCTTTCAATGGGTGTATCACGGCTTCTGTATCTATAGGTCCCATGCTGTTTGAAGGATTTAAATCAACTTTCATTTGGGTGTTATTCGCGTTTAAATTAGTGTCCGGACCATCATTTATTAACGCACCCTCTGCTGCAGTTGTCATCGGCCTCTGCCTCTTACTCGTATTTGTCAGTTCCAAAAGTTCTTCCACCGCTTCGTCATCCAGCGTATTAACATCTAACGATCCCAGTGACCTTCGTTTCCATGAATGGGATCCATTATTGGACATTGTATTATAGCCCATGGTATTACTGGAAGCATTGGGGTTCAGATCTGCATGACTCAAACCAAATTCAAATCCTCCTGAGCCAGGACTGGTTGGCTGTGTATAATATCCTGTCAACGAACGAGAATTGACATCTTGTGATAGCGTTTGCAGTCGTTTTTGTAATTGTTGAGACAATGATGGATCAAAAAGCATATTGGTACCTGGGTTGCTTATTGTTGTATTACTGAATGCGCTCGTATCTGTAATGCCGTTTCTCTCTTTATTACTATTTTTATTGTTTTTCCCATTTTTAGCATTTTTAGCCACCCTGGTGCCTCTTTTTTTCGTTCGGTTGTTTGACATGTTTTTATTTCCATAGTTCTTAATATTACTCCCATTTCCAATATTACCATTGTTCCCATTATTGTTCCCGTTGTTTATTCCCTGTAAATCTGATGGGGAGCCTTTAGTTGATGTATTTAAGGAGTTTCCCTTCCTGCGTCCTTGAGTTAGAATTTGGCCGGTCTGAGGATCGAATACTGTAAATATGCTCATTGAGACTAATCGCCACAATTCATCGTTTTCTAATTCTGAGTCTGTCTTTATTTGCCAAAGCCTTCCATCCAACCGGCGGAAGTATTTTGCGTAAGGACTTGCGTCAAAACTCAGCTCTAGTTCCTTAATAATCTGTTGAAATCTTTGATATAGTTCGATTGCCGATTTTGGTGATGTTGATCTATCGTCAATTGACCCAGATGATAGTGTAGCGTTATATAGTTTTGATATTTTGGCGAAAAGTTGAGAATATTGCGCTTGCGTATATATTCCATTTGAGGTGGCACTAGAGCTCGCATTATTACCAGTAGTGGCAGGATTGCTTGCATTGCTAATGGCTGAGGTAGAACTTGAATTACCATTCGGCGTACCATTAGCGCTATCTGAGTTGGTTTTCGTCAGAGCATTACTACCAGTGCTAGTTATAATCTCATCGATGTTAGGTGTGCTATCAGACCCCATCAACCCTGTTGGATTAGCTATCCCTGTTCCAACCGCCCCGTTAACCATACCTGAGGGCGTGTTCGTTGTCGTCTGTGGCGAGTTTGTAACACTCTGCAAGGAAGCACCACTAATGACAGACTCGTTAGACAGTAAATTATAAGCTCTGATTATGAATACATCTAACTTAGTTTGGTGATGCATTATGTGAGTGTAACTTTTCGTCAAATACTCTTTGTGTTCTCAGGTTCCTTTTTGGTTTCTTGGTTGTTTTCCCATTCAGTCTAGGCGTAAGAATGTGAAGAAAGTCAAATACAGACCGCAAGCACCTTATGGATGCGTTAATGATTATTATGTCTAACGGACAACTATCGCAGAAGTCGCGGTACTTGAAGGAGAAAAGTCGTGAAAATTTTATTTTGGACAAATTGTCTAAGAAAAATAAGAAATATGACGTTATTACCCGTATTGAGGTTCCATTAAAAGACATTCATAAAATTGATCAGTTCGGTTATAAACAAAGTAGAACTTCGAAATATCAAATATGTTCTTGCCACTGGTAGCCCATATTTTTTTAATCCGCTCTTGTAGCATAGGATTGAAAATATTACATTGAAGTCGATACCGATATATACTTCTATAAAAATGAGTTCTGGAATAAAAGTAAGGCTAATACATATATATAGTGGGAGAATATCCAAAGGCAGAGTTTTTTAAACAAGGAAAGAATAAAAGTTGGCAGCATAAAAAAAAGATATTCTCTCTTCAAAACATTTGTCGGATATGACCTCACCTAAGCACTTGGTGCTTTGATGACAATAATCACACTAAAGAACGATATTCGATAGTGAGACTTTTCCCTCTCAATCTTATTCACATTAGCGCAAGCAAAATGGAATGAATGGCACATTAAAATTGAAAATAAAAGTTCTTGTTGTTGTAGAAGCGGTATAGGAGTTCGCAAAATGGTAGTTAAGAAAAAAGATGGCGGGTTTAATTCATAGTACAATTCAAATGTTAGACAGAAAAAGAAAAAATTTCTGTTATATGCACGTTGTAATGTAATAGTAAAAAGATAATTTAACGTAATTGAAGAGATAAAGTATTATCGATGTTATTCTTATTATTAGTCGGTTTAGAAAATATTATTATAACAAATAATAAAAGAAAAAGAAAAAATGCGACAGAAAATATTATTCTTATTATAGTGGGGGAAAGATGAAAAGCAATGCATATAATGTGATACATGCAAGGAAATCAGGTTTTTGCGGAACCATTTTTTTAGTTTTTTATATGACCAACATTAGAATTGTAACTGGAAAGCATATTTACATTAGGATTTGGGTTACCACTGCCTCCTCTTCTGCTGTTTGGGCCCCTAACACCCAGTGGGTTTTTTGAAAAGCTTAATCTGATACCTCCCTTACTGCTCACAGTGGAGCGAGGTAACTGTCTACCATACAATTCAGCTAACGCTCTGGTTGCAAAACTGACATCATCGAATTCAACGAAGCACATCGGTCCGTGACTATGACCATTAGATGTGGTATTCTTATTCCTGAATGATAGTCTTCTGAAGCCTTCTTGACCAGAAAATAGCTGTCTTAGTTCTTGCTCAGTAGCGTCGGAGGGTAAATTCCCTACATAAAGGGTATTACAAGGTGGATTTTGATCAGCAGGGTTGGCAGGAGGTGGAATTCTGGCTAGTAGTGACAAATCAGCCTGAGAAATCGAGGCAGATCCAGTAATATTTGAGGATAATGAGGTAGAAGAGTTATTCTTGTGTGAATTTCTACTTGAACTTAATCTTGCGGGCGGTACTTTTTGAGGAGTGTTACTTTGATTCACAGGATACATATGCTCTGGTTGGGGTTGTTGCATAAATCTGTTCTGTTTTTGAGGTGTAATGTTCATATCAGAGGTGTTTACCATATTTGAGATGTGCTGCGATTGAGAAGACATTAAACCGTATGGAGGCAATGAATTTGAAGAGGTTAGGGAAGTGTTAATCGTGTTACCAATTTGCATCATTGGTTGTTGCGAGCTGGCAGAGAGTGCCTGGTTAGCACCAGTATTGCTGGCTCCATTGTTGGAGCTGGCGTTTGCATTGGCACTGGTGTTGCTATTCGTAGGTGCAATGGCTGTCGATGCTGCAGAGGGTAAAAAGAACGAAGAACCATGTTGGGATGCAGAAGTATTTCCCCATTCTAAAGTTGGCGTAGAAGGTTGGGGAGTGCTCATGTAACCGTTGATGCTGGAAGGTATACCGCTTGTGCCCCATATCTTTTCATTAATTTCAGTGTTATCTCTCAAAAGAAAAGATTTGCCAATATCAGATGTTTGAATTGTTGATTCCACAGACAAATCTTGATGTGAATGGTTAGAATGTAACCCAATAACCTGGCCTTGAGAAGATAACGGTATTGAAGAATTCACTTGTTGTTGATTACATTGTTGTGGTGAATGTTTTTGCGTAGAGTGTTGTTGTGGCTGTTGTGGCTGTTGCTGCTGCTGTTGAGATTGCTGTTGGCTTAAAGGAGAATCATTGGAAAATGGATCGCTGAATGAAAATCTGGATCTTTGTGATAACAGACTTGGCCTTTTCATTCCCGAGTTCGATTTATTCAATCTTGAGGTGTCATTGAAAATGGCAGATGATGGGAATGAAACCAAGTTTTTTGTTGTGTCATCTATTATTTCAACGGTTGTTTTATTGGGAAAACTGGGTCCAAAGAGTTCATTTTTCGAATTCAAAATAACGGCATAATTAATAGCTAGATTCAATAACTCAAATCTGGCAATGATAAAAATATCATTCTCGTCTTCTAATGAGGCAGAAGTGATGCTTGATGAAGAGTTTTTTTTCTGTAATTCTATACTTTTCACACCTTCAGCAAGAGCGAAGATTGCATAGCATTCTCTGAGAGTAATATCCTTGGGTACATTTGACAATTTTAGGCTGTAGCTCCCCTTAATGTTGTTATCGTGATTGCTAATGTTGCTGCTTGCAATGTCTTGGGGCATACTTCCAAGGGCAAGTGTGTTTAGCATAGAAGATATCGCTAAGGGTGAGTTTGTGTCATTCAAATACAACTCCCCACTTGCGCTTCCTCTACCCGACGCTTCGTGGGGATGAGAAGTAGTGTTCAGATTCAAACTGGAACGATGACTGGGAGAAATGTTGTGTGTGTTGGTGGTACTAGACACAACGTTGTCGCTACTGGACGCAAATGACCCTGTTTGGTCAAAATAAACTGAACTTTGCATGCTAAGAGATACACGTTTTTCCCTCTGAAATATTGATCGATAAAGGCTGCTCTAGGTAAGTGACGCTTACAAATATTTGCAACTCACAGAAAAGTGATGACAAAGACTTTTAACTTGAAATGATATGATCAGTTGAGAAAAAGCTGGTGAAGCAAATGAAAAATACGGGAAGAAAACAGGAACAGAAGGTTTTCAAAGTACACGACTTATTTTCTCTTTAATGCTAATTGATTGAATAAAGAGAAGACAGAAAGGAAACTGACACGTAAAATATGTGGACTCGGAATAAACAACTGTGCGTGAGCAGCGTTTCAAAAGCCTTTTCTTTTTGGAGGTCTGTGCTTGTTTAAAGAAGGCAATTCAATCAGGTGGTTATACTTGTTTATTCCGGCTTACTTGGTCGTGTTTGTTTTTTCTTTTGACCTCTCATGTCCGAAAAGGTCCAAAACAACGAGAAAAAAAAGCAGCAATCAGTTACCCCATTTAACGCGGGTAACAATAACGATTGTTCTAAATAGAGCAGATATCCAATAGTTGAGAACATGAAGAAGGATGGCGATAGAATCAGTGCGAAGCAGTCTAAAGAAGTTCCTTTCCCTTTCCTTTCCTTTTATTTTGCTAATAGTATTTGATATAAAGATGAAATACTATAAGAAGTTTATAAATTTTTTAAATTAGAAAAGCTAAATAGCAGCTTGATCGCAACAAGTGGGGAATTCTGACCAGCGCGACGCTTGTTGCATGGTTATTCCTGCATCTGGGACTGGTTTTTCATCCATACACAATCTTTCAAGCCCGATGGTGACATTTTTGACCTTGTTTGAGTATTCCATCTCTTGCTGCAGTAGCTTTTTACCTCTCTCATGCAGACCATTAGATGATGCAGATATGTTAAGATCTTCGGTAATTAGCGCTACTGAATTGAAGGAGGTTATGTCGTTGTAGTTGATATTATATTTGGGATCAGGAACTGATGAGACCGTAGTCGCATTACTGGTCGTGCTGCAGTTTGACCAGCGTCGTTCCCAGGAGGTGAACTCCATGTCTTGAAGGACAAACTGACTATCTTTCGAGACGTCGAGGACGTTATCATTGAAAAGTTCCGTGAGTTGGACATTAAGAGGACTAGATGTTTGAATAGCCTGATCTATCATGATCTTGGACACGGTTTGATGGTCTATGTCAAAATCTAGTCCAGTCTGTGGTTTAGGTTTACCATTTTCAGCTGCTGTGTTCTGATTAATGGCTTCTGAATTCGGTTCTTTGAAACGAAATTCTTTTGCCAGTGATAATTTTTTCTGTTCTTTTAGCCTTTTGTCTTCTCTTTTGTAGTTTTCTTTTTCTACTTCTTTTGGCTTCTCTCTATCTTTTCTACTTGTATTTTTTTTTTTGTTTTTAGCCATTTTATCTAAGAACTTTTTCCTTTCTTCACCAAAAGCTCTCATTTTATCCTTTTCCCTCTTAGTATCTATTTGATCAACATTTCCACCTTTTGATTTATTTTTCGTTACTTGTCGATCTTTTGGTAGTTTCACTTCGTACTTTTTGTAACCGATGATTTGATCTACTTTATTCATCATAACAGTAATATATTATGTTTTTGATTTTTACTATACTGATTAAGGTAGAAAATGGGACGATCTTGCTTTTTGTGTCCTTTCATTGAAGCACTGTTATTTATACGGTCAACTGCAGCCGGGCATAATTTCGGCGGCTATTCATATTGTCATCCCCGCACTCCTTCTTTGACAGCACGCAAGCACATGGAGGCTGATAATGCCCTCCCATATTGTAATAGAATATATTTATGCAATAAAGAGAACGCAATAGCTGCATTTAACCAATAAAAAATTCGTTATGACAATAATATGTAGACAAGGATATAAAAGTATAAGGTTGGTTATAAATAAAAACTGTAGGAAAAACAAAAACTACTTATGCAAGACCTTATTCTCAGGGTGCGAAATACTATGATCAGTAGCGTTTAGAACGTTAGCCGAAGGATTAGTCTCATCCATAATTTGGTTTCTTGGGACATTGTGCCGATCACCCACACCGTAGGCGTAGGTTTCCTTTTCCTCAGTTTCCTGATTGAATGATGGAATACTTGCGGGATATCCCTGCACTTTAGTGGTGTAAGAAGAAGCAGAGACGCCGCTATTTTCTTCTCTCATCATTTTCTCATTGTACCTGTCTGAGGAAGCCGTTTGGGGGTCCATCATGTCTTGGTTGTTATTATCGGCACGGCGAGAAGAAACGCTGTTCCACGCGTCGATGTGATGAGGTTGACTTTGAGGTGAACCTGCACCGGGAACATGTTGGTCGATAGGCCCATTGAAGTGCGGATCAGAGGTGTCTTGACAACCAATCGGCACGTTCTTGCTGTTCATTCTTGCCTCGGTCATTTTACTACTATCAAAATTGGCTAGCGTAGACCTAGCGTTTTTGTTATAGTCACTGACCACTCTATTTGTGACTTTGCCACATCCCGGGATACCGATGCTACCGGCACCGGTGTTTAAAGTAGGGCCTGGGCATTCAGTTGGTAAAATTCCAGAGCGCTGTTCGTGAGATGAAGAGTGTCCGTCACGATGAGGATATTTGAGGTCGCTTGCCCTGCCACACCCTGGAACGCTGTACGTTTTATCCTTTGCCTGGTTCATATTGAGAGCATCATCACTTGCATATGCTTGAGCAGATTGGCCCAAACCCAGCATCCTGTCATAAGATTTGTCAATATGGTAGCCGAAGCCGTGCTGTGTAGCAGAAGACTCTTGGTTTGTGTCTAATTCATTGCTGTCGAAATAGTGAAAAGAAAAGAAAAAGAGTTAGTAAGATGTGTATGATACATTAAAAGGAAGTTAAAATACGATTTCTTTTTATTAGATGGTATCATTACATTGTTTGACGTATAGTATTAGTATTATTAGAGGTTGAGAATTAAAGATATTATATTTAGGGAAACATAAAAGATTAGTGGAATATCGGTGCAAAATATTAGTAATAAATAAAATTGGTATCAACAGAGAATAGGAGAAGGCTAATCGCTGCAATTAGGTTTGTTATTATTTGTAATCCTAGCTTTAATAATAAGGGAAAAAAAAGCCTCCTTTGCACCCTATGATACAACAGGAACATTCTGTTCAGTATAGACGCGTTCCTCTTGAACCCGGTCTGGTTCATCGCCTGCGCTAGTCACAGTTCTCTTTTTCGTTCTCAATTTCTTAAAGAACCTATGATTCTGGTGGGATTGAGATTGTTGGACCTCAGTTACAGGCACCGAGGAAGGTATTCCTCCATTTGTTGGAACTGGAGTTGGAGTTTGTGAGTCCACTGTCTTGGTAGAAGCGAAACTGCGGTCATAGATGTACTCGTTTCTTTTATGAGTAGCCACCATGATAGTACAGCAAATGGCGTTTACAATTAACAAAAATACTGTGGTCCAAATAAGCCCAAAATTCTTGGGACCTAGTCTAGCATCACGATTCTCATGGTGAAACGCCTTTACTGCCTTAGCGTAACATCCTGTGTACAGACAAGCGGATAGGGTTATGAAGAAAAGCGTGATCCAGCTCATTGCAGTTGCCAGAGCGGCGGTACGTCTATTGTATCTGATTAAACTGGCAATAACCGAAACTAACGTGATTAACAAAAAGAAAAGCCCGATTAGAAGCATTGCCCAGCCCACTCTTGAAAGATAATAGTAGGCATTTCTGTTGTTTAAAAAAGTTGAGGGCATGAGGGGGGAACTGCCAAAGTTGTCCCTTGGTGAAAACGGCTGAGCTGCCATCTTAGAAGAGCAGTTGACTGCTATTCCGCGGCTTTCCCAGCCGCACCAGTTATAATTGTACCATCTGGTTACGGAGGGCGCCGAGTTAAAGCCCGAAGTGGATGCCTGAAACCAATAAAAATTCTTCAACACTCCTGTGGTCCTGCCACCTGCTAGTATCAGAAAAAAAGTCAACAATGTAGCCCCTAGTAGAAAGAAAAGGTTAATAAAGTACACAAACTTTTTGTAGGACATTGATTATTAGAAACGGAAATATATGAGGTTATACTTAATGCTTATCGTGATCGCAATACAAGTAATTGTTTATGGTTGTTTGAAAACCCTAGAAAAGTGGCTAATTTCGGATAAGAATTACAGATAGGATCTCTAACATAATATAAGTTGTTAGGGTATTTAGCTAATGTTTTTATATCGAAAGCAGGGGATAACAGCGGAGACAGAAAACAGGGAATAGTGATCTCATCTTTCCATCCGTTCATCCCACTTTTACGTCCTTGTAAATAGTACAAACTGCGGGTAGTAATGCAAGATTTGATGATATACAGGGTGCTTTTGCATTGCAACCCCCTCCCTTAAAAGACGCTGGGGAGCAATTTTGTTCTAGAAGTCCCCTCTTTGTCGTCTTCCCAAATCCGACTTGTGCGGCTGTGCGGCTGTGCACTTCAGGGGGTGTCCTTGCCGTAATTTCGAGGAGTCTTTGTAAGTGATTAATTTTCTCAAAAATTCAACGTATGAAAAGGTGATAGTTTCGGCATCTGCGATATTCTTTTGGACCAGTTAGTGATGACGAAGGCCCTTAAGATTATGTTGGGAGCCAAATTTTCGTAGTTGCATACGTAATTTTGAATTTGATTTGCTTTTTTTTCTTTTTTGCCTTGGCTTTCCGTTGATGCGGATTCTTGAGAGTTCTAAAAGTTTATGTATACAAACACCGCATTGAATGCTTCGCCTCTTAAGCAGACAACTAGAGTATTGTAAACCAGGTAATGGGACCTCCGAAAAATTTCAAGCATTTCAGTAAGAGTAATAAACACAAAAAGGAGCAGAAAGCCCTGATTACTCAAGAAGATTTCTACCTGGCAGCGATCGACTGTGAAGAACAAGCAGACCGTTGGTTGCTATCGGACATAAAGAAATGTTTGCGGTTCTATCTAAAGGCTCTAGAGCACTACGAAAATGGTCTGACTGCTTTAGATTCCACGCAGGAAGGGAAATATAATATCTATTATAATGAAACAAGGCTTTTTTTGCAAATTTATACAGATTATCTGGCCAATAACGGCTACATTAATATCTTGCAATACGTGAAAATGGATGATATGCCTGATCTTTCCAATTTGGTGTTATCTCTGCCACAGATTATCCAACGGTTTGAAATTGTTTATGAGACTTTCCCAGAACAGAGAACTTGGGATCTTCAATTCAATCTATTGACATGTTATTTGACTCTCATAGAGTCCCTAGACGACACCGTTTCGCCCACCGTTGCAATGGAAGGTGCAGACATTTTAACTTTGACAAACAAGTATATTGAAATCTTTCAACACCTGGTTAATTATCTGTTACAAGAACTACAAAACTGGAGTGAAAATGCAGAACAAGATTCCGATGACACAGATACGGAATTGCAAAGAGATACTTTGGATGAAGACGCGATGCAAGTTACCAGGGACGGAAGTGGTATCCGAACCAATGGACCTGTACAACCTCCAGCAGAAGTTATGGACGTTTCTGAACAAGTGACTCCGTCTTCACTTACCGAAGTACTCGCCAACTCTTTAAAGTTCAACCATGCTTTGATGGAATTGGTTATTGAGTCGAAAATATCTATTGAAAAAAATGTCGAAACGAAAATCTTGAATCATATTCAGATTAATTTCTTGGAAGATACAACCAATAAATTCTATTTACAACTACGCGACATTATAGACTCCATTTCCGCCGCCATTCCATTAGATTTGAAGGAAATCGGTTTAGCCAAGACTTTAATTGAAGGTTTGAACATCATTAGCTCCGGAACCTTCGAGTCATTGCAAGATTTTGTTCTGCAAACCGTCTCCTTTACCGATCTGCTTGATGAAAAAGATGTACAGGGTAAGATTGATCTTTCGTTGATTAGAGTTGATATCGTTGAATTTGCCATTCTATGTTTAAACGATTATTCTTCAGATGCATCTTGGAAACTCTCTGGGTTATTGACCAAAGTTCTTACAGAGGCTAGAACTTTATTAACAGACTATAGAAATCAAATCTTGTTTCTGAAAAATCAGACATTGAACGAACAATTGAGTCACGTAGTTTTTCAACTTTGTGATGTCTTAGTAAATTCCTCCGATAATGAACTGAGAAGGTACGCTATAAAAGAATCAACTGAAAAGTCACAAAAAACCCCCGGGGGAGCGCATACTTTAAACATATTGATGAAAAACGCTAACGTTTTTCTGAATAATGCTGTCGCTATCTCATCAAAACAGTGCGGGTTACAAGAAACGATTATTGATAAACTGAAGAGGAACTATATCCATAATCAAGCCAAGGAAAGACTACTTTTCTTACAGAGGCTGGAACAGAAGTCAAATGAGGATGACGGTACTTCTGCTTCGCCTACCGCAATGACGTTCGATATGCCACCAGAACACCCTTTTTATAGCCACTATCGGTAGTGAAATTACGTACATATACATAAGTAGAAGATAATTCGTTGCGCATATGCTACAAGAACCCTTGGTGAAACGAAATTTGATACAAGTAAATACATGCAGGAAACATACATTACCTCTGAAACAAAGCCGAGACGGGGCCCAGCAGTCTTTTTTTAGAAATCGCGTGGCTTGGTAACGCGATAATGACGCGACACAGCCATTAGTGTGAAATTTGATTTTCTTGGCCAAACTAGGTATAATATTTGTTACAAATTATTGATTTTAATATATATCTCGGGTTCATTTTTTACGTCGGTACTCCAAAGGATCAGAACACTTACATTTTGAGGCCTACCGGACCTTGCAGTACTGCTTGTTTAAATACGCAGTATACATTTCTTCTTCTTCTTCTCTCTTCTTTCCTTCCTCGAAGAGTCACTAAATTAATACTGGGAAGCCAAACCAAAAAAACTATACAATGAGTGATCAAAATAATCGATCGAGAAATGAATATCACTCAAACCGGAAGAATGAACCTTCCTATGAACTCCAAAATGCACATAGCGGGCTATTTCACTCTTCTAATGAAGAATTAACAAACAGGAACCAAAGATATACCAATCAAAATGCCAGCATGGGTTCATTCACTCCAGTCCAATCTTTGCAATTTCCAGAACAATCTCAGCAAACAAATATGCTTTATAACGGTGACGATGGCAATAATAATACTATCAATGATAACGAACGAGACATATATGGAGGTTTTGTCAACCACCATCGCCAGCGTCCCCCACCAGCAACTGCAGAATACAATGACGTTTTTAATACGAATAGTCAACAGCTACCGTCGGAACATCAATACAATAACGTACCTTCATATCCACTTCCTTCGATAAATGTGATTCAAACCACTCCAGAACTCATACATAACGGCTCACAGACTATGGCCACCCCCATCGAAAGGCCCTTCTTTAACGAAAACGACTACTATTATAATAACAGGAACTCTAGGACGTCACCGAGTATTGCTTCTAGTAGCGATGGTTATGCAGATCAGGAAGCTAGGCCCATTTTGGAGCAACCCAACAATAACATGAATAGCGGTAATATTCCTCAATACCATGACCAACCTTTTGGATACAACAATGGTTACCATGGCCTACAGGCAAAAGATTACTATGACGATCCGGAGGGTGGTTATATTGATCAGAGAGGAGATGACTATCAGATTAATTCATATTTGGGTAGAAACGGTGAAATGGTTGATCCTTACGATTATGAAAACAGTTTAAGACATATGACTCCTATGGTGCGTAGAGAATATCTTCATGATGATAACAGACCCGTAAACGATGGAAAAGAAGAATTAGACAGTGTGAAAAGCGGTTACTCTCATAGAGACTTGGGGGAATATGACAAGGATGATTTTTTAAGGGATGACGAGTACGATGATCTCAACACTATTGATAAATTACAGTTTCAAGCTAATGGTGTACCTGCATCATCCTCGGTGTCTTCTATCGGATCTAAAGAATCCGACATAATAGTAAGCAATGATAACTTAACCGCAAATAGAGCACTAAAGAGAAGCGGTACTGAAATTAGGAAATTCAAACTTTGGAATGGTAATTTTGTTTTCGATTCTCCAATCAGTAAGACGCTATTGGACCAATACGCTACTACAACAGAAAATGCAAACACTTTACCAAATGAGTTTAAGTTTATGAGATATCAAGCAGTTACTTGCGAACCTAATCAACTTGCAGAGAAGAATTTCACGGTGAGGCAGTTGAAGTATTTAACTCCAAGGGAAACGGAATTGATGCTAGTAGTCACAATGTATAATGAAGACCATATCCTGTTAGGAAGAACTTTGAAAGGTATTATGGACAATGTCAAATATATGGTGAAAAAAAAAAATTCAAGCACTTGGGGGCCGGATGCATGGAAAAAGATTGTCGTTTGTATCATTTCAGATGGTAGATCCAAAATTAATGAACGCTCGCTAGCATTACTAAGTTCGTTAGGTTGTTACCAGGACGGGTTTGCTAAGGATGAAATTAATGAAAAAAAAGTGGCAATGCATGTCTACGAACATACGACAATGATCAACATCACAAATATTTCGGAATCAGAGGTTTCATTAGAATGCAATCAAGGTACCGTTCCAATACAACTTTTGTTTTGTTTGAAAGAGCAAAATCAGAAAAAAATTAACTCACATAGATGGGCATTTGAAGGCTTTGCAGAATTACTGCGTCCCAATATCGTTACATTGTTAGATGCTGGTACCATGCCAGGTAAAGATTCTATTTACCAGTTATGGAGAGAGTTCAGGAATCCAAATGTTGGTGGCGCATGTGGTGAAATAAGAACTGATTTGGGTAAGAGATTTGTAAAGCTTTTGAATCCTTTAGTTGCATCACAGAATTTCGAATACAAAATGTCCAATATTTTAGACAAAACAACCGAGTCTAACTTTGGATTTATTACTGTTCTACCGGGGGCATTCTCTGCGTATAGGTTTGAAGCTGTGAGAGGCCAACCATTACAGAAGTACTTTTATGGTGAAATTATGGAAAATGAAGGTTTTCATTTTTTTTCTTCCAATATGTATCTTGCTGAAGATCGTATTTTATGCTTTGAAGTGGTCACAAAAAAAAATTGTAATTGGATTTTGAAATACTGCAGAAGTTCTTATGCTTCAACAGATGTACCGGAGAGGGTCCCTGAATTTATTCTTCAGAGGAGGCGTTGGTTGAATGGTTCATTTTTTGCTAGTGTATATTCCTTTTGTCATTTTTACAGAGTCTGGAGCAGTGGTCATAATATTGGTAGAAAACTCCTTTTGACGGTTGAATTTTTTTACCTTTTCTTCAATACATTGATTTCATGGTTTTCATTGAGTTCATTTTTCCTAGTCTTTAGAATTCTCACTGTTTCTATTGCACTGGCATACCATTCAGCATTTAATGTGTTGTCCGTCATATTCCTGTGGCTTTATGGGATTTGTACCTTATCAACATTCATACTGTCATTGGGTAATAAACCTAAAAGTACTGAGAAATTTTATGTTCTAACTTGCGTCATTTTTGCGGTGATGATGATTTACATGATATTCTGCAGTATATTCATGAGTGTCAAATCCTTCCAAAATATATTGAAAAACGATACCATCAGCTTTGAGGGTTTGATTACCACAGAAGCTTTCAGGGATATTGTTATCTCTCTGGGCTCCACTTATTGTTTGTACCTAATCAGTTCAATTATCTATTTGCAGCCATGGCATATGTTGACAAGTTTTATTCAGTATATTTTATTGAGTCCTTCTTACATCAATGTTTTGAATATCTATGCATTTTGTAATGTCCACGACTTATCATGGGGTACAAAGGGTGCAATGGCAAATCCGCTGGGTAAGATTAATACTACAGAAGATGGTACGTTCAAAATGGAAGTTCTGGTCTCTAGTTCAGAGATTCAAGCAAACTACGATAAATATTTGAAAGTTTTAAATGACTTCGATCCAAAATCAGAATCTCGGCCTACTGAGCCATCTTATGATGAAAAAAAGACTGGCTATTATGCAAACGTTAGATCTCTCGTGATTATCTTTTGGGTCATCACAAATTTCATCATCGTTGCTGTTGTCTTAGAAACCGGTGGGATTGCAGATTATATTGCTATGAAATCCATATCAACTGATGACACTTTAGAAACTGCAAAGAAGGCGGAAATTCCCTTAATGACCAGTAAGGCCTCAATTTATTTTAATGTAATTTTATGGTTAGTTGCATTATCGGCATTAATAAGGTTCATTGGTTGCTCAATATACATGATAGTAAGGTTTTTTAAAAAGGTTACATTTCGCTAAGTAGATTGATTACCCCTTTTTTATAAATAAGTATATGTGTTTACTATCATATAATAATTAATTAGTTGTAAGTATGGTATTTTTCAAAGAAACATTTAATATTATTTTTAAAGGGTGCCTTTACCATAAAACCAAAAAAAAATGGCTTCTGAGAGAAAAACATAAATAATTGATAAAACTGAAACTCACAACACCAACTCTTCCGCTCTAAACACCCAAAGCTCAAAAAACGACATGTGCACATCTATATCCATAAACTTTCAAAAAAGTGGTTCATTCGCAAATTCATGAAGTATTATTTAATACACAGTAATCTGGCATTTCATACTATCATTGCTCAAATTATCCGCCGGACCCTTGAAACTGTGGCGCTTTTTAAGACGCATCTCCAAAAAAAGAAAAAGAACAAAAGAAAAAAAGCTGCAAATATATATACAAAACAGATTTCACGTTTATTGCTTGGGAGTAAGGTAACGATCCGGAAGCCTTGAAGAAATTTGAATGTATCCAACTAACTATTGAAAATCATTCGTGATGTGCAGATTCTTGATTTTCAAAGGCAAACAACCGATTCGGCTATCTCATCTTTTAACAAGACCAGCTCATTCTATCATAAACCAATCATTTGATAGCAGATTACGGCTAGACAGAAGAAGGCCAATGAATGGTGATGGTTTTGGTGTCGCTTACTATCCATTGGATACCGAGTTAAGCGAGGACGGTCCATGCCTTTTCAAAGCTATTACTCCTGCATGGAACAACCAAAATTTGAGTACATTAGCAGAAAAAACTAAATCTGATCTGGTCTTTGCGCACGTAAGAGCCTCTACATATGGTGTCCTATCTGAGACCAATTGCCATCCGTTTACATACCACAGCTTATGTTTTATGCATAATGGCGGTATATCTAATTTCAAAGGAATCAAGAGAAAATTATTGAATCATATCAAAGACGAATACCTGAATTTTATTCAAGGGAGCACAGACTCCGAGTGCGCATTTGCATTATTCTTAGACACTTTAGACAAATTGGGTTACGACCCAAAGAAGCAGGACGGCGATTTCGGTAATGTTGCACTAAGAAAGGCAATGTTACGAACGATTGACTACATCAGAGATTGGACTAAAGAAGCGAACAAGGACGAGGCACATGTGGAGCCATCTCTCTTAAATTTTGCTGTAACTGACGGATCCACCGTTGTCGTTTCCAGGTATATAACTTCAAAGACGGACGAGGCAGCATCTTTGCATTTCAGTTGTGGTTCCAGCTTTGTAGAAACTTCACCAGGAGAATACAGAGTAGAAAGGTTGGATAGAAACCAAGATGTAATTATGGTTGCATCGGAACCTTTGACTTTCGAGAGAGGTGATTGGACTGCAGTACCCACCAACAGCATATTGACCATTAAGAAACAGACAATATTACTACACCCTATTATCGATGAGTACTACCAAGAAGATCCGTTATACCTAAGAAGTTCAACCCTCGCAGAAAGCAAGGGGCTCATGGGTTCTATACCACTAGCAAAAGCCGTAGAAAAGAACGTTCCTCCACTAGAAAGAGAGGGCCGTACGAGACCTCCAACCGCTGTCGCACATATAGCATGAGCACACGCTCTAGAGGATTGTACCATTGTCACTACTAGATATACATATAAACAAATAAGAAGCATCGACACATAACAACAACCCCAACATCATAATTTCATAAGTATTTGGTTGGTTAGTCCATATGGTGTCTAATCCTCGAAATGAGAAGGTACCCGCCTGGTGTCTATGACAACCTTCCGGGTAATAAATGTTCATTTGAACCCATTCATCCAATTGATATCCGGGCAATCACTTCCGGAAGCGGAAATTTACAAATATCCGGTGGGTCCTACAAGGGGACTAAAGAAAAAAATACGTGAAAAACAGCGATGCGATATTTTTTGTATCGTCTTGTTCGAGTGTTTCTTACCACGATGACCGGGATTTTGGCCGGTGAAAAAAAAAATGCGCTCCCGTACGTCAGTGGCTGTTGCTGAAACGAGACAATTTCTCAATTCGTTTGTTTGTGTACTGTATTTGTTATCTTTACTATATATATGTTGTTAAGTTTCTTTTACCAATTAGTGCTCACTTCTCTCGTTTTTTATTAGGTGTGTGTGTTGTGCGTAATTTTCGTTTCGCTGATTACTTTATATAGTGTAGTTTGTTCTTGAATGTAATAAAGACTTCTGTTTTATTTTGTTTTGTTATTTAGAAACAGTCTATCTGGTTTAACTTAAACGAGTGAGCTTAAGATAATCTGACTACAAGAAAACCAAGCTTCTATTACTTTGTTTCTTTCTCTTTTTTCTTTTTTGAATAAAGAATTTTCCTTTAAGGAGTAACTTAAGCATTTAGCTGCACATTAAACACTTTTTTTTTTACTTCTAACTCACACACTTTTGGAAGAACATTTATTTTTTCGACCTTCTTTCCCAAATACCCAGCGCTTTATAATTGAAATATGAAGTTCTCTTCTGTTACTGCTATTACTCTAGCCACCGTTGCCACCGTTGCCACTGCTAAGAAGGGTGAACATGATTTCACTACCACTTTAACTTTGTCATCGGACGGTAGTTTAACTACTACCACCTCTACTCATACCACTCACAAGTATGGCAAGTTCAACAAGACTTCCAAGTCCAAGACCCCAAACCACACTGGTACTCACAAGTACGGTAAGTTCAACAAGACCTCCAAGTCTAAGACCCCAAACCATACCGGTACTCACAAGTATGGTAAGTTCAACAAGACTTCCAAGTCCAAGACTCCAAACCATACCGGTACTCACAAGTACGGTAAGTTCAACAAGACCTCCAAATCCAAGACTCCAAACCACACTGGTACTCACAAGTACGGTAAGTTCAACAAGACCTCCAAGTCTAAGACCCCAAACCATACCGGTACTCACAAGTATGGTAAGTTCAACAAAACCAAACATGACACTACCACTTATGGTCCTGGTGAAAAGGCCCGTAAGAACAATGCCGCCCCTGGTCCATCTAATTTCAACTCCATAAAATTGTTTGGTGTTACCGCTGGTAGTGCTGCCGTAGCCGGTGCCTTATTACTATTATAATAAGCTTTGAATTGGATTTGAGAAATAAAGGAAGACCTAATTTTCTCCGGTTTTATGTTTTTTACCCCCCCTACCCCCTTCATCCTGAAGTAGTAAATTCTTTTTATTATACTATTTCGACTACTATGTGTTTACGTGTGCTTGTGCAAAAGTGAAATTTATTGTGATTGTGTTCTTTTTCTCTTTTTTTTATACAAAAAATGGAGAAAGGAAATTGGGACCTACGATTTAAAGAAGTGTTATTTCCTATTTCAACGAGTTAAATGAATGTGTGTGTTTCGTTGACTTGTAAGGATAGAGAAAGATCATCCAACTTTTAATCATGGTTTCCTTTCCTTTTTTATAGCAGTCGAATGTGGAAGGAAAATAGAGCGGAGCTTGATAATTGTGTGTGTGAATGTCTTGCTTTCTCTTTTTCCTTATTTCTACGCTATACAAAAAGTGTGCTTTTTTCTTCTATTTTTTTTTCTTTAATGACTTTGTGTGTTTATTACCCTTTAATTAATTACCAAAAAAAAAATAAACTACGTTTTTAATTTCTAATTTATCAAAGTTTCTTTTTTTCACATATAACTATATATTTATATGTCACCCTATTCAAGTTCGTTAGTTTTCTTTCAACGGTCCAAAATTTGGGATATCTTGTGTGTACTTTACTTTCTCCACTAACGATAAGACATCTGCTATTAGCCTATATTGGGCTTAATAAAAAAGGTATCTTCGTCTAGAATGATATATGTATACAATCAAAAGTTTAAAGCTAAATTTTTTATTAACAAGTTACTTTATCAAGTAGTAGTTAACTTAATCGACCGAATTAATTCAATAGTAATCAATTCCAATGCACCGAAGAGTTTGCCAGTCGAACTATCTAAGTGATACTTGTCCATTTTTCCTCGAAGCGCAAAAGAGATTACATCACCATTAACGAATTTTCTTCTTTTCTTTTTTCTTCAAGAGTTGATGGGGAAGGACTAGGAAGGAAACGGTTCAGATACGAATTTAGTGATTAATCATATTCTGCTCAAGAAGCGACTTGTAAGGTAAGGAAAACCCGCATTCACTGACGGAATAAGGAACAGGACCAACTATAAGCCTCCTTTTACACTCACATCTTCAGGCTTTATTTTGTTAAGACTGAAACATTTCCCACTTAATTGAAGTTACATCGTTATTTTATAGAACGATCTTTCTATTTTGTTTTTTGTTCACTTGATATACCTTCCCTTCTACATAACAAATTAATAAATATGGATAATGGTACAGATTCTTCCACGAGCAAGTTCGTTCCCGAATATAGACGAACAAACTTTAAGAATAAAGGCAGATTCTCTGCAGATGAACTTCGTCGTCGTAGAGATACACAACAGGTCGAATTAAGAAAAGCAAAAAGAGATGAAGCTTTGGCCAAAAGAAGAAACTTTATTCCCCCAACTGATGGCGCTGATTCTGATGAAGAAGATGAGAGCTCCGTTTCTGCGGACCAACAATTTTACAGCCAGTTGCAGCAAGAACTACCACAAATGACTCAGCAACTTAACTCTGATGATATGCAAGAGCAATTGAGTGCTACTGTTAAGTTTAGACAAATTTTGTCTAGAGAACACCGCCCTCCAATTGATGTCGTCATTCAAGCCGGTGTTGTTCCAAGATTAGTAGAATTTATGCGTGAAAACCAACCTGAAATGTTACAATTGGAGGCTGCTTGGGCTTTGACTAACATTGCATCAGGTACATCTGCTCAAACAAAAGTGGTTGTTGATGCTGACGCTGTACCTCTTTTCATTCAACTATTATATACCGGCTCCGTTGAAGTTAAAGAACAAGCCATTTGGGCCTTAGGTAACGTTGCAGGTGATTCAACTGACTACAGAGACTACGTTTTACAATGTAATGCCATGGAGCCAATTTTGGGTCTTTTTAACTCCAATAAACCATCTTTGATCAGGACCGCTACGTGGACTTTATCCAATTTATGCAGGGGTAAAAAACCACAACCAGATTGGTCAGTGGTCTCACAAGCGTTACCAACCTTAGCGAAATTAATCTATTCGATGGACACTGAAACTTTAGTTGATGCTTGTTGGGCTATCTCTTATCTATCTGACGGACCACAAGAAGCTATTCAAGCAGTGATCGATGTTAGAATTCCTAAAAGACTTGTTGAATTACTGAGCCATGAATCGACTTTAGTCCAGACTCCTGCTTTAAGAGCTGTAGGTAATATAGTCACTGGTAATGACTTACAGACTCAGGTCGTTATAAATGCTGGTGTCTTACCTGCGTTAAGACTTCTGCTAAGCTCTCCAAAAGAAAATATCAAGAAAGAAGCGTGTTGGACCATTTCCAATATTACGGCTGGTAATACTGAACAAATTCAAGCGGTAATTGACGCGAACTTGATTCCTCCATTAGTTAAACTTTTGGAAGTTGCAGAATATAAAACTAAAAAAGAAGCTTGTTGGGCTATTTCCAATGCCTCTTCAGGTGGTTTACAAAGACCAGATATCATAAGATATTTAGTATCTCAAGGGTGTATAAAACCATTGTGTGATTTGCTAGAAATTGCTGACAACAGAATAATTGAAGTTACCTTAGATGCTCTTGAAAATATTTTAAAGATGGGTGAAGCTGACAAAGAAGCTCGTGGTTTGAATATCAATGAAAATGCCGATTTTATCGAAAAGGCTGGTGGTATGGAAAAGATTTTCAACTGTCAACAAAATGAAAATGACAAGATTTATGAAAAAGCATACAAAATCATTGAAACCTACTTTGGTGAAGAAGAAGACGCCGTAGACGAAACTATGGCTCCACAAAATGCCGGTAATACTTTCGGCTTTGGTTCTAATGTCAACCAACAATTCAATTTTAACTAACTGAATGTGAAGAAAAAGATCAACTAAATAAGTTTATTCAGATAAATCTTCATTATCTGATCCATTATTTTTAAGTTTTTCTTTTAATGTATATAAGAAATTCTAATCTTTTAATTCGCACAATAGTATTTTCATGTACTAGTTCGTACAGTATTCTCTTTCTCTGGGGTTTTTCCCTTTTATAGAAGTTGACTTGTTCTATAGTTGTTATATATGTATTGCTGGGTTTTTTAATCTATTTTGCGGAAGACGCCAAAAATAAGAAAAAAATTGGAAAGACACAAGAAAAAAGTAAGAATATCCACAGCTGAAAGATCTAACAGGCGTATTTTTATTTTCGAAGAAACGTCCTAAAAGGATCTGATTCAGCACATTGATAATAGCATAGGCATTTTTATCTTTCTTTTTTGAGTTCATGAATGAATGTAACTTCTCCAAAAGATGGGAATCACAGTTTCTCGAAGAAAAATAGATTTAATACAAATAAACCGCGATTCCACAAACTAAATGAGCAGGCGCAGAGTATAAATTTACCAGAAGACCGTGATTCAATTGTTTCAAGTAATACAACGTCAATTATGACAGATGATGCATTTGATTACAATGAGGGCATTGCATCGCGTACCAAAAATATTAATTCTGATAGTGATAGAAGCAATGATACCATAAAACAAAACAACTACAATAAAAGGGAGACCGGATATAACCCTTTCTACAATGGATCAGGGATCAATCAGCGATATACACAGTTTCGAAAAAGAGAGTTTGAACCAACACTTGCAGAAAACAAAGCCGAAGAGTACATATCGGACGAAGATAATGTAAAAATTGATGAAGATAATATAGAGAACGAACTCCAGTTTACGCCGAAAATTAAAGAGGCTAGTATACTCCGATCTAGTTTACTAGGACAAAGAAATGTTTTAAATACTCGGAATCCAAAATCAAAAGAATCACACATTAAAGTAAAACCCATCATCAATAACAAGAGCTCCTCACAAAGAAAATCTAGTGCAGCACTTCGGAAACAATTAGGAAAACCCCTACCGCTGCCGTATTTGAATAGCCCTAATAGTGATAGTACACCCACATTACAGAGAAAAGAAGAAGTATTCACAGACGAAGTGCTTCAAAAAAAGAGAGAATTGATTGAGTCTAAATGGCATAGACTTCTCTTTCATGACAAAAAAATGGTGGAAAAAAAGCTAGAAAGTTTAAGAGAATACGAAAGGAAAAGAATGCCTCCACGAGGAACTGATGTTTCTAGCTCTGAGCAGGACAATTCTTTCAAAATATCGACGCCAACAAAATCGTATGTTTCTTTGGAGCAAAAACCCTTACCAAATCTCTCTGCTATGAATAACTTTAATGATGTTACCGACAATAAGGAGAAAGAAGAAACGAACAACAATATATTAAAGTTCCAAGCGCAACGAGATCCATTACAAATACTACAGTCTGAGATCGAAATGCATACTAAGAAACTTGACACGATAATAGAGTTACTAAAAGACGATACCGATTCAAAGGAAAAAAGGAAAGTAGTGACTAATGACAACGCAGCGCCTGAACAAATGGTCAACAAAGGATGGCGGAAAAACGTGATGATGATCTATAAAAAATCAGGAAATATTATGAAAAAGTATAGGGAATATTTCTTATGGACAATTTGTATTTTAATATTGTTATATTGCAATATATATGTGTATTATAGGTTTTAAACCATATAAAGGTTAGTACATGAAGAAGTGTGTACAGTTATGGCAATAACTGTTCTCTTCCGTTTTAAAGAGAGTATTATCACGGTCTGAAAATTAAGCAAAAAAAGAAAAGCGTGCACTTAAAAATCGGTGGTGGACAGACCGCATATTCCATAAACATAGATGGTACAAGGGCATTATGAGTCCTTGAATAGAAAAAATGATGAAAGAATGAATGCAATTCCGTATTGCGACACTGGCGAAGTGTTCGAGGCTGACACGATAGCGAATGTATGGAAAAGAGAAGATAAGGAATGGTTAAAAAGGACTCAAAGTGATCGAAGTGGATACGAGTATCCACGACTAGGAGAATCACCATATATCAATATGACAGACGACTTCAGAATGGAAAAGAAGGTAATATGTCAAGATATCTTTTGGTCATGTGATGGTACATCGTTTGTTTCTGTGCATAATGATTTTGGCATCAGACAATATTTAGTGCCGGAGGAAAGTAATACGGACAAGCTAAACAGAAACCTCCTTCTACCATTTACAAGGTTTTTTAGAAACCAGTCTATTGTTTCATGTGCAATAGACCCGTTTTACACGCTTTATAACGAGAATTCCGACAGGTTAGCTGGTGACAGAATCGTGGTTGGAGGAAAAAACTTCCCTCTACAACTATACTCTTTGATGGACGGGCAGTGTATCCTCAGCTATGACACGATGAACAAAATAAATGGAGAATACGAAACTGTATACAGTGTGAAAATCGATGTTGAGTCTCGTGTATACACTGGCTCATGCCGTAACAAAGTGGCGATATACGACAAGAGCAGACGAGATGCCGTGTGGATGAACCAGAGTACCAAAAAAGCAAGCAAGGGAAGACAAAGCATTATATCTTGCTTTGAAGAGCAACCAATGGGAGGGCAAGCTCTCTCAAGAGGATCTCTATTGTGTGGCAGTTATGCGAATGAAATGTTTCAGGTAGACTGCCGTCATCAACGACTAGAGAGACTGAACTACACCCGCACAGTTGCAGGTGGGATTGTACAAATCCTTACAAGCGATAACGGGCGTTGCGTGTACGTTGTCAGACGCAACAGTGACGCGATTAGTATTTACGATCGGCGAAACCTGCAGCACGAGCTTAACGTATTGCGCCTACCGTTTCGGATCCACCACAACTCTGCAAAGTTGAAGGCATATATAGATACGGCTTACGGACTAAGTATGGGGACGCCGCAGGGAACAATATTGAACTGGGGTCGAGACCTTGTAGAATTTGGAGGTGTTCCCTCACACAATAGTGTTGAAGACCCACTAATCACGTCTATCCCGCCAGAGTCAGAGTGGCGCACTAACCTTGATTCTACTATTCCTGCCACGGTAGTGAAGAATTGTCCTGGGGATCCCGAACTGTTCTCCCTATCTCATGGGGGCACAATTTCATTATGCAGGTTCGGCGGCTAAAAACGGCAAACCCGTATTCGTGTATCACCCGGCCAGCTTTCTCCGATGAACGCGCACAAGTAAGAAGTTAAATTGCATCCCCCAGACACCACCTCTTTTGTTCACTTCTTGCCTCATGCCGTCAAAAAATTTTTTTCGCATCGAAAAAAATCCCCAAAAGAAAAGAAAAAAGTTCTTATTTTTATATAGTGCCACCATCGGGAAAAACTTCCCTGTAAAGCATTAACAGAGTCTTCCATCCCCGCTTCTGTCCTTTATTTGTTTCATAGAAGCTATTAAGCATCATATACTGCACACAGGAGCATGCATAGTGTCTGAAGCCTCTTTTGTTCTGTACTGCACATAATATTTCATAGAAAAACTAACGGAAAGAATCTACAACTCATAGTATCTGTAAATCCGTCCTATTGTCATATCACAATCACAGACTATGACCACTCAAGAATCGATCAAACCTTTGGTAGATAGAATCCTATCAAATCCCCTGCAGTTCAATGCTGCAATGATCTCTAACAAATCGAATAATAATGATACTTCCGCCGCGCCGGAAAATAGCTCGTATATTGTGATAGGAAAACAGCATAATAACAATAGTAATAGCACAGCTATTGCTGCAACGGCCGAATCCAAGCAAATAAAAGAAAATAACTTGATAGACAGGCCAAACGGAAAGAAAACCAACACTGTTCCTAAATCTATGGCTGAAGCTTTATTGTTGTATACTTCTAAAAATGATAAAGATGCTGCAGATGCTACTGGTGCCAAGAAGTCAGCGGAGCTTTCTACGGAGCTTTCTACGGAGCCTCCTTCCTCTTCTTCGGAAGATGACAAAGTAGGAAAAGAGGAAGAGGAAGAGGGTGAAATATTTCATGAGGCAAGAGACTATGTAGAACCCCGAAAAGCTAGTTTGAAGGAACGCGACAACGCAGATAAGGGCGATGGTGAAGACATCGGCGAAGACATCGGTGAAGACATCGGTGAAGACATTGGTGAAGACATTGGTGAAAACTTGGGTTCTCCATTAGCAACCATTGATGATTCATCTAATGAGAATGAAAAGGAAAAAAGAAAGGAACTGTCTACAAGCATTAGCAGTGATGACGAAATAGAAGACGACGAGGATGAGGATGACATGGATTATGATTCTAGTGCTATGGAAAAAGAGCTCCCTGAAGAAGAGGAGAACGATTCCAGCTCCAAAATTTCTGAAGGCGAAAAAAAGAGTTTATATCAAGATTTAATGGAAAATAGTACAGTGGAAGTAAATCGGTACGAACCAGTAAACAACACCAAAGAAAATGGAAACAGGAATCCAAAGGGAGAGGAGGAGGAAGAAGAGGAAGAAGAGCTGAAACATAAATCTAGGTCAATCACCCCTCCGGTTACAATATCAAATCTATCAAACTTTTACCAATTCAATGAAAATATCAATGATCGTGGTTCTTTAAACTCTACTAGAATTGTTAAAAATTGGGGCGACAAATTCACCAATTTGAAGCCTCGTGGCCTTTTGAATCATGGTGTTACTTGTTACACAAATGCTGCTGTACAGGCTATGTTACACATTCCTTCGATACAACATTATCTTTTTGATATACTAATGGGGAAATACGATAGCACCATCTCAAAAAATTCCGTTTCCTATACTTTAGCTGAAACAAGTAAAAAAATGTGGTTACCGGTCTCAAAAAACCCTAGAAAGAACGTTTCAGCTTCCTACATTAATCCAAAACATTTGATTTCCAGATTGGATGACATTAATTGTATGATGAGCGAATGGCAGCAGGAAGATTCACATGAGTACTTCATGTCTCTGATGTCAAGATTACAGGAAGATTCTGTTCCCAAGGGTCATAAACTTATAGAATCGATAATATATGACATATTCGGTGGTCTTTTAAAGCAGATCGTTACTTGCAAATCTTGTGGCAGTATATCTAAAACAGAACAACCATTTTACGATTTATCGTTGCACTTGAAAGGGAAGAAAAAACTTGATCCAAATTCTGACCTGTCGAGTGATAGCATTAACGGCACTTCAGCCACCACTTCTACCACTACCTCCAATGCTGCCACAAAACCATCTCTTTCATCCTCTTCATCTGTCAATTTAAACAATGGCTCACCATTTGCCGCTGCCAGTGATTTAAGTTCAGCCAACCGCAGATTTTCTATTGAAAAATCAATTAAAGATTTCTTCAATCCCGAATTAATCAAGGTTGACAAGGAGCAAAAGGGTTACGTTTGTGAGAAGTGTCACAAGACCACGAACGCCGTGAAGCATAGTTCAATATTAAGGGCTCCTGAAACTTTACTTGTGCATCTGAAAAAATTCAGATTCAATGGCACGTCCTCATCAAAAATGAAGCAAGCTGTTTCTTATCCTATGTTTTTAGATTTGACGGAATATTGTGAGAGTAAAGAGCTACCTGTCAAATACCAACTATTAAGCGTGGTGGTTCATGAGGGCCGCTCCCTTTCTTCAGGTCACTACATTGCCCACTGCAAGCAACCAGACGGTAGCTGGGCCACTTACGACGACGAGTATATTAATATAATATCTGAAAGGGACGTTTTAAAGGAACCCAACGCATATTATCTCCTATACACGAGGCTAACTCCAAAATCGGTTCCATTGCCATTGGCGAAATCTGCCATGGCCACTGGTAATGTTACCTCTAAATCCAAACAGGAACAGGCTGTTAACGAACCAAATAACCGCCCATTGAAGATTAATAGCAAGAAAAATAACAGAAAAAAATGGAAAAAAAATAAAAAAAGGAAGTTCACCAAATGAAAAAACTCGATATTCCTGGATTTTCCTCTTTTCATAGGCATTTTTATTAGCATTTCATTTTTATTATACCAAATCAATATATACATATAAATATCCGGTCTTTATTGACTTATAAAACAACTCTCAGTATACAGAGTTGGAGAAGCGTTTACTCAGAATAGCTTCAGTACTACCGAGCTTTGCTAACATAACGGGAGAAAGAGAATTTAAAACTTATATACATATTTACAGAATAGATCAGTAGAAAGAAGAAGGAAGGTCTGTTGAAAATTTCTCGAAATTGACGGTACTTTTTTGTCTTTTCACTACTTACAGATCAAGGTACAACCTTAATACCCATACTTTTTGCAACGCCAACTATTGATTTAACAATACCTTCCATCTCCAATAAACTATGCCTTTCATCACTCTTTTTTATCTTGGCTATTTCGTAAACGTGCTTCAGCGATAACTCTCCTAAAGCACGGGTTGGTCCCTTGGCAGGTGCACTGCCTAACATTGTCCCCACATTCGGTTGTCCATGTCCCTTGTCCATTTTAAGAGCTTTTAGCAGCAAATATCCGGTTGGTGGAGATTTCATTTCAAACGTAAATGTTCTATCAGGTTTTATTGTGATTAATACTGGAACCGGTACACCTGGCTGATAGTTTGCTGATCTTGCATTAAATTCCTTACAAAAGTCAATGGCTTTTATACCCTTGGAGCCCAATGCGGGCCCCACGGGAGGTGATGGTGCCGCTTGGCCTGCTCCTACTATTAGCTTTACTATCACGTTTTTTGCTGCCTGTGACATTATGGAGACTAATAGTTCCTCTATGGTATTCGAGAGTTCGAAAGTACAACAAACAGAAATAAATACAGAAGGTTACGCTGTCGATTTGAATGTTCACGCTTTTTTTCCTTCTTATGAGTTGTAGATTTACTGCACTTTCTAAAGCTTCTTTGCTGTGAAATTTTAGAAAAGGGAATTGTCGCCTTGGTAAGACAATTAATGTTACCCGCTTCATTATTATTAATTAGTGGCGCGATATTTTAACGAACTTTTCCATTAATTATTATCATACTAAGCTTTTACATTTTTCTGATAAAATAGTAGATTATGAACAGGAGGTCAATCTATTTAGGCTTCTATAGAACGGTAAAATATGAAATTAGTTTAACAGAAGTAAATATGACATTGTATTTTAACATATACTCAAATAGGATAAAAAAAGGTTATATACAAATGCTTGGAAAAGAAATAAAAGTGGGGACGCTTATTTATTGATTATTTTGCTTTTTCTTTTTCTTTTCTAGGCCTGCAATATGTGCTTCACTTTGATCCACTTGTGTGTGATGATGGTCTTCTCCTCTAACCACTTTGAACGATAATCCATCTTCAACCAAGTGGCACATATCAATGCTACGGATCCAAGGATCTTCCATGATTTCTTCGATATTTCCTCTGCATGCGGGCGCCAAATCAATCATACGTCCAACAATATGCTGAGTCTCTTCTGGTAATGAGTGCAACAATCTTTGTGGCCCGATATTAACATTATTAGGATCTGATACATTATTGGAAGAGCTTTCGGGTTTTTTCTTTTCTGTTGAGTGCGATTCATCGTAGGAAGGTGGATCAGGAGTTCTTGTAACCAAGCTACTTAAGGAGTCGCAATCACGTCCGGAACAAAATAGTTTGAATGAATTGTCCCTTAATTTCGGAATTTTCCATGGAAATTTCTTCAGTATCATACATGCAAAAATGATTGCAGAAGACCAAATATCTACGGGACGTGGGTCATACTTCGCAAATATACAGACTTCAGGTGCTAAATATGGATCACTTCCAACAATTCCACTTGCTTCCACAAGATTTTTTGAGAATGGATATGAAAATACCACAGCAGCACCAAAATCGATTAATTTTACAATACCTTTTTCGTTTATAACACAATTATCTAGCTTTAGATCTCTATGAGCTAAGCCGATACTATGCAAATATTGTACACCAGTAAGTATTTGTTTGAAGCAACAACAAATCTCTTCATAGGACATTTTATTACTCATTACAATAGCAAATAAATCGTATTCACAATATTCCATAACTTGGAGAATTCTATCATTTTCATACACGATTTCAATTGTTTCAATGATATTGGGATGATTCAAAGTTGTACCAATACAGTATTCTGATGTAATTTTCTTGACATAATCTCTTTTGGATTCATTTTCAAATTTAGTTCTAAACTCCTTCACTGCAAATATTTTGTTATCTGAAATTCTTTGAGCTAATTTGACAGAACCTCCTGCTCCAGCGCCTAAATCGGCACCGGTTTTGATGTACCTTTTTGAGAACGGAATTCCTGAACCGCCGTGACTATGAGAATAAATAGTATCTCCATTTCCGTTATAACTAGTGGAATATGAGTTATTCCCTGCGGCAAAATGAGACGATGAATGAGAGTGTGACGGAACGGCAATTCCGCTAGAAAGAGGTGATCCGTTCGGGATCACGTTGTTACTATTCGAGGAAAGGTTACTGTTAGAACTTTTTTTGAAGAACCTCTTTAAATCACCGATGGAAGAATGTTGTGACCTTGGAACACTTTGACTTGGAGGTAAGTGGTCATGTACAGATGAGGGGGAACCGTAAAAGTTATCAGTATAGGAACCAGTTGGCTGTCTTGATGCAGAATATATGCTGCTTTGTCTTGCGCGGATAGGCTTCGGGATAGGCGTCGAACCATTGGTAACATTGGGATTCTTAATGTTTGGAGAAGGACCATTGGAATTGGCAGAAAAAGACATGCCTGCAGAGTTAGAATTTGAAGATTCTTTTGAGTTTTTGGAAAAGAAAAAATTCCCAAGCTGTGAAGAGAATGAACCTGAACGGGATATAGATCTTGATTGAGTGGCATTTGCATTATTACTATCCATCGATGCTTTTTGGAGTTTTTGTTTGGAGATAACAAAACGTGGTTCCACGCTATCTACTTTTGGGGAGGATATAACATTTGAATCGATTGCAGAAATATTATTGGGCATACCGCCTGCATATGTTTCGAGCCACGAAGAAGACAAAGAGGAGCTGTTGCTATTCGAGCTATTGTTATCTTTGTTAGAATTTGGCACGGAGTAAGGTATACTTGATGATAAAGAAGGAATGGCCCTTCCTGAAGTATGTGACGTGGCAGATAATCTACTTGTGATTCTGTTCTGTGCAGCAAAAGAACCACCATGTGAGGAAAGTCCTGCAGTACCTTGATCGTTTATTAAGGATCCAAATCTATCTCTACTTTGTGCACTTGTGCCGTAGAATGATGCAGTGTGAGCAAAGTTTGCATTAAGGAAGCTGGAGGAAAACTGATTCCTATCGTCGAGAGAGGAACCGGCTGTTGATGATGAATCTTCCTCTGAGTATATTTGAGTAACAGTTGTGACACTGCCAGGAACTGGCACGTTAGCCCTATTACGATCACTACTGCTGCTATTACTCACGCTACCAATATGACTACTACTCTTATTCCTAGAGTGAAGGTCAAGCGATTGTGACTCGGGCGTCGTGGTCAACGTATCAGCAGAAGTTCTCGGTGATGAGTTCGAAGTTTCATTTTTTCGTTTTTCCTGTAGCAATCGAGTTAATGAAGACATAATGTTTCGTAGAGCTTTCCTTTTTTGTTTGAATGGGTATGAGCTGTTGGAAAATCAGAAATAGGAAAGAGTTAGACAAAAGTATTAATGAGTTCTGGTACAAGCCAACTAGTTTGTATGGGGTTGAAAATGACGCAAAGGAACGAGAACTCCTGTTTATTATTCTTTCAATAACAAAAGCAAGATTTTTAGTCACTGCCGATTGTTGCCACTAGGTACGCCACTGACTAATCCGTACTAACTCTATACAACTAAAGGCGGCCCATATTCTGAGATAAGCTATAAGGGTAGGAATTGTGGGATGCGTCATTGATAACGAAAAAATTCCGTAATAGATGATCAGTCAGATTGAGAATGAGACGTTTCGCACAAGTGATGAATTATATCTATCTATGCTGTATATTTTAATAACATTCCTATTTTATTGTACAAAATGCGCGACTATTCCGTTTATTGCTTGTCAAGCATCTGTTGGTGTTCCTCGTACAGCTTTTCGTGCATGTCACGTAACTCCTTGTAGGCATGAGTTAATGCTTCTATGTTGGTCTTAAGTTCTGTAATTTCCTCATCTTTAGCGGCATTGCTGTCTAAAGATGAAGTGGCGTCGATTTTATTGTCAATCACTTTTACATTGCTTGACACCTTACCGATATGTGAAAATATCGATTCTTGCGTTTTGACCTGCTCCAAATAGGCATTAAAGTCGTTAAGTGGTAATGCGAGGTTAGGATCTGTCTCTGCTTCTGGTTCTCCTATCTGATACCAAATATCGTGTAAATGGCCTTTGTTTTTACCATCAAAGATAACTCTTTGTAAGTTTGGTATCTTCATAAAATTGTGACCATTATTATTACTAGCTTGTTTGCCTTTGGATTCTCCTTCAAGAAGTAAATTTCCACGTTCGAGTCTGTAAGGGTTGGTTAAGAGATTGGTCACTTCTCCAACTGAATCCTGTGATGTAGTTAAAGTTTGGATAGTTCTAATGATTTGTTTTGAGTAAATTTCCGCAATAGAAACTTTCCCCTCCGTATCACCGATCAATAATAATGTACCATCCATTGATATTTCTAGGCATGACACATTTGAATTTAGGACATTCTCACAGACAAGTTGGCCCATTGCATATAGTGCATCCAAATCTTCATTTTCGCCGCCAGTTAGTGAGTTACGTTGCACTAGGGAAAAAACCCTACCTTTTTGAACTGTGTTTACTCCGGCGGACTGTAGCAGATTAACGATAGCATTACCCTTTAGTTTATAAAATAAATTCAATGAAAAACAACCTTCCGCAGTACCAATATAGCATGCTCTGTCAGCAGGATCCAGTACAATGGATTTGATAGAATAAGGAGTTGTAAATGTCGCAAGCAATACTGGGGTCTTACCAATACTAACGTCATTTTCGTTTGCCTTCTGCTTCTTTTTGCTGCCTATTAAACTCAAATCATAGCATCTAATGGTAGCATCTTGAGATACTGTGAAGAGTTTCGTATCAGTACATGATAAGAATTTTCCTTGACTAGAAGAAACTTGGAAATCTGTCACGGGTAGAGTATGATCGTGAAGGATACATAAAGGCTTAGGATCATCATTGGACGCTGATACCAAGTCAACAGTTTGCCATATAATAACTCTCGAATCGTTACCAGAAGTAATAATATACTTGCCGTTTAAAATAGACTTAATTTTGGTGATACTTTGGTAATGAGCCATAGGCTTCACGTTCAATAAAATCCCTGAATTCAACTCCCATATGTACAATTTACCCGATTCGGTGGAGCCAAGTAAAAGGTACGGAAGATTGAAGTCTGGTAAATTATGATTAACACCTTGAATTCTATCATACTGCACACCATTATTTTCAACTACTTCCAGACATTTTAGGATTTCAGGTAATGGTAAGCGCTGTTCAACAGATTCTCTTTTGAAAGAACCTGACAGATTGTAGACATTGATTAATGCTTTTTGTGCTTGAGCAATAAAAAGGTATTTATTTCCTACTTGAACACAGCTATTTCTTGATTGAGTGGAGCATTGCCTCAAATTTATCTGTTCAAATGAGTGTACAGAAGCTATTGTTCCTGAGGTATTTGTTGTAAAAATAACTTGCTCATCCATTTTATCGTTCTTTGAAAGATCCTGTTTTATGAATATTGAACAATCAATCTTAACGCATATGCCCTTGTCAGAGCCGTCCTTCGAATAAGCATATTTGGAATGGGCATCGATTTAAAATTTTCATTTAGTGGGATATAAAAAAAATTTTAGTTCGCGCGTACAGTTTTTCAACATTTGCCATGTGATGTAGAATGGCGCTATCAAATCATCACTCTTATTACAGGTGAATCGCTCGTTAACGCGCTAACACTTCAATTACAGACACATACTCCTGAATGGGTGCTTTCAAATCCCCTCTCCCCCAAGATCAAGTCCTATTTCAACTTCTCCTCTCAAAAACCCTCTATGTGACGCTGTGTATTCTTTGTTGTAGTTATGCTCCACGATACAGTGGCCGCTCATGAGCTTTCATAGGAGCTCAGCACGTAAATGTATAGCGTACATGCTATAAGCGTGGCAGTTATTATAATAGTTCGCACGGTATCTTACAGTATTAATTTATCAAAGTTTGCAGTTATCCATTCTGTGCCCGCGTTTCTTTTCAGTTTATAGACGCGATCGAATGTGCCTTAAAAATTTGGAAGAAGAGAGAGAAGGATGCATAAGTAATAGAACATTACGAAAAAATAGTTTACAGAAACAACTGGCTGCCCTGAAAGGCTTTTTTGGAGAGGAACAGAAACAAAGAACAAAAATTTTTAGAAAAAAAAAGAAATGCCTTTGAATATTATTGGGACGGCTCTCCTAGACGGGACTGACAAGATTCCTTACTATCACACAATCAAAAAGGTGGCACCTTATGTGCTAGCGACTGGTGCCATTAAATATTGGTCGAGAGGACCATCAAATACATGGGAAAGAAAGTTGCACGGTAAAGTTTACTTGGTTACTGGCGCTACCTCTCAAGGAATGGGAACATCCGTGGCTTATAAAATGGCAGAGTTAGGTGCACAATTAATCATCTTGACTAGGGAAGTAGATGAATGGGTTACTGAATGGTGCGAAGAATTACGTGAAAAGACAAAGAACGAGTTGATTTTTGTAGAAAAATGTGATTTGAGCAATTTGTGGGAGATTCGTAAGTTTGCCACAAGTTGGTTAGACAATTCGCCACCTAGAAGATTAGATGGCGTTATTGTCATGTCCGGTGATATGGAACCATGGGGTATCCCGAAAATATCTTTGCCACAGAGGAGATCATCTAAGGATGGGCTGGAATTGCAAATTGCTACAAACTATGTAGCAATTTTCCATCTTTTAAACTTATTACAGCCTAGTTTCAAGGCTCAACCGCCTGATAGAGATGTAAGAATAATTCTTGCCACCTGCTGGTTACAAGTTGTTGGTGATATTAATATAGAAGATCCGTTGTGGCAAAATGCTAAATACAAAAGCGCTTTGAAGTTTTTCGCAAGCAGCAAGCTACAATTGGGATTGAGTATGATGGAATTGCAAAGAAGACTTACCGAAGACATAAAAAACCAAAAGACGAATGGCGCTGAAAGAACAGGAAAAAATGTTACCATTACTATGGTTCAACCTGGAACTATGAGATCAAATAGCCTACGCCGCGTCATTAGTAATGGTTCGGTGGTATTGTTAATAATACTTTACTGTATTCTGTTGTACCCCATATTGTGGCTGTTTACCAAGAGTGGTCGTCGTGGTGATCAAAGTTTCTTGTACGCTTTAATGACACCGGAATTGGAGGAAGTAAACTTAAAAGACACGAAGGTTAAGTATATCTCAGACTGTTCAATTGTGAAATTTGCTCGTAAAGAATTTGATGACGAGGAATTACAGAAGAAACTATTTGATAATACGGAAAGAGATATTTTACAATTGGAAAAGAAAGTCGCGGCAAAGAGAAATGCCAATAAGACCGGGAATCAAAGTTCTAAAAAGAAGAGTCAGAACAAGAGTAGAAAAGATGATTAGAAATGAGAACGTAAATATATGTGTAGATTTCTTTTTTTCTTATTTATGATATCGGTATATGTAATTATTTATTTACTTTTTCTGCCTCCTTGATATTAAAGTATTACACACTTTGACTTCTTTTTCTTCTTGTCGTTTCTCGTCTTTGGTTTAGCTTGCTTGTTGTGATGATTATTTGAGGCAATTTTACTACCTTTGCTTTTTGATTGCTCGTGAATTTTGTCTTTTTGTCCCTTTTTTGTGGGTTTGATATTGAGAGCTTCCTTCTCCTGCTGTAAGCTTCCTTTCGGAAGAGTACTATCTGTACTATTATTATGGTGTGGTTGCTGTTTTTGTTCTCGAATATTTTTATCTCCATTGGTGTTGGTTGTTGCAGTCGTTAATTCATCAGTTAGAGTATGATTTGCTGATTTTTGGTTAGGGGATTCTGGTTCGTAGATAGCGTACCTCACCGCCTGCTCAAAGACTTCCCGGACACCTGCTTGGGTAGCAGCTGAACATTCGGTATAGCCCATAAACCCACATCTTTGTACGAGTTCATCTATTTCCTCTTGAGACACGTAATCGGAGTTTGCTTCCTGCAATTTTTTCTGAGTTGCCGGATCATCTCTTAGGTCACTTTTGGTGCCTACCAATAGAATTGGATACTTCCCTAATTTAGTATAAAGAGAGGTACCTTCAATATTGGAAGTCTGCTTCAGTTCAGATAGCCATTTTTCTGTGACATTGGCAAAACTAGCATGTTCGCTTACTGAGAAACATATTAAAAAAATATCTGTTTGGGGATAACATAACGGTCTTAAACGATCGTAATCTTCCTGTCCTGCAGTGTCCCATAAATTGATTTTATATAGTTTTCTGTCCGTACTTGGTGAAGAACTGGCAGATGAAAGTGAACCTCTTTTATCATTACCATTGTCAAGCTCTAGGGGGCTACTCGCAGTTCCGTTCGGGATAGCTATCGTAGTAGAATAATTATCAAAAACCGTTGGAACATAGTCTGTTGGGAACGAATTGGTAGTATATGATATTAGAAGTGACGTTTTACCTACTGCACCATCACCAATTATCACACATTTAATAGACCTCATCAGACTTATTAGTATACTATATTGTATTTAATAAATATTTCGGCGTGTGCTTTGTGGGTGCCACCTGTCTTGTATTTCCTATCCAACTGAATATTCTGGATATTGTCTTGTGCAATAGACCGGAAAAAAAAAAGTGAATGTTCCAACGCTTTGGAATACAATGATGGGTCAAGGATCGTGCTTTTGTTCGTTGGTGGATCGGCCGTACGTGTTTAGTGAGGGTACTATTTAAACTTACTTTAAATAGCAAAATAGGAAAAGCTACGAGAAACTGAAAAGTAAAAAAAAAAAAAAAAATAAAAAAAAAAGAAAAAAAAAGGAGAAACATGATTGCCAGTACTCGCAAGAACTAAGATAGAGAGAAAAAGGACGATATATCAAGAAATAAAAGGGAAGGTAATTCAAGTAAGCACTGCATAGCTGTCTGCATAGGAGCCTTCTGCAATTACTCATCTCATCGTATTCGTCATAACCCGTTACGTAACTGATTTGACCAAGAAGCGTAATGAAAATTTTGAGCGGACGCCGAAACGTTGTTTTTTTTTTGCTTTAGTCCAGATAATAACCTTTTATAATTTTCTTTTTAGGGAGGAAGACCGGTCTAAGCTCTTAGAGGTTCTCGCATACCCAAGTAAAAGCCAAGACCGAAGCAAACACGCAGGATAATTTTCCGGTTTACTCTCACTGCAGCTTTAGTATAGATGCAGATCTGGTATTGAGAGAGGGGGGCCGGAACGAAAAGATTCAGGGGAGAGAAAGGCCCGGGCGTCGGGGAACAAAACCACTTTTGCACACCTTAATTTTTTAGCTACTCTGTTTCTCCGGGCTTGTATGGCACATAAATAAAATTCTGCTACTTTCCATTATCTGGTCATCACTTACCGATGTGGAGAGCCTTGCCCTTGAAAAATAAGATAAGACCTCCGATTAGGGTATTTGAAATTAACCGCTGTAGAATGAAATAAGGACGCTTGTTTGACATTTTTTAGTTGCTTTCTCTATCTACCACCATTTGCATCTTGATTTATGTCTTGTTTGAGGAGATTTCGGATAAATATTCTTCGAGGGGAAAATGTCGTAAAAATAAAAACAATAAAGAAACAAAACGATTAAAAGAAAAACTCAACCATCCTCAAAAGTCCTCCTCTTTTTTTTCACGTGCTGCGCTGATGTAAGCAGCAGGACATGGCAGGAAGAAAATCGGAGAATTGTGGCCGCGACACCTGACAAACAATCCTCAGGCAAATGTAAAATTGTACATGAAAGGCTGCGTAGTCAATGTCTTAGAAGGCCGGCCCGCATGATCCAGAAGCAGACCATAAAAAAAATAAAAATTCGCGGTCTGGCAGCAGGCATAAGATGCATAGCGTTATCCTAAATGACATCACGATGATAAATCCTCCGCCGCATGATGCTTTTGATTTGCCTAAGGGCCTGCCATCGTGCTGGCTCAAACTATTGAGGGTCAACATACCTTGAAAATCCAAGTAAAAGGATGGATATCGTTATACTAAAAGCAACACAGAAAAGGTCCACGTCAGTTCCACACAATAACATTTACGTAGTGTTCACGCGAAGCAGTTACATCTCAACTAACATAATTGCTGGTGAGCCTACAACACTGCATGCGTAAACGTCAACGGGATTACGTTAGTATTTTTGGCCGCCGGTAAATTCTCTTGTTTTTTTTTCTTGATTTCACTTCTTTTCATGTTCCTTTGGAATAATCTAATTCCTCATGATTAAATGAGACTGTTTTTTGTTTCCGTAACATCCATACCTTTCCTGTATAATATTCTTGCTGTAAAGTTTGTTTTTTTTATGAAAAAAACATTTTCTTTTCTTGAGATGAGGCGCCGCGAGCCTTTCTCCCATGGGCAGTGGTAAATTTTCCAAATCAATGCAGCTCTTTGAAATACAACAGCATTTTTCATACATTTTAAGCAATTTCTAGTTTGTAGATATTGTTAGATTAGTTTTTGAACATTGTTTTGATAACTGAAAATAAAACAGCAAACAAACTACAAAAATGGTCGCTTTAATCTCTAAGAAAAGAAAGCTAGTCGCTGACGGTGTCTTCTACGCTGAATTGAACGAATTCTTCACCAGAGAATTAGCTGAAGAAGGTTACTCCGGTGTTGAAGTCCGTGTCACTCCAACCAAGACCGAAGTTATCATCAGAGCTACCAGAACTCAAGATGTTTTGGGTGAAAACGGTAGAAGAATCAACGAATTAACTTTGTTGGTTCAAAAGAGATTCAAGTACGCTCCAGGTACTATTGTCTTATATGCTGAAAGAGTTCAAGACCGTGGTTTGTCCGCTGTCGCTCAAGCTGAATCTATGAAATTCAAATTGTTGAACGGTTTGGCTATCAGAAGAGCTGCTTACGGTGTCGTCAGATACGTTATGGAATCTGGTGCTAAGGGTTGTGAAGTTGTTGTTTCCGGTAAACTAAGAGCTGCCAGAGCTAAGGCTATGAAATTTGCTGACGGTTTCTTGATTCACTCTGGTCAACCAGTCAACGACTTCATTGACACTGCTACTAGACACGTCTTGATGAGACAAGGTGTTTTGGGTATCAAGGTTAAGATTATGAGAGACCCAGCTAAGAGCAGAACTGGTCCAAAGGCTTTGCCAGATGCTGTCACCATCATTGAACCAAAAGAAGAAGAACCAATTCTTGCTCCATCTGTCAAGGACTACAGACCAGCTGAAGAAACTGAAGCTCAAGCTGAACCAGTTGAAGCTTAGATTTAATTATTAAATACATAAATAAACTATAAGTACAATAATTTCTTCTATTCTAGTGCACTTAATTGTTGCGGTTTCTTGCATATTGCCGTGTTTAGTCAGGAGGGTGCACGTTGAAGCAGTGCGTTGAAACTAGTTGTTATTTACAGAATCACAATATTATATAATCAAAAGAAAAGTTTTGTACAACACAACTGTGAATATAGGTTAAGAAGTGAGTAGCAGTTCATCTTTCTCAGCTTACAGGACGATTTCTCGGATATGAATGAGTTCGCTATCGTTTTCACCACTTGTATACGCCGCCTGTAACACCCCTAATGGGCTTATCTCCCAACTGTACCCATGGCGCTCTTTTTTGCTCTTTTAAATGTGCTTCATAAGCAAGTCTTCGTTTCGTAACACTCTTTGTTCTCAGAATACATCTGACATGTATGTAAGGATGACTTATGATTCCGATTCTTGTCCTTGCCTTGAATTCAACACGTTTTCTCCAAAACCCGTCACTCCCTGTCCAAATCTGAGAGATATATAAGTCCTCTGGTTTCAAACCTAATTGTTGGCCATCTTTTACACCTTTTTGAAGTAGTTCTGCTACTTCGCGAGCAATTTTCTTATTAGAAAAGTGACACTGAGATATAGCTTTCATAACGTCGAGGCCTCCCAATAACCTCAACAAAAGTGTAGCCTTTTTCATCGACGATTTAATTCTATATGACTGAACATATACGGAAGGTTCTAGTACTTCAATTTCTCTTTTTGTTAACTTTAGCTTGTAACGTTCGCTAGAATTTGGTAACTTTACAATAGTATCTTTCTTGTAAAACCCACCATTAATTTTACAATTAGCTTCATATATTTCCCTTTTCAAAGGAGATAATAAGCTCTGTGATGCTAATTGTTCCGGTTGCTGCAACGATATGATATGTTGCTGTAGTAGTTTATCGTTTTCTATGGTTATTGAATCCCTATTAACTTCAGGAGCCTCTCCAGAAGAATCAGAAGCAATCGCTAACCTATTAGAGAAGCTGCCTGCATCTTCATCCCCCCTGTTTTTTCCTTCCTTTGGTTTATTTTCTGTAATGCTTCCGAATAGTGATCCTCCTGAATTATTAAGACTTATTGGCGTTACATGAATCCAACGTCTACTTACAGAAGAAAGTAGAGCCCTAGAAATGACACCGACCTGAGATATTCTTGCCGTGTGGAAGTTCATTTTCTTTAATAAAAAAGATAGGGTGAGGTGAGGTTCTCTGACTTGCTATGCGGCTCCTAATGGCGTATGTTAAAATGTCTTCCAGATTGGATAGTTGACTTTTATTCAAAATCCCGAGTACAGTGAAGGCTTAGTTACCCCGCCCACAGAAGATTAATAGAATATCATGAGTACTGTTCAAGCAGCAAGCAGGAGAAAAGACTGAAAGAGTTTCGTATAATTTAGTATTTATTTATTTAGGAGAACTAAAATATTTTCTTTATACACAAAGAACAAAGTTTTCTTTTTTTTTCATTGCAGAATGGTATCATTGTTTTTTATGCCTTTTAAAAGGCCTTGTCGTTCTTCACTATTGGCAATAAAGATGTTTTTATGATTTTTAATAGTAGTGTTATTCAGCAAGAGCTGATTTTGCTTAATTAGTAAACATCATACTAATAGACTGAAGTCATCGTCATATAATTTCCCTCAAGAACCCTTGTGAATTGTTCTGAACTGTATTTCTCTCATCATGAGAGATGTCATTATCTAAACCACGTCCGAGTCGTATCGAATTTGAAGATAAAGTAGAAAAGCCACCTTGAGTAGATGAACCCAATGACGAATATGTAAATGAAGAGCCATAGGAAAATCTGTTTTCCTGGTCCATGAAATTACTCCGCATATTTTGAAAGGAGCCATTCATTGCGGTAACATTCCTTGGTGGTGGCACTGGAGGAGGATTTCCTCTTGCCTTAAAATTGAATTCGTTGCTGAACGGATTATTAGCAGAAGCAGTCTCGGTGTTTCGTTGCTGTGATCCCGAGTCTTGAGCTTGAAGTGACGCCTCTTTTGCTTGGGCAGTTGTTGGGAATCCCGTTCTGCGCCCAATCTCGTGACAGAAGGAATCGTTTTCCTTGAAATGCCTCTTTGCCTTCCTTTTTCTAACCAGCATGAACCAAACTACTAGTACACATATAAGAATACCACCGACGCTTCCTACCACACTTCCAACAATGGTACCAGTATTTGTCTTTGAAGTGCCTTGGTTTTTGTTATTATCCAAACTGCCATCAAGCCAGTGCTGATAGAAAGACATGTCAGCTGTGATCGTCGAAGATGGAGCGGAAAATGAGGTTACCTCACTTTTTGCAACTGCTATGGTCGTAGGTAATCCCGTCACGAACGTTGTAGAGGAGTCAGTAATATCATATGTTTGGGTATAGAAATAATAAATAGTTTTTGAATCTTCGGAGCTTGAAATGGCTACCGTATTGAAGACCTGACTGGATGTTGGTATGGGAGACGTAGAAATCGTACTAGTGCTGGGTGTTTGAGTGGTGGGTGGTATACTGCTGCTAGTAGTAGATTGTAAGGACTGAAAAGTATACGTGCTTGAGTAAGCACTTGTTGTATCATCTGATGATGATGATGATGAAGGACGGTTTGAAGGTACTTTACTGCTGGATGAGCTAACAGAACTTGACGTTGGCACGGAAATCGTGCTTATGGAAACTGTCGAAGATGAAGCTGATGGACTGAGTTTCGATGATTTGCTTATGGTTGAAAAATCGTTCGTCGATGAAAGCGATGAACTGTAAAACGATGTGGAAGTATTCCGACTGGAACTTGGGAATGTGGTATCTTTATTTGATGTCGTAGAAGGAGAAGAAATTGTTGAGAACCAACTAGAAGAGAGTTCTGAAGTGGTACTAATTTGAAATGAAGTTGCAGATATGGAAGACAAGTATGTGTAACTAGGGGATATTACGGTGGGTGTTGATGGTGAGAAAATAGAAGATCTGCTGTCGAACGAAAACAATTTAGTGTCTGAATATGATGAAGATAGTGATAATGACAACGAGGACGATACCAGTAACGAAGATGGTGATGATAACGACGACCATGATGATGACAGCGATGTAGCTGATGACGATAACGTTGGTGTTGTTGATGTTAACGATGACCATTCCGACGTTATTGACGACGATGATGACATTGGTGACGTCGATGAGAAAATGGACATGGATGGTGTAATTATTGAGTATGAGGAGGTAGCTGGGTCATATTGGGAACTATACGTATCTTGCTCGCTCGATGAACTGCTGTCGGTAGATGATACTAAAGTACTTGTCGAAGATACATCAATGGATGTATGCAAAGTCTCATCATATGTTAAGCTTGTAGAATAATATGTAGGAGTAGCTGTACTAGACACGGGCGGTAATGAGGTCAGACTTCCTTGTTGGGGTACTAAAGTTGAAGTAGATGCGAAGACAACATCCGTTGATCGTGAATTCAGACTGCTACTTGGTTCACTGAATGACAGGGATATCGTATCAGATTCTCCAAGGGTGGTCCTTCCGATGGTACTATTGGAGTTCATACGATGGCCAAAATAATTACTCTATCCAGCTTTTCTTTTAGATTTCCTTCAGATATCGACGGATGGGGATTGAAATACTAAATGTGTGTCTTAAGCGAAAGTGTGCCAACAACCAGTCCAAAAAACGGATCAGTAGTGTTTCGGTACCTGGTGAGTAGTTTAGGATTTTATGAGTGTACGGCGATTATCAGTGTATTACTAATATGCGAACCGCTCCTAAAGATCTTGTTTACCTCATTTCTTTCTTCTTTTTTTTTTTTTTTTTCCGTGCGTTCTCCCCGTGCCTTGATAAGCAATAATGGAAAAAATAAAAATAGCAGCAATTGGTTATACAATGTATATATAAAACATGAATGATTAAATAATTTACAAGCGAAATAATCGCATTATATACGTGGCACCTACAGTCAGTTCACGCTGATTAGTCAAACTTCACTTTCTTACCTTGTGATGGGACAATAGCTGCAGAACCTCTCTGAGCAGTGGCTAAAGCTACACTGCTCTTAGTTCGGTTATTGGAATCTACAGGTGGACGTCTGTTGGCGTTGGACCGCTTGTATTCGGGTTTGCTGCCGTTATCCTGTCCCGCACGATCGTATCCTTTGTTGTTAGAGATATCAAATGATGAGGAATTGTTTCTGGATACATTTTCAACCTTCTTACGAACTTGTCTTTTACTTCTATCTTCACCGTATTCCATTCGCAATGGCCTTCCGGCAATTTTTCTACAACTTTTATCCTTTAATGCATTAGTAGATCCTTCTTCATTCTTGAAGTCGATAAATGCGAATCCTTTACATTTACCACTATCTTCGAATGTTGCCATGCGGATTTTCACGATATCACCACAATGTTGGAAGTGTTTTCTTAACAGATCATCTGTGACATCGAATGACAAATTACCGACAAATAGAATCCTTGACGGTGGATTTTTGGACATGGCAACTAAATCGTCCTTGTCTGGCCTACCTGAATAATTTTCGGAGTCCTTGATTAGCATATTCCTTCCGTTTAAATGAGATTCAGATAATTCTAAGACCGCTTTCATCTGCTCGACGTTCTTGAAAAACATGTAGCAAAATCCCTTATTTTTCATGGCGTTAGAGTTCTTGGCAGCAACACGAGGCATGGATAACCTGGTTATGTCTTGTTCGGTGACTCTGCTCTTTTCATCTTCGTTGTCTTTTGTTTTAGCAATAAAAAATCTTACTAAATCGTCCTTTGTGGTGTCGAAGGATAAGTTACCAATCCAAACACCATATTTATTTTCATCTTTCTTCTTCTTTTTTACAACCTCGCCAGATTCATCTCCTGTTGGAGTGTTGATTGTAGATTCTTCACCCTGGGCGTCTTTCTCAGAAGCACCAGACTTTTTCTTTTCAGCATCTTCTTTGTATTCCTCGATTGACTTAGGGTCGATATTGTACTTCGCATTCAACTCCTCTAGAGTAACTTTACCTCTTCTCAAGAGACGTTTCTGTTTTTTTGATAGGGGAATGGAGCTTTTCAGGTCAATCTCAATTTCATCTTCAGCTTTTCTCTTTTTTGTTGGATCGAGTAAAGCCTTCTTGACTTGTTCCTCGTTATCCTTTTTTGTAACAGCATCTTCTTTCGACAGTTCTGTTTCTGACATTCTATCTCAAATTATAGAAAGTTGTTGGGTTTAGGTAATGTTCTGTGGGGAAAAGGATTTCTCTTTGTTGTATGGTTAAATTTATCATCTATGCTCATCGCAATTTTTTCTTTCAGACTGAAAAATTTCAGGTTTTTGCATTTCAACGGGAAACGTGACTCCTACAGAATTTTCTGAGCAAAGGCGTACAAGCGAAATACAAAGACAAGCATGTGCTTTCGGCAAAAGTGCGATCCTACATCAGAGTTTCCATACAACATGGTATTGTTATTAATACATAATTAGGTTTTACATAGTTAGGTATGGCGAGTACGTCATATATTTAGGTATTCTCCTGATTGTTTTCACTTCAAAAGCTGGGCCAACTTTTTAAAGAACCCTCCATTCTTAGCAGGGTTCTTTTGGACACCTTTATTTGGTGTTTCTTTCGTGCCCTTAGGTTTCGAAGGTCTAGTAGCTTTCTTAGCTTCGATTTTTTTTGCGGCAGCGGTAGGAGCGCCCTGTTTCGTCTCGTAAGTTTGAGTCTCAGTCGCAACCTTGCCGGTTGGTTTCACAGAAGTCTCTTTAGCATGGCTTGTAATTGAGCTTACAGGTACTTTCTCTTCCGGTTTTTCAAATTTAGCGGATTTACTTAATGGTTCCTTATTTTGATCTTCTGAAGCTTCAGCGTCTGCACTTGTACTGGTGTCCTTACCGCCGCCTTTATCTTCGTCCTCTTCCTCTTCTTCCTTTTCAAGATCTTCGGCCGATAGTTCATATAATCTAGACTCAGAAGATTGCGTCTTACCCAAACCGTCCGTAACATATCCTTCACTCTTAACTAGATTAACTTTGGGGTGATTCTCTTCATACGGCTTGATTGCTTTTTCCTCGTTTACACCAACATTATTCTCAATTATCGTTGTAGTACCGCTTAAGCCATCCGCATTCTTGCCCGTTTTGTTCACCTGCTGGGTTTCATCCTCGCTATCGGGCAATTCAACCACTTCTTGGGAAAATATCGACCTTTCTCCGGTTTGTTTATTTGTCTTGATCACTCTCTTGATCTTGAACTTTCTTAATTTTTTTGCACGTTTTTCAGCTTCTGGTTCGATAAGAGGGGCATTCTTTGAAACAGCTAATCCGGCACTTTCAGGTACCAGCGTGCTAGAGCCATTTTCGCGTTGCTTTATTACGTCTTCCTCGGTAATAAAGTTGTTTTCCACTCCCTCGTCGATGTTCACCTTGTAGTCTTTGCTTGGCAGCCATTGGCCATCAACAATAAACTTGAAATAAAACTTGCTGCTAGGGCTATCAAACGTTACTGGCAGCGTTATTTCGAAGGCGCCACTGGGGTCCTTCACCATCGGCAAAGTACCTTTCCAGTCGTCGAACGTGCCTGTCAGAATAATTGCTTCGGGTCCTTTGGGCCATTTGAACGTAAATTGAGGTAAGCTCGATTGCATTCTAGAAACACTTTCCCTTTAATATTATCTTATAATGCTTAGAAAGTTAAATACCATCAAGAGAAAGAAAATTAGGTAATACAGAGGACAGAAGGACAGAAGTCGTTTCTATATTACATAAAAGTCGGCCACCTTTTATTTTTTTAAACCACAAGAGAGGGGGAGAATGATGGATGTAAAACCTTAACCATGTCAATGCAAGGGCTCCCGCCCCAAAAGTTCCTATCGGGCCCCTTCGCTTCGCTGCCCCAGATATTTGCGGAAAAGGCCAGCCTCGCAGTATTTCACCAATGCCCTTACTTTGATAGTATGTATTTTGACTACTTTTTTTCATTTTTATCGCTTCTTTTTACTTTGTGCGGTGTAAACCCTACACAAAATAGGGCTTTCATTTAGTATTTACATTTGCACAAAAGTAGAGAAGATACGTAATAGTCATTGAAAGCATCGACATTTTTGGTGCTTGCTGACAAATTCACGGTGACAAAGTGAGCTAGAATATTGCTTATCGATAATCAGTGTGTTATAGCAGCGTTTTAATCTGTTTTTCCTTTCTTTAGTTTCTAGCGTTATAACTTATGACTTCTAAGCCGTCTACTAGAAATGATTATTTACCAAGGGAAACTCACAATGGCGAATATACTGGTGATTCTCCCGAATGGCAGTTGCAGATTAATATCACAAACAAAATAGGTGGTATAAATGGAGATATTTGGTTGTCAAGGGACGGAAGGAGTGTTAAATGGTGTATTGAAGACCAGTGCTTACGTCAGTTTACTTATAATCAAAAGATCATCAAAGCTGGGTACATTGATTTTGAAAAGACACCAGATTGTTTTGTGGTAGTTCTCTCTGATATTGCGCATGTATATATGTTGAAAAATGGGGGTTCTACGACTGTATGTTTCCCATTCCAGATAGGTAATGCATTCTGGTATGCAAATGGAGTAATTTTAGAGAGAGAGACTTCAGCGTCCTTCATGGATGGTGGCTACGATTTAAAACCCATTGAGTTCGATTTAAAACATAAATACATCACTTTGACGGATCCGATGGCGCCTTTCGGCTTGATTTCGATCACAAATACCTTTAAAGGCGGTATAAATAGCGCTTCAGGTAACAAAACGGATATCCTGCAAGACTTTCAGCTCGTGCTCTTCCCGAGTGACAAGGACAAGTGTATAGCTGTTTTTTTAGATCGAAATTCCAAAGTGTTGCGATTTTATTACAGTAGAATTCTATCATCAGATCAGTCACGGAAGGGAGAGCTAACAATTTCCTCGACCAAAAAAACAGGTTTGGACGCAGCAGGCAATAGCCAAAAGAGTGGCGGGATTAGCAAAGATTTGCGTAAGTTTTCACATTTGACGCGCCGGTCGACGTCTATAAACTCTAACTCTCATGATTTCAATGCAGCCGAAAGAGTACTTAGTGGCAATGTTGGCAACGCTTCAGGCAGAACAGATATTTTCGCTTTACCTTCTTCTTGTTCAAGAAGGAGCTTATCTGCGACCCTAGATAGAATGGGGAACAATATTGCCCCGACCAATAGAGCTGCACCTTCTGGATTTTTTGACTCGTCATCAGCAAATACTGCTACTCACTCTAATATAACGCCTGTATCACAACCAATGCAACAGCAACAGCAAGAATATTTGAACCAAACAGCGACCTCTTCTAAGGATATTGTTTTGACGGAAATATCGTCTTTGAAATTACCGGATGATATCATTTTTACTTCACGACGCTTGAGCTCTATTTTAAGTAAATTAAAGTTCCTATCGTTGAGATTTGAACGTCGAGAAGGACTTTTAATATTTCATGAGCCCACACATTTCTGCAAAATCTGGTTGATTGATCTTTTACCCGATGTTCTGGATTCTATTCCATTCAAAATATACGGGAACTCTCCGCAAAACATGATCAGACTAGAGAACTTAAAGCTTAAGGAACCCTCAAGAATACAAGCTATGTATATTCATGAACTCCTTGAAAGTTGCCTGATTTTGGTGTCGGAGGGACAGAATAAGGAAGAATACAAAGCATGTCTATATGACCCCTTCGTTAAAATTACATCCCCTTCCAAAAATATCTCCGAAGAGCTCACTAAACAAAATTCTCTTCCTTCCTTACAGAAACTATTCCCTTATCCCGAGACTAGTTTCACCAAACTGTGCTTCGAAGCCGTCAAGTATATTACTTCTCCTGCATTCAATATTTCATTTATATTTCTATGGCAATCTGCATATTCGATACTTCTTTCAAGGGCTAACGACGTAGTTGGGGGTTTGAAAATGGAGCACGATGCTTTTTCACTGGTTCTTTCATTGCTGATTTTACCGATACCTAGCTCCTCTGCTCAAGAATACCAGGAGTACAAAGAAATATATGAACGCGACCTGTTTCAGCATTTAAAGCAGGACTCAGAAATAACAAGCTCTGTGCTACCAAGAATTGTTATTGGATTGCATTTAATAAGGGAGGAATATTCCCTGAATGTATTGTGTCGAAATGAGCATGCGTTGTTAGGACAGTTTCTAAGATTCGCTACTGCCGCGATGGGCTGGCCTGATCTGTGGCAATCTTACTATGTACCGAAAATGGATTCAGAATCGAAAACTTTCCTACATCCAAGGGAACAAAATTCCACTTTTTTTCATCCCTTAGATGAACCGCCATCGATTACCAAGTCGTTATACAGCATAACTGAAAACAGTTCAATACCATTATGTCCGTTCATTAGTTTCTCGAGACTTGTTGCAACCGATACACAGGTCGAATTACGCATTACTCCAAGAAGTTTCAAAATCTTGGGCTTGTATGAACTCGTACACTCTCCAAATTTTTTACCGGATTATGTTTTAGGCATCCTTTCCAGCTTTAAAGTGGATAAAGACGAGTTACAAACATATCCCTTAGGCATTTTGGTGCCTTTACAAAACATTTTAAAAATTCTGGAAGATAAGCTATCTGAAGTAAGAGACAACTTGGAGTTATTAGATAGGGCCGATTTACAAAGGTGTAGTGCCATTATCAATAGTATAAGAAGTGATTCTAAAGAAGTTCTCAAAAGAGGCCAAAGAGATAGTTATATGTTATGCAAAGTGCCACTCGCCAAGAACAGAAGCTCTTTGTCTAAGAAGCCCAGTGACATATATTCAATATTATCCGAGATTGTGAAAAGTGCAAGTCAAGTTCCACTGGATGGATCAGCTATGAGGATGTCGAATATTCAGGATGATGAAGATATTGATGAAGGTCGATCTCTCAAATTAAATGCAGGACTGATTTTTTCAGAAGATAAAAGATTTACTCATGTTGTATCACTATTAGCTTATTACAGGCCCACAAAAACTCAATTTTTTACCACCAAGACAGAATATGCCCAGATACTAGCTCAAAAGAAATATTTCGCTAAAATCATGGCTTTGAGGACATGTACAAATGGTGTTGGCTGGGGTGCAGTGGCATATGCAACAGAAAAACCAATATCTACCCAAAAATGGGTCATTCAACCCCTCAACTTAATTTCCGTGTTTCCTGATGACACAAAGATAACTGTGAAAGCTCCAGAAGATATAGCACACGATATTGTGGAGTGGGGGCAATTTCATGCCGGTGTTAGCTCCGGCCTCCGTATCTCAAAGAAGGCAACTGGAATTACAGGTAGTTGGATTGCATTTAATAAGCCAAAAGAACTAGATGCTTATCACGGTGGTTTCCTTCTCGGACTGGGACTTAATGGGCATTTGAAGAATTTAGAGGAATGGCATATATACAATTATCTAAGCCCCAGAAATACTCACATAAGTATTGGGTTACTTTTGGGAATGAGTTCAAGTATGAAAGGTAGTATGGACTCTAAACTAATCAAAGTTATTAGTGTACACCTAGTGGCCTTTCTTCCAAGCGGATCTAGCGATTTGAATATAGATCTAAAACTACAAACTGCTGGTATTATAGGGATGGGTATGTTATATTTAAACTCAAGGCATAAACGAATGAGCGATTCAATTTTTGCCCAGCTGGTGTCACTGCTCAATGTAAATGATGAAATGGTTGCTGACGAAGAATATCGATTAGCAGCGGGTATATCGCTGGGCCTCATAAACCTAGGGGCTGGTCAGACGAAACTGAGAAAGTGGGATTCATCATTGTTGGGCTTGGGGGACGATCTTCCGGAAGATGTTTATGACTCTAGTGATGTTGAACAAAACGTAATGTATGAAGACCTGACTACGAAGTTATTAGAGATCGTCACAAGCACATATGATGTAGAAAACGATTGGATACCAGAGAATTCGCAAATTGGCGCAGTAATTGCAATCATGTTTTTATTTTTGAAGTCAAACAATTTTGGAATTTCCAACATGCTTAAAGTTGACTTAAAGGAAATATTAAAAGCAAATATTAACACCCGCCCTGAATTATTAATGTACCGAGAATGGGCATCCAATATGATTTTATGGGAATTTATAGGCGACGACCTATCGTTCATCATGAAAGATGTTGATATTGGAGTAAAATTTAGTGAACTTAATACCGATTTGCTTCCTATATATTACACTATGGCGGGTAGGATCTTAGCCATGGGTATTAGATTTGCCTCTACTGGAAATTTGAAAATTCGGAATATACTGCTTTCTCTCGTTGATAAGTTTCTGCCTCTTTATCAGTACCCAGGAAAGCAGAATCTAGACTTTAGGTTGACAATTTCTGTTATTAACGTTTTAACTAATGTCATCGTTGTTTCTTTGAGCATGGTTATGTGTGCCAGTGGCGATTTAGAAGTTTTGAGGAGGGTCAAATATCTTCATGAAGTTGCATCTGGTCCATATTCAGACTTATTTCAAGAAATTCCTAGTTCTAAAAGTGATGTTTCAGGTGTAACACAGGTGACTTCAAACACTAACACGCCTGGAAATAGTGATCGTGAAAGGGTTGATGAGACCGCTGCTTCTCTCGATGACGAAAGGTCCTCAAATGGCAGTGATATTAGTGATCCAACAGCATATCTAGAAGACAAAAAGGATATAGATGACCATTACGGTAAGTTTATTTCGACAAATCTTGCACTGGGTTTTCTTTTCCTTGGGTCTGGACAATACGCTCTCAATACTTCTACTTTAGAATCTATCGCTTTCTTAAGCATGTCCGTTTTACCCACATATACAACTCCACATCCCTTACAAGAATTGAAGCATTTCTGGAGCATGGCTGTAGAGCCTCGTTGCCTTGTTATAAAGGACATTTCCACTGGTGACGCAGTAAACAACGTTCCTATTGAATTGGTGGTCGAGGAAGACGTCGAAAAAGAAGAAGTAATAAGAGAGATATCAACACCTTGCCTGCTTCCTGATTTCTCCAAAATTAAATCTATTAGGGTAAAAATGCATGGTTACTTTCCACTGGAAGTAAATTTCACTAAGGACTACTCAGCTTCTGATTTTTTTAGTGGCGGTACAATTATTTATATACAAAGAAAATCCGAAAGTGTTTTCGAGAACAAAGCCTCTTTTAGGAACGTAGAAGATATTCATGTGGCACTCAAAAGAAAGGCAGCAGAATCTAAAAATTATTCAAGATTAAACCTAAAAAATGAACAAGGAAATACCACCTCTTCGCAACTGGTTGAAAGTTTGGGTATTCAAGATTTGACAATGGTGGAACTCGATACTCTTTTGAGTGCAGGAAATAATACAGCATTAACGGATTCAGAATCTTATAATTTAGGTTTGCTGTGTTCAGATAAAAACAGTGGAGATATTTTGGATTGCCAACTCGAATTGTGGTACAAAAGCTTTGGACCACATGATGAATAATGCAAAACTCAAGAATATTTATTTGGGTATCTAAGACTAGCTTTAAAAGGTTCCAAAACTGGGGTAAGGTGTAATCTTTGTGTATAACTTGGTTTATGAAAGGGGTACATGACATGGCTAAAATTCTTCAGACGAACATCTTTAATCTAAAGTTTACATCTAACAAGTCCAATCTGAAAAATGTACAGCGTATAATTTTACATACCTCCAAAAGAAGAATTAAATCAAAGTGTGCAGATAATACTATATACAGCAAAATAAATGCTAACTTTACATATGATTGCTTTCATTTTAAATCATTCTTTCCAATTATGCCTAATTTCTGTCCCATCTTAACCTTATCACCAACCCTAACATCGAACTTAAATTCAGTGGGAGCTTCAAAACAAAGTACAACAGTGCTACCCAATTCAAAGCCACCCATTTCTTCACCCTTAACCAAAGGCATCCCTCCCAATATTTTACTTGCATTCTCATATACTGCCTGGTAGCAGGTATGTGGTTCCAAGTGTTTGTCGCTCTTTGAATTTGTCACAAATTCTTGATCAAAATTCAACTTGATTGAACCAACATTTGTTGCACCAACAGGAGTCATGCTAAAAAATCCGTACTTCCAACTACCCAACAAAGCAACTCTTTCATTTAGAACGAAAAGATTAGGGAAGTTACGCTGGAAATAAGGTGCCACGGAGAATAAATCACCTGGGAAATGGCGGCGAACCTTACAAACCCAGTCAACTGGAGAGTGGAAATGATGGTAATCACCGGGAGCCAAATAAATGACGGCAAAGAAAAGTTCCGTATCATGAGGCTCAGAGCACGAAAACCCATTAGAGAAGTAGTTTAAAGAAAGTTGACTTAAAAGATGTATATTTTTGGACACACTTGGTTTGAACTCTCGAACAGATTGATCGCCCTCGTTTTTAAAGTTAAGAAGAGGCTGTTCAGTGTCTTCGGAACCCGCTAATTGTATTCTATTTACCCTGGCGAATTCTCTATGCTTTTCCTCATCAGAAGTCAAATCTAGACTAGATGCACTCTTAGACATCAAGGGGTGGGAGTGAGTGCCAAGGAATTCTTTGATGGAATATGTCATTCCCTTGACTTGTTCGATTTCGCCAGTTTCAGAGTTGATTATACCAACTTGTAAAATCTTTCCATCACTTGGAGAAGCTATAACGTCTTCGCCTTGTGCTACTGGACGTGTGCCTGGTTTTATGTTACGATAGAAAAATTCGGATAAATTTGCATAATGTGTCAAATCAGGATCTTCCATCTCGTCCAAGTTAACTCCAAAAAGGAAAGAATATAACCTGTAACCCCATGGTCTAACCCAAATGGGTAACGTAAGAGAATTTACTTGGCCCCATAATCGAGACATCGCATTCAGCGGTAAAGTAGAATAGCAGAAAAAGAGCCAATTATTGTTAAATATTTTGATTTTTCTTGTCCTTCTCCCTTTTTTGCCCTCTGTAGCATCCTCCTCTGTACTATCATTCCTTGACACTAGTAAAATGGTTCCTAGAACAATGGTGAAACTAGTTAAAACAACCCATTTCATGGAGACCTGTTTTCTTCCGCTATTTGCGGCAGCAGCTTTGGCACGATCCACAATCTCTCCAGAACTGCGTCGTTGCTGAACGAAAAGACGCGTGGAAAACTTTCTATTCCATAGCACCGCAGTTCTATTTCTTAATTGCATTCTTGTAGAAAACTTTACAGCAGGCATCCTCCCCATGAGGAGCGTCCTCCCTTGCGCCAAGGCGTTCTTAACTGGCATAATTGACATGCTGGCTTTGCTTTTCCTTCTTCTTCAAAAAATAACGACCAAGAAGGATTTGAGCGATCTGCTAACAACTGGCTGAAGAGTCCTTAAAGCGCTACGTACCTCTAGGCGTCTCTTTTGTGAGTAAGCTGTTTTATATTATAGGTGAAGAACAAATTTTCCACATGCTTGTGCCTGCTTTAGATGTCCCTTGACCTCGAGATTTGAAAAAACACCAAAAAGGTGCTGGTTACCCTGCATGTGATATGTGATTACATAGCGTAGCGTATACAGAAGCACAATTGGTCGTATATGTGCCAAGCTTGTAGGAAATTAGTAACGCATAACGTGTTATCTGCGACAAGCGTGAATGCGACAGACATTATGTTTCTCTAAATTCATATGGTCCCGGCCGATTTTCACATTCGAAGTTCATGTCGACAATATTGTCATTATTCTGCAATAGCTCACAGTGAACACGGTCACCAGGCTTTAACTCGCCTACACCTGCAGGTGTACCAGTCAAAATGATATCACCCGGTTCCAGAGATATCATGGTAGATATGTGTTGCAGTATTTTATGGAGTGGGTGCAACATGAGGTTAGTACCACCATCTTGTCTCAACTGTCCGTTAACAGAGCACTTGACTCTGAAAATATCCTGTAAGTTTGATTTGTAGGATGAGAACTTCTCGCGGGAGACTATAGCAGAGATTGGCATGAAGGTGTCAAAACCCTTGCTTATAGTCCAAGGTAGCCCCTTCTTTTTGGCTTCATCTTGGACATTTCTTGCTGTAAGATCCAATGCTAGAGCTACACCACTAATAGAGTCATAGACTTCTTCGGGTTTCATCTTAGTGACATTGGACAAATGTTTGCTCACAATCAATGCCAACTCAATTTCGTGATGAACCTTCACACCGCGTGGGATAAAAATGGGCCCGGGGTTAGTTCCGTCTTCATTTAAACCATTGAAAGTCGAGTTTGCAGGTCTAGTGGTCTTGACCAATGATGAAGACAATGGTGTCACAATACTCGAGGTTGGTTTTAGGAAAAAAAACGGTTGTTTTGGAGTTGAATTGTTCAGCTCTTTGATATGCGCTGCGTAATTACGCCCAATGCATATAATTTTTCTAGCTGCCTTCAAATAATTGTAGCTCATAACGTTTTGGCAATTTCCTGAGTCTTTACTCGATAGCTTTCAGAATATTTCTATATAGGAAGTTCTGGCTGAAACGTTTTTCCTTATCAGTTAGAGAACGGTGACCATCTCTTGAAAGCGAACAAAAAAACGTGAGGCTAAGGAAGCTATTTAGGAAAATAGACGAAAAAGGAATGGCAAATGAAGGAATGGCCCTTTCAAAATAGGTATAAGCAGCACAGCTTGATACATGCTAGGGTTGCAGCAGTATAACTGTACTCTCTTTATGAGCGTAGTGAAAAGACGGTGAAATTATAACGGTATGCTCTATGAAGAATAAATGCTGTAGGAAAATTTACGATAATAAAGCCTTTATTGTTGTTGATCAACAAAAGGAGGCTTAAGCAATTGATAAACTTCTGAAAAGAAGAACCCTATTAAAGTTTATATCAAATATAGAAAAAAAAATCTTGAAGTTACATAAATACAGAAAAAAGCGGGAGAATAAAAGGGATTTCCTCTTAAAAGGAACTTTATAGTGGAATATTTGCAATGAGAAAAGCGGACAGGTTGAAGAGTACGAAAGCATCAGATAGAAGACTATTTAAGAACCCCGTCGCTATCTCGTCAATTATTGTGAGGTAGAGTGGATAGTACATCATGCTTATTAGTATCATGGGTATCGGAATTTGCATTTATTACCAATGGATTAGTAACAGAGTAGCATGAATTGATTATATTCTGTGCACTATTTCCCACATTATTAGTAGTTGTGTTACTTTTGCTGATATTTGCTCCAGAGTTCAGTGAGTATTTTTTATCTAGAATTATTGGTCTTGAATTAACGGAAGGATAGCCCGCATTTTCGCTTTTGACAACGTTAGTGTCCTTATTGAAGCTGTCTTCTTGGTCATCCATGTCGTCCCTTGGGTTTTTGCCTCCCCTTCGGTAAAAATTCGTTTCACATATCAATTGCTTCATGTTTGATAATACTGACATTGCACTTGAATAATCACTCCTTGAAATGCTACTCTCTAACAATGCTATTAAAGATGTAGATGGTGGTGATGATGATGATGACGGAGTTGAAACATTCACATTGAATTGGGAATTCGAGGAGCTTGAGGGTATTATGCCGCATAGCTTCCCAATGACCTGAGTTAGATCGTCATATTCAGATTCATAGAATTGTAGATCATTTTCAATTTTCTTGATGTACTCTTTCTTTCTTTTTCTAAATTTAGATGCAGCTACTCTATTTCTTTCTAAAAACTCCTTTCTTTTTCTTTCTTGCTCTTCATTCTCATCAAGTGTTACGTTGTTTGAAATTTTATTATTTTCAACATCATCTTTTTGTGCTGGTGCAGTCGTAACTGCTGAGTTTTTTCTTGATATGGAATTTTTTCTTGAAGCCTTAGAAGTAGAACTTGTGCTAGACATCCTTCTCTTTCTTTTTCGTGTTTTGTTATTGAACTGGTCATTGTTCTCAATTTGAGTCGTTAAATTTTCATTCTCCTTGTGATTATGAGCGGAGTGCTCGATGGCATTGAACTCTGCCGGATTATCCATTTTGACAGCCGCTTTCGTTGAAGTATTTGGGGAAAAATTGGAATTACTGATGCTGTTGTTGACGGTACCATCTGTGGTATTTGTTGTAGGTGTTGATTTGAATACTGGATTAGCCAAAACTCCAGTAGATGGTAAGTTTAGCAGAGAACTCAATCCCGGCGTAAGTGGTGTACCATTTACAGTTGGGTGCATTATATTAACATGAGGGTGGTTTTCAATACTTCCATTCACTGTGACACTTTTGTTGACATTTTTGCTACCTGTTATAGTATTTTTATTAATTGACGGCAATACGGGATAATTGTAAGATTGCGTAAGAATACCGGGTGTCAACCCGGTCCTGATATTGGACTCATTAGGTGTCAACCCAGATTTGGACAAGTTTAATAAAAAGCCAGGCATTTGTGAATCATTCGTGGGGAAGCCGTTACCAGAATTACTTGTGGTCACGTTCGAGTTTCGTGGCTGGCGTATAAGTGAAGTCCCTGAAGGAGAAGAGCTGTTTGGATACAGAGATCCGGAGGTAGAAGAAACGCCTATTGCACTAGGGTTTGAATTAGAGACTGAAACAGAATGTGAATTCTGACTGGGATTCGTAGTTGAATTTGCCTGATATAAAATAGAGGGAGAAAGGAGTAGAGGTGGTAATCTTTTCGACCCACCAGGTGTGAGAATAGGCGGAGATATTATAGTAGGTCTTTGTTGGCCTGGTAAAAAACTAGGTGAGTCTTTTTTTACGTCATTATGATTACTATTATCTGTAACGGTTGAATTCCCATTTTCTTCTGGAATACTGTTCAAACTATGAGTGGAACGTTGGGAATGTTGTGTTATCGTTGAGGTAGAATTGTTTCGTGAAAGCTCTTTTGGTAGAGACGGATGGGAGATCGTGCCTGGAAGTGACAAAGCCTTCTTGGAAGAGGCGAAGCTTTGTTCAAAAGGATTGGGTTCTAAATCGAAAGTTGAAACAGTACTTGGTTGTCTCGAGCGTTCCTCGCTTGACATAATGATTAAGCAGGGTCTAGAGACTGGGCAGGTGTATTTGGAATGCAGAAATTGAAATGAAAAGAATGAAATAAAAATAAAAATCCACGAATTGATTAAGGAACTTATCAAATAATAGAGATCGGTAAAAAGATAGGAATCTAATAAGTGGAAAACTCACTTGAATAATAAAAGAGTTTTTCTCGATAAGAAAACACAATTCACTTTTACGTTGAACCCCTTTGGTAGTAACTTTTCTGAGCTTAAAACCACTCCTGAGCGTTGGCAATGTAGCACCAAATTATTGTGTTTCTGGAGAACAAATTAGTCTCACGTATCAGTAACCAAACTTGGTCCTTTTAACTGGAAAAATGTGCAGTTTGTTTCGAAAACCATCACCGTATGACTGAATTCATTCTATTCAGCCCAGTTAATTTTCGTGATTTTTCCCTTCGATTCTACTTTTTTCCCTCTGCGACAAAGTTAGCAGGGTTATCGCTAGCGCGGTTAAGTACGACTTGGTTTATGAAAGTTCTTAGAGAAAAGAAGACACAACGCCATTGAAATTGAATTCTGGGTACTGTTATTGTTCCGTTTCATGTTATTACAATATAATTGACTATCTGAACATTTTGTCTTCATTTTTTTTTTTTTTTATTATCGTTTTGTTTACGTTTAGGCGAAATACTCACCTCTTTACTATTAAAATAATAGAATTTATCAGAAAAAAAGTCAGCAACATCAAAAATAACAGATGGATGGCTCTAGGATAAAGGATTCTTATTCTCTTACGATTGTCTATGTTCTTTTGGTATTTATTTTAACTTTATATATCTGTCTTAATTTATAAATATTTATAACAACCCTTGGCGTAATGTAATCATTTAGTTCCAATCCAAAATTGGCCATTTTCGCCACGATCAATTTGCTTTCTCAGATGTCTACTTAATAACACTCCGACCTCATATTTCTCCTTCGTTTTCTTGTCAAGATATTCTTGAAGCTTCACTACGGCTCTATGTAGTCTCTTTCCGTCTTCCATAGATAAAGAACCCTGTGCATTCATCTTGTTTAGATAGTCAATTTCCTTTTGTAACTTAATGCATTTCATGGATAAATAATCGTGTCTTTTTTCCAGCTTGGCAATACTGCCCAGCTCAGACGCTGATGTGATAGGAGAGGAGACTGGCGAATCATACTTATTTAGTGAAGATTTACGACTTCCGTTTCTTGAATTGGAATTGCTGCTCACCGAGATAACTCTGAACGGATTTGTAGGGCGTCGTGTCTCGAAATTCGCCATTTTTTTCTGTCCATCACCATCTGAATTAAAGTGATTTATATTGGTACCATCTTCTTTAGAATTCTTTTTAGGGATAAAAATTTTAGTTTGAGAATCTAAGGGAGTGCTTCCTCCAGAGCGATTGGGACAATTCTCTGAATTATCGTCATGGGGTGTTTGATCAGCTAAACGGCTGCTCTCATGGTTGTATTCATTGTCACCTCCTACAACTATGGTTTGCGGTTGTATATCTAGATCCTTATTAGCGGAAGAAAATTTGTCTAATACAAGTTCAGCGTCTAACTTGTTCTCACCGCCCAAGGTGTTATTCTGGGGCATGGGTGATTTGAAAGATTCAATCTCACTGTTTTCCTCTGTTCCCTTATCTACTCGCCCCTCTTCAACATCCGATTTTTCATCCTCCCATTCATCATCATTATTTTCGATAATTTCAACATCAGCTTCACCCCTGTTTTGATCTATATTGACTGTACCATCTTCTTTGTTCTCTGTGCAGGAGTCCTTTGCCTTTTCATTTCCAGCGGAATTTGCGACAAATGAATTATAGGAGTCACCAATAGCAATGGCGGTGTGAGTTATCTGCTCTTTCGCTATAAAAGGTTGAGTAACCGATAGCTGGGATGGGTCATCCGTACTCTTATTCGCTTCATTCTCAGTGGGAATATGGACCTGTGCGGTTTTGTGCTCTTCAACCTGAGCTGAATCTCCTGGGTTACTATCCGCTCGATCATTGCCACTAAAAAGAGCCGTTTCTGCCACCTTTACAGCGTCGACCACACCCGTATCCTTGACATTATCTTCGACAGCTTCGTCCTCCGCAGGTTCAACTAATTGTAAATTTTCGTCAATCATCTGGTTCATCTGGTTGATATCTATCTCTATTTGAGAAAGCCTCTTCTTTATCTTGTCCTGGTCCAAGCCCATCGTTTCTGTTGTTCTATTTCACACTAACATAGCATCACCATAACAGTAAATCAAATTACAAAACTATTAATGATTTTTGTTTATTATGAAGTTTGAATTTTCAGCGCAATATTTATTTCATAACGCGTCTAAAATGGTCTGGGTTCTGGGCATCTCTAAAGCCCTTCACTACTAGTGAAGAAGAAGAACAAGTAAGGCTTTTGGAAAAGAAAGAGCATCAAATTGAACGATAGGAGAAGTGCTACATACATTTGCCAAAGATCCGCATGGATAGAGTACGCTCTTTGATTGGAAATCGCCGGGGACGCGGACATAATCGCCAACATCCTCCGTATCCTCACAGTGGGTCTCCATCCACCGTCAATCTCTTGGGAGCTAATGGTTATGGAGACGACCAATCTACAATATTTGCACGAGAAAATGAATCTCTGGAAACCTCTGCCAACGAGGGCGATGATAGTGCGGATGCAGCTACTTTGAATACAGCGGTATCAGAAGGCTCAACAATTGGAGACCTACAAAGACAGGGTTATGTTAACAGAGCCCCAAGATTCACGTCAGAAAGAGCCATGCCATTCGTTTCGGTGCTACTACAACGAGGGTTTTTTGCATTCCCCAGTGAAGAATCTCTCCAGCTATTTTTACACAACAAGAGGAAGCTCGATAACATTGATCCAAAGACGGGTCTAGGACTTCCCCTATTTCACGCCATTTCTTTAAACCTGGTCAAGTCGCTTTTCAGTGATCAAAATACACCGGTAATGAGGATATATAAATACGTTATGATAGACTCCCAATGCGATAAACCTCCATTAAACTCAGAAGTGGTCTCTCGAATAAACGAAAATGTCTCCATATATAAATATGAATTCTGCACTATTTTAAAAAAAATGGAAAGCCATAATTTTTCGAGCAGGGTAGAGCACGATTTTATATTTCATAGAAAAGATGAACCTGATGTTCATATCCCCATGATTAATTACAATCAAAGGAAAAATGCGGATACGGCAATTCATGGATTAAATCTTCGTTGGTACGGGACAACTAGTTTAGCTTCACCTTTTGGCTCAAATAGCATCAACCTACTTGTACTCGATGATACGATGGCATCCTACATGAACCAACAAACTATTGAAGAGTTTGATTCTTACAGCCGTTCCCGTCCCACAAGACCGCTGGGTTATCTCCCAGTATGGGCCAGATACACAGATGATAAAGTTAGTGTCATACCGAAAAAAAGAACTTTGAGAGTAGCTACCTTGTACTTACAAGAAACTGATTCGTTTGATGATGGCTCTAGTTTAACATCTACCAATTATACTGAAATGGGCTCTAATATCATTGAAAATGTGCCGTGGGATAGTCAGATACTTACTTGCATGTGCATGCTATTACATGAATATGAATCAAGAAAGGAGAAACGCCACACCGCATGGGGCAGCTCGACCACATATATGCTAAATGGACCGGCAGGATTACTGATGTAAACCCATTTGCATTTACTTGTGTTTTTTCCTGTTACTATTTAGTCATAATACCGCTAAGAAGCATATAAATATTCAAAGAGAAATATTGTCGTACACCATTAATTTTTCAATAACTCTTAAATACGTTTAGAATGTCACAAGTTTTCCTCACAAGTTTTCCTCTATTATGTAATGTTCCCTATACTACTTTATTCCTACAGTAATAATGTTGACTATCTATTCCTTTTCCTACTATCTTGTTCATCTCTTGGTGGATTCGGCATACGATTGTAACCAAACGTACGATTATACCACTTTATCATGTTACGTGGTGGTTCACCAAACACCATGTAGTACTCGCAAAATAAACACATGGGACTTGATTCGTTAACTAGGACAGAGAAATCTGGAACACGGTTTTCCGTTCTGGAAATATATTCAAAATCATGATAATAGTAGTTTCGTAGTTTGGATAAGTTTTCATAATGATGATGCGGGCAACAACTTTTATGGTCTCTAGATTCGTCATAAAAGTCATGTCGCCTTACATGCCCATTCTTTTTCGAGTTCTTTGACCTGCTGTGCTTTCTAGAAGATATGGAATGTTGACCGTCTCCATGCAAACGAGCTGCGTCAACGGTATCATGATCGATATCTGTGACTTCTTCTGCAACATCTAAATCCTCTACATTTGTTACAGTTCGCAACCCCCCCTGTTCTTCACTTCCAAACCCTCCCGGTAACACCGATTCTATCATTTGAGAAATCTTTTCCCCTATACCATCCGGTGTATCCAGTTCTTGGCTCTCATAATCGAAAATTATTTCGGCTTCTTCGCCATCCAAGTTAAGTTCTGAGTCTTTAAGATCATCATCTAAAATATTTTGCAAGTCCTCCTCTATTATGAAGTCTGCACTATTTCTAGAAGCTATTTGGCCTATTTTACTTTCAAAGGTTTCCTTTTCCTCTGCGGAATCAATGTGGTATGCACTTTGGCCATCTATTTTCGCAAGTTCATCTTCCAAACTCAACGAGTCCATCTTAGGAAGAGCATCTTTGAGCTCTTCTAACCGTGCATTTGATAAAGCTTTTCCTCCATTTCTTATAACGAATTGCATTGCATGAGGAGCGTTTTGAAAAGCTTGTCTGTCTTGAAGCTGATTGGAAAGAATTTTAGTCAGCGCTTTCACACCTTCTTGCATCATAACGTTTATTGGCATAGGTCCATCCTCTGAAAGTACCTCCACAGATGCATTAGTCGTTCCACTAGATTGGTTTGTAGGTGTCATTTTCTTGATGATATGGCATGAAAATAGAAGAGAAGAGAATATGATTAAAGCTATAAATTCGTCGTAAGAAGCACGATATCAGTAAATATGGATAACAAATTACCAAATATTTAGCAAAGAAATTCCTATTCAGGGTATATGCAAAAAGTGCAATCTGTAGTTCTTGCTGTAGCTCTCGCTTATTTTGCCATTCTCATCGTCCAGATCATCTCAACTTTCTTGTCCCATCGCTAAAACATTCACTCGCGCGAGAGTATGTAGTATATCATAGAATACGTAAGACTGGAAATGCTTGAAAACTGTGCTATTTCATCTCATATTCAAGTGAATATACATACATACATACATATATTTATATATATTTTCAACTAGTGAAAACTATCTATATTAGTCTATGATTCATATAAACCCTAAAAAACCTTAATTCTTTTTCAAAGTACGTTGTTTTTCGGCATTTTCGACAACTTTTTCTTCAATGAATAGACCTTTCCTTCTTCTGATGGCATTCATATGCTTACGGGCAATATTCTCCCTATCTGCTGTATCACCTAGTTCCTCCAATTCTTCTTCTGTGGTTGGGACCCAAAATGGATCTAAATCGATACACTCGAATCCGGAAAATACCAATTGAGGTTGTGCTGCACCAGATGTTCGTTTACGAATATCTTCACTTAAACCGAATGCTTCCACAACGGGCACATGTGCCTCAATTTGAAAAAACGGTGTACCTTCTTTCATTTCTTCAGAAATGATTTTACCATGCCTCTGTAGAATAACGGCATACACTTTTCCAAGTACATCGACAGAGGTTTGAATATCACATGAGTAAATTGCCCACATAATTCTTGGGGACCAGTCTAAAAAGGCCTCATGTATAGCGTCCCTTGTAGAAGTTATCAACCTCCCTGATAAGTCCACAATATGTTGTTGGTAGCGCGGATCTTCAATAGATTCAATTTCGTCTTGTGACATCTTATGTACGCTTTCAACAAGAACACACATTCCCTGTACGGGCTCATTTGCCAGAGGTCCTTCGCTAACAGCCAGTTGGAAGCCATTTTTGATGGAATCTGAATACTCAAAGGCTGCTGGAGTACCTTCAAATAGGCTTCCAAGAAGATTATCCTGCGACAGCAAAATGTTGCACCCAACTCTACTTGGCCCAAAACCTGCTAACTTTACTTTAAACCCACTTAATAGTTCTCTGCTCTTCTCCTCCTGATTTATGACCTCTTCAAAAGCAACGAGTAAAGACTTTTTGTCTAGAAAAGAACTTCCAGTTGATTCTATGACGGGATCCATGCTTGAAGTGGACGTCTTCAAAATGTTTTTAATGCTATTTTGATGTTGAGATAAAAAGTCTGTAACTTTACCGCTTAATGGGAACGTTCTGAATGTAATCTTGTACTGGCTCAATAGTAGTTCATGAACACCCCTTCCCAGCTGTGAATTCTGCGGTGGATTCATATCTGAGGCTGATAAAAATGTTTCCCTATATGGAATAGCCGGTTCAGAATGTGTAATTTCTATTCCTGCAAATCTCTCTGTTAAATCTTTTAGGCATCTTTCTAAATGTAATTCACCGGCCGTACACAGAATGTGTTCACCAGTATTTTCAACGTATGTGTGCACGCAAGGATCTGCTTGATCCAACAACTTTAATCCTCGTACCAACTTGCTCATTTCCACAGGATTGGCTGGCTCCACAGCAACACGAACGATTGGCGTAAAATGGAAATTGACGCCCGCTAGATTGACGCCTTGTACGCCCTTCTCTATCAACGTACCACTCTTTAAAACTTTACCGGCCAGACCACGAATACCGACTATATTTCCTGATGGACAAACGTCCAAAGGAACCAATTCCTTACCCATAAACAAATATAAATGCGTAATAATCGCAGTTTCAATATGCTCCTCTGGACATTTTGGATCATATTTTGGACCCAATACCGAAATCTCCTGACCAACTCTTAGTGTGCCACTGTATATTCTTGCAAATGCTACCAAGCATTCTTCCTTTTCGTCAAAAATATCATCTACTTCATCGTTCACATCCTCTGAAATTTGCTTAATACTCTCCAAAAGTGGATCTTCTTCCTCATATTCAAACATTGAACTTAGAGGGTCATTTGGATCTATGTCAGTTGGCACAAAATCTAAGCCGAAGTTATCTTGACTATCTGAATCATCCTCCCCCTCATATTCAAATTCTAAATCCAAGGCGGAAGAAGGCTCTGAAACAACACAGAAAACATCATTATTTCTTGAAGGTTTTGGCTTTGTCTGTTCTCCTACTTCGGGGGTCATAACGGTATCTTTTGCTCTTTTATATAAATCTGATGTATTCTTAGAATTGTCATTCAAATCCATCATTGCCATATTTTCTACCATACCAGCATGTTTTGCAGCATTAAGTGCTTCCTCACGTGCCTTTCTACTTCTCTCCATCAGCTCATCCGAAGATGCTATCCTCTTAGATTCAACAGGTAATTCTTCTCTAGGAATTGAAAGCATCTTAGATACGTATGCACTAACTGGTCCTTCTTTATCACATGTCTTCATGGCTTTCAGAAGTCTTGGATCCATGGCTGCTGTGTCGGATTCGGAGACCAAAATAGTGTTCAAACGATCGGTTTGTGATTCCAAAGGTGAAGGTAATTTTTCAATAACTGTTAACAATACTGCTGTGCTGACGGGTAGCCATTGACCCATGATAGTTCTTAACAATTGTTTATCGTCCTTCGACCTTAGATCACGTGCAAGTAGCTTAATATTTAAAGTTTTTGCTATTTTTTCGACCATTTCAGAATCTCTCGATGTGATTATGTTTTGATAAATTTTCCATATATTTTCGAGGATTAGCGATGTGAAAAGGGGTTTCAGGGATCGTCCCTTAAGGCCTTTATTGTTAATAATTTTTTTTGTCTTGGGATCCATATAGAAATCACCCCATAAAACTTTCTGTAGGTTTTCCCTTTTAGCGCCTAATTTTTGTTCGTAAAATTTGGCCAATTGGCCGATGTTGAAACCCCAACCATCAATTGCGGAAGCAAAAATAACGTTGTTATCAGTAGGGTTAAAGTAAATACCCGAATCATCCTTTTCAATATATTCCGCGTTTTCGTTCTTTTCTAATTGCTCCCTCCAAAACAAATCATCCAATTGTCTCTCGTTTGCGAAAAAGGACCCGATAACTGAGTTGACTTGTTCAATGACTTTGGACAAGTGAATATAAGCTTCTTGGGGAGTTAGTTGTAGTTCTGTGATCAATCTATCAATCTTATTCAATACTAAAATGGGCTTCAGCTTCTCCGTCCAACATTGTCTCAACACTGTGACGGTTTGCGAGCATACCCCCTCTACGACATCAACCAGTACGACAGCACCATCACATAGTCTTGAAGCTGCACTGACCTCACTTGAAAAATCAATGTGACCTGGGGAATCAATTAAGTTTACTAGATGCTCGCTTACAAGAGGCTCATCGGAACCTTCTTGTTTACGCAATACCCTAAAATATAAAGAGATAGCCGATGATTCCATTGTGATACCACGTAGTTGTTCGTCAGGCCTGGCATCTAAGAATCGAATTTTGCCGGCAAGCCTTTGTGATATAATACCATTCGAAGCCAAAAGAGAATCTGAAAGTGAAGTTTTACCGTGATCAACATGAGCAACAATACATATATTTCTTATACAGGAAGGGTCATTTTGCAGACGTTTGTAAGTCTCCGATTCCACTCTAGGCATATTTGCTTATCGTGCTTAGAAAAATAACTGAGTTTGGTTATTTTATAAACTATTTTGATAATCTTGATGATGTACAAAGATTGTATTTCGGGTGCACCTATCTATCAATATTCTTGGCTCTTAAGTTCCCATTTTTCAAAATTTCTTTTCTCGTAGGAAAAAGAAAAAGAAAGCGATGAGCTGAAAATTCCACTTTACAATATATCGAATTGCCAGTATACCAAAACTACATACAAACGAACACGTCATTAAAAGATGTCTGATAAGCCCGACTCCCAAGTATTTTGTCCAGATTGCAATGAAAGACTTCAAAAGTGTTTAATACAGCAAAATTATGCCATTATAATATGTCCCAGCTTAGTCTGCGGCTACCCATTCAATCAAAGAGAAGTACTCGAAAATCTAACGTATGTAGACGATAATGACGTCCTAAAAGTTGCAAAAAAAAGATTATCTTCACGAAGCAAACCATAAAATAGTTGCACTATTGCTGTTCATTATCTTTCATTATCCCTAGTAACGCCATTGCAGAGTCAAATATGAGCGATAACAATATAAAGAGCAATAACATGATAGTTGAAATTAACATAAAAGAAGCGACATAATTAAAGGTCTCAAAGAGTGAAGATCAAGTATCCGTTTTTTACGAATAATCTACTTTCTATGTGAAACCCAAAAAAGTTCGTACAAGGAAAACTAAAAAGTGTGTAATAACTTGTCTAGCTTTGGCATTAAAACTTGTCAATTATTCATCACCAATATAGACTAATGCGTTTTGGAACGCCAAACCGCAGTGACAAATAGCAAATATGTAGCTGTCATATCGGCATATAATAACAGTTTTCTACCAAATGCTGTCCTACATTCAGATATCTTACATCCTTACATCTAAAGTAAAACCTAGACATTTACTTCGAGTTATACTTTTTTTTTATTTATCTATTTTTTCCCTTGCGGACATTTAACACCTGAATTCCGCCTAACGCCAGGACTAATCCTGCCAGGGAAGGGAGCTTTGTCTAGTGCCAATAGGCCGGACCAGTAGGAAGGTTACAGCAGCTGGCCCGCAGAGTGATTGGGTCACAGGAAATAGCGCAACCTTCTCTTTTGCCCGGGAAAGGCGGTTCAATCTACCTTCGAAGGGCTAGTACATGAGCGCGAAGGAGGCAGATAATAGCACCATTAAGTGGTCCAAATGCATCTTGAAATCTAATCCTTAATAGAGGAAAACAACAATTATCAGTAAAAATGGGTATGTTATAACCATAATTCCTAATGGTGAATAAAATCAGGACCAATAAAGAAAAGCTAATTTGATTTTTATTGTTAATGAAATTCCATAATCGTCATGAATGCATAAACAGACACACCTAGCAACTGTATAATCTGCGCCTAAAAAGGGCGTATACACAAAACTAAACGATGCGCAATAAAAGTTCAGCAGTCAGCAATGAAACCGAGATATGCAGCAACAGAGTATCATATGCATGGAGGATCCTTTCTGTTTTTCTGATAATATGCTCTGAAAAAGCTCCAAACAGCACAGTAGCCTATTTGTGAAGCTCAAAAAAGGCTTCTATTTCCCTCGCTATCTTCAGATTGTGCAGTGATATTCTTTGAGGAAGGAACGTAGAGGGGATAAGTTGGATAACTGTTATTTCTTTTCAATATGCTAGAATTTGCTTACCACCTTACTGATTTTTTCTAATAATAAACTTTTTACTAACATTAGTACGATGTCTCATCTATTTCTTCTATTTAGTTAACGTTCCAAAGACCAGAAAGACCTACTGTAAGGGTAAGACCTGCCGTAAGCACACTCAACACAAGGTTACTCAATACAAAGCTGGTAAGGCTTCCTTGTTTGCCCAAGGTAAGAGACGTTATGACCGTAAACAATCTGGTTTCGGTGGTCAAACCAAGCCTGTTTTCCACAAGAAAGCTAAGACTACCAAGAAGGTTGTTTTGAGATTGGAATGTGTCAAATGTAAGACCAGAGCCCAATTGACCTTGAAGAGATGCAAGCACTTCGAATTGGGTGGTGAAAAGAAGCAAAAGGGTCAAGCTTTGCAATTCTGAATCTCTTTATGGGTTTCGCTTTTGTATTTTCTTTGCTTTAAAATCTGATATAATTACATATTATTACAATATAAAACTTTACGATAATTCCTGCAACTAATGATGCGTTAGTACGGTTCGGGCGCTCTAGGACGCGTGTCGGTCGGGTAACCATCATTCTTATTCGACGAAAATGATTAGTTTCCAGAGAAGCAGTTGCACTCCAGTTTGATCTGCAGTCCAGCGACTATTTTTAACATTCAAAGATCATTTTTCGTTTGAAGAGTTGAGCAAGGTCATATAAATTTCTATATCACACGAATAAGGGTTCAGATATTGCTTTATTATCGGCGAACACTGATATTACCACATAGATATCGCTCTTTTTTTGAAACGTAAGCGTAAATTTCAGTATAGGTACACGTCTGCGCTGATCCTTCTGTAATCCTCTGCAGTTTTCGCAATGTATAATAGCAGCACCAATCATCATGAGGGTGCACCTACTTCAGGACATGGCTATTATATGTCCCAACAACAAGACCAACAGCATCAACAACAACAATACGCCAACGAAATGAATCCGTATCAGCAAATTCCTAGACCGCCTGCTGCAGGATTTAGTAGCAACTACATGAAAGAGCAAGGCTCTCATCAATCGTTACAAGAGCATTTACAACGTGAGACAGGTAACCTTGGCAGCGGTTTTACAGACGTTCCAGCCCTGAATTATCCAGCCACACCACCACCACATAATAATTACGCAGCTTCAAATCAGATGATCAATACCCCACCGCCGTCGATGGGTGGTCTTTATAGACATAATAATAATTCCCAGAGCATGGTTCAGAACAGTAATGGGAGTGGGAATGCACAATTACCCCAATTATCACCGGGCCAATATTCTATAGAGTCAGAGTACAATCAAAATTTAAATGGCAGTTCTTCTAGTAGTCCGTTCCACCAACCGCAAACGCTACGGAGCAATGGGTCATATTCAAGCGGGTTAAGGAGTGTGAAAAGCTTCCAGAGGTTACAACAAGAACAGGAAAATGTCCAAGTTCAGCAACAACTTTCCCAAGCACAGCAACAAAATTCCCGGCAACAACAGCAACAACTTCAATACCAGCAGCAGCAACAACAACAACAACAACAACAACAACAACAACAACAACAACAACAACATATGCAAATACAACAACAACAACAGCAGCAACAGCAGCAACAGCAGCAGCAGCAATCACAATCTCCCGTTCAGAGCGGCTTCAATAACGGTACCATATCAAACTATATGTACTTTGAAAGACGACCAGATTTGTTGACTAAAGGAACGCAAGATAAAGCAGCAGCTGTAAAGTTGAAGATTGAAAACTTTTACCAATCCTCTGTTAAATACGCCATTGAAAGAAATGAAAGAAGAGTGGAGTTAGAAACAGAACTAACTTCTCATAATTGGTCAGAAGAAAGGAAATCTAGGCAATTGAGTTCTTTGGGTAAAAAAGAGTCACAATTTTTAAGGCTGCGTAGAACGAGATTATCGTTAGAAGATTTCCACACTGTGAAAGTCATTGGAAAAGGGGCATTTGGTGAAGTCAGACTGGTTCAGAAGAAAGACACCGGAAAAATATATGCAATGAAAACTTTATTGAAATCCGAAATGTACAAAAAGGACCAATTAGCACACGTCAAGGCTGAAAGGGATGTTCTGGCTGGAAGTGATTCTCCATGGGTGGTTTCGCTATATTACTCATTCCAAGATGCTCAATACTTATATTTAATCATGGAATTTTTGCCTGGTGGTGATTTAATGACCATGCTAATCAGGTGGCAACTATTTACAGAGGATGTTACTAGATTTTACATGGCTGAGTGTATTTTGGCCATCGAAACCATTCATAAATTAGGATTCATTCACAGAGATATTAAACCAGATAATATTTTGATCGATATTAGAGGTCATATAAAATTATCTGATTTCGGGTTGTCTACGGGGTTCCATAAAACTCACGACTCAAACTACTATAAAAAGCTTTTGCAACAAGATGAGGCAACTAATGGTATTTCCAAGCCAGGTACTTACAATGCAAATACAACCGATACTGCAAATAAAAGGCAAACAATGGTTGTGGATTCTATTAGTCTAACAATGTCAAACAGGCAACAAATTCAGACATGGAGAAAATCACGTCGTTTAATGGCATATTCTACCGTAGGTACACCAGATTATATTGCTCCTGAGATATTTTTATACCAAGGTTATGGGCAAGAGTGTGATTGGTGGTCACTTGGAGCAATTATGTACGAGTGTCTGATTGGTTGGCCTCCATTCTGTTCCGAAACTCCACAGGAAACGTACAGAAAAATCATGAATTTTGAGCAAACTCTACAATTTCCTGATGATATTCATATCTCTTATGAAGCCGAAGATCTAATCCGTCGACTATTAACTCATGCAGACCAAAGACTTGGTAGACATGGTGGTGCAGATGAAATAAAAAGTCATCCATTTTTTCGCGGTGTTGATTGGAATACAATCAGACAAGTAGAAGCACCGTATATACCAAAGTTGAGCTCCATCACCGATACTAGGTTCTTCCCAACCGATGAGTTGGAGAATGTTCCAGATTCCCCAGCTATGGCACAAGCTGCCAAACAAAGGGAACAGATGACAAAGCAAGGTGGAAGTGCGCCAGTCAAGGAAGATTTACCTTTTATTGGCTACACTTACTCCAGATTTGACTATTTGACAAGAAAAAATGCGTTGTAGGGACGCGTTAAGGACATTACTCTTTATTCAAGTATTTATCTATGGATGTAGAACGCACATTATGAATAAATAACTGCACTTTTTTCGGGAAAAAAATTACCAAAATAGACATCAGCTTTATCATATGTCTCCTTGAAGTATTTGAACGACCACCTTTCCGAAGACAATGTACCTAGTAACCTACAGGCTGCCCTTAATCCATATATCCACGCACAATAGCACAATCTCGGTGATGGCTGGTTTTTTTACCTTGAAAAACAAGAAAAATGGCTGATGTAGTTGAAAAAGGTAAAAGAGATGGCAGATCAGGGGACGATTTTGTAGAGGAAGTATCTATATATATCGACCATATTGAAAAAAATATGAAATAACATACACACGTGTAAGAATATATAATTTTTGTTATTAACACGTCGTAAAAGAGAAAAGATCGTGCTTTCATCACGCGCTTCCTCTCGGCCTTTCGAACTATAAATTATAAGATGATCCAGTCTTACAATACTGAATGAAACTCAGGGAAGACGATAGCGGAGGTTCGACAACCGATCACTGTAAAACCTACACTTTCAAGTTCATTAATCGTCGCTTGAAAGATCGTCATAACCAAATATTGCTAGAAACAAAAGCGTTCGGGATAGGTCAAACCATGATGAACTAGTTCCACACGCATATCTTAAAGCGTGCTATTTTTTAAAAAGGGCAAATTTAGGAATGTCTGACGGAATCCCTAATCATCTTTGGCTTTTCCCTTCACTCCCTTCTTTTACCGACGATGGTTTGAAGGAAAGAGAAAAATGAGCAATAGGAAAATTCAGTAGTCGATTTCCATTTCAATTCCCTATTGGGTAATGTGGCGGCGAGGGCTAAACATTCGGTATCATTGATTCAATGTTCTCACAATGTTCAAATTCTCGGATCGGGTATCCCTAATTGGGATCTCTTTCCAGAGGAAGGGGCCTTGATGTGGGATTGAAGACACATGAGTTTTTTTCTCACCGTCGAAACTTTTGCTTACCCGTAAAACATCGGCCATTCGTTGGTTTATTATGTGACTTTTTTGTGACTTTTTTTTTTGCGAAGTTTTCTCGTCATCCGCGGAAGATCCGGCGGGCGAAAAAGTCTCTCACTTTTACCCAATCGGGGCATGTTATGTGGACATGTTATGTGTCCAAGAGACACATGAGCCCAAAAAGGGTACACTGTCTAAATAGTTTACCCTTTACGAATCGAAACTTCTCGAAGAAGGGGCCGAAAATTAGCGCAGAAGTTGACGAAAGTTTATACTTTTTCTAATGGAGAGGCTCAGGAGCTGAAAAGGGATATATTCGTACTCTATTGCATCTTCAAACTCCGAAGAATCTCAGTAGGGAGTGAAGCCGGCTTCTCGATGCTACAGTTCAACATCGATACTTTGAAGAAAGAAAGCGCCTATTATATCTCTTTTACCCTATTAGTAATAATTAGGAAAAAGGGAGAAAAAAGTACCTCACTAAAAAAACCATCATCTCTGAAATATAAAAAGCTTGATAGAGGGTGACATTTGCTAGAACTTCTGCTGTGTTCTCTTGGGTTATTGCTCTTATTGAATATCCCTTCTATTTCTTTCTTGCTTGTAAAAAATCAGCTCAAAAAACATCTACAGGATTAATCGTCAGTTAAGTAATACAGTAATAGAAAATGAAGTTCCAAGTTGTTTTATCTGCCCTTTTGGCATGTTCATCTGCCGTCGTCGCAAGCCCAATCGAAAACCTATTCAAATACAGGGCTGTTAAGGCATCTCACAGTAAGAATATCAACTCCACTTTGCCGGCCTGGAATGGGTCTAACTCTAGCAATGTTACCTACGCTAATGGAACAAACAGTACTACCAATACTACTACTGCCGAAAGCAGTCAATTACAAATCATTGTAACAGGTGGTCAAGTACCAATCACCAACAGTTCTTTGACCCACACAAACTACACCAGATTATTCAACAGTTCTTCTGCTTTGAACATTACCGAATTGTACAATGTTGCCCGTGTTGTTAACGAAACGATCCAAGATAAGTCATCCGCCGGTGCCGTTGTTGTTACCAACGCCAAGTCTTTGGAAGCTGTCTCATTCTTCTTCTCTATCATTTTTGACACCGAAAAGCCTATTGTTGTCGCTGAAGATTCCGCTTATGCCATTCCAGTCGCTAATAATAAGAACGCTACCAAACGTGGTGTCTTGTCCGTCACTTCTGACAAATTAGTGTACTCCGGTGTCTTCACTCCACCTACTGCTTGTTCTTACGGTGCTGGTTTGCCTGTTGCTGTCGTTGATGACCAAGACGAAGTTAAATGGTTCTTCGATGCTTCTAAGCCAACTTTAATCTCTTCTGACTCGATTATCAGAAAGGAATACAGTAACTTCACTACTCCTTATGGTCTATTAGAAAACGGTGTTCCAATTGTTCCAATTGTCTATGACGGTGGTTACTCTTCCAGTTTGATTGACTCCTTGAGTTCTGCCGTTCAAGGTTTGGTTGTTGTTTCTTCTGGTTCTACCAACTCAACCTCATCTACTATTGAAAGCACTGAAATCCCAGTCGTATATGCTCAAGCTAACACTCCATTAAACTTTATTGACAACAAAGATGTTCCAAAGAACGCTGTGGGTGCTGGTTACCTATCCCCAATTAAGGCCCAAATCTTGTTGTCCATTGCTGCCGCTAATGGTGTCACCTCCAAGTCCGCTCTGGAAAGCATTTTCCCATGAACTGATAGATATTAAATCTAGCGAAGCATAGAGATTCTTTTTTTACCAGTCATCATAACCATTATTTTACAAAATTTCCACGCAACAGCTTTTATTTTCGTTCGTAATAGGAACCATACTTCCCATTAAAGCAGTATGATTGTTTTATACACCTTTTTATTGTTATTTAAGACATACCCCAAATAATTAATTAATTAATTAATTGATGAAAGAATCATATAAATTCTTGGCCATACATATTTTTTTATTATCTTTTGCTACATTGACCATAGGTGAATATCTTCCCGGGGTGACACTCCACTGAAGTGGGAAAAAAAGAAAAGTTTTAAAACATTGCTCACCTTAAGTCTCGAAGGTCTAGCATTCACTACCTGTAAGTGTCAAGACCCCACATGTATACATGGATACAATAAAGAAACAATGTCCGTATAATTTGTATACATTTTACTACAGATAAGGGATCTCACCCCCTTCTTTTGTGTCTAAGTGAAATCTTCTGATATATTTAGTGTTTTATAGCGTCCATGTTTTAAACTAGAACGGCAAAATAGTAGTTGTTGTAAACGCTTATTTTCGAGACATCAGGTAAAAAGGATAGTTAAATCTTACAATCAATGCATGTAGTGAGTGGCGTTTACCAATAGTTTTTAACAATTCCCATTTTGAAAGAAGCCCACAACAACCCTAGTAGTTCGTTAATATACGTTATGATGGTCAAGTGTCACAGTACGGAAAGCTTGCAAACAGCTCTTACATAGAGGAGTTGCTTCAAAATAAACGTCCTCTGGTGTCAAGTGTCTCATACAGCGACCACATGCAAAAGAAACTACTACAGATAAGCAAATACACAAATTATAATCGTGGATTCATCATCAGAATACGCCTGGTCCTGTAATCCTTTGGCTCACCAACATTCGATGGACACCTTTATATCTTCTAATAACAGTGAATAATAGACACAATACGAAGAAAAACCCAGCGGTAACCATGTAAACGGTACCACTTACGCCATAAGCTAAATAGATCAGAATGGTAGAGACTTTGACAAATAGCTCGAAAGCTTTAGCGAACATTAGTCTTATCCAATTTAAGTTGGGTTCATTGCCATCTCTATTTTTCATAATATGTTTTATCACAGGTGAAGAGTAAAATACAATGATGTTATGAAACTTTCCAAGCAACCCTAATTTACCAGTATCCTTATATGCTATTAATGTCGTGCCACCAGAACCAAATATCTTGGCAAATTTCCAGTATCCCACGATTTCGATTATAAAATCATTCTCTGAAAAGGTCATTGAATTGAACCCGCTCCTTAATATGTTGTATACGGAAAATGGGAATAAAATTAGCCCAATAAAGTAATCTAAAATGAATAAATTTCTAAGAAAAGTTCTGAGAGGGCTCTGCTGCCTTGCTGTGAATGGGGAATCGGCCGTATTGGCGTTGGTGGCTCTTATAGTGTCTGCATTGATTCCTCCATTTCCGTTTGTGGTTGCATCCATATTAGCTGCTCTATTTATATTTGAAGTAGAACTCATATTCCTCCTAAGGGAGTTAAATATTCCATCGATTGCTTGCTGTACATCCTGCTGTAGTTCTTGCTGAGATTGCTCGGTTACAGGTGAAGGCTCTCTACTATGCCTCGTTTCCGATTCTTCTAGAAATCGCTGAAACAGATAATCATCATTATCGTCTCTTTCTGTCCAATTACTGCGGCGATGATTTTGAGGCCTCGCCATTTTTTCTCACTAAATGCTTGTGAGGATGTATGCGTTTGATTCGGTGTCTCTTTAATCATATTCCCGAATCGACCCTATTTGAAGGTAGAGGGAGTTGTTTCCTCTCACTATTGTTATAAAAGATCATCAATGACGGAAACTAATATGCAATGAAAAAATGAGAAGTTTACATGAATATGAAGATTAACTGCACAGCAATGTTGTTGACCCTTGGTATTCGCACACACTAAGCCAACATAGGTTCGTTCAATTTTTAAAAAGAAGATGGTCCGGCCTCAGAATGTTCACTGGTTTATCGCTACAATTGTATTTTTCATCGGATTTGTACACGCTAATACAGAATCAATCTTATATAAGGTTCCTCACAACTTTCCCCTCAAAAAACCAAGAGACAGCTCTACTTATGCAAGAGATGTAAACTTGATATCTTCCATATCACTATCGGGAGAAGCAATGAGTCAGATCACTATCGAGGCCAATACCACTGACTTGGAGTTGCATAATACTACGTATATTGAACTGGCGGACTTACAGCGAGACGAAACATATCAGATTAAAGTGTGTTGGTCAGCAATACATCCAATTTCCATTAATAATCTCCAAACTATCACAATACCACGTTTCACTGAATTTCAGGGAACTAAGTCAGACTACGCGAGAATACTAGTGACTTTCCAGGTCTTGTCTGACTCGTATCCTAGTGAGCATGCCATGGTTCCAATACAAGTCTCGTTAATCACCACTCGGCTAGGTATCCCCGTGGATATTTACCCAACATTAATCGTTATGGTGCTATTAGTAGCAGGGCTTGTTGTTACCCGGGCACCACACGTATTGAACGATCTTTTGCTGAAATTTTAGTATGGAAGCCTGAGCCCCCTTTGGCTGGATAGCTTGGCCTCATCACAACTAGAACGTAAAAAAGTCCATTAACCATCAAATGCTTCTCATTAAAGTGGGTATTTTTATCGAAAGAAAGGGACCTGAATATCTAACTCGCCGCTATGTCGAATGAAAACTTATCTCCCAATAGTAGTAACCCAGATTTAACTAAACTGAATAACGGCGAAAGCGGAACTATTGATACCAGCAAATTCTCACCCAACGAAATGAAGCTATACAAAATGTACGGAAAGCTGCCATCAAAGAAAGATATTTTTAAGCATACCATGCAGAAAAGAAAATATTTCGACAGTGGTGATTACGCTTTGCAGAAAGCTGGCATTCAAAACAATGATCCAATAAACTATGGAAAGAATAACCTGCCATTAACAAATCCCAGCAAACTACGAGAAGATATAATAAAAAGAAGGATAAGCACTTGTCCGTCAACTGCCTCAACCGCTGGTGTAGTAGATAATGCGACGTTGATACAAAAGGAGGGAAGTATATCGAGTGGACCACCATCGTCTAATAACGGTACTATTGGAGGTGGTAGTACAAGTTCAACGCCAGTGGGGAACCACAGCTCTTCGTCGTCCAGTTTGTATACTGAATCACCCATTAGATAAATAGACAACCTGTACTTTTTTATATTTTTTTAGGGAAAGAGAAGGGTCTCTTATATTTAACGCTTATTATGTGATTTCTCGAAATGTCAAGTGTTACAGCCATATGGCTGACTGTGTTTACGTTAATTAGTTATATATAAACGATAAGCCATTCTGATGTTATCTTCTTGTACTTCTAATTAATAATATTTACTCGTCAGAATTTCGACTTTAATGAGAATATAGATATCTTCCTAGTTTTCCAAACATTAGAGAACCAAGGAAATAAAAATCCATGAAATATAAAAATTGGGAACCGTCGATAATATCTTTGTAGCAAGAGATACAACAACCCACCCCAATGCAGATGCAGCTCATTAACATGGATATTGAGCCGTCAAAAAACAACCACAGTATAATATTCAGAAGCCCCCATGCCCCTGCCGCCTGCAAAGAGGAGTTCCACTGTATTTTCCTGATCCCAAATGTGACTCCCAACATGGCATTGATACTTCTAATAACAGAGGTCAAACTGTCATGGTGGACAGAGCTCTTAACAACCTCTGTTTGAAAAATATTATCCAGAATTGGTACAACAGAACCAAATAACAGTCCTTCAACACCGTAGCCTAACCAGTTTGGCAGAACCCCATTGGATAGCCAGTTACAAAGTTTGACACCCAGTAGAAGGGGTCTCGATGCAAAATCTGGATGTAAGAGATGATTATCGTGCAAGTTTCTGGACAGTTCATGATATGCGAAACCGCTCAATGACAAAATTAATACAGCTTGCAGGTAATGAAGAATATTTTGACGAGTTTGTCTGGTTCTTGACGGAAAGTTTTCGTGAATGGATGATGCTGATAAAATCCTTTCCAAATTATTAGAAGATACTGTGTTCCTTGGCAGCGAGCCGCCAACCTTATCGGCCAAGTAAAAAGTCGAATCAATAGTTTGATCTCTACTATATTTGGTAGAATCTATAGAGACAGAGCGTTTCAATTCTTCGTAAATTTCGTTATCTTCCGATCTCACGACGTCATCATCATATAATGAATAAAGCTGCGGTTTAGTCAGAGAGCAGATTGATTCGGTGCTCTTCTTTGGATCCGGTTCTCCTCTATTGGCCATTCTGTATGCTGTTTTCTTTGAGAAATACTTTGTCGTTTATCTTCGTCCTTGTCTTCTTTTTGGTCCTTTGTGTTTGAGTGCTTTCCAAACTTTTTCTTTACCTTTTGCACGCCAACTACTATGCCCTTTATTGCAAATAAAATAGGTACTACAATAAGCCCTATCATCAATGTTGAGCTGTCAACTAGAAGTTTAAGGAAAAGAACATCTCGAAGTTTAGTAATTTCCTTGCTTTCATATTTTAAATGTCTAGCTAATTTCGTATCTACCCTTTATCTCATGCCGATAAAAAGAAAAGTTCCCCCCTCGTGGCCAGCGACGTTCGTATATACATAAAACTGCCTCACCCTCCTTTCGGTGGCAAAAGCATGTTCTACAAATGAGTATAAAGATGTAATAAGAGCTTGTACAAGCAAGGACTCGAGCTAGGGCGGAAGTGTGACAACAGTGAGCTATAGGCACATTGTAGTGTACATCTACTGCAAGAGCTTGCATTAATTTTGATATAAAAAAAAGGACCATCAACTAATTTTTGCTATATTTAAGAATGTCGGCGGCTATCGAAAAAGAAACCGGAATGTTGGATGTAGGAAAGCACTGTGCATATTGTAGACAACTAGACTTCCTACCTTTCCATTGTTCGTTTTGCAATGAAGATTTCTGCTCGAACCATAGACTTAAGGAAGATCACCACTGTAGGTGGTTGCTAGAGCATGAAGAAGTTCATAAAACTGAAAAAAGTCCTAGCAAAAGCCGGGATGGCTCAAGTTCTAACGATGAAGCATATTTCAAGAGTCTGTTACCTGAGAGGGCCAGTGTTAGAATCCAGAGAGTAAGTGAAACAAGAGAGCCTTTGAGAGGTTCTAACACTGCCAAAGTGAGCTCTACTTTGAACTCAAAGACATTAGACAAAATATTTAAGTTCTTCCAAAGGAATGAGAAAAGAAAGAGCAATAACAAATCAAAAAAGAATTTCGGTTCCTCGTCGAATAAGATAATTCAATTGGCTAATCTCAAGAAAATTGCTAAAGGTGACCCCAAGATTCCTATGCAAAATAGGATTTACATTTGGTGTTACTTGGTGGATGGTGATGAGACGGATATAGCCAAGGAGGATACAAGAATGCCATTATACATTAACAAAATGTGGCCTGTGGGTAGGGCCATGGACTATTTGTCTATCCAGCTAAACGTGAAATCTAGCACACTAACTAATTCAAGTTCTAATGACAAATTTCAACTATGCAAATTGAAAGAGGGTAAACAAGTTTCATTTTATAATATTGGCGCTTCCTTAAGAGTCACTAATGAGATCAAAGATCTTGATACTCTGTATTTAGTACACAATAACGCCGACGAAAAATCTAATTAAGAAGGACACTATAAATAACAAACAATCGCGCGGAACGTCAAGCGTATATACTATATAAAAAGAAAACAAAAAAAATCAATAACCCATTAAAGATACATAATCAATAAAAAACGATATTAAAAAGCACGTAAAGTACTTAATATTTTTTTAATAATAGACATTTTCGCCCTTACTTTTTAAATAAAAAACATAAAAAAATATCAAATGTACATCAAAATCATAATACTAGAACAAAATGTGAAGATCACTGGACGGTGGTGGGAATGATTACAAAAAACCTCCTCCGTTTTCTATTCTAACAGCATCCTAGCTTACTGAAAAAACCTTTCGATGATTTGTTACTATTTCTATCTTGCGCTGCGTTTTTAGCGTTTTGTTCGTCGTTCGCCGTTGGTTGCACATTATATGGATACTTGTTAGTTTGACCATTGGCACCTGTATTGGCAAACTGTTTGGATTTCTGTTGCATTTGCTTTTGTTGTTGCTGAGCATATTTTTGTTGAGTTTGTTGCTGATATGCTTCATACGAAGTTGGATCAAGCTTCGACGCCTCTCTTTCTTCGTCATAGTGCGAGTCATCTGGTTGTAATTGATAACGATTGGCCTGTTGCTGGGCCTGGGCTTGTTGCAATTGTTGTTGCTGCACTTTGGCTTGTGCTTGAGCCTGTGCTTGAGCCTGAGCCTGCTGTTGTTGTTGCTGTTGATTGTAATGATGGTGATGATCGGGTGATGAATATTGATGGTTTTTACTTCTATGCCTTTTTGATTTTTCATTTGGTGGATTTGGGTGACCATAACCATGTAAGTTCGGCTTTTTGTTTATCGACAAATCCCAACCACGGCCACCATTCAGCTTCATCCAATCATATTGTCCATCTGCTGTTTCACCTAAATCATCCAACACAGATAAAAGTAACATGCGGTAGCCCTCATAATCAGGAGTTTCCTCAAACGATAAATTTCTGACTATTTCCAAATACCTACCAAATTGGATTGGGAGACCCTGAGCTAAATCGTAAACATTTGTTAGTCTTTTCTTTTCGCCAATTTTTTCGTACTTTTGCTTGTTATTTGGTGCTTTCAAACCTTGCCATGGTAGCTGCCCCCTCAAGAAATAAAAGAAGACATGACCCATAGCTTCCATATCGTCTCTTCTCGATTGTTCTCTACCCAAATGTGTATTTATCGACATGTATCTTGCTGTGCCACTTAATGATTTCTTTTCCCTGTACGGAATATGTTGTTTAGTTTTTGGATCACGATATTGTTTGGCCATACCAAAGTCAATTAGATGAACTTTGTTAGCATCTGGTTGACCCGGTCTTCCGATCAAAAAATTATCAGGTTTAATATCACGGTATATCAAATCATGAGCGTGCAAATCTTCAATTAAAGTTATCATTTGTACTGCGACTTGTACAACAGTTTTTACCGAAAATCTTCTTCCACACCAATCGAATAAATCTTCTAAAGAAGGACCAAGCAGATCAATAACCAATATGTTATGTAATCCTTCCTGACCAAAGTAGTATTCTTGTGGTATACCAGGTGTTCCCGCTAAAATTTTATAGGTCCGATATTCGTCCTTTAGCTGTGGGGCTTCTGTTTTTCTTGGTTCAAACTTGATAGCAACTGGTAATCCATTGATCATGTTTGTACCTTCAAAAAGTACACCAAATGAACCTTCACCGATTTTCTTACCTATCTTATAGTGCAGCCCGACTATAGTGGAATCGTCGCGTGATTGTGAGCCAGAATAGGAGGCAGAGCTATTGCCAGTGTTGTGATTTAGGTTAGAGCTAACATGTAAGGATGGGGGTAAAGTACCATTGACCAATCTAACATTGCTACGGTTAGGCATTTGTGAGTTCATTGTGTTATTATTGACAGCTAAACCAGAGTTCGTTGCTGTCAAAGGACTTTGCACTTGAGACATTTTTGGAAAACTATTTTCTTGGCTTATATGCTGTGTTCAGTAGAAACAACAAGTTTTGTCTATCAAAATGGAGAAAAAAACTTTCTAATATGATCTGCACAGAAACACGAAACACAACCACGTTCTTAAATCTCGAAAGAGAAAAACAATATCAAACGAAAGAAGTAATTTCCGTAAAGAAACTCTTTTTTTCTGTCTGAAAAAAAAGGTACTTAGGAATATATGCGGATTACAAAGGTATACAAAAAAAACTCTATCTCATACACAATAACTTAAACTTGCTTTTTATTATCATGTTCTTTACTTTTCTTTAATTTCCCTCCTGAAAAAATTAAAAATTTTTCATTACTCATTTTGTGGAGACACCCACAGCCCACACTTTAATGAGTGTTCTAACGTTCAAGGTTGATATTATCACCAAATTTAGCATACAGGATCGCCTTCAGAGCATCAAGACGGGAATCAATGTCTCTTTGCTTGTCCTCTAAAGTCTCTATTTTGTTGTCGAGACGTTCTGCGTCTTTTTCGAGCTGTGCGGTAACTTTGCTCTGTTTCATGAAGATAAAGAGGTCGCCCACCTTGTATTGCACGGGCTCATCTTCGTCAATCAATTCAATTTCTAGAGACACATCATCGAGGTACTCCTTCTCCTCCCTCTGTAAACTCAATTCCTGCGCAATGGCGTCCTTACGCATAATCAACTTCGAAAACTCGTTGATCTTTTGCTGATCTTCGAACGTTACCTGAGTGTTGTTCCTTTGTCCCTGTGGTAACAGTTCCATAATGGTCCTCTGTTAGTTTCTTGGCGTTGTGTATTCTGGTAGTTTCCGCAGGACCATACAGAGCATAAGTCCTCTAAGTACTTAGCTTCCTGTAAAATTGTATGAAAAGCCGCCTCTGCTGATCATGAATGACGGCCTAGCGTTCCTCATATGATTTAGATAAAAACATAGAAAGGTATGTTAATAGTACGAGAGAATTCGGAGACCTTAGGTTTCACAACTGGAATTGGGTTAACTCGTTGAGTCACTGTCGAATGTCCGAAGAAGTATGGAATGGAAACCAAGGAATCCTCTCCGTATATGTGAGCAAAGCTAGAGACTTGCCTAATTTGAATAAACTGGACAAGCAAAATGTAATGCTTAGGTTGCGAATAGCTCATATGACAAGAGCCAGCAACACTCTACATCGAGCAGGTCAAAACCCTGTTTTCCATTATTTAGAAAAATTTGATATTACTCCAGAGATAAAGCCTTTAATGTACGTCGAAGTTTACTGCGATAGAAGGAAAAAATCTCCGCTGCCAATTGGAAGATGTGAAATAGACCTTTTAAATGCTATTAGAGCAGACCCGAAGGAGGGTTATTGTACCTGGTACGAACTGAAAAGAAGTGGGGATGAATTTGCTGGCACTATATTCATTGAGTTGACTTTCACTCCCAAAGTACCTCGTTTAAACAGGGACGATCTTAACAAAGAAATGGACAGGTTGGATTCATCTATGGCTATGAGGCCGATACCACCATTGCCAACAGAATCAGAGTATGACTATGTTCATGGTTCTACGATGAGACAGATTACTCCCCAGTGTGTTAGCACAAGTCACGAGGATAAGGATGAGGGACAGCCCTACAGAAATGGCAATGTTTTCTCCATGTCATCTAAATCAGATACAGCGGTATTGGCAAATAGTAATGACCCAATAATTTTACCTCCAACTTTTTCAGCATCCATGGGTACAACGTCTACATTAGAAACTAATGATACTGCTATATCAAACACTTCGAATACAAAATTCCATTTTGCCAATTTAAGGAAATTAAAGGAGAAGATAAATATATTTAAGAATCCTGATAGTTCAACAAACAACTGCCAAAATGAATCTAACAAGGTAGATATTGAGGCACTTCAAAAGGCTATTGGTGTAACTTCGTTGTCTTACGACGAAGATGATGACGATGACGACGAAAATGACGCATTTTATTCTTCCAGCCATAGAGTCTCCCACAACTATAACCAACCGCCCTTACCTCCTATACCGACCAGAGATGATATGTCCAATTATTCAAGTTCGCGCAATACGCCGTTAGTAAGAAGAGATAGACCCTCACGCCTAGATTCCTCTTCGCCTAACTCACATCCTCATCCATCAGGCCTGAATTCTCCAAAACTACCACCTCTACCGACTACTTCGAATTGCAATTTTAATTCGAGGAAGAATTCGATGTCTCCTACAAGAAAAAGACCACCTCCAAGGCTCAGCTAATGACAAGAGAAACATGCTGTTATTGTAATACTACTATTTAAATAGAATTAAGATTTTTAATGTTTACCAAGATTTTTTCTTTTTTAAATTTTATTATTTCAATATGTATACATAAATCTGTTGCGCCCTCACCGCCGATCTAAACCATAAAGAAAAATGCTAATTGTACAAATTCTGCTTTGAAGGATATCCAAAAATATGGTAAAGCGGTATAAATTTTCAACTAAAAGGCGGCCTCTTCATTTGGATCCTCTTCATCACCGTAATCATCATCGTCACCATTGTTGAAATACTTTTCAGCATTATAATCATCATCATCTTCTTCGTCTTCATCTTCTTCGAAATCATCATCCGCCAAATCATCATCTTCTCCTTCGCCTGTTTTACTTCCTTTTGCTGCCCCATCACCCGTCGACGCATCATCCACATCTTCTGCCAACTCCTTTAACTTTGCCAGCATGGATAGTCCGATGTTTTCATCTTGTAAACCTGTACCAGTAAAAACATCATCGGCATTATTAAACTTGGAGATTGCCAATAATTTTTTCTTGTTGATCCCCATTACATTGTACAATTCATTGGGAAAGAGGTTCAAATTATACGGATGATCATCAATAGAAATACCTATTTTCCTTTTTTTCAAATATTTATCGGAATATCTTTCAATGCCATCATTAGTATCGTCTTCGTCTAGGATTATGTTGGGTTTGCGTTTACCGCTCTTGCTGTTTTCCTGTTGATCTATTATCAAGCTCATTGATCCGGTATAAAATGGGCCATCTTTAACAGTCTTTCCAAAATTGATGTACTTTACTGCTAAAGATCTTTCCTTATTTGTTATAGGACCATTGATGGGCAATGGGATGGATGGAAATTCCGTAATATGATTTTTGCCTACATCTCCATAACCTAATCCGAAGGGTAGATTGCTCATATAGTTGCTCCCGCCACCTCTACTGCCGCCCCTATAAGAACTCATGTTTGTTCGGGGTATATATGCTCGGTACTATCAAGTTACAATATCTTTCTGTCGTGTTGTTTTCTATAGGTTGCTGCGATGAGGAAACTATTTTCTTCTTTGAGATTTTTTCAAATTTCTCTTCATTTTTCATGCGGCCGCACAAGAGTTGAAACCACTGACGAAAGCAATTTCACTTCATTGAGTTACACCTAGCGAGGCACTTCTTTGTGGAATGGTAGCCATTGTATTGAGATTTTTCTTGTCGACCATCAGCCTTTTTCTTCATAAGAGAAAAGAAGATCTCGTTCATGACTGCTAATTACTTTGAACGATCACCTCTGCAATGTGACATTTGTTCGAAAGCCGCCCATTAGTATTGAAAATAATTTATATTTTCAATTGGCTAGACTACGAAATTTGGACAAGCCATTGCTGCGTAATCCTTTCTCTTCTACGTCACAGTACATCTCTTTAAACCTTTTCGTTTCTCGGCTGTTTAAGGAAAGTATCGTCTTGCCGTATCTACATAAATCAATTCTTACCCATTTTCTTTTGCATTCTAGCCGTTAATTCACGGCTTAGTCGTTTGATATCGTGTTTGAATTGTGAATTGCATCATTCATGCGGAATGGGAATCATCGCAGTCGTTATCCGTCTCACAAACGTCGGCATTTGCTGACTATTAAGGCGACACGTAACCTACAAACTCAATTTGAGACGCAAACGCAAGTTGATTAGACGTTGAGAATGATGCAAGTAGCAACATCGGTAATGGTTAGACTATTTTATCAGAAAACTATAGAAAAACTAAAAACAAAACAATGTCACAATGACAAAGAGGAACCCATACATACACAGAGAGCCTATTCTTCCAGTAGTTCCTCAATATCAGCATCACTATCTGGGTCCAACCCTTGGTTTCTTCTCTTAGCCTCTTCCAAAGCGTTTTCAAACAACTCCTGTTGTCTTTTAACTCTTCTTCTAGTTTTCTTACCCCAACCGAAAGAAGTTGTTTCTGCTGTTGCAGCATCATCTGGCTTGTCGATCAGGTCTTTTGATCTCTTTTCCTCTTTGTCTCGTTTGTCCTTTTCCACTTGGGCAGCCAACTGCTTCTTCGCCAATTCCCTGGATGCGATATTTCTTAAGAGTAAATAACCACCTACAATTATCACCAATCTTATAAAGTGCTTGTAGTCATAGTTGACTAGTTTTGCCATCCAGGTATCCACCCATGTTTCCGCTACTTCAGACATCTCTTTCAATTACTCGGCAGTTTTTCTCTTCATAACATCTTTTCCTCATACAAACCGCCGAGTGCACATAAATACAACTACAAATAATAATATGTTGACATCGGATGGAGATCACTAACTAAACCGCCACCGCGCTAATTCTGCACAAATTCAAATTTCATCATCGCTCTCCACGTCATCATGGACGTCTTCCACCTCGGCGGATTCTTCGTCTTTTGATAGAATTTCCACAGCCCGCGGACGCACAAACGATCCGTGACCCGGCGCCACAGGCCCAAACAGTGTTACCCCATTTATGCGCCCATCGTTTTTGCCTGCGGCTTCCGGGAATTCCACACCGCACCATGTGCCCATCACGTCCAACGGTAGTGGTCCTACGTACCGTAAAATGGCCTCACGTGGAGCGCTCCCGTCTACTGTGACACGACAGTGGCGGCCGATAGCCGCCGTTAATTGCTCTCGGGCATATGCTTCGTCCTGCTTTGCCAGCGCAGCGCGCTGGCTCTGCTGTGCAGCATTAAACCTACCATAGCCGTGAGCCATCTTCCATCGTAATACGGATTGATCCCTTCGCAAATAATCCTCCTCGCTAATTACTTCCATTGAGGGGATTCCTTCCGCTTGCGTGGCCAGCTGGTTAGAGATTGATTGGGCATTAGAGTCTGTAACAACCACAATAAGCTCCTCCTCTCCTTTTAGGAAGTTGGCATCTTCATCCTCATTTGAATAGGCACCCCCCTTTTTAGTACTATATATCTCCTTGTTGTCGTACTGTCTTTTCACAACTATTTCCATATCCTCTGGTTCCACTCCGGTAACATGGTACAATCGGTCCTTGAACTGCCTTAATTTAAGCGAATTTGGTAATTCCTTTTCTGTACGGACCAATTCACTCTCTATGACAACTCTAACCATAGTTCTGCCATGTAATTTTTTTTTCTATCTCTTTATTTGAATTCGTTGCTCTATGTTCTTGTCGCTTGTCTTCTTCAACTGCCGTTTCCCTGCGAGCCGGAAAAAAGTACTGTTCTTTCGAACAAAGGCGAAAAAAGCTGTAGCTGAAAACAGACAACTGGGAAACGACAATTAAGAATACGCATGTACGTGTATACTACTACAGTAAAAAAGAAAGTTATTTGAGAGCAGCACTTTGTTTACTACACAGAACATTAACCAAAAAAACATGCATCAGCAACACTCCGTATGTTTCACTTCTTATTTTCTTCCGTGGCAATAACCTTCCTTTTGACTTATTTATACTAACATTATAATAACTATGTTTCCTTTTTTGAACTAAGAAATCAGAGAACAAACCACAACAGCAAAGGAAAAAATTCGAAGGCCCTAAAAGAGAAGCTATTCTGGATTTAGCGAAGTATAAAGATTCTAAAATTCGCGTCAAATTAATGGGTGGTAAATTAGTTATAGGTGTCCTAAAAGGCTATGATCAACTGATGAACTTGGTACTTGATGATACAGTAGAATATATGTCTAATCCTGATGATGAAAACAACACTGAACTGATTTCTAAAAACGCAAGAAAGCTAGGTTTGACCGTCATAAGAGGTACTATTTTGGTCTCTTTAAGTTCCGCCGAAGGTTCTGATGTACTATATATGCAAAAATAGGTTTAATAATATAATCTCATATAAACTCCCTTCCTTACAGTTGAAAACAAAATCAAATCACGGTATGGCATTTCTTTACATATTCTCAATACCTGACTGACATAGTATGCGCTACATAGTTTTGTCCTATTTTTTTTACACCGCGATTTGAAGTCTAAAGCCAGAGAATGAGGAAAAACGAAACAAACTGAGATCATTTGTATAAGGGGAGTCACTGTACAGCTGCCAATACCAATTTTCCTTCTGCCAAATCAAAAAAGTATCCGCATACACATACACCCCTCCCTCTACAATCTTAATTATTTACTGATTCCTTTCGTATTTGTCCAGTATGAGCAATACTAAGCATACCACTTCTCATCACATGGAACTCAAAAGGATCATTATCCTTACACTTTTATTCATACTCATAATGTTGATATTTCGAAACTCAGTGTCCTTCAAAATGACATTTCAAGAACTACTGCCACGATTTTACAAAAAGAATTCAAACTCAGTTAGTAATAATAACAGGCCCTCATCTATTTTCTCGGAAAACTTGGTGGATTTTGATGATGTTAACATGGTCGATAAGACCAGACTGTTTATTTTTTTATTTTTCAGTTTCATCATTACTATACCGTTTATGGTATAAATTAGAAAAGTTAAAGCAGCATGTTTTCATTTGAAACAAATACTAATGCAATAATAGGTACACCATCTACTACATAATTAATTGATAGTTTCCTTTTCCGTTAAGTGCATGCATAGGACGCCCATAATTTTTTAAGTTAAAAAAGCATGTATTTACCTATTCGGGAAATTTACATGACATGGATGCCATAAGGAACGAAAATGAAACATGCATGTCAGAGGAAAAAGAACAAAGCGAGAGGAAAAAGCTGTTGCATTACCACGTAATTTTGTATATAAATATCTGATAAATAACCATTTTATTTCCATCCACTTCTTCTGTCGTTCATCCGTTCATTGACATCACTAGAGACACCAGCGAGCTATCATCTTCATACAACAATAACTACCAACCTTAATGCAACCGATCACCACTGCTTCCACACAAGCCACTCAGAAGGATAAATCCTCTGAAAAGAAAGACAACTATATAATCAAGGGCCTCTTCTGGGATCCCGCCTGTGTTATCGCTTAATTTTTGACGACAACCAAGAGGTCAAATCAATATCTACCCTTTCATTTATTACGTGTTGCTGGCAAACTAATTTATTCCAATTCTCTCATCATTAGCTCACCCTTTCCATACTTTTTCATACTTTTATACATATGTATTTGTAGTTATCACTTTAACAGATTTTTTCATGTTTTTCTTTTCTGATACGCCTTTCCCTCCGCAGGAAATGAAAGATGAACCACCCATTACATTCGATTTTTTTTTTAATTATATTTTTGACTATTATTTAATCATTAAAAACACATATATTTCATAAATTCGTAAGGTCGTTAGTTCTATCGTAAAAGTGAAAAAGTTTTGAGCCAGTTTTCAAAAACCCGCAGGATCCCACTATGTATGGCTTTAAATAATGGTTTTTCACGTGCATCAAGTCCGTACTATCTTCACCACTATAAACTCTTATAGGTGGATTATTCGTTTCGAATGCTGGTGGCAGTGCCGGTTTGAAAATAATCTTACCTACCCATGGGTGGTCTTCCGTTAACGGTTTGATGCATCTTAATGAGTCTTTGATATATCTTTTCCTTGAAACTAGTTGTGTCGCCGGTGCCCACTTCGAATCGTTACTGGATTGATTCTTATTTCCACATTTTAGTGACAATTTCTTTGGAAAATCATGATTTAAACAACCAGTCACGGAAAAGCTTTTCGTACTGAATATTGTACCGTACTCAACGTCCGCATTCTCATAGCGAGATTCTCTTTCATCCAAATATACCAATCTATTGATGTCATCATCCTCAACATATCCATCTTCATCATCCTCTTCGTAATTAGCATCGTCTTCGTCTTCGTCATCATCTTCATCTCCATTTACATCTTCATTGCCACGGTTTAACTTTTCTTCACGATTCGTACGCTCAGCAGAATTCGAAATAGTTGACCTTCCCGTTCCCTCGTATACCGGTTCAAAATTATTAATTTTCAACACTGACCGATCACAGCGCAAAGGATCTATAGGGTTGGAATTCGATCTACTTCTGAAGTTTTCATGGATGGATGTTTGTGCCGTTAAAACAGAATGTGCTGTGGGAGAAAAAGTGGAAGATAGAACAGAAGTATTGGTATTAGTAGTACTACCATTGTCATCGATTTCTTCTTGAACACTATTCAGTTCCTTCGATCTCATTTTTTGTCCAATGTCCATATTAGAGTTTTTTCTCGAACTGGAATCTGTTTTAAAGAAATTTCTTAGTTTTGATGTAAATAAGCCACAAAAATCAGTTTGAGAACTCTCCCCTGCCAATGAACCAGAGTCATTGGGCCCATTGGAGTCATGACTCGCATCGGATACAGAGGGAGGTAGCAAGCTTAAACTTCTTGATCTTGATTTGTTTGTCGGACGTTCGTTGCCGGTGGCCACTTTTGTTACAACAGAAGAGGTGTGTGATCTTCTTAAAAGTAAAGAGTGGGAGCGAGAATCATTTCTATCACTATTTTGTCTGCTCTTGTTTTTGTTTTTGTTCTTATTGTGTTGCTTAAATCTTCTTGCTCTCGGATGTCTCCTTCTGGGAACGCTTCTATAGGTGGGCATTTCCCTCAATTCCAGATCCAAGGACAGCGATATACCCATGTTCAAATACATAGCCCAATAGATCAATTCGTCTACATGAGAAAACTGCACTAGAAACTGTTGTCCCTCACAACGCATTCTTAAAACAAAATCTCTAGAGGAATAATCTATAGGCAGACCAACTTTGGCACATTGCAGGGAGTAACTCTTAAAGAGGCGCTCATCTGATAAAAATTTGTGCTCGTCTCGTGCTATTTCCCCGCATATCCTTTCCTTGTCATATTTATCGAATTGGTAAGTGGATTTCGTCGTGAACGCATTTAATAACGACCGAGCCGAATGATGGCGATCGCTAGCAGTTTTGGAATGGTGGGAATGGTCAAACATGTCACCACCACGATAGTTTTTAATATGCCTGGTTAATGAATCGTCAATAGAATAAAAGTTTATCTGCGTAGAGTTTATTTGAAGAATAAAGTTGTTCCATAATCGAGAAGAAGCATTTTCAAAGGGCGATAGTTTTTCCATCTTCATAGAAACCACAGTATAGTGTTCTACAGACGGTGTATAACTGGGAGGTTTCACAGAAGTGAGGCACGGACGACAATGCTCATATATAGGGTACCTAATGACTTTAGACGGATTCGCAAAATCATAGCACGGAGGTTCCACTGGGTACGGATCTATGCAGTAAAGCACGTTTTTGTCAGCAACATCAACATCTACTCCGGATTGTGGCTCCACTATTTCGTTCATGATGTTTGTGTTAATGTCTGTTATGCTATCGATATGGTTAAAAGTCACTTTCGGAAGCGGAGAATCCAGAATAGAATTACTAGTATTACTGGAACAAAGAAACTCGTCGCCCATGGATATGGATGAGGCTGTCTGTGAAAGCTTCAACCCCGTGCTATCCATACCGTCGTGGTCTATTGTCATTTCAAAGATGCTGGAGGACATTTTCTGAATAGGTCCGTTTATCTCTTCTGCTGTCTGTGAAAACAACGTAAAAAAATAGTGCTTAGTGTTACTGCCTGTGTAACAACTAGTGCCAAAGTTACAAAGAAACTTCACTAACAGTTTTTGCAATTTACCAAGAAAGCACCAACAAAATAAATAAATAGCATGCCTGTATATATTACGAAAAGTCCTTCAACTACGTCTTCCACTTGCTCTATCCCTTGGCGGAAAACAGAATACATGCAAATTTTAGAGAATTTTTCAAGATGCCTGCCCCCCACATTTTCTTACTTGATCAAGAGCAGATCTGTTCCTTTGCGCAGGGGGTTGCATGGGGGAGAAACTGGCCGGAAGCAGCCGAAAGAAAGTTCGCAAAAAGATAATGGGGACAGTATTAGAGAAAACGGCGTGGAGGGGTATGGAGGAAACAGTTAGCATAGGTAACGAAAAACCGCAGCAAAATAATTCTCTCTTTTTTTCTTTTGACTTAGTTGTGGGACCCGGATCATTCGGTACTGCATCTTATTCCCGTGCCAAGGTCTCTGGGTGTTGCTGATTTCCGGGTATCCAGAGCTCTATCTGCTTCCGTACCCAGTGAGTGAGCTAAAATAAAAAAGGGGCCTCGGCGGAATTTGAATTCGGGTTACGTTTCCCACGGAGCCCCGGATAGAAAAGATTAGTTTCAGGTACATGTGTCAAATGAGGATAAATCTCAAACACCCATGTACCGAAAATCGATGTGTTGGTTATATTACAAGGTTGGAATAGACCACGGTGATAAGACGTGGAATTTTTGACTGACCATGCGACTCTGAAGGTGTTAACCGGAGGAATTCACGTAATTTACATCTCAAGAACAGCAGAACAAAGATCGAGTATATGATGAAATTTCGTTTTACATGAATAAAGTCATATTTTAACTCACTGTGCACGGATTAAGGGCTGTGATTTAGTGGGACGAGTGGTTCTACACTACTCAAGAAGTCACGCTGTCATTTGATGGAATTACAGTGCTTATTAGGAGCCGTGTAGCTTAGTGTGAATTGATGGAAGCTTTCGAGTTTCATAGAACATATCTGGTGAATGTATATGAGTTTTTCATTCCTTTACGAGACGCAACTTTCCGCGGTTACGGAACTGTTGTTTTGTTTTACATCTTTTCATTTTTCATACATTTTATTGAGGCGTAGAAATGAAATGGGTAGAGCGGCACATGGATGTAACAATCTCCATTATTCACGTCGAGCCGATACCCGCTTCTGTTGACGCTCTGTTAAGCATAGAACCTACGAGATTTGTGCTAAAGGACGTTGGCAAAGAAGAAAATTATTGTTGCTGACAGGATTTATAGCAGTAAATATTTTTTTCTTTTTTGCGAAATTATGTACGTTTCTCATCCAAGAAGAATCCTGTTAATATTTAAATTTCTGCTAGTCATTATCATATTGCAATGGCTTTTATTAGTGAAAGCCACTGTCAACAGTAACTGAGCTACTCCCTCCAATGTTGTCTAACTCTATGCTCTTTTTGGCGTCTGAATGAGCCATAACGAGGGAAATAACTGTATCAGGAATACTAACAGAATACAGATTGTATGCACTGGTGCTGGTGAGTTTTCTTTTTCTGATATTATTGGATAATATTTTCAGCTATAGACTATCATCATTCAGCATTGGTCACGCTAAAATATACGTTCCATGCATACGTGATAGCCTACTCGGTTGTCAACTTCATTTTATAGGCTGCCTGGTCACCGATTACCGCCCCGCTCAGCAGGACGGTTTAAGCTTCTGTTCTTGGAAACGACGTAATTCATGTCGGCCATCGAAATCATTCCTGGCTTTGTAATAGTCATAATGAACAAGGAATGCTGTCTTGGGTTTTTTCCCTTTGCGAATACCCGGGCTGCCAAAATAGAAAAGGAACAAATGGTAGGTCTTTAAGATAAGAAAGATAAGATAAGACATCTTTTTTTTTTTTTTTTTTTTTTTTTCCGATAACAAAGAAGAATCCTTCGGTCTCTTCTTACTGCTGTTACTGCTTATCAAGAGTGTCTGGTAATAGTCAAAGCCAGATAAGATAAGAAATGTAAAATCGACTATTTCCCTCGTAAAAAGCTTCAATTGCTCACGCATCGACGAATACTAAGCGGCGTGAAGACCCTGTGCCTTATCAATGAAGTATTCAGTACAAGAGGTGTTCATTCCGAGCCACTTTTCTGCACCATATATAAGCAGTAGTTACACATGTGCTAACCAAACATCAGTGGGTAGTAATCATTCGTGCTTTCACGTTCCTTCAAATTAAATATCCTTCTTAAATAATAAGTCTGCACAGAGCTTTGAAAGAAGTTTAGTTTTGTAATATATCATACTTAATATATTACAATACAATATCAACAATGTCTTACAATTTTACAGGTACGCCTACAGGCGAAGGAACGGGTGGTAACTCGTTGACAACAGATTTGAATACACAATTTGACTTGGCCAACATGGGATGGATCGGTGTGGCTTCAGCAGGTGTGTGGATTATGGTCCCAGGTATCGGTTTATTATATTCTGGTTTATCCAGGAAAAAGCATGCTTTATCCTTGCTTTGGGCCTCGATGATGGCTTCCGCCGTGTGTATTTTCCAATGGTTTTTCTGGGGATACTCATTAGCTTTCTCACACAACACTAGAGGTAACGGTTTTATTGGTACCTTGGAATTCTTTGGGTTTCGTAACGTTTTAGGAGCCCCATCTAGTGTCAGTTCTCTTCCCGATATACTGTTTGCCGTTTACCAAGGTATGTTTGCCGCAGTCACCGGTGCCCTAATGCTAGGTGGTGCCTGCGAGAGGGCAAGGTTGTTTCCTATGATGGTGTTCTTGTTTTTATGGATGACTATTGTTTATTGTCCTATTGCATGCTGGGTCTGGAATGCCGAGGGTTGGTTGGTCAAATTGGGTAGCTTGGACTATGCAGGTGGTTTATGTGTCCATTTAACATCTGGACATGGTGGTCTAGTTTACGCTTTGATACTGGGTAAGCGTAATGACCCTGTTACACGTAAAGGGATGCCCAAGTACAAACCACATTCCGTCACCTCGGTGGTTTTAGGCACAGTGTTCTTATGGTTTGGTTGGATGTTCTTTAACGGAGGCTCTGCAGGTAATGCAACTATACGAGCATGGTACTCTATTATGTCCACAAACTTAGCTGCTGCTTGCGGTGGCTTGACATGGATGGTTATCGATTATTTCAGATGCGGAAGAAAGTGGACTACAGTTGGTTTGTGTTCAGGTATCATCGCTGGCCTAGTGGGTATCACCCCAGCCGCCGGGTTCGTGCCAATCTGGTCAGCCGTTGTCATTGGTGTGGTTACTGGTGCAGGATGTAACCTTGCTGTTGACTTAAAGAGTCTATTGCGCATCGATGATGGTCTAGATTGTTACTCTATCCATGGTGTGGGTGCTTGTATTGGTTGTGTATTAACTGGTATCTTTGCTGCAGACTATGTAAATGCCACTGCAGGCTCTTACATTAGTCCAATTGATGGTGGCTGGATCAATCATCACTATAAACAAGTTGGTTATCAATTAGCAGGTATGTGCGCTGCACTAGCCTGGACTGTTACTGTCACATCTATCTTGCTTCTAACTATGAATGCCATTCCATTTTTAAAACTAAGATTAAGTGCTGATGAGGAAGAATTAGGTACCGACGCTGCTCAAATTGGTGAATTTACATACGAGGAATCCACTGCTTACATCCCAGAACCAATCAGATCTAAAACATCGGCACAAATGCCACCTCCTCATGAAAACATTGATGATAAGATTGTGGGTAACACAGACGCAGAAAAGAATTCTACGCCTTCCGACGCTTCTTCTACTGAGAACACTGACCATATAGTATAATGATATACTCAAGCAGACTATGATTTTATGTTTAATCTTTATGTAACGCTTCATTTAATAATTTTATTTTTAATATTTGATATATTTTCTTTTTTTGATAACTCCGAATGATGAGGGGAGACGTTAGTATTACTTCTCTTGTCTTATGTTATTATCATAATCGATGACTTTAACTGTGCACACTATAATATACAGCATCTCCAGAGCATGATAGCAAGAAATTTTCTTTAAGAAAGCCTCTATATACCCTATATATGCTGTTAACAGGAAAAGAGCACAAGGTTTATTTTGCTTTGGTTGCAAATTTTCATCGCTTATAGAAGACATATTTTGATGTAAAAACCTTGATATACTTCCTTTTTGCCTTATCTTTCACTGTTTCCATCTCTTTTCTTTTTTTTTTTTTTTTTTTTTTTTTTTTTTTTTTTTTTTTTTTTTTTCTTTTTTTTTTTTTTTGAATCTTAAAATTCTCGAAACTGCACTGAAATGGCGCAGGAAACTGACCTCATCGCATGCCAACGAAGATTGAAAAAAATTAACATATAAGGCTTATGAAAGCGACATCTTTTGCAAATGAATAATTGACAAGCAGGCCTGTGTATTTATAGTTATTTTGAAATAATAACTACCATTAGAACTAACAAAAGAAAAGAAAAAAAAAATAATGGTTTCTGTGGAGTTTTTACAGGAGTTACCAAAATGTGAGCATCACTTGCATTTGGAAGGTACTCTAGAACCTGACCTATTGTTCCCATTAGCTAAAAGAAACGATATAATTCTACCTGAAGGTTTTCCTAAATCGGTCGAGGAATTAAACGAAAAGTATAAGAAGTTTCGTGATCTGCAGGATTTCTTAGATTACTATTATATTGGTACTAATGTCTTGATTAGTGAACAAGATTTCTTTGATTTGGCGTGGGCCTATTTTAAAAAAGTTCACAAACAAGGCTTGGTCCATGCTGAAGTGTTTTACGACCCTCAGTCACATACATCTAGGGGCATCTCCATAGAAACAGTCACTAAAGGTTTCCAAAGAGCTTGTGACAAAGCCTTCTCTGAATTTGGTATTACATCCAAGCTAATTATGTGTCTGTTAAGACACATTGAACCAGAGGAATGTTTGAAAACTATCGAAGAAGCTACCCCATTTATTAAAGATGGTACTATCTCTGCCTTAGGATTAGATTCTGCTGAGAAACCATTTCCCCCACATTTATTTGTTGAATGTTACGGAAAGGCCGCCTCATTGAATAAAGATTTAAAACTAACTGCACACGCAGGTGAAGAAGGCCCCGCTCAATTCGTCTCGGATGCTTTAGACTTGTTGCAAGTAACAAGAATCGATCACGGTATCAACAGTCAATACGACGAGGAGTTATTGGATAGGTTGTCGCGCGACCAGACCATGCTAACTATTTGTCCTCTCTCCAACGTGAAGCTACAAGTAGTCCAATCCGTTTCAGAGTTACCACTACAAAAGTTTCTTGACAGAGATGTTCCATTTTCTTTAAATTCTGATGACCCCGCCTATTTTGGTGGTTATATCTTAGATGTCTACACTCAAGTTTCGAAAGATTTCCCACACTGGGACCATGAAACATGGGGTCGTATCGCTAAGAACGCCATTAAAGGTTCATGGTGTGACGATAAAAGAAAGAACGGTTTGTTAAGTAGAGTGGACGAAGTAGTCACTAAATATTCGCATTAGTACCATTTGCAAGACATTGTATAATATTTTTGTTGAAAGTCTTTTTCGATTCATAAGCGCTTTTTTGTAAATTTATAACACTATGTGTATGCACAAATTTCATTCGATGTTTTTGATGCTTTTTACATCCCCTTTTGTGTGGGAAAGGATACAATAGAATTCTACAAACTTATTTGAGTGATTATACGAGCATTAGCTGGACCTTTTGTATTTCACGAGATTACAATTCGGGAACTATCAAAGTACACGTTAAAATTCAGCTCGGGTATGTTAAGTACTAGTAATTACCTCTGGTACCTACTGACGTAATTCCCACCCTTGGGACCTTGCGGAAGCGCCTGAGTATTGCTCTTTCTATTTCCGTTGTACCTTTGATTTTCATTGGCTCTATGGGCAGCACCGCTATCTCGTGTATTTCTATAATCTTGCGTTTGAAATTTGTTTCTAATTGTTTCATCCTTCTTGAATCTTTTATTCGGCTTTTCTTCATTTTCTGAAGGCGAGTCGCGCTTGTAAGATGAAGCTTGGTAAGGGTTGGCTTTGCTGCTGTCTTTGCCCTCTTGAAATGGCTTTTCAGGAAACCGTAATTGTGAACGTTGTGAACTGTTTTTCTTATACTCTTCACGTAAGCGGTTATCCCTTTGATCAAAACCATCGCCCCTGTCCGGACCTGTGGGTCTAAGTGCCCTACTTCTATCATTATATGTTTTACTTTTACTAGGTCTAGTTGGTAGTTCTGACCTTTTATGTGCATAACTACTGATTGGCTTAATATTTTTGGGTGCAGAACGATCATTGCTTGGTCCTCTATAGTTGGAACTACCATAACCATCTTTGCCTCCAGCATTTCCGCTGTACCTACTTGATCTTTTGGTATATTCAGGAGCAGAAGCTTCAGAATATGAGCTAGTCGTATCTGGGTATGGCTCGCGCGAGATATTTTTGATATGCCTTTTAAGCGAATCAATTTTTTCTGCAAAATCTGGATTTTGAGGATTTTGAATGAGTGTCCTAAAGTACCTTTCGAATATTTCCAAAGTCGAATTTCTAAAGTCGAATATTGGCATATTTTGCTTAGATAATTTCCTTAAATTCCGAGTTTCATCGTCGTTCTCTACTAAGGAAATTGCCTTTTGTAAATGGTTCGTGGCCAAATAATGGTTTATATCGTCGAAGTGCCTGGTGACTTTGGAATATGACCATTGACTACTAGAAGGTTTTGTTGGGATTACAGGCTCATTACGAGAATAAGTATATCTATCCTTGCTATTTAATCCAGCACTGCCGCTTGCAACACTTTTGGGTGGATCATTTTGAAGTCTTTGCGACTTATTAAGCTCTAACTGCTTTCTTAAAGCTACTTGCTTTTGTTCATTTTGGCAAGCTGTTTCATAATTTTTGATCTCTTCTAATTCCATTTCACGTATTCTCTTTTGTTCAGCTTCCTCTTCAGTTAAGGTGCAGAATTCGTCCAATTCTAAAGCGTCCTTCAAACGCGCTTTCAAATGGCCAATCAATGCGCTGCTTGGTAGTTTAATATCCTCCCTTTCTTCATTTATCAAGTTTTCCTCTAAAGTTGTGTAAACCAACTGGATATGAGCTTTCACTACAGGGAAGACACTAGTGACGTGCTTCATGAATTCAATACCGTTTCTAATTGACATGTAATTTTTTTCGGATAAAAGGTCAATGACTTGCTCGGTAATTACTGAATGCCATTCATAAAGCTTTCGAGAAGCTTGGTCGTTGAAATCGCCATTTAATCTCATTTTTCCAAGCTTTTTAAGAACGTCAGTGAAAAACAGACCTAAATTGCCTGCTTCAGAGCTAGTACAACAGAACAGCAACGTTTTTAAAATATTTGATGTAATACAAGTATTCAATATCGACATCAAATTTTCTGTACTAAAAGCCATAAAGATAAAAAACGAAGAGAAGAGAGCATCTGAAGGAGAAAATAAAACCCTTGGCACAACACAATTCTGCAAGAATATCTTAATTTGATCTTCCCCGCAGTCTTTGTTCCAGACATTTGATTTTTCAGATATAAATTCTGAAGTTTTCTTGAAGGCTCTTTGATGCGAAATTCCAGTAACCAAAATATCCTTGATTTGATTCTGAATCAGGTGTTTTTTTCTATTTGACATGTGGCCCGTGTTTTCTCCGGATAGTGCATTCTTACGCTCATCATATAGTGATTTATCGAAATGGATATCGTATAATGAAAGTCTCCAAAAAGTAGTGAAAAGATCCTTTGATATTTTCGTTAAATCAACATCGCTAAACTCTGCACCTTCAATTAATTCATCAATAGAAAAATTCTCATTTGAGTTCAATTGATTATCCAAGTAGTCTCTCCATATGTGGAAAGTCCACGGTGTCGATAAATGGAACCTATTATTCAATTCTACAAATGGGAGAACATTCTCTTCAAATGCTTTCCCTTTCAAACAATGTTTAATTAACTCAATAAACGACCATAACAATGTATTCATTTCATCGCATCTAGTGGATAAAATTTTGTAATGAGAATTTTGCGTATTTGCTTTCAGGTTTAAAGTGTATAACAGGAGAATAATCTCAGAAATAGCGCTCTGATCAGTGAAAAATGAGGTTAGCCTCGACGAAATAACCGAATTATCATCTCTAAAATCATATATGAGATGTCTTGCATATTGCTTTAATGGTGATCCTGAGTTTAACATTAATAGTTGCTTCATATTAACTTCGTTTAAGTCTCTAATGCCCCCGACTGTAATAATTAATTCCTTTAGGATAGAAACTGCTATGATATTCCCATTATGCAACGTCTTTAAAATATAGGTGATTATATTTGAGATATCCATATTGGGACAACTTTTGGCCAAACCTGCAATAAATATTGATAATCTCTGGACCCACATGGCCTGGTTAACACCATCAAATTGAACAGCAGGCCTGTTATAAGTTAAGCGTAACAATAATACAAATTGCAATACATCATACGCAAAATCGTTAAAGTACTTCGTGGTGTAAACAACAAGCTCAGAAACTTTGTCATAGTTTTCAATCTGCTTAACTGCTGGTACCAGTGAGGCCAATGGATTTGTAGAGATTAATTTGGCAAATCTCCTGGACTCTTTTGCGATTGTATCTATACTCAAAGCCTTCAAAATACTCTTCGCTTCTCTTTCGGCCTTATTGAAGCTCACCTTAAGCGGTAGAATATCTTGGGATAATTTTGTCATCATTTCGTTGTAAATAAAATATCTTTTTTCAAAAGGGAAAGATTTCATTAGTTCGTAAACTTCCGATGTGGCAATTGGATTGTTCTGCAATAGCGAGGTAGCTGGAAAAATGAATTTTCTTACATAGTCTATCCACTTATCAATCGTAACATGCAGAGACTCAGAACCGTGGTTCTTTTGAATGTCAGCTACCCCAATACGTGAAATCTTACTCAAAAGCGTAGGAATTCTCCCCAAATACGGTCCTATGATAGATAAATAGATATGCGAGTTTTCAAATAGATCATTTACAGAAGCAAAAGGAGTCAAATTGGAATTCCACTCGCTGTAATAGAAGACGTAGCTTGAATTCAATTCAAGGGATTCAAATGGCTCGTGAGTTTTATATTTATGGATCAACCTTGGCTTATGGGCTAGAATACCATTATCTATACGGGTTATCATCAAAGCAGTTGCCATATCTTTTGATTCACCAGATGAGGTCATTGATGTGTACAATGGATTTAAAAGATATTCAAATACTCTTCCCAAATATCTAGATAAGGATTCACTAACATATAACACTTTCGGATATTGCTTTAACACATGTATCACGGGAATAACGCAACCATGTATGAGTAAGCGTTCCAAGAGTTTTATTTTACCAAATAATAAAATATCTTGCTGAGTTTTCTGCTTGCCTTTTGATTCTATATCAGCGTTTGTTTCCTCAGAGATTTTATCCTTCATATTAACATCATCATTTACAACAAGGGCGTTGTCTTCGTCAGTTTCATTTTCAGTGGACAAAGCAGCTGCCATAGCCAAGGGATTTTCTACGCCTTTAGTGGACTCCTCTTCCAGTTCAGTTTCTAAGTTTTGAATATATTCTTGTAGAAATTCCATCTCTGGTTTAACGTTATCCCAAATAGAATAAAAATTGACAAACCCATTTTTCAGTAAAATGCAACACATATCCATATACCGTTCATAGTTTTCCTTATCGACTTCTTCGTTATATTGCGATAAATTGAATGAAATAATGTTTGCTGCAATCATATTACCGCCTTCATTAAGAGAAGAATAATTGGAATTGTTAGCTACATGGCTAGATGGCCAAAAATCCGACTTTCGTAAAAGAGCAATAAAGAACTTGTACCCTTCAGTGATAAACTGACTAGAAACGTTCAAAATAACATCTAAAGTACGAATAGAATCCAAGGAATATTTCCCCATAATATGATAGATTTCTTTCAAATATGCGGACACTTTGGAAAAATTGTCGGGATCATAATACGCCAATATTAATAAGGCTACCAATTGACCATAACCCACTGAATTTTCTACCAAAAGGTTATATTTCTTCAGTTCGTATTTTGACTTTTTTAACAAATGCCTTAATAAGGTGGTTTGTTCCTTGTTGAGCAGCTTAGAGGATATCCAACTAAATTTGAACAATTCTTCATGCAACGACGGTATTAGTTTACATAATGATATGGTTGTTAGATCATTTATATTTGGAACAGTGCTTGAGACGGCGATAAACATTTTACCAACTATGGAAGCCTGGGACACTTGCCTTTCATGATTCACTAATTCATTAGTAAATGATGCAACATCAGAAAGCTTGAGGGGAGAATTTTCATCGTTTTTATTTATGAAATCAAACAGTTCAATAAACAAAGTCCTCAACCAGTCTTCCTTTTCATCATTTGACTCCAGTGCAGTGAAATCGGAGCAGAGAGTTTTTGATCGTTCAGGCCAGTTTCGTATCACCTCTTCCGTTAAAATGCTTGCCTGACTAGGGGAAGCTGGTGGTATCACTTTTTGAGAAAGAGCGTTCAATTTGGAAAGTAGCGTCTGTTCTGTCATAAAGTCCTGAAAATGTATACTGGTGCGAATATGTATCAACTGAAACCGTTTCACCCTATTATGCTTTAGATAAAGACGATAAAATCACAGCCCTATAATTTATGCAACAGTGTTTGCTTCTAAATCAACGTGTTCCCTGGGCATAAACTCTCATACGTTATGTCGCTATTGAAGAAATAGCGGAAAATCTTACGCCGAAGTTAGCGTTGTCACCCGGGAAGAAGAGAAGAACATAAGCCTTCTCATTCAGAACATGTAAATAGTGGCTAAAATGGTTATATTACACAATTCGAAACAGTGAAATTAAGAAAAGAAATGGTATGTTACGTTCTATTGCGCTTTAGTTTGAATTGAAATCATCTTTACCATGGTACTAACTACGCTTGCGATGAATCGTGCAAGTCCGTGCGGCTTATACGTAATGCTAATACTCAAAACAGTCGGAAAAGCAGAGGCAGTTGAAGTTGCAGAAGATATACAAACAAAAGTACATCGGACTGGGAGATGAGAGCACTACACGAGAACAGTGGCAGAGAAATGTGAGAAACGATACACTAAATACATTACAAGGCCACTCCGCATCTTTGGAGTACGTTTCATTGAGCCGAGGAGACCTTAGTATACGTGACACTCGTATTCACCTCCTGAAATCCATGTCCCCTGGCTATAAAGCCTACTTACGAGAAGAGAGGTAGGACGTTGAAGCCACATCCATAAATAATTTTTACATAAAATTACGCCTCGTATGTCGTTCTCAAGATTTATGGTAGAGATCACACTCAGTCAGTAACCTTTTAGGCATTGATTCTAGTAACTGTCGAACATTATTAACCTTGATGTTTATATAAAGATATAAAATGTTGTGACAGTATACAATTCATATCGTTTAAAATGATCTATACATGTCGCGTGAAGTCATAAACAGGGATTTAGAAGTGAAATCTTTTGGTAGTATAGGGGAAAACTCAGCTTGAAACTTTTCGTAATTGAGTAGGCCAAGTTGCAACCGTGTGAAATCGAATCATGCCTGACTCTAAGTACACAATGCAAGGTTATAACCTTGTTAAGCTATTAAAAAGGCTAGAAGAAGCCACTGCAAGATTAGAGGATGTCACCATCTATCAAGAAGGTTATATTCAGAATAAATTGGAGGCATCTAAAAATAACAAGCCTTCCGACTCCGGGGCCGATGCGAATACTACGAATGAACCTTCTGCAGAAAATGCTCCTGAAGTAGAACAAGATCCGAAATGCATAACTGCGTTCCAATCTTACATCGGTGAGAATATTGATCCGCTGGTAGAATTATCAGGAAAGATCGACACGGTGGTCTTAGATGCTTTGCAGTTGCTAAAGGGAGGCTTTCAATCGCAATTGACTTTTTTAAGAGCTGCTGTGAGATCAAGAAAACCGGATTATTCTTCTCAAACTTTCGCTGATTCTTTAAGACCTATCAACGAAAATATTATAAAGCTGGGTCAATTGAAGGAATCAAACCGTCAAAGCAAATACTTCGCATATTTGAGCGCTTTATCTGAGGGTGCTCCTTTGTTCTCCTGGGTTGCAGTGGACACTCCCGTGTCTATGGTCACAGATTTCAAGGACGCAGCACAGTTTTGGACTAATAGAATTTTGAAAGAATACAGAGAGTCTGATCCTAATGCTGTTGAATGGGTTAAGAAATTTTTGGCCTCTTTCGATAATTTGAAAGCCTACATTAAAGAGTATCATACTACTGGGGTTTCCTGGAAAAAAGACGGTATGGATTTTGCTGACGCGATGGCGCAATCAACGAAGAATACAGGTGCTACTTCATCTCCTTCGCCAGCAAGTGCTACAGCGGCTCCAGCACCACCACCTCCTCCACCAGCCCCACCAGCTTCCGTCTTTGAAATCTCTAATGATACACCAGCAACGAGTAGTGATACTAACAAAGGCGGTATTGGCGCGGTCTTCGCCGAACTAAATCAGGGTGAAAATATCACTAAGGGTTTGAAAAAAGTAGACAAATCCCAACAAACTCACAAAAATCCTGAATTACGTCAATCCTCTACAGTTTCTTCCACAGGAAGTAAATCCGGTCCACCACCAAGGCCAAAAAAGCCATCAACATTGAAAACTAAGAAGCCTCCTAGAAAGGAATTGGTAGGAAACAAATGGTTTATTGAGAATTACGAAAATGAAACTGAATCTCTGGTTATTGATGCAAATAAAGATGAGTCTATCTTCATAGGTAAATGTTCTCAAGTTCTTGTTCAAATAAAAGGAAAAGTTAACGCTATCTCGTTGAGTGAAACTGAGTCATGCAGTGTTGTTCTTGATTCTAGTATTTCCGGTATGGATGTCATCAAATCCAACAAGTTTGGCATTCAAGTTAACCATTCCCTACCTCAAATCTCCATTGATAAATCTGACGGCGGTAACATCTATTTATCCAAGGAATCCTTGAATACTGAAATCTACACTTCGTGCTCAACTGCTATTAACGTCAACTTACCAATCGGCGAGGACGATGATTACGTAGAATTCCCAATCCCTGAACAGATGAAGCATAGCTTCGCTGATGGTAAGTTCAAATCTGCTGTTTTCGAACATGCTGGTTAATATTGCGAGGAGCATTAATTGTATTTAGTTAAAAGAAATAAATCACATTTGAATCAATCAGAAAGAAAAATGAATGAATAAACAATTATATACTTTTTGTAAAACCTTTTTTTCATGTGTAACCTTTTCTTAAAGAAGTAACAGGAAAACGAGGAGCGACTAAGTGACTACTTGATCGTTCGAGTAGAACTTAAAAACAAAAAAAATTAAATATTTACAGTGTAAAGAGAGGCTGAAGATCAGTCAAAAGACGCGTGCAACAATACACGACGATCATTTACCATTTCTCAAGTAATACATATATGCACGTTCATGAACAGGAACATCAAATGGTGAAATTACTTCGGATTGGCCTGGTCGAGCGACGGGATCCCTTAGGTATACAGCGTGGCATGTCTTGAAAGATATTTCCAAATGATGAGGTAAAATGGCGAAAGGCGATAAAAATGGTCTTGGCTTCCATGGTGTGAAAAAGGGTTTTTTAGGATCTTGCCTACCATAAACATAATTTTTCTGCCACGGCAAGTTTATCAATTTACGTGCTTTTGGTTCATCACCTTCCAATTCAGATAATTTAATCGGATCATGATATTTTAAATTTTTGGCCCATTTGGGGTCGAACGTTAGTGAACCATCAGAAATATCACTCATCCTAGTTTTGAAGTGGTCTGTTATATTTTTCGTCCATAGTTTCACGCTTTCCGCTAAGATTCTTTTTCCAGATCTTAAAGCGGATTTGGCTCCATCAGATAATTCTTTTTTTGTGGTTTCGTTAGGATTCATCATTTCTGTAGCCAGTGAAATCAACTCGTCAGGCTGACATTTAGAAATGATTTCTCTTCTAATTTCACCGGATTTGAAAAACTCTTGATAAGCGTTATTTAGACTTTCTAACAACTGAGAGTCCTGGATCTCAGGGAGACCCTGTTTGAGTTCATCTATCGACAAGGGCTCATTATTCGACTTACCTATTTCCTTCTCTACATTTAAAAGCTTTCTCAAGATACCTTCCTGTGTGCATCCCTTTAATGCGTTATATTGCTGTGACTCCAGATTCTTATTATATTGCCTCAAAAATTCTTGAAACTGAAGTTTCTTTGGGTTAGAATCCGACATCTTTTCAAAATTTTCCAACTTCTTCTCCCAAACTTCCTTTGGCTCCGTTTTCGCTTCCTTAACATACTTGTTCCATAAAACTATTTGAGTCTTATCGATCTTTAGCGCTTCTTGGAAACTTGGTTTCTTGGCACCGAGAGCTTCCAGCACTTTGTCCGGTTTGACACTGAACATATCTCCAGGCTTTAAAGTATAGCTTGGATGCTTAATTTTTACACCATTAACGCGAACATTTCCATGCAAGATGAACTGACGAGCTTGTCTTACTGACGAAGCAAACATAGCCCTGAAAAGGGCAAAATCAAGCCTTTTTTCTAATACTGCAAAAGTTTGTAATAAAAATGGTGTTTCCTTGATTTCACCTCCACGCAGTGAAGCATCCAATTGTGCTACTGAATCCAATTTGGGTTTGAAAACGGTTTGCCATCTCTTTTCTGTCAAATGTTCACCATGATAAGCTCGGGTTTCCTGCTTTGCCGTCCACTTCTGTTGATACAAAGATTTAGACTTCAAGTCTACACCACCCTTTTTGTACAAATTAAACAAATTATACTTATTGAAAGAAGTGCGTACTCGTCCTCTTGCCAAAGATTTTAGCAAATTAGCCTTTCTTGGCATTATCTCTGTATTTTAATTGTAACCAGTCTTCCGTACCAAAAAAGTATAAAGGAGCTCCTACTCGATATATATTCGAATTAGTTGCACTTCCTCTGGGGAAACCTTCACCTTTTTGACCGTTCGCTCTCTCTTTTTGTATATCTTCAGCATAGTTCCTTAACTAATACTGCGAAGCGAAACGTATCCGGCTGCCACCATGAAAAGTAAAATCGTGCTTAACGAAGAAATCAATCATATAATCTATGAAGATGGATTGGCGGAGTTTATTAGAAGTTGCTAGCTGCTAGTGAAGAAAAGGGAATCGTGGATGTGATGGTAGTACATTGGACAATTGTGGATGAAATACGACTTCTTAGATGGGCATCTGAATTCAAACCGGCCGGAATTCATAAGCATTTCCACATGTTTTGCATAGTGGAAAGAATGAATTCGCCAGATAAGTATCCAGTGACGCTCTTACAGAAAGAAACCATGAAGTTGGGGAAGGTATTTACTGCAAAAGACATATGGGATAAGTTGAGCCAATCTTACAATTTAGAGAAAATTGATGAAATGGAGAATACATATTCCTTGGAAGCCACTACAGAGAGTTCACGGAATGGCAATGGAAATGGTGACGATGCAGAAATTCATGAAGAAACTTTACTTGAATTGAATAATCGAATAAGAGTACGCAAGCAAGATTTTACATTACCTTGGGAGGAATACGGTGAGTTGATCTTAGAAAATGCAAGAAAAAGTCCAAACTCTAACGAAGAGTATCCTCGAGTTGAAGATATGAATGAGAAAGATAGTACAATTCCAAAGGAAAGTCCTTCTACAGACCTAAAGAACGACAACAATAAACAGGAAAAAAATGCGACAATTAAAGTGAAAGAGTTGCCTGAATATCATACAGAGGAAAATGATAGCCCCATAGACGTCCAGAAAGAACCCATTAAGGAGGTGCAAAGCGATGAAAAGGAACTCCAGAGGGAACATATGAGTGAAGAAGAACAGAAAATGAAAAGTACAAATAAAACAGCAGCTCCAGTAAGAAAATCTCAAAGGTTGAAAAGAAGTAAGGAAGTTAAATTTGAAGATGAAGAAAAGGAAGAGATAGAAGAAGATAATACGAAAGACGAAGAACAGAAAGAAAAGAAAGAGGAGATCCGGGAGCCAAAAATAACCCACAATGAAGAAGTAGATAAGGAAAAAAACGAAAACGAAGAAGGTGATGATGAGCGTGAAAAATCCACCTCTTATGAAAATACCAATGGCTCTGAAAGCGAAGGAGTTGAGGAAGGAGTTGACGAAGAACTGGGATACGAGTCTGAACGTGAGGCAGAAGGTAAAGGAAAACAAATTGAATCAGAAGGGGGCAACTTAAAGAAAAAAACGGAAAACAAAAAAGGAGATGATCAACAGGATGATACCAAAAAGGATTCTAAGGACAAAAATGAACCATTAGCAAAGAGAACCAGGCATTCATCATCCACAGGTAATACTAGCAATGAAACCTCGCCGAAAAGGAAAAGGCGGAAGGCAGGCTCTCGTAAAAATAGCCCTCCTGCCACAAGAGTTTCCAGCAGGCTACGAAATAAAAAATAATCACTGCTCATATATAGATCGCGATAATAAACGCTCATCCGTTCCATAGAGGTATCTGTATTTAATGTAGTGTAGCAGATATAGAATAAAATAACCTTAATGAAGAATTAGAATATACGTATGCTTCTCCTTGTCTAATCTTTTGTAATTATATATCTATTTCAATTAAGGCTCAGATACTTACCATAAACATAAATAAAAAGCAGAAAGGCGGCTCAATTGATAGTACTTTGCTTTTAGTTGACCTTCAACAATTCGACGTCGAAAACCAAAGTACTGTTTGGTGGAATCAAACCTGGGAAACCACGTGGGCCATAAGCATATGGGCCAGGGATGGTTAACCTAGCTTTTTCACCAACAGACAACTTTGGAATACCAACATCCCAACCCTTGATGACTTGGCCGACACCGATGTTACATTGGAATGGAGAGCCCCTGTCAACGGAGGAATCGAATTTTTGGCCGTTCTCCAAGGTACCGGTGTAATGAATGGTAACCAAGTCACCTGTCTTTGGGAAGGTGGCACCATCACCTGGGGAAATTCTGTCAATTTTGACGTTACCTTCAATTACTTCAGACATTATTACTTGTTTTGATTGATTTTTTGCTTATATTCGAGTTTAGGTGAAAGGCCTTACTTTAAGCTTTCACGAGTTTATCCACCAAATTCTTTCAACGACGTCTCTCTTCCGGCAATTTTTTTTGCGCGAAAAAGACTAAGGCGGGTGAGGGGAATTGAACGGCACTATAATGTGGAGGTAAACAGAATGATCAAGCGCTATATACATAAGTAGCTATAGATTATTTATTTCAAGACGGCAACCAACTTTTCGCCAGAATTCCTCCCGTGCTTAATATCATCAAGTAACTGTGGGATATCATCTAACCCGTTCTTGTAAACTTTCACTGGGATGTGGTGGATTTCACCATCATTGATTTTTGGATTGATGAACTTAATAAATTTTATGGCGGCTTCCTTGTATTCAGGGTCTGCTGGCAAAGTAAACGTGCCAAATGGGACGTCGTTACCTCCTATCAAATATAGAAGGGTTCCTTCAATACTGACGTTTTGCCTCCTGTCTTCCTCCTTGATATCTTTTTCGGTTAAAACGGTCAATTGAACGACCGTAGCGTCTAAGTCATCAGCGGCACATTTGTACACCTGTTGAATAGTTTCTGTGTTGGAGACACAGTCCACCAAGTAAGGAATGTTGTTGTACTTCTTTTTTATCTGTTCGATAACGTCAGCATCGTGGTAGTCAAAAAGTTCATCAGCACCGTACTCTTTCAACAATTTTTCATGTTTACGAGAAGCAACGACGATGATCTTGCTGAAACCGTTTAGTTTTTTTGCCAATTGAATAAGCATCTGGCCAACAGCAGTGGCACCACCCCAAAATAAGATGGGTTGATCTCTTTGCGCTTTGGAGGGCTTCCATGTCATGTCCAAGCCAAAACTATGTGTAAGGATCATACCAGCCGTGGTCAGTGAGACTGGGAGGGATACTGCCCCTTCTAAAGATTTTACGGGGCCTTCTGGTAGCTTGTCTTTACCGCACAATCTAAACTCTCTGGCTGGTTTATAAGCAGTCTCGGATGAAATGGCAGAGTACTCAGCAAAGGCACCGTTTGAGGGGAACCTCACTGAAGCACCGTGAATAACCCCATAAATGTAATCACCAATGGCAAAGCGTGCAGCATCAACATTTGGGCCCAACTTTACGATTTGGCCGGCTGCATCACAGCCTAAGAGGGCACCTTGAGGACCAATCTTGAAATCAATATGTTTCCAATCGGTAGGGTTACCGGCAACGGCGACAGTCTTAATTAGAACAAATCCTTCTTCTAATTCAGGAATTGGAATGTCCTGTTTGACTACAGCCTTGCCATTTTCAATGACAACGGCTTTCATGGTTTCTGGAATCGAGGCGGACATGCTTGATATGCAGTATGATATTGCTTTTTGCTGTGTATAGTTAACGATTTATTTCAACTAGAATTACAGTACTAATCAAGAAGTGAGAGGAAGAAAACGGCAAAAAAACTCTCTCCTTTTAAATCGAAGCATTGCCGAAATACCTTAAAAACGGTCTTAAATCCTTAACATCTGTCCTTAATAATCGATGCCAATCCAACGGAGGGAGCCCATGTGCTAGGTACTAAGAGTACGCAGGGGCGGAACCGCGCGACAACCGTAAGCGGATCCGAGGAACTTTAGTCAGCAGGGGCTGTGATGACCATTAAAAAATTGCGGACACAGGTAGTGGAACGAGCAATCAATGTGATCAATTTGCCATTTCATTCCACGAAATGGTTTCCATTCTAAGCATGAATGCTTTGACGTTACGGGTGTTGGTTATTTCGGTTCTTTTTATTGCTTCCGTGGGCACGTACGAGAAGGGAAAATGAATAGAAAAAGAGTTTCCGACTTTTGTATGTCCAATGTTTACATAATTTATATAACTTGAAGTTTAATCTTGGCATAAAGCTCTAGTTGTGACGAAGTGTGTAGGCCATCACATCAGTTCTCCAGTTTTCTACCCAATTTTTTTATGGATACCTTGATTTTTGGTTTAGGGCTGGATGTCTTTACGCCCTTTATTTGTGTTTTACTGCCCAAACTAGTGCCGGTCTCTAAATATTTTTCTGTATTAGTAGTAGAATCGTTCTCCATTAGTAATGCTTTTTTTTTCTTTTCAAAATTGATTGCCTTGACGTCTAAGTAGTTATTCAGTTCTTTTTCCTTTTTTAGCAACTCATTCTTGCTCTTCTGGTAAAATTCCAGGTCCTCTTTACTCAACCTAGTAAAACTTTCACGGTCTCTCACCAAACCGTTATATTGTTTTTGTTTACTAATAGCATTAGACCTAAGCTGATCTCGCAGGGACTTCCTGGTTTTCCTTTTATATTCCGCTTCATATTTTTTTTGCTCCACTTGCTCTCGTATCCTCTGGGCCTCTACATTACCAACTCCTTCTGACACGAATTTCAGTGGTTTTTTCTCTCTTGTACTATTAGCATTATTATCACTGGTAGATGACATGATGATATAACAGAGCCCACAGTCTTTTGTTGGAACCGCTTTCTCTAGGCTTCGATGGACTTACATCTAATTGCACATTCTCGTGCGTTTAAACGTCATTTTTCCCTCAGATTGGCAGTGCATCAAAAGTAATTCCTAGGGACGACAAAAAGGCGGAAAAGGTTTCAGAAAAATAAGCGGACTTAGCTCAGTTGGGAGAGCGCCAGACTGAAGAAAAACTTCGGTCAAGTCATCTGGAGGTCCTGTGTTCGATCCACAGAGTTCGCAATTTGAAAAATTTTTTTTAATGATTACGCATGTGGATGTGTTCAGTATCAACCGATGCTCGCTTTTCCAATCAAATGATACAAGCCAGACCGAACATTGCATGTTTTCCATTGTAACTTCCCAGGTATATCTGAATTAGTTGTAAAAAGTAATAGTTTACCCGGAATCGTGTGAAAAATTTTGAAAAAAAAAAATGAAGAGCCAAGATACAATGAGATGAGATGAGGTGCTGAAGATGCATGGAGATTCTGTATTTATCTCAAATAAAGTACGCAATAGAGTATATAAGCCAAGTCACCTTTTATATTTCTTAGTTTTTAACTTGCAAAGACTTATAAGAGACTTATAAAACAAGGAGAAAATGGCCAAAAAAGCTATCGATTCAAGAATCCCGTCACTGATCAGGAATGGTGTTCAAACCAAACAAAGGTCCATATTTGTCATCGTTGGGGACAGGGCACGTAACCAGCTCCCAAATTTACATTATTTGATGATGAGTGCTGACCTTAAGATGAACAAGTCCGTCTTATGGGCTTATAAGAAGAAGCTTCTAGGATTCACTTCGCACAGAAAAAAAAGAGAGAATAAAATTAAGAAAGAAATTAAAAGAGGTACAAGGGAAGTGAATGAAATGGACCCTTTTGAATCTTTTATCTCTAACCAAAATATCAGATATGTATACTACAAAGAGAGTGAGAAAATATTGGGTAATACCTATGGTATGTGTATTCTTCAGGACTTCGAGGCATTAACCCCAAATCTTTTAGCAAGAACCATTGAAACTGTAGAAGGTGGTGGTATTGTGGTTATTTTATTGAAATCAATGTCATCGTTAAAGCAACTGTACACCATGACTATGGATGTTCACGCCCGTTATCGTACTGAGGCTCATGGTGACGTTGTTGCAAGATTTAACGAAAGATTCATACTTTCTTTAGGTTCAAATCCAAACTGTTTAGTCGTTGATGATGAATTAAATGTTCTACCGCTATCTGGTGCCAAAAACGTGAAACCACTACCTCCTAAGGAAGATGACGAATTGCCTCCAAAGCAATTAGAGTTGCAAGAATTAAAAGAATCCTTAGAAGATGTCCAACCAGCTGGTTCATTGGTTTCTCTATCCAAAACTGTCAATCAAGCCCACGCTATTCTTTCTTTCATTGATGCCATTTCGGAAAAAACTTTGAATTTCACAGTTGCACTAACAGCTGGAAGAGGTAGAGGTAAGTCTGCTGCTTTAGGTATTTCTATTGCCGCGGCCGTTTCTCACGGGTATTCTAATATTTTTGTTACTTCTCCATCTCCCGAAAATTTAAAGACTCTATTTGAGTTTATTTTCAAAGGATTCGATGCTTTAGGTTACCAAGAACACATTGATTATGATATCATTCAATCTACGAACCCCGACTTCAACAAAGCCATTGTGAGAGTTGATATTAAAAGAGATCACAGACAAACGATTCAATATATTGTTCCTCAAGACCATCAAGTTCTGGGCCAAGCTGAATTAGTTGTCATTGATGAAGCTGCGGCTATTCCTTTGCCAATCGTCAAGAACTTGCTGGGCCCATATCTAGTCTTCATGGCATCCACTATCAATGGTTACGAAGGTACGGGTAGATCTTTATCTCTGAAGTTAATTCAGCAATTGCGTAATCAAAACAACACATCCGGTCGGGAAAGTACTCAAACCGCCGTTGTTTCGAGAGATAATAAGGAAAAAGACTCTCACTTACATTCTCAATCCCGTCAATTACGTGAAATTTCCTTGGACGAACCAATCAGATATGCTCCTGGTGACCCAATTGAAAAATGGTTAAACAAGCTCTTATGTTTAGATGTTACTTTAATTAAAAACCCAAGATTTGCAACAAGAGGAACTCCTCACCCATCCCAATGTAATCTATTTGTTGTCAATAGAGATACTCTATTTTCTTATCATCCTGTCTCAGAAAATTTCCTGGAAAAAATGATGGCACTGTACGTTTCATCCCATTACAAGAATTCTCCAAACGACTTACAACTGATGAGTGACGCCCCAGCGCACAAACTATTTGTTCTTTTACCACCAATTGATCCAAAGGATGGCGGCAGGATCCCTGACCCTCTATGTGTCATTCAAATTGCATTGGAAGGTGAAATCAGTAAGGAGAGTGTCAGAAATTCATTATCGAGAGGCCAAAGAGCTGGTGGTGATTTAATCCCATGGCTGATCTCTCAACAATTCCAAGACGAGGAATTCGCTAGTTTGAGTGGTGCTCGTATCGTCAGAATTGCCACTAATCCTGAATACGCATCCATGGGCTATGGTTCTCGTGCAATTGAATTACTGAGAGACTATTTCGAGGGTAAATTCACTGACATGTCTGAAGATGTTCGTCCTAAGGATTATTCTATAAAGAGGGTGAGCGATAAGGAACTGGCCAAAACTAATTTATTAAAGGATGACGTTAAATTAAGAGACGCAAAAACGTTGCCACCTCTACTATTAAAACTTTCTGAACAGCCTCCTCATTATCTACATTATTTGGGTGTTTCATATGGTTTAACGCAATCGTTGCATAAATTCTGGAAGAATAACAGCTTTGTTCCTGTTTATTTACGTCAAACCGCAAACGGTTTAACTGGTGAACATACTTGTGTTATGTTGAACGTTTTGGAAGGCAGAGAATCAAACTGGCTCGTTGAATTTGCCAAAGATTTCCGTAAAAGATTTCTGTCGCTTCTTTCTTATGATTTTCATAAGTTTACTGCCGTTCAAGCCTTAAGTGTCATTGAAAGTAGTAAGAAAGCACAAGATTTGTCTGATGACGAAAAGCATGATAATAAAGAATTGACGCGGACGCATCTGGATGACATTTTTTCTCCATTTGACTTGAAAAGATTGGATAGCTACTCAAATAATTTGCTAGATTATCACGTTATCGTTGATATGATACCCATGCTTGCTCTTTTGTACTTCGGCGATAAAATGGGAGATTCAGTAAAACTATCAAGCGTCCAGAGTGCTATCCTGTTGGCTATAGGGTTACAGCGTAAAAACATCGACACTATTGCCAAGGAATTGAATTTACCTTCCAATCAAACTATTGCTATGTTTGCGAAGATCATGAGAAAAATGTCTCAGTACTTCCGTCAGCTGTTAAGCCAATCAATTGAAGAAACTCTACCAAATATCAAAGATGATGCTATTGCTGAAATGGATGGTGAAGAAATCAAAAATTACAACGCTGCAGAAGCACTGGACCAAATGGAAGAAGATTTAGAAGAAGCCGGTTCTGAAGCCGTTCAGGCGATGAGGGAAAAACAAAAAGAGCTAATCAACTCCTTGAACTTAGATAAATACGCCATAAATGATAACAGTGAGGAATGGGCTGAATCTCAAAAATCTTTAGAAATAGCTGCCAAGGCCAAAGGCGTCGTCAGTTTAAAAACTGGTAAAAAGAGAACGACTGAAAAGGCTGAAGATATCTATAGACAAGAGATGAAAGCTATGAAAAAACCAAGAAAGTCTAAAAAGGCTGCAAATTAAGCGTTCTACTCTTTGTCAAACCCTTTTATAGCTAAACGTTTACTTAATTTGTACAATAATATAGAATAGAAACATAGTTGATGTTTGAACCTTTACATATTCCTTTCAATCGTGTCGAGCGATATAAGTATTACGATTATGCCGGCGAAAACTGAACCCGTTTTAGACAATTTCAATCAACATACTCCACTCCGTAGTGAGTAACTTTTGGAGTAATACGAAGTAACCAAAGAGGTCAAAACGGAACTATATACCCCAAAATAAGCATCATTCAAATGGTCGAATTAACTGAAATTAAAGACGATGTCGTTCAATTAGACGAACCACAATTTTCCAGAAATCAGGCCATCGTGGAAGAAAAGGCTTCTGCAACAAACAACGACGTTGTCGATGATGAAGATGACTCTGATAGTGATTTTGAAGATGAATTTGATGAAAATGAAACATTGTTGGACAGAATCGTTGCTTTAAAAGACATTGTCCCCCCAGGTAAGAGACAAACAATTTCTAATTTTTTTGGTTTTACTAGCTCTTTTGTGAGAAATGCTTTCACAAAATCCGGAAACCTTGCTTGGACTTTGACCACCACTGCTTTGTTACTCGGTGTGCCACTATCCTTATCTATACTTGCCGAACAACAGCTAATCGAAATGGAAAAGACATTTGATTTACAAAGTGATGCTAATAACATATTGGCCCAAGGTGAAAAAGATGCTGCAGCAACAGCCAATTAATTTTAATGATGTAAAAGAAAAGAGAGGGTTTTAGAAAAGGAGCCATACATGTTCCAATGGGACACTAACTAACCAATTTATTTTGTTTGCACAGTTCTATTTATTGCTTTAGAGTAAAGTTGAAGAAAAAAAATCTTCGTTTTAAACCGCTATATCAATACATAGTCATAGTGTACCCATTCAGACTTCTATGAACTTCCGATGCGAAACATTTTTTTTTGCCTTTTTACCTTTTCTGTTCATTTTATCTAGCATTCCTTAGGTTAATTTAAACAAATGTATAAACTTGTACATATTTCAAATAAAAAACTTTCAGTTTTATTTCAAGAAAGCTAAATTTCTTTTGGATGTTTAATTGATAAAGCGTAAATATCCAGAAAGGTAGTGATGTCATAGATAATATCATTGATGAACATTCCATGGATAGCAAGTGTCAAGCCGAGTCCCATCCAAACCAATGCAGAAACTATGCTTCCTTTTTGGTAATCTAAAACGTAAACCATAAATGCGTACAATACCAATTGGATAGTTGGGATTAAAAATGGGAAATTGACCATTGGGAATGGTTGCATGGTTAAATGAGCAATAATCATCCGACCAACTACAAAGGCAACCGAAAAACCAATCGATAAAATTAAAGCCAAAGAAATAAAAGATGGTTGAATCAAGACTAAGGTAAAAATTGAAGAGAAGTATGCAAAGAATGGCAAAAGACCATTTACTGCTTTACTTATATTTTCTGCAGTTTTGCTTGGAGTTGCAGATTTGGTCGATTGGGATTCGTAATACCTCACGACGTTTGTATGAGCTGTGACAATATTAAATATTAATGCTCCTGTGCAAAATGCATACATTAGATGAACGGTTTCAACATCAAACACAAAATCTTGCCAGGAGAATTGCGCTACTTTAGTGTGCCAGATGGTTTGAGGTCCGTAAATTCCGACTGCAATGAAAGAAATACACAAAACAATAATACCTTCAACAGGACCGCAGAATTCAGCTAGATAAAGTTTGTGGGTGTGATACTCTTCCCATGTGCTCAAGTAAAAGCTGCACAATATCGCAAATTGTGAAAAAATGGTCATATATGTGTAACCCATACCTGTCATGGAACAGACAGGAATCATTGACAAAGTTGTGTTGATTGAATCAATACAATGGTCAAACAATTCCCCTAGAGGGCCCTGCTGGCCTGTACGACGTGCATGCATTCCATCGCAAGCATCAAAAGTCTGGTATAAAAACAAACCTATAGCATAGGAGAAATAGGTCCAACGTGGCGATTCCTGGTCAAAATACGGGTCGTAGTAAAGTGTTGTTAACACATTAAATATAATAAAGCAGAACCCTAATAATGTTACCAAATTGGGTGCCATCCATAGTGGAAAAATAGTCGCAAACTTTCTCCAAAAGGGCCTCAATACATGGTTTGAAAGGAAAGAGCGGTCATCACTTTGATACCTAAAGTCAGATTAGTAATTTAATGTTACAATAGTTAGTATTTATTTTTCTTGCCACAGAAGATTTAGGGTGCAATAAGATAAGCAACATACTTGTAAAGCTTCAAGTTTCCCAAACTACTCTGAGGAATAAAGAATCCCATTGTTTCCCCTGAATCAGTTAGTAATACTGTTTTCGAATCTATGGTAGATGATTTTCAAATTCATGAATTCAGTATCCATTAACCTTTTGCTATCCAATCTTTCATATTGGCAGAACGCCAAAGAAAAAAAAAAAAAAACGTCACTTCCCGCGAATTTTCACATGCACTTTAATCGATAAGTTTCAGTAATAGAACTGGACTATAGGAAACAACAATATAGGAAGGATTGCACAAGATCAATTTTTATGCAATAGGAAATCTTGTTATTTGGTAAATCAGCGAGATGTTGTATGACATGCAAATGCTTCACTATTCGGGCAATTCGCATTAGCACCTGAGTATATATCTGACATAAAAAGATTTCTGAAGTTATCGTCAGATAAGAAGATGGAGTCAAAATGTAAACAATAACTTTAACCTATATAAATTTTCTTACATTTGCTTTTAAATACTCGAAGATTTGCATTGAACGATCGTTGCCGTTGACTCATTTGAAACAGAAAAACAATACACGCAGGAAAGGAACGGCAGTTGGTCTGAGAAACAAAACCAACTTGCATTTTAGGCTGTTCCGATAGTTTATCAGAGTAAGGGAAAAAATAGCGTGCAAAAGCTATCGAAGTGTGAGCTAGAGTAGAACCTCAAAATATGACTTCGAAAAAAGTGATATTAGTTGCATTGAGTGGATGCTCCTCCAGTGGTAAGACGACAATTGCGAAACTTACAGCAAGTTTATTCACGAAGGCTACATTAATTCATGAAGATGACTTTTACAAACATGATAATGAAGTGCCAGTAGATGCTAAATATAACATTCAAAATTGGGATTCGCCAGAAGCTCTTGATTTTAAACTTTTCGGTAAAGAATTAGATGTGATCAAACAAACTGGTAAAATAGCCACCAAACTTATACACAATAACAACGTAGATGATCCCTTTACAAAGTTCCACATTGATAGACAAGTTTGGGACGAGTTAAAGGCTAAGTATGACTCTATTAATGACGACAAATATGAAGTTGTAATTGTAGATGGGTTTATGATTTTCAATAATACTGGAATATCAAAAAAATTTGATTTGAAGATATTAGTGCGTGCTCCCTATGAAGTACTAAAAAAAAGGAGGGCTTCCAGAAAAGGATACCAGACTTTGGATTCTTTCTGGGTGGATCCGCCGTATTATTTCGACGAATTTGTGTATGAATCTTATCGTGCAAATCATGCGCAGTTATTTGTTAATGGAGACGTAGAAGGTTTACTAGACCCAAGGAAGTCAAAGAATATAAAAGAGTTCATAAATGATGATGACACTCCAATTGCGAAACCTTTAAGCTGGGTGTGCCAAGAGATTCTAAAGCTTTGTAAGGATTAGGAAAGCGCCACAAAATCGATGAGAAGTATAAAAAAAAAAAAGTAAAAACAATAAAAATAAGAATGTGTACCTCGATAGATAACTTAAATAAGACAATTTCAGAACCACAATATTGATAACACCATCCCGATTTTTGAAATTATTTTTTTGGTGTAAATGAGAGAGGAGGGGAGTGAATTAGAAATGGAAAAAGGCTTCCTTAAATGGAAACCAGTCAACTTGATGAAGAAAATATTGTCTTTACCAATGAAAAAAACTAAAAACGATATAGGTTTGAGATTAGATATATCATATATTTTAGTTAATCTAATAGTCTGCTCATACCCGGTAAACACGTATCCAAAACTGCTTTATAGGAATAGCTTGGATGACTTAATATTGTTTCTAACAGTGTACCATGGCAAGGGAAATTTTAGAATTTTTAATTTTAGAGGTGAGAAAGAAGACAGCGATTATAAAGATAATGATCTTATTGGTATCGCTGCCAAGTTTGAGAGCAAAGATTTTGAAATTCAAGAATTACGTTCGACGCTGATTAATGATGGAAAGATACCAATATCACCCATTGATCTCGAAACAAGGACCTTGGTCGAAGAAGAAACCAATAATGTAATTTGTGAAAGGATCGGTTGGCTAGATCATTTTCCACCGCCATTTGAACTGCTGGAAGAGATTGTAGATGGTATAGAAAATTACCTGTCCGTTTCGAAGAATAGAGTGGCTGTTTTACATTGTCGAATGGGGAAAGGCCGATCTGGTATGATAACAGTAGCATACCTCATGAAATACTTGCAGTGTCCTCTTGGAGAAGCAAGATTGATATTCATGCAGGCTAGATTCAAGTATGGTATGACGAATGGCGTCACCATACCCTCTCAATTAAGATACTTAAGGTACCATGAGTTTTTTATTACCCATGAAAAAGCAGCCCAAGAAGGAATTTCTAATGAGGCGGTAAAATTCAAATTTAAATTCAGGCTTGCTAAAATGACGTTCCTCCGCCCATCAAGCTTAATCACTTCCGAGTCTGCTATTGTAACTACTAAGATTCAACACTACAACGATGATAGAAATGCCCTCCTAACCCGAAAAGTAGTATATTCAGATATCATGGCGCATGAATGCGGTGGTAATATGACCTTCATTTTTGGTAGGGACTACTTAACACTGGAAAATGATTGTCGTATAGAATTTACCCTGGGGACCAGCAAGTCCAAAGCCGCCAGTAGCATAATATCTTGGACTTCATGCGCCAGCTGTTGGCTGAATATATACCTTGAGACTTTGATGCACATAATTAAAGACGATTCTTCGCCAGATTACTTTCAAGTAGAGAGGTTAAAGAGAGACGAAATGCTTGGGACAACCATAAGCTGGCAAGAGCTGGACGGTTTTGGGGAGCTCAGCACTCACGGCTTGAAATTATTTCAGGCACTGAAATTGGAATGGGAAATTATATAGGTTTATGCATTTCGTCAAATCCATTCATTCGTTAAACTTAGTTAATAGTGTTATATTTATTGTGAATTGGTTTGTTTTGGTAGGCTTTTTTCTATATTATGTATTCTTTTCCTTTTCTTCAATATTCTTGTATGGTACTTTAATTTACTGGCAGGTATTTTTTGGAGCGGTCAATTATATGAATCAAAACGCCATTCTAGAAACAGGAAGAAATATATGAGAACCAAGGAGTAGGTTGAAAGGCATTGTAGAGAAATTTTATTAGTATTTATAGCCGAAGAAGAAGGTTAAGTGACAAATTTTCATTTATAAGCCTCGCTAAAATGAATGCTAGTGGAAGATCTCATTCCAAAGGCCCCATTATAAGGTCTGTGTCTTTAGAAGATCTTAAGAGAAACTCTAGTTTCAAAGGCAATCTAAAGTACAAAGATGAAGTCACTTCACATAAAGAACCACAGGTCGGAACATTGAGCAACGAAGAACTGCTAAAAGATTTGGACAACATGTTGCGCGGTAAACTGAACATGGGAAGAAACAGTTTTCATGCCGATAAAAGAAATAAATCAGATGGAAATATCAGTGCCTTAACCTTCAAGGCAAGATCAGGTCTTGAGGGAGATATTCGTACCATAGATATACAGCAAGATAGTAGTGATGAAAATGATAATTTTAAGTTCAGTGATGATGGCGTTAATAAGGATAGAAATAATGAGAAAGATAATAATACTGATAACGCCGTTGAATTTCAAGACGATGCTGAAGAAGCTGAAGAGGAGAATGAGGATGAATCATTTGCTAATGTAGATGAACTGGATGGCTTTGATTTGAATAAGGTTTCTGATGGCAAGCATGTTCCTATCAATGAAAAGGGCGAAGTTGATTATAATATGCCGGTAGATAAAGAATTTCAGAAATCACTTGACCAGTGCGCAGCTTCACTTGGGGAAAGATCAAGTGCACCTTATGCTTTACAAAGAGCAGTGGACTGGGAATTGAAGATGTTTTATTCTTTGGAAGATGAACTGTCGGAATGGTTTTGCAGCTCTGATTATATGCATTTTGGACAGACACAGACTCTGTTTAAACAGAAAATTACGCAACCACAATTATTCTTTGATGATGAAAACTATGCTGCGAGCGTAGTTGAATGTTTAATTGAAGACATCCCCAATTCTTTAGCATCTAATTTACTCGCATTATCATATATTTCCATGGGATGCTTTGCGTTTACGAATAGCAAAAGTGAGCATACAAAGATTATACGACGCAACAATTTAATGCTTGTTCCTCATATTCAAGAAATTGTTCATGCCTTCAAGAAGATTGCAATAAGTTGTAGGGATGACAACAGAAATTTAAAGAAACAAACAATTTTGCTATTTCATTCGTCAACAATCCTATACTTCATATGCAGTATTTGTATAGAAGGTAGAGGAGAAAATCCGGAAGCAGTAAATGTTGTTATCGACGCTTTTGAGAAAACAGATTTGTTGGAATTTTTAACAAAGTATATTGAAAATTGGAGGTGGAATAGCAGATTAGCTATGCGCATAAGAAATATGATTTCTTTGCTCTTCAAGCTTATTGTATTACAATTTGGTGACAGTTCTGTCTACAAACAGACCAAATCATCTATTTATAATCTCCATGGCTTAACATATCCATCAAAGCATCCAGAAAAGCTTTCTATCTCCCCATTACATTATCAAGCATTCAGGGAGGACATTACTTCCCGTTTTCCTGATTACAATATGCCCAGTTCTGGCTTACCTAAAGATGTTGACAAATCAGAATCTCTTTCCCAGTTTCTGGAAATTCCTCGTCCAAAATCAAAGAATCCTCTAAATATGGCGCTCAATGTTCCTGAAAAACATATTGCTACACCTGCTCCTTCACCGCCAAGCTCTCCACAATTAATGCATTTAGGTGAAGGTCCTAGACCTCGTAAATCTTTCCAAACAAACATGGCATATCCGTGTTTGTATCCATCTGATAATGAAGGATCTGAAGATGACACTCTGGAAGATAGGATAGATTTTAATATAGAGAGAAAACCTGATAACGATATAGTTATTCCATTCAGTACCGAAGAGGCAGCGAGAATATTAAGCGAGAGTTTAGAAATTAAGCTGAGTACAAAACAACTTTGGTACGAAAGGGACTTATTCATGATAACTGAACGTGGTTGGAAACAGCAATTAGAAAATGAGCCATATGATTATGCCGCGCTTAATCATGATGCAAACTCTTCAAAAGAGGAAAAAAGTGCGATTTGCATTATGCAGCGAATTGACAAATATTATAAGAGCTGCCTTTCGAGCTTTAACTCTCTTGTTTTTGTCTTACTGCAAACAATGGAATCAAGCTTGACAAATAACTTTCATAGGAAAAGTGAAGTCTCCGATAAAAATCTTCTAAATATGCTGACACCCCAATTGGAGATCGTGAGAGCTAAGGAATTGTCCCTAAAGTCAGCAGCGGGCATATTACATGCGTTATTGAAGTGGTTTAAGTTAAGCCATATTTTGAAATTTGAACACTTGGCGGTAGTTATTCACGATTCGCGATACATCAACACATGCGCATCTATTTTAAGCAAATATTCTGAGGTTTATCCAGAGAGGGTTTTCAATAAATATGTACAAACCCCGAATTCATTTTGGAAGGAGTGTTCTCTCTCTAACGAGTCTTATCGTGAATCCTATTCAGTAGATGACTCAGGAGAGGTCGACACGGAGATTATGCCTTCGTTTGCATATCTGTTAAGAATCTTGAGAAAAGTCACAGGGAATAAAACACAAAGGTTAAAGGAGCTGCCCCTCTCCATCGGCATTCTATTTAAACGCTATTATCGGCTCTTCAACCTTGACATGTATCATCCAATATTGAAAATAACAAGAGAACTCACACCATTCAAAAACAAGAGGTGGAAATCCGAGCATATGGAATTGATATCGGGGGTTTACCTTTATGAAAAGCTGGAGTTAACTGATAATTGGGTAACAGGGAAGGATATATCAGGAGAGTTGAGCGATGCTTGTGGTCAAGAAATTGCACTCCGGGCCTTGCTTCAATTTTACAATTTTCAACACTATGAAATATCTATGGAGGACCTTGGATATGGACACCGTAATAGTTCCAGCCAAGATCTGTTAAACAAGGAATCCGAGTATTTGAATATTTAAATCTCTACTTACGGATACCGAGGCTCGGGGCGCGATGTTATTGTCATTAACAATCTCCTATCCCTCCCTATGTTTATATAGTTTTCAATGGAGGAGCATGAAAACCCCTTAAATAGTGTTTATTTGATCGCGCAATGGTGATGATTGGATCTTCATATCACAAGTGGGATACTAGGACAACCGTTGTTGGATTTCTATTATCATAATATATACGGGTAACGATTTTTGATGCGTCGCGTTTGTAAACAAAACTAAACAAAACAAACAAATATACTCATTTGATGGCTTCATCTGCATATAAGAAATAGAAGAGCCAGAATACTAAGCATAACCATAATATATATTACAGTCTATTTCAGTTGTAGCTGAAAAATCAATATGGAACTAGAGCCCACTCTTTTTGGTATAATAGAGGCATTGGCTCCTCAATTATTGTCGCAGAGTCATTTGCAGACATTTGTATCTGATGTAGTCAATTTACTGCGATCATCCACCAAATCGGCAACTCAATTAGGCCCTTTAATTGATTTTTACAAATTACAATCACTAGATTCGCCTGAAACAACAATTATGTGGCATAAAATTGAGAAATTTCTCGATGCTTTATTTGGAATCCAGAACACCGATGATATGGTAAAGTACCTCTCTGTCTTTCAATCTTTGCTTCCATCAAATTACAGAGCAAAAATTGTCCAAAAATCATCTGGGCTCAATATGGAGAACCTTGCTAACCATGAACATTTACTTAGCCCAGTGCGGGCTCCAAGTATATATACAGAAGCTTCATTTGAAAACATGGACCGATTTTCTGAAAGAAGGTCCATGGTATCTTCGCCTAATCGTTACGTTCCCTCTTCAACCTACAGTTCTGTTACTTTGAGACAGTTGTCAAATCCTTATTATGTGAACACTATACCCGAGGAAGATATCCTAAAATACGTATCATATACATTATTAGCTACGACATCGGCACTATTTCCGTTTGATCATGAGCAAATACAAATTCCGTCTAAGATACCCAATTTTGAGAGTGGACTTTTACATTTAATATTTGAAGCGGGTTTATTATATCAAAGTTTGGGTTATAAAGTGGAGAAGTTTAGGATGTTGAATATATCTCCAATGAAAAAAGCATTGATTATAGAAATTTCAGAAGAATTACAAAACTACACAGCATTTGTGAACAATCTGGTCTCTTCAGGGACAGTAGTGTCATTGAAATCGTTATATCGTGAAATATATGAAAATATAATAAGGCTTCGAATATACTGTAGGTTTACAGAACACTTTGAAGAATTGAGCGGAGATACATTCTTGATTGAATTAAATATTTTCAAATCCCACGGAGATCTTACTATAAGAAAAATAGCAACGAATTTGTTTAATTCAATGATTTCTCTTTATTATGAGTATTTAATGAATTGGTTGACTAAAGGTCTACTCCGAGCTACTTATGGAGAATTCTTCATTGCTGAAAACACTGATACAAATGGTACAGACGATGATTTTATTTACCACATTCCTATAGAGTTCAACCAAGAAAGAGTTCCGGCCTTCATACCGAAAGAGTTGGCATATAAAATATTCATGATCGGCAAATCGTATATCTTCCTAGAAAAGTACTGTAAAGAGGTTCAATGGACAAACGAATTTTCTAAAAAGTATCATGTCCTGTACCAGAGCAATTCTTATCGGGGAATATCAACGAACTTTTTTGAAATTATAAATGATCAATATTCTGAAATTGTTAATCATACTAATCAAATTCTAAATCAGAAGTTTCATTACAGAGACGTGGTATTTGCGTTAAAGAATATTCTTCTCATGGGTAAATCTGATTTTATGGATGCTCTTATAGAAAAGGCCAATGATATTCTCGCGACACCATCGGATTCATTGCCAAATTATAAGTTAACAAGGGTTTTACAGGAAGCCGTGCAGCTTTCTTCCTTAAGACATTTAATGAATAGTCCCCGTAATAGTTCTGTCATTAATGGATTGGATGCGAGGGTACTCGATCTTGGACATGGATCCGTGGGTTGGGATGTTTTTACTTTAGATTACATCCTCTACCCCCCTTTGAGTTTAGTATTAAACGTAAATCGTCCTTTTGGCAGGAAAGAGTATCTACGAATTTTCAATTTTTTATGGAGATTTAAAAAGAACAATTATTTCTATCAAAAGGAAATGTTGAAGAGTAATGATATAATCAGATCATTCAAGAAAATCAGAGGTTACAACCCGCTCATCCGTGATATTATCAATAAACTTTCTAGAATCAGTATACTTAGAACTCAATTCCAGCAATTCAACTCGAAGATGGAATCTTATTATTTGAACTGCATTATAGAGGAAAATTTTAAAGAAATGACCCGGAAACTGCAACGCACGGAGAATAAAAGCCAAAACCAATTCGACTTAATTAGATTAAATAATGGCACCATAGAATTAAATGGGATTTTAACCCCAAAAGCTGAAGTACTAACAAAGTCTTCAAGCAGTAAACCCCAAAAACACGCAATCGAAAAGACGCTGAATATTGATGAATTAGAAAGTGTACATAACACGTTCTTGACGAATATTCTTTCTCATAAGCTTTTTGCAACTAACACAAGTGAAATAAGCGTTGGTGATTATTCTGGGCAACCATACCCAACTTCATTGGTTTTACTTTTAAATTCGGTTTACGAGTTCGTCAAAGTTTATTGTAATTTGAACGACATTGGATACGAAATCTTCATTAAAATGAATCTCAATGATCACGAAGCATCTAACGGATTATTGGGAAAATTTAATACGAATTTAAAGGAAATTGTTAGCCAGTATAAAAATTTTAAAGACAGACTGTATATTTTTAGGGCAGATTTAAAGAACGATGGCGATGAAGAGCTTTTCTTATTGAGCAAATCGCTCCGTTAAGAAATGATCCCGTCCCGTTTTTCATTTATAATAAATTTCCTCCACGCAGGTTTAATGTATAAGTTGTAATGGTAGCAAATGATTTACAGATTTATTTGCAAGTAATGAGACTCTTTTTTCGTTTTGTTTTTCCTGGATCCGCAACACAAAGTGTATTACATATGGATACATGGAATATCTTTACAGTGCTAAATATATTAGGTTAAAAAAATGTCGTTTTCTGTAAAGAATGCTTTTTCAGCGTTAACTTTACGTCTTTTTGATAATAAAGAAATTTAATTAGGTGAAGCGGAGATATTGAATATTATGTACTAATGATATGATGAGTAGGCGACGTAACTATCGCGTATATAACATGAATCAGGTCGTCGAAAAGAACTAGACCTTCATTGGATATACCATTCTTAGGAAGTATTTTTTAATGCCCGGACCTAAAAGAAGGTCATATTTAGTCTTTCTTTCTTTTAATTTACCCCAATCTTCATCGGCAGAATCAGTATCGTATTCGCTTGCCTTCCATTCTTTTAACTTCTCGTTTGTCATAGCTTGTCTTTCCGTTAATTTCATCCTGATAGAATATTCACGAAGGTTAGAAATTAAAATTAGTGCAGCAATAAAGCAGCAACCGCAAAAAATTTGTGCATGTAAGTAAGGATTGCTCTTATCTTTCTCCACCGTCAATGCCTGGGCAATCACCTCACAAACCAATAAGAAAGGCGCACCACAGTAGTTGACGAAGGCCCAAGCGGGCAAAAACTCTTCTGGTTTAACCATATCGGCAATCAGAACGGTATTCATGACGTTGGCGACACCAACGCATGAACCAACTAGAATTGAAAAAAAGATCAGTTGAACAAACGTATGAGCGGGGATCCAGAACGCAAACATATATATTGTTAACAAAGTGGTTAATACGATCGTTACGTTTGCCCTACCAAACTTATCTCCCGCTAAACCCATCAGAGGTCTTCCGATGGATTGCGAGCCGTTCAAAATGGCAGTCAATGTGGAAGCGTCGTGTGATGATAATCCTTTCGAGATTGCGTATGAAGATAAAGTAAAAACCATCATATTGTAAGCAAATAATGCGAACATGAACCATAATGCAATAAGTACCACAAATGGTTTAGTTATAACCTTTAATGAAAACATTGCTTTGAGCTGTTCAAACATGGCCCGAGGCGATCTCAATCCTATGGCAGGTGTAGGGTTTCTTTCTTTTAAGAGCGCAATAGCAACTAGAACACTTATGCTACACGATATGCCTATGATACGAAGGCACCACCGGGTATTTCCAAAGTCAGAAAGCATTTTGTTTGTAGCCAAACCGTAAACGACACCACCAGCACCAGTACCCAATAATGAGACACCCATTGCGACAGCTCTTTTTTTCAAGAACCATCCTGGTAAGACGGTTGTTGCTGGAACGAAAATCAGTGATATTGAACAACCGACCATAAAACCTTGGGTGACATACAATTGCCATAACTTGGTAGTAAAGGAGGCCAAGAGATATGCGGCAAGCATTACAACATCACCAAAAAGCATGGTGGTCCGCAGACCAATTATTCTCATCAGTGCCATCACAAGCGGGGACAAGAGTTGACCGAGAAAGACAGTTAGGCCAGCAATTAAGGCATAATCGTACTTCGAAGCACCAGGGTAAGTATCATGGTTTAAGTAGTAGGCAAGGTCGACACCGAAGGATGCGTTGCAGCCCCACGTGGAAAACATGGTCAAGAACACACAGAATGTCACGACCCAGCCATAACCACCGTCGGGGGGCAGTTCCAGCTGCCCAGTAGACTTGTTGGTGAATACTCTTTTTACAGTCGGTTCATCAGGCTCGAATTCGGTTATTCCTTGAGCCTCAAGATCCTTACCGGAGTGTTTCGTGGAAGCCGGATATAGTCTATTCCTCATGAGTTTGGAGTCCATGGAAGCTTTATGTTCTGTAGTATCATTTTGAATAGAAGAAGCAGAGGAAGCAGAGGAAGATGGTGCCGACAACGAGGCGCCTGCAGTCGTAGTGTGTGTGACTGGGATGTTCAACTTTGACTGAACTGACTCATTGTGCTGTAGCCTAATGGCATCGGCCACGTCGAATCTAGATTCTAATATTTTATTAACGTCTGCAGAATTTTCTTCTGTCTGCAAGTTGTCGTCATCGACAGCCTTTTTAATGTCGTTGAGTCGATTAGTCAACGTCCTACTAATAGACAATTTTCTCGATGCATCGTTCGACTTGGTGCTGTGTAGATCAGAGCATGGAACCGGAGCAGCAATAGAAGCCTTGGAGAATGATACACGCTGTGAAGAGTTTATCGAAGAAACCTCGGACGATGTCTCAGAGACCATTCCGGAAGAAGCAGAAAAGTAGTCGTTTGTGTGCGTTGACATTTTTCAGATTTATTTTCAGAAGCCCCGTAATTATACCTAAAGAAAAAGTAAAGAAAAGTGGAGAAAACAAAAGAAAAAGATAAAACTTTTAAATATGTGGTGTGACAAATGCAAAATACTATTCTGACTCGCACATTTAACTAACAAAAGAAAATTTGTCTAAGTCTAGCAGCTTTGGTAGAATATAGAAGAAACAGTCTAGTTTTGGCTCCGATATGAGTGGACAAAGCATCAAGATCTAAGGAATGCCAAGTATTTATCCAGGTTCTCCCGAAGACTTTTCTTCAATAGCGGCGGGGGTTTTTTTTTTTTGCAGATTGCCGAGATAGCCCGCGGCAAAGATACGTTATCTCGGTTATCGTCGGCAAGCGCTATTGTAACTAGATATAGGGAACTGTGGTCTGCAAAGATGCGGTATAAGACCTCCGTCTGTTCTTACTGCGTTATCAGCCTTTGACAGTTTTAGTTCGTCAGGGTCTTTGACCAAATGATAAATTCCCTGGTTTACATTTTCACTAGTTTGTTCTCGAGCAATGCTTAGTTGGCACATAAATGAGTCAGGCACTGCCACTCGGGTAACGGTCTGCGCGTTTCTTTTTGCGGCCATGAAATTTTTCAGGCGATGAGCTTAAAGGTAAAGGAAAAAGATGGTAGGATGATAGGTAGGATGAAGCGGTATGAAAGTGGAAGAAGCACAATATAGCACGTCGAAACAGTGCTAATCATGAGCGATGACTTGTTTTCTAAGGCTTTGGAGAATCCCGACCAGGACTTGAACGTGGAATTGCCCAAGGATGATGTTGATTTAGGTCTTTTAGGTGATGGTGGGAACGAGAGGAAGACCGATGAACCGGCAGCAGACGCAGAAAGATCAACAGGCCTGGGCTCCGGCTCTTCTGAATCCGAATCAGATTCCGGTTCTGATTCTGATTCGGATTCTGGTTCTTCAGGTAGTGAGGATGATTCTGCAGATCAGGACGTTGAAGGAGAGGACGAAGGTGGTGACGCGATTGAAAATGAAGACGAAGACGAAGACCCTTCACCTTCCGGTCCTATACTATCGAAGAACGAAATACTAGAGGAAACTGTTCCTGAACTACCGGAAGATTATGAAATTTCAGAAAAAACGATCATCACTCCTATTGGTGTTTTGAAGTCTGCATTTGAAAATAATATAATCATCCACGCCACGATGTCGGGCGAAAAGCGTGTTTTAAAAGAGGGTTCCATCTTCTGTCTCGAGGATAGAACTTTGATTGGGATGTTGACGGAGGTGTTTGGACCCTTGCAAAACCCATTTTATAGAATTAAGTTGCCCGATTCAAAAAAAAACTTATTCGATGAATTAAAAGTGCGTTTGGGTGAGAAAGCCTTTATAGTCACCCCTGATGCCCACTGGATAGATACTTTCGAGTTAAAGCGCAACAAAGGTACTGATGCGTCTAATGGGTACGATGAAGAATTACCTGAAGAGGAACAAGAATTTTCCGACGACGAAAAAGAGGCCCTTTTCAAGAAAATGAAGAAACAGCAACAGCAACGAAAGAAAAGGGACAACCGCAAACTAGCCAACGATAGTGACAATGTCAAGGTAAAGAGAGCTCGGCAGCCCAAGGCCAACAGTTTACCTAAACTGGTACCGCCATTGGGCATGAGCAGTAATGCTCCGATGCAACATGGGTACAAATCAAGAAATGCACGTGAAAATATCAAGCGTGAATCCAGTGCTACCTCTAACCGGAATGGCTCCTCCCCAGTGCCAATCACACAGCACCACCAACAACAGTTTTCTGCAAATAATTATCCCTTCCCTCAACAACCAAACGGTATGCCTTATCCACCATACTCACCTTTCGCTCAGCCGACTAACTTCCAGTATCCACCTCCACCATTTGGGCAGGCGACACCAGCCCAATTCTCCAACACTGTTCCATATGGTAGCTTACCTCCCGCATACAACAATATGTCGCCACCAACACAGCAGTCGTTCATGTCAATGGCCCAAAGTCAACCGCCACTCCCATATGGCGTACCTCCCATGAATCAAATGCAAAACCCAATGTACATCCAACCACCACCTCAAGCACCTCCTCAGGGAAATGGTAATTTCCAACAAGTAATGGAATTACATCAAATACTTTTGCAGCAACAGCAACAGCAACACCAGTATCAGCATCAGCATCAGCAAGATCCAAGAACCTAGAGTCACGATTGAAATATTTAACAATAAATGCTATGTATCATAGATAAACTAGAAAGAGGCAAGAAAAATCTAACAAGTTTCTTAATTGAATATTATTTTACTGTCACTACCATTATTAGACGCCATCTCAGCGTGTGACATGATAATTTTTCTTTTTTTCTTTTTTTTTCCTCAAGGCGATGATATGTAACTTTCAAAAAATTTATATGTAAATAAAAAAATTCTACGAGGGTTTAAATACGGAAGTTTATTTAGAAGATATTTATACTCTGAATACACACGTAGAGTACAGTAAAGGTTTTTTAGATCTACTAATGACCATATCGTTGAGCAATATAAAGAAAAGAGACCATTCTAAAATTTCCGATGGAACTTCTGGTGAATCATCGCTTGTAAAAAGGAAACAGTTGGAAAGCGCCACCGGAGATCAAGAGGAAGAATATACAGACCATGAAATCATTATAGAGCCGTTGCACTTTGCTAATAATAATAACACTGTACTCACAGATTCAGAAAATTATCTAAGATGGCAAAATACCATCTCCAACGTTGTTAAATCAGTGGTTTCCATTCATTTTTCACAAGTTGCGCCATTCGATTGCGATTCTGCTTTGGTATCTGAAGCTACCGGATTTGTCGTGGATGCTAAATTAGGTATAATTCTGACCAATAGGCACGTCGTTGGTCCTGGTCCGTTCGTAGGCTACGTAGTTTTCGATAATCATGAAGAATGCGATGTTATACCAATTTACAGAGATCCTGTTCATGATTTTGGGTTCCTCAAATTCGATCCGAAAAGCATAAAATATTCTAAGATCAAAGCGTTAACGCTAAAACCAAGTTTGGCTAAGGTCGGCTCAGAAATTAGAGTTGTCGGTAATGATGCCGGTGAGAAATTAAGTATCCTAGCAGGTTTTATTAGTAGAATTGACAGGAACGCTCCAGAATATGGTGAGCTGACATACAACGACTTCAATACAGAATATATTCAAGCTGCTGCATCTGCTTCTGGCGGTTCAAGTGGTTCTCCAGTCGTAAATATAGATGGGTATGCTGTGGCTTTACAGGCAGGTGGCTCTACAGAGGCATCTACTGATTTTTTTTTACCGTTAGATAGAATTCTTAGAGCGTTAATTTGCATCCAAACCAACAAACCTATCACACGTGGTACAATTCAAGTTCAATGGCTGCTGAAGCCTTATGACGAGTGTAGAAGATTAGGTTTAACTTCAGAGAGAGAAAGTGAGGCTCGTGCTAAATTTCCCGAAAATATCGGACTGTTGGTAGCAGAAACCGTTTTAAGAGAAGGCCCAGGCTATGATAAAATTAAGGAAGGTGATACTCTAATTTCAATAAACGGTGAGACCATATCTTCTTTCATGCAAGTGGATAAAATTCAAGATGAAAATGTTGGGAAGGAAATCCAATTGGTTATTCAAAGGGGCGGTGTCGAATGTACTGTCACCTGCATTGTTGGTGATTTACATGCTATCACCCCTCATCGTTATGTAGAGGTTTGTGGTGCGACTTTTCATGAATTATCATATCAAATGGCAAGGTTTTATGCGCTACCTGTCAGGGGTGTATTTTTAAGTAGTGCATCAGGGTCTTTCAACTTTGATTCAAAAGAAAGAGTGGGTTGGATTGTGGATTCTATAGACAATAAGGAAACCCCCGACTTAGATACATTTATTGAAATTATGAAAACTATTCCAGATCGTAAGCGCGTTACTGTACGATACCACCATCTAACAGATCAGCATTCTCCACTTGTTACTTCTATTTACATTGACCGTCATTGGTGCAATGAATTCAGAGTTTACACAAGGAACGATACAACTGGTATTTGGGATTACAAAAATGTTGCTGATCCACTTCCAGCCGATGCGTTGAAACCTCGTTCGGCCAAAATTATTCCTATTCCTGTTAATAATGAAAAAGTTGCAAAATTGTCATCATCGTTATGTACAGTGGCTACAATGGCAGCAGTTCCATTGGATTCACTTTCTGCTGATATTTTAAAAACATCAGGCTTAATCATTGATGCTGAAAAAGGTTATGTCCTAGTGTCCAGAAGGGTAGTTCCACATGATTGTCTTGATACTTTTGTCACCATTGCAGATTCCCTTGTAGTTCCAGCCACAGTAGAATTTCTCCATCCAACTCACAACTTTGCTATTGTTAAATATGATCCAGAGCTAGTAAAGGCTCCACTAATCACTCCCAAGCTATCTACCACCAGAATGAAACGTGGTGATAAGCTTCAGTTTATAGGTTTTACCCAGAATGATAGGATTGTTACTTCAGAGACCACTGTCACCGATATTTCCTCTGTAAGTATTCCAAGTAATTTAATTCCAAGGTACCGTGCCACTAATTTAGAAGCTATATCTATCGACTGCAACGTTAGCACCAGATGTAATTCCGGTATTTTGACAGATAATGATGGTACAGTAAGAGGTTTATGGCTTCCATTTTTAGGCGAAAGATTAGAAAATAAAGAAAAGGTCTATTTGATGGGATTAGATATAATGGACTGTAGGGAAGTTATAGATATCTTAAAAAATGGCGGTAAACCAAGAGTAAGTATAGTTGATGCTGGGTTCGGTTCAATTTCCGTTCTGCAAGCCAGAATTAGAGGTGTGCCCGAAGAATGGATCATGCGTATGGAACATGAATCAAATAACAGGCTACAGTTTATCACTGTTTCTAGAGTTTCTTATACAGAAGACAAGATTCATTTAGAGACCGGTGACGTCATTTTATCTGTGAACGGAAAATTAGTCACTGAAATGAATGATTTGAATGGAGTTGTAAGCTCAGCTGATGGTATTTTGCCATCAGCCATGTTAGATTTTAAAGTTGTTCGTGATGGTAATATTGTTGATTTGAAAATTAAAACCGTGGAAGTTCAGGAAACCGACCGTTTTGTAATATTTGCAGGTAGTATCTTACAAAAGCCGCATCATGCTGTTTTGCAAGCTATGGTTGATGTTCCAAAGGGTGTCTACTGTACATTCAGGGGAGAATCGTCACCGGCGCTCCAGTACGGTATATCTGCCACAAACTTCATAACTCATGTCAATGAAATTGAAACACCTGATCTAGATACATTTTTGAAAGTTGTCAAAACAATCCCTGATAATAGTTATTGTAAAATGAGGTTAATGACTTTCGACAATGTGCCCTTCGCTATTTCACTGAAAACGAATTATCATTACTTCCCTACTGCAGAATTGAAGAGGGACAACATCACGCACAAATGGATTGAAAAGGAATTTACCGGCAACAGCCAAAGTGAAAAATAGGCCAGATTTGATAAAACATTTATATATGTATGTATGTATGTATACATCAAAGTCTTCCATAAAGAACAGTTTTTTTATAGACTATCACAGGAGCGTTAAGATTTACAAGTTTTTCAATCATTTTGAGGGGTTAGGATTATGATGTCGAGATGGTTGCAAGCGCCTGACGAAATAGTATTTAATTACTTCAACGCTTGAATTCTCTAAGGTATTATCGATTGTATAAATTTATGGTTATTGTTTCATACTTATTTATATACATGAAGACCGAAAGCAAATACTCAAACAATTGATTTGGGGTTAACGGTGCGTTTGGTTTAGAGGAGAACATAATTATTCCACCTTCAATGATAGGGTAATAACCGCTTTAGATGCTTTGAATAAGCTGGATGGGCAATTTTCCTTCCGGTTAAGGCTTTTAATGATCTATGGGACCAGCCTATATTGCCATGTTTTCTTCCAGCTATGCCTCTTTTAAAAGTATTACCGGTACGCCTCCACCTCTTTGCTGTACCTTTATGAGTTTTCATTAGAGTTCTTATTGTTATTGTAGAAACGTTATTGAATAGAAAGCCGTTGAGCTTCACTTTGAAACTATTTGGACCTTTAAGTAGTGGTTTGAGTACATTGAAAACAGACATGTTTTGGTTTTGGTCTCCTCGCTGCCGTTTGTTATGCAAGCTAATTTTCATGATAGATATATACTATCTTTTTTGTATTTGACCAGATTTTTTTAGGCTCCGCAAATTGGCGAGGGCTCCAAGGTTGAAAAAATTGGTTGTGGTTTATACGCACTGCTAATTATTTACAGAATGAAAGAGAAAGAGAAAAAGATATATATATATATTAGAACATGCATACGTGTATATTGAAACAAAAATGAAAACAAAAATGAAAACAAAAATGAAAACAAAAATTTTCAAAGTGAGATGTCAATGTCATTGCTGCTCTTCCTTTGTCATTTAGTCTACTTTGTTACTTAGTTTTTGTCTTCTCCTAAAAGTTTTTAAGTTTATGTTTACTGTTTACATTAAACCCTGTTCGCGTAATTTAGCTAAAGTTTCTTGAATCTTTTTAGCCAATACTGGATCAGATCTAATTCTTTGTTGAACTTTAGCGGCTTCAGCAAAAGTAATGGCTTGTAATTTCTCTTCCATAGTTCTAGCCAAATCAGCGGATTCTTCGAATAATGTAATAGCTTCATCGATATCTTCCTGCTGCAATTTCATTTGAGCTAAACCGATTTTAGCTTGCTCACTTCTTGGGTCTAGTTTGGACGCTTTTTCTAATAAATTCGTGGCTTCAATGAAATTTTCTACTGTTGGATTTCTTGTCAACAAAGTGGCTTTACCGACCAAAGGCGCAATTCCAACATAAATACCATCCAACTTGTTTTCTAATTCAATAGCCAAATCGTACTGCTTCAAAGCCTTGTCAAAATCGTTCTTGTCTGTTAAAATTTCAGCAAAGAAATTTGGAACTTCTGGTGCCTCTGGAAATTTTCTCTTAGCTTCACTAAACAAAGTTTCACAGTCATCAAACTTGTTTTCACGGTACGCTAGACATGCTAATTGAATATAAGGGAAGATATTCTCTGGGTCTAATTCCTTAGCTTTATCAAAATCTTTTCCTGCTTGATCATAGTTTTGTAAAATGAAATTCATTTGGCCGCGGTGATAGTAAACAGAAGAATTGTTTGAGTCCAGTTTCAGCGCTTTATCGAAGTAGTTATAATATTCAGTCGAGTCATTTCTATCAGCCATGATTAATGCCATGTAGATATATGAATTGACTCTTGGGAACAATTCAATAGCTTTCTTGATGTCTTCGTGAGCTCCCAATGGATCGTTTTTCAAGAACTTGAAAATACCTGTGTGTTCTAATGAGATGGCCAATTTTTCCTTTAACTTTTCATCCTCATTGTTCTTGTCCAATTGTTCTTCAAATAACCTTGCAGCTTTCGTGAAAGACTCATCAGCCTTGTCGTAACTTTCGGGAGATCTTTTGTACAAATTACTTAAACCGTTCATTAACTCTTTATCAGCTTCATTGGATTCATCATAATTGGCAAAAGTCAACTCGGGTTTGAAAATACCAAAGAAAGAGGCCATGGATGTAACTGAAGGCAAGTTTTCCTGCTTGTCTTTGCGTTCTTTAGCTGGTTGGGTGGATAATTCAGTTGGAGTAGCAGTAGCGGTGTCAATATCGCCAAACTTTTCTTTCAATTTAGACATAGCTTGCTTATTCAAGTTCCTCTCCAACATTGGTTCAATAGAGGCGTCATTGAAGTCACCATTGAGAGACAATACAGACAAATCGAACATCGCATCCGCAAATTTTCCTAACCCTTCGTTAGCAGAAGCTCTTCTCAGTAAAACTTTTGAGTAGTCCGGTTTTAATTCAAGAGCCTTAGTACTCATTTCAACAACTTTTTTCAAGTCACCCACAGAAACATAGCAAGCCGATAAATTCGAGTAGAAAACTGGGTCTTCTTTCAATTCTAATGCCCAATTATAGTACTTAATAGCATCGTCATATTTTTTATTTCTAAAGAACTGGTTACCTTTGTCCTTTAACGCTAATGCATATTTATCCTTTTCTTCAGCGGTGAAATTTGCCTTATTGGAAAAATCTGGTTCGCCATTACTAGAAACCGGGTAGATAGGAGGGTTTGATGGGGCTGTAGATTTCTTAGCACCTTCAGTCTCCTTTTGAGAGTCCTTTGTGTCCTTTTTTTCATCTTTGTTGATCGTGTTCTTTTTTCCTCGTTGTTGTTGTTGTTGCAATTGGTTGTAATAATAGTAGGCACCGATGGCAGTACCTGTAGCAGCAACGGTTGCCAAAATGGCTGTCTTGTTCCTTGTAATGAAGCTCTTCATTGGCAATTGAGAACCTAGATGTGAGCTGTAATTTCACTTCCGAATCTTGCTTCTCTTTTATGGTGAGTGGTGGAGTTCCTCTTAATTCCTTTAAGATCTTTTCCACTGGTCGTCCAAACACAAAAGGTGGTTTAACGCCATCTTATTCATCGTATACAGTGATATTGTATATTTTAACTAATGGCAATGAAACTCTTTCTTTCCTTCCACTTAATCCTTGAATGTTTGTTTCTGAAATGATATAACACTTTTGAACCTTATGGAAACATTTGAAGTTGCCTGCACAGTGTTTCTTTCAATAAAGTCATCTTTATTATTTTTGAATAGTTGACTTAATTACATCATCATTATCTACGTATTATGGAGTTTTTTTCAGTTACGCAGTGAAAAACTGTTATAGTACCGATGAGATGAGTGAGACGAGCATAAAATTAACTTCGGTTTCTGTATTTGCTATTGTCCATCCCTATCCTAGTATTAAAAATATAATTCTATCGAGTTATGGAGTGCCAGAGGTGCCCTGCATCTGCCAGAAATCCAGCGACAGTTGAGTCTAGAAAGGAAAAGTTTTGCGATGAATGTTTCATCAAGTTTGTTAGTACTAAACAAAGGAAACAAATGATGAAGGATGAATATTTCAGGAACCTATTTAAAGTTATATACCCATTTGAAAAAGAAGGATCCGTCTCTAAGATTCTGCTCCCCTTATCACTTTCTGATTCAGGATCTCTGGTTATGTTAGATATTGTGCACGACTTGCTATTGGAACAAACTAAGCAACACAATAATCGTACAGGCTTTACCGTCGATGTACTCACGGTATTCACCGAGGAAAATGTTTCTGTTATCAAAGAACGTATGGAATCCTTGATTAATGAAAAAATGTCACAACTGAATAAAATATCCAACATATTTAATGTCCATTTTATTGATGTTAACGAATTTTTCAACAATGCATCGGAAGTATCGACTTTTATCATTGACAATGAAAATTTTGAGATTTTCAGCAAGTCAAAGTCAGTAGATGATAGCAATATATTAACATTAAAAGAAATATTAGGCAAATACTGTCTCAATAATTCATCCAGGTCTGATTTAATATCGATTATAAAAACTCAATTGATCAAGCATTTTGCATACGAAAATGGTTATAATGCCATAATGTGGGGACATTCCATGACAAAGCTATCTGAAGTAATTATTTCTCTTGTGGTAAAAGGTAAAGGTTCTCAAATAGCGACGTTTCTAGACTCGGAATCATTTGATACTTTGAATAATAAACCATGTAAGTATAAAAACCTATATCCTATGAAAGATCTATTATCCGTCGAGATTGAAAGTTTTTTACAAATTAGAAATCTGGCACAGTTCCTCATTAACGTTGAAGAAACTAATGTGAAGCCTAATTGCTTGATCGCCAGAAAATCACTGCCGTCACTTGGTCAACAAAAATTGGTAAAAAATATGACAATCAACGAAATTACCAACAAATACTTTCAGGATATTCAGAACGATTATTCAAATATAATATCGACAGTTTCAAGAACCGCAGATAAATTGACACAACCTAAATCAAGTATGGCTAAGCCGTCACAATGTCAAATATGTCAATCTAAAATATACACAAATCCATCCAATTGGTTAAATAGGATCACTGTTACTTCGCCTTATCCTGTGGAGACCACTGAAGAAAAGTATTTATTTAAACAGTGGCAAGATTCAAAATTAGGGCAATCTCACACACATTATGTTGAATTGTTGAATGAAATTAAACAGGGTGCCAGTAATAGCCTCGATGTTGAAGACGGTGATGTCAAATTGTGTTATGGTTGTTTAATCTTATTGAATACCAGTATCAAGGATAAGAATTTGGTTTGGCCAAAAGTCGATACCATGGATATTACGGCAAATGCGACTAATAACAACAAAGAATTGAGCCAAATATTGGATCAGTTCGAGATTAATTCCGATGGGGAGGAATAATGAAATGTCAAAGGCTTCGCTATTCCAATGGTTATGTATTTATTTATTTATTTAGCAATGTATTTTACTTTACATCGCTTCGGCTGCCTTCATTTACAGTGTGTCTATAAAACGTATAACACTTATTCTTTCACTTCCTATGCAAAATGCTTAATAATTCATTAGACCCTGAAGTTCCATTCGAACGGACGTCGAAGTTGGGCTCATTTATTGCACTAGACCTGTTTTGCAGCATATTTAGTAGTTTGTTTGAGGAATTCTCGTTGTTATCAGATGCCAAGGAATATCCGTCAGTTGCATATACATTATTATTGAAGGCGCTGCTGTTTTTATTACCATGCAATATATTCAGTAATTCATGAGAACTGTCCTTATTTGAAATATTCTCATACCCATCATTAAGAGGCTTGGGCTTTAAGTAGTTTAATAACTCTGTTGAATTCTTATCTGATTCTTGATTATTTGTAGCGTCGTTGCGTTTTATTGACGTTGACATTTCACTTGACGGTCCACCCTCAGTGCGAGGGTACCCGGTAGAGTCGTTCTTTTTCAAAATATTCAACAATCCTTTTGCTGGATTTTTCTGCGAGTATGAGTCAACATTATAGGGCTGTTTTGGTGCTGCAATGTCCTTTTCCTTTTGTTTTAACATTCCCAAAAGTTCGCTTGCATTCGCATCGTTTATACTTGAAGTTGATGCATTTTCTTCGCTATTTTGAGGTTTTGACACAGAATTCCTCTTCAACATCATCATGATTTCTTCATCCCCACTCAGATGTTGAGATTTTGGTGATTGCTGATTTGAAGATACAGTAGAGGAAATTGGGTTTCTTAGCATCTGTAATAAATCTTTTGATGAAGACACATTGGAGCTTGAATCAAAAGCTTTTTTATCATTCGCCAGACTGGCAAAGGTTTCACCTCGTTTCAGTATTTTAACTTTGGGTACCTTTTTTACAGTATTTGTTGTTGATGATAACCCGACAGTTTCGTTTATAGATTTATTACTTTCAGTGGGCATATCTCTATGAGGCACTTCACCGTCTTGGAAATTGTTCTCTTTTAAAATATCTTGGCTAATTAATTTGGAGTTGTCTTGAGTTTGTTCCAGTTCTTCCAATTTTTTTCCATCTTCTTCGTCAGAACTGCTTTCGAAGACTTCATATGCATCACTATCACCAATGTGAATTTCTTGACGATATTTATTCTGCATTCCTACTGATGAATTCTGTTTACTCTGAGTCGAGGGTGAAGATTTACCAGGCCCCCATTCTACACTATTAGATTCTGCAGAAGCGTTCAAGTTTGTTTTGTTTGCGTCGCTCCTTGGTTTTTCCTTTTGTCTTCTTCGGCTGTCTTTTTCGCTTGGCATAACGTTCACCCCAATATCTACATTCAATGAATTTCTTTCATCTCTAGCTGTCTCCACCTCTTCATCTGAACTACTCTCGAAATCTTCATATTCTGCATCTTGTATATCAGATACGGAGTCATTTGGTAAAAAGGAAGTATCTGGTTTGGAAGCGTGTGTCTTCTGCGATGATGTTGGTTTTTTCAACAAATCTAGCAAAGCTTGAGAGTTTGAATGAGCAGTTTCATCATTATTGTTTTGCTTGATTGAATTCAAGTCCGTTCCTCTCTGTAAGATTTTAAGCTTTGGCTTTTTGCTTGATTGCACGTTGCTGTCAGGCTTTTTCGAATTTAGTATATCTAACAACTGCCCAGGGGAGGAGCTGCTGTAACCAGAGTCCCTCGGTAAAGGAGCAGGAGGCAAGGAAAACGGTTGAGATACTGCTGGTCCAGAAAGGTTATGCATGTTTGGAACACCAAAAGCCATCGGATTCGGAGGAGCATTAAAATTAGGGGGGACCGGAGTTGGAATAGGGTTAGCGCTATTACTATTGTTAGTTAATGGTAACATAAATGGGAAAGGTGCAAAAGGCTGGCCATTCATTGTTGCAAACAATTGAGGATTTGACATGAATACGTTAGCCATTGGCATAGTAGGTGGTATAACATTCTTATTGTTAGCAAACGGTTCAGAAAGAGATGGAAATATTGAAGGTTGTTGTTGAGAAGAAAACGATGACTGCTGATCTTTCTGTTGGTTGTGTTCTCCTGATTGCTCTTTCAAATGCTGAAGCTCTTGGCTCGAGGGTACCTGTCCGTTGGAGACCGCATTATTACTGTTAGCTTGCACTGCAGTATGTAACATATTCAGCAACTCTCTACCGGGATCAATCTGTTCCTCCTTAGTGATACCCAACAACAATTTCAATTGTTCTTCCGCATAGGATTTCAATTGATCTTCATTTTTTATTTGCCTCTGATGCCTTAACCACATTGATAAGGGTCTCATCATGGAATTAATCAGATAATACTTGATATTTGATTTGTACATTGTTTTAGAAATTTTTTTAAAATCGAACCATTCTATCTTATCAATTTCATTTCTAACTTGAGGTTTAAAGTTGAAGACTTCTGAAACACCAGATATCAAAAAAATTTTGTAATTTTTCCCTTGAATATTTCTTTCAATGAATTGGTTGTCGTCAATATAGTCCGTCAAATCGAAACCAATTTCTTCTTTCACTTCTCTAATGCAACAATCTATGTCATTTTCATCTTTAGATATCTTCCCCCTTGGGAATGACCAAGAATCCGATTCAGTACCCTGTACCAATAAAATTTTACTCAGGTTCTCGTTAAATATGGCAGCGCCCCTCACCGGTATACTTTTCTTATACTTGGAGAATTGCTGGAGTGCCTCATCCACTCTTATGTCCCATTTCCAAACCAGAGGACATAGTTTTATGATCAATTGAGCAAATGATTTAATCTTTAGGGAGGGTAAAGTTGGATTCATCAATTTGATGAAATCCGTGTAAAACCATGAGGCTTCTTCAAAATGAAATAACTCTCTCTCGACACTCGATAAATCTTCATTCGGACAATTTATAATAAAACGTACTAATAAGTCCTCTAAAATTCTATCAACAGAAGTAACGTTCTCCAATGCGTGTCGTAGCGGCAGTGACATTGTCTAATGCGAAGGTACTTTTATTTTTTTCAGATTCAAAGCAATATTATTTAGACAATTGATACTAAGTGAGCTTAAGGAGGATTAAACAACTGTGGAATCCTTCACAAGGATTCAATATTTGTTTTTCCTGGTTATTTTGCCATCATTCAACTTTCCTCAGACGTAAAATTCGTGCTTAGTGATGTCTCTATATTCCCGCAGGGTAATAAAATTCAATAACTATCACTCTATACGTAACAGTATTACCCTACATTGCTATCGGCTCAATGGAAAACCCCACACCATAGCTTCCATTGGGCCGATGAAGTTAGTCGACGGATAGAAGCGGTTGTCCCCTTTCCCGGCGAGCCGGCAGTCGGGCCGAGGTTCGGATAAATTTTGTATTGTGTTTTGTTTCTGTCATGAGTATTACTTATGTTCTCTTTAGGTAACCCCAGGTTAATCAATCACAGTTTCATACCGGCTAGTATTCAAATTATGACTTTTCTTCTGCAGTGTCAACCTTATGACGATTATCTATGAGCTTTGAATATAGTTTGCCGTGATTCGTATCTTTAATTGGATAGTAAAATGCGAAGGATCGATGACCCTTATTATTATTTTTCTACACTGGCTACCGATTTAACTCATCTTCCTGAAAGTATATAAGTAACAGTAAAATATACCGTACTTCTGCTAATGTTATTTGTCCCTTATTTTTCTTTTTCTGTCTTATGCTATAGTACCTAAGAATAACGACTATTGTTTTGAACTAAACAAAGTAGTAAAAGCACATAAAAGAATTAAGAAAATGGTTAAGGTCAGTTTGGATAACGTCAAATTACTGGTGGATGTTGATAAGGAGCCTTTCTTTAAACCATCTAGTACTACAGTGGGAGATATTCTTACCAAGGATGCTCTAGAGTTCATTGTTCTTTTACACAGAACTTTCAACAACAAGAGAAAACAATTATTGGAAAACAGACAAGTTGTTCAGAAGAAATTAGACTCGGGCTCCTATCATCTGGATTTCCTGCCTGAAACTGCAAATATTAGAAATGATCCCACTTGGCAAGGTCCAATTTTGGCACCGGGGTTAATTAATAGGTCAACGGAAATCACAGGGCCTCCATTGAGAAATATGCTGATCAACGCTTTGAATGCTCCTGTGAACACCTATATGACTGATTTTGAAGATTCAGCTTCTCCTACTTGGAACAACATGGTTTACGGTCAGGTTAATCTCTACGACGCGATCAGAAATCAAATCGATTTTGACACACCAAGAAAATCGTACAAATTGAATGGAAATGTGGCCAACTTGCCCACTATTATCGTGAGACCCCGTGGTTGGCACATGGTGGAAAAGCACCTTTATGTAGATGATGAACCAATCAGCGCTTCCATCTTTGATTTTGGTTTATATTTCTACCATAATGCCAAAGAATTAATCAAATTGGGCAAAGGTCCTTACTTCTATTTGCCAAAGATGGAGCACCACTTGGAAGCTAAACTATGGAACGACGTCTTCTGTGTAGCTCAAGATTACATTGGGATCCCAAGGGGTTCAATCAGAGCTACTGTGTTGATTGAAACTTTGCCTGCGGCTTTCCAAATGGAAGAGATCATCTATCAATTAAGACAACATTCTAGTGGGTTGAATTGCGGACGTTGGGACTATATTTTCTCTACAATCAAGAGATTAAGAAATGATCCTAATCACATTTTGCCCAATAGAGATCAAGTGACTATGACTTCCCCATTCATGGATGCATACGTGAAAAGATTAATCAATACCTGTCATCGGAGGGGTGTTCATGCCATGGGTGGTATGGCTGCGCAAATCCCTATCAAAGACGACCCGGCAGCCAATGAAAAGGCCATGACTAAAGTCCGTAATGATAAGATTAGAGAGCTGACAAATGGACATGATGGGTCATGGGTTGCACACCCAGCACTGGCCCCTATTTGTAATGAAGTTTTCATTAATATGGGAACACCAAACCAAATCTATTTCATTCCTGAAAACGTTGTAACGGCTGCTAATCTGCTGGAAACCAAAATTCCAAATGGTGAGATTACTACCGAGGGAATTGTACAAAACTTGGATATCGGGTTGCAGTACATGGAAGCTTGGCTCAGAGGCTCTGGATGTGTGCCCATCAACAACTTGATGGAAGACGCCGCCACTGCTGAAGTGTCTCGTTGTCAATTGTATCAATGGGTGAAACACGGTGTTACTCTAAAGGACACGGGAGAAAAGGTCACCCCAGAATTAACCGAAAAGATTCTAAAAGAACAAGTGGAAAGACTGTCTAAGGCAAGTCCATTGGGTGACAAGAACAAATTCGCGCTGGCCGCTAAGTATTTCTTGCCAGAAATCAGAGGCGAGAAATTCAGTGAATTTTTGACTACATTGTTGTACGACGAAATTGTGTCCACTAAGGCGACGCCCACTGATTTGAGCAAATTGTGATCTCCCTTGCCCCAGTGTACACATATATAAAAATATATTCATGCCTATATGATTATGTATCGGATCCAAAAACTTATCTTTATATTGCTTCGTTTCGTAGCTAGCAATGAATCATCTTATCATGATTCCTTTTTTTGTTTTGGCCAGATTAATGTATCACGGTCGACGGCGAAGGCATCAACCATTGTTGTGGAATTTCAAACACAATACTTGATGACTCCAAACGTGGGCATATATTTTGATTTGAAAAGAAGTCGAGAAAGTATAGCAACGCATTGTATACGTTTGAAGCTTTCAGCAAAGGATATACCGTGGAAATGTACACGCCTATCCCTGCTAATACCCCTGCTCCCGCTGCACCAACTTCATCGATGACGTCCAACTCTTCATCCGCATCAAATGCCAACACCACTAGCAGTAGTGGCATAAACCCAAGGAACAGAGCCAGTGGTACTCCATCCAATGAGCGGGCTCGTCCGGCATCAGGTATCAGTTCGTTTTTGAATACCTTCGGAATTAGGCAAAATAGCCAGACAGCTTCTTCTTCTGCGGCTCCTGATCAGCGTCTATTCGGCACAACCCCATCTAACTCACATATGAGTGTGGCCATGGAAAGTATCGATACCGCTCCGCAACAGCAGGAACCACATCTGCATCATCCTATACAAATGCCTCTGTCGGCCCAGTTCCACGTTCATCGCAACTATCAACTCCCCATCTCCATATCTCTCACTGCCCCTACAACCACAGACCACCAGCAATTATCTGCGCATAATTTCGAAGGCAACAATGTTGGTAACGTTCAAGAGTCTTTGAATCAGCGGCAGCCTAACGGTACTAACAATACCACAACCTCGATAATTTCCATGGCGCCAGCGGCTACAACGAGAAATATAGTCGGTGGTGCAGATGGATCTACTACTGTTAACAACAGTCAGGAAATGTATAAGAATTTACGTCACTTGATATATGCTGCAAACCAGCCAAATGGGACCGAAATTTTACATTTGGATTTACCTGCAACAAGTGCAGAGGAGTCAAACAATATGTTCAATGTAGATGAGGTCACTTTGAAGCAAAGGAAAGATAAACATGGTCTTTTTAGTATAAGACTAACCCCATTTATTGATAGTTCGTCCACGACAAATCAAGGTTTATTCTTTGAACCGATTATAAGAAAGGCTGGCCCTGGATCCCAATTGGTTATTGGCCGCTATACTGAGCGTGTTCGCGATGCAATTTCTAAAATACCTGAACAATATCATCCAGTTGTATTTAAATCCAAAGTTGTGTCAAGGACACATGGTTGTTTTAAAGTTGACTCTCAAGGTAACTGGTATATAAAGGATGTGAAATCATCTAGTGGAACTTTCTTAAATCACCAAAGGCTCTCACCCGCTTCCTCTTTATCGAAAGATACCCCCCTTCGTGATGGTGATATTTTACAGTTAGGAATGGATTTTAGAGGTGGCACGGAAGAAATCTATCGTTGTGTAAGGATGAGGATTGAGCTAAATAGATCATGGAAACTAAAGGCAAATTCGTTCAACAAAGAAGCTTTACAGCGTTTGCAGAATTTACAAAAATTAACTACAGGTGTTGAAGAAGAAGATTGTTCGATTTGCCTATGTAAGATCAAACCGTGTCAAGCAATTTTCATATCACCATGCGCACATAGCTGGCATTTCCGTTGTGTAAGAAGATTGGTCATGCTCTCATATCCGCAATTTGTTTGCCCCAACTGTAGATCAAGTTGTGATTTGGAGGCCTCCTTTGAAAGTAGTGACGAGGAAGATGAAAGTGATGTGGAAAGTGAAGGTGATCAACTGGTGGATCAACTTAGCGTCTTAATGGAAACTTCAAAGGATGTTGATAGCCATCCTTAAGGTCAAAGAGAATACACAGTTTGAAAAATAAAGAAAAACCACCGAACTCCACATCTCGTACCTTAATATTATTTTAATTATTCTCTTAGTATTTATATATTTGCGCCGTTTACATATTTGACTTATTGTTTTCAGGAATACAATACCTCCATCGTTGGCAGTCAATTTTGCTTTCACATATAAAACTAAAAAAAAAGTAAAGAACTCGGTTAATCATAGGTTAGTTTGCCAAGCTCACCTATTAATCTTAATAGGACTTCTTGAGTTTGTTGTTTGCCCAGACCATACTTATATATTTCATGCCCACCTTCAACTATTTTCCATTCTTGAGTCTTATGAGAAATTTTGGTCAAATCTCTTTGCCAATCGCCCCATAATGCCGACTTCTTCACCATTTCCTTAGAGCTAACGATGCTTGTCTTCACATTTTGCAAAGATTCTGCATTGTTTGTCACATCTCTGTAACTTAGAATTGAACTCGTCACGCTTTCCAAAAACTTGGAACGCAAGAAACGTCCTTGATATTTCATATCACGCCCATATATACGTTCTTTAGACCCATGATGAGCTAGTAACCATGAAGTCTGTAATCTCCATCCTAAACTCGACCAAATGCCTTTCCACCATAATCTAAATTCGTTATGCCTTTCTATCTCCGAAGGTAACCAAGTCTTATCATGGTTGCGGCCATCCCCATCATTACCATTGCCATCGTCGCCATCGTCGCCATCACCACGGCCTGGAGGTAGTAATCTTTGAATGTAGTTTTTTAACAATAGTTCTTCATGCCATGATTCAACAAGCATCATGCTATCCACAATATCGACGTTCTTGGCAGTAAATACTCTTGTAAATAGCCCGCCAAGGTCGTATCCTACTGTAGTGAAGGGACCTTTAATTTTTGCATCTTTGATCAATGCGTACCTTAAAGATTCCGCAACCATCGCAATAGAGATTGGGGCGGGAGGAGAATCGCTCAACCCGTACCCTGGTCTATCGTATAGACAATATCTTTGAATTTTGTCTAAATGGTATAGTTCCTCAATCCAGGTGGCAGAAAGGTAACCAGTATCATAACCTCCGTGTTCAAACAAGATGATAGGTTGCTTCTTATTTTCAGACAAATCTGTATTGTTTTCTTGATCAAATACGTCACCATAACAAGTTATATGCAACTGATAGGTTTTAGCGGCATCTACGTAATGGAACGCCTCGTACGAGGGCGACTGAACGGTTATTGGTAATTTGTGAGTCAATCTGTAGGTATCCAATGTCGTTAAAAGTGTATTCAGGGTGAATAAAGCGAAGAATATTAAAATTAAAAACTTAATAGTATTCCTGAACCCAATGGATACCCATTCTGTCAATGTATGTTTGTTTTGGACCAGCTGCGAGCGGTGGGTGGGGGTTGGCGACCCAGAGCCATATTGGCTTCTGTCCCTGCTTTCGGTACTATTTGTATGGTTTTCGTTGAAAGTACTAATATTAGCATCATCAATTCTGCGTTCCTCCAATGGCTCATTTATTGAGTTGTTGTAAAACAAGAGATACCAGTCTAATATTGCCCCAATAAAAAATGAAAACGAAGTCCACAAATATGTAAACGTGCCCACAAAGCCGATTCTTTGCCTAGTGTATTTAATTAGATAGGTCAATGCTAGATTGAACAACGTCAAAACACAGAGAGTTACATTTAAGCTGTAATCTAAAGCTGAGTACAGTCCCAGCTTATTAAACCAGAGATTGAAAGAATTAGCAATGATCGAGATGAATATTAAAGTCAAGTCGTTAAAACTTGCGTACCTGTTACTGAATCCGAAAAGAATATTGATATTGAAAAAGAAATCTGAAATCAAAGTGGTGACTAGCCAGATGGTGTTAATTAGAATTAGGATATTTAATATCCATTTGGAGTTATGAATAAAGATTCTATAACCTTTGCGAATTTGAAAGAGACTATCTTTGATGAACCCATCGGATTCAATGTCACGACCTTCATTAACTGCTGGGCCATTCGCAGATCCTGCACCAAGCGTCCGGTGGTTGTTGTTCAGCAACGGTTGCGCTTCTGGGTGTTCACTATCTATATCTGTTCTTTCCATTCTCGTCCTTGCCGGATCATTATCTAAACCATTAGCCTTCATGATCTGTTCGCTCTGATGCCTACAGTTCTTTCTTCAATGGCTTTCCTTTCCTTTCCTTTCCTCCTTATAGAATATAGCAAGGCATCTAACTTTTAGTTTTTCTCTCATCCCTTTAAACTGCACGATGGTTAAAATTAGGGGTCCGAATAGCCTTGCAAGGAATAGATTAAAGAACACTATATATGCATAGCCACTTCAAAACGTGCTGAGAACATGCCATCAAGATTGACCAATACGATTGCTGATTCGACAACTTCTACATTACATAGGCATATACATATCAGAAAAACGTGCTTTATAGGTACATTTTTTAATTCCTTTAACATAACTTGCTTCTATTTTGGGATAGTTCCTTTTTTTTGAACTACATTTTTTAAGCAGAAATATAAAAAAAAACCGAAAAAAACGGCACGCAAGAAAGCTTATTCAAAAAGACGCAACAATATCATAGATTATTCTAAGTACCAACAACGTGATAAACTTTGTTCTAATAAAGCTACATCTTATCTCTTCTGTACAGCCTTATTGGGGTGAATGGAATTTACTTCAATCCGGGTAATGGTAAACGTAACAAGTGATAGAAATATTCACCTGCGATGAGCTGGAAAAAAAAAATTTCAAAAGAAAACCATACTAATGCTGAGGTATAAAGTAACGAATTGGGGAAAGGCCATCAATCCAAAGTTGGAAAAATTGAACTTCACATAAAGTATCAGGCAAATGACTGAAGACATCGAACAAAAAAAGACCGCTACAGAGGTAACACCACAAGAACCAAAGCACATCCAAGAAGAAGAAGAACAGGATGTTGATATGACTGGCGATGAAGAACAGGAAGAGGAACCAGACAGGGAAAAAATTAAGCTTCTCACACAGGCAACATCTGAAGATGGAACTAGTGCCTCTTTTCAAATTGTAGAGGAGGATCACACGCTTGGAAATGCCCTTCGTTACGTTATAATGAAAAATCCAGACGTAGAATTTTGTGGTTACTCGATACCTCATCCTTCTGAAAACCTATTAAATATCAGAATTCAAACCTACGGTGAAACAACCGCGGTGGATGCTCTTCAAAAAGGGCTAAAGGACTTGATGGATTTATGTGACGTTGTAGAATCTAAGTTTACTGAAAAAATCAAGAGCATGTAGATGTTACGGATCGACTCAAAGACCCTCTGTCACTCTGAAATTTCTAATAATTATGCACACCACGCTAGTATAGATACAGCTTGATTTGTGTATCTCGTTTATAGTCGTGCTATTCAAAATCTATGTATAATATAACCAGATAAAAATACACCTTCGTACAAGGTGCTAATAATGTTGAGAATTCGAAATTCCTTTTTAAAGGCGTATTCCGTATTGAATGATTGAAAAATTTATTTCTTTTTTTATTTCTTTTTTTTTTTTTTTTTTTTTTTTTTACCCCGATGCTCATCGCAGAAAATTTTTCCTTCAGTTTTTTTGTCTTATAAAAAGACTGTCCTACGCTCAAATAACTTATACTTTTCTGTATCTCATTCAAATTATTTTCTTGTCAACAACCTGTAACAGAATTAAGCACTATTAAGGCAAATTTAGAGCAAATATGACTTACGGTGGTAGAGATCAGCAATATAACAAGACTAACTACAATTCTAGAGGTGGCGACTTCCGCGGTGGAAGAAACTCTGATAGAAACTCTTACAATGACAGACCACAAGGCGGTAACTACCGTGGTGGTTTCGGTGGTCGTTCCAATTACAACCAACCCCAGGAATTGATCAAACCAAACTGGGATGAAGAATTACCCAAATTGCCAACTTTCGAAAAGAATTTCTATGTTGAACACGAAAGTGTTCGCGACAGATCGGACAGTGAGATTGCTCAGTTCAGAAAGGAAAATGAAATGACTATTTCCGGACACGATATTCCAAAGCCAATCACCACTTTCGATGAAGCTGGTTTCCCAGACTACGTCTTGAATGAAGTGAAAGCTGAAGGATTTGACAAACCAACTGGCATTCAATGTCAGGGTTGGCCAATGGCTTTATCTGGTAGGGACATGGTTGGTATTGCTGCCACTGGTTCCGGTAAGACTTTGTCTTATTGTTTACCAGGTATTGTTCATATCAACGCTCAACCATTATTGGCTCCAGGCGATGGACCAATTGTTTTGGTTTTGGCTCCAACTAGAGAATTGGCTGTTCAAATTCAAACAGAATGTTCCAAGTTTGGTCATAGTTCTAGAATCAGAAATACCTGTGTCTACGGTGGTGTTCCAAAAAGTCAACAAATCAGAGATTTATCTCGTGGCTCTGAAATTGTTATTGCTACTCCAGGTCGACTAATTGATATGCTAGAGATTGGTAAGACTAATTTGAAGAGAGTCACTTATCTGGTTCTTGATGAAGCTGATAGAATGTTAGATATGGGTTTTGAACCTCAAATCAGAAAGATTGTTGATCAAATCAGACCTGATAGACAAACCTTGATGTGGTCTGCCACTTGGCCAAAGGAGGTGAAGCAACTAGCCGCTGATTACTTGAATGATCCAATTCAAGTTCAAGTTGGTTCTCTAGAACTATCTGCCTCCCATAATATTACTCAGATCGTCGAAGTTGTTTCTGATTTCGAAAAGAGAGATCGTTTAAACAAGTACTTAGAAACAGCCTCTCAAGACAACGAATACAAGACATTAATCTTTGCTTCTACGAAAAGAATGTGCGATGATATCACCAAGTATCTAAGAGAAGATGGATGGCCCGCCTTGGCTATTCATGGTGACAAAGACCAAAGAGAACGTGACTGGGTTCTACAAGAGTTTAGAAACGGTAGATCCCCAATTATGGTTGCTACTGATGTGGCCGCCAGAGGTATCGGTATGTTAAAATTTTCTCCATTTTTTTATTGATTTTATTATTTTTTGTTACCCCTAACGATATTACAGCCATTTCCTAATGGCTTTTAATGACATTAATGACTTTATGACAACCATGATAGTACAGAAGAGAGACCTTTTTTTTTTTTTTTTTTTTTTTTTTTTTTTTTTTTTTTTTTTTTTTTTTTTT